>TARA_R110000737_G_scaffold36573_2_pt1 | contig 110024 bp, 94 predicted proteins | sample TARA_R110000737 | Tara Oceans TARA_R110000737 (sample SAMEA4398027) | marine metagenome | biome: Polar Biome; feature: [SRF] surface water layer (ENVO:00010504); material: water (ENVO:00002006), including particulate matter (ENVO:01000060) such as... | depth 5 m | reverse complement strand
GTAACTATTATTTAGGGCTTATCCAATTGAAGACACGCCCTAGTATTATTTTTCAGCTTATCTCTAAGTATAGACGCAATATTAAGCGCGAGACTGTGCTTTATTTTTATCAATGGTTTTATAAATCTCGTCTTTAAGCTGTAGCTTTCGTCGTTTCATCTGTTCGATTTCTTCGTCGCGACTGGCATGCTTGACCACATCGTTTTCAAGCTTATTGATTTGCCTATCTAGAGTTGTATGCTCGTCAAAGATACTCGCAAAATGCGTGTCCTTTTGCTTGAGCTCATCGATAATATCACTGTGATCTTGCCATGTGTCTGTCATTGTCATGTTGTCATCCTTGTTATTTAGTGCAAGCTTAGAATAAGCGTAAGCACGTTATGGTTAAGACGCTTATGATGGTGAGATTTTTTTTGGAAGGGGTGAAAGTTTAATGGTAATAAAGATAGCTACTTCACGATATTGATAATGCATATTGCTATCAATACCATTCGATTGTAGCGAAAAAATAGACTATGTACCATCACTATCATTTACCTATGTATTTATATTTAATTATTTAAGTTAATAAACGATTGGTTTTATAAAACATAAAGTTTGAGTTTCTCAGCTTGCCGAAACTCGCTAAACGCTTGATAATAGACACATCAAAGGGCATGAGCCCACTATATATAACCTTTTATACAAAATTATTAACACCAACTATTTCATATTTAGACGCGTGGCATGATAGCTGCCGTTACATATTCAGTCATAATGAGGAACAAACATGATAGATCAGAATTTATTAGATGCCGTTAAGAGCTATAGCGAAAACATGACACGCCCAATTACTTTTGTATTAGGTAATGGTACGCATGCAAAACGTGCAGAATTGGTAGATTTTTTGACCAAGATTGCTGGAACAACAGACAAAATCAACTTCGATGCAGAAGCAACTGACGATAGTTTGCCAAGTGCGATTAGTTTTAAAGTAGTCAGTCACATTGATGGCGCATCAAACGACACTGGTATCGTATTCAGCGGTATCCCAGGTGGTCATGAGTTTACGTCGTTGATTTTGGCGATTCTGCAAGCCGGTGGTCATACGCTAAAGTTGGATGAAGGTATCCAAAAGTTAGTTAAGCGCTTTAATAAGCCATTACAGTTCCAGACCTACGTGTCATTGTCATGCCATAGCTGCCCAGAAGTTGTTCAAGCATTGAACCAGTTTGCGCTATTAAACGATGGTATCAGCAACGAGATGATCGATGGTGCATTGTTTCAAGAGCAAGTAGAAGCGAATAAAATTCAAGGTGTACCAGCTGTATTTTTGAATGGTAAGCCATTTGCTAATGGTCTAATCGACACTGCTAAATTGATTGGAAAATTGCAAGAGCAGTTCCCTGATTTACTGTCAGAAGTAGAAGACGATGCTGAGCAATTAGAGCAGCAAGACGTCACTATCATCGGTGCTGGCCCTGCAGGTGTGGCTGCAGCCATTTATACAGCGCGTAAAGGCTTAAAAGTTACAATGGTCGCTGATCGTATCGGTGGACAGGTAAAAGACACGCAAGATATCGAAAACTTGATTTCAGTACCGCTAACCAATGGTACAGATTTATCGACTAACTTTGTTAAGCACTTGGCTGAATACAACATCACGCTAAAAGAGCATGTGAGCGTTAAAGAAATTGGCGAAACTGAAGAAGAGAACTACAGTATCCACCTAAATACTGGTGAGACTTTTAATACTCGTAGTATCATCTTGGCGACAGGTGCTCAGTGGAGAAAGCTCGGTGTACCAGGTGAAGAAGAGAATATAGGTAAAGGCGTGGCTTTCTGTGCGCATTGTGATGGCCCATTCTTCAAGGGTAAAGACATCTCAGTGATTGGCGGTGGTAACTCAGGCGTTGAAGCAGCACTAGATTTGGCAGGTATCGTCAATCACGTTACTGTCCTCGAGTTCGCTGATGAGTTAAAAGCTGACCAAGTACTGATCAATAAAGCCAAAGAGAAGACCAACATTGAGTTCATTACTGGTGCAGCGACACAAGAGATCAAAGCGACTGATGGCAAAGTATCGTCTATCGTCTACCAAGATCGCAGCACAGGTGAGACTCATGAGCGTGATTTATCAGGGGTGTTTGTACAGATTGGTTTAGTACCAAACACTGGATTCATCAAAGGCTTTGTTGATCTAAACCGCTTTGGTGAGATCGAAATCGATGAGCGCTGCCGTACAGATCGTAAGGGTATCTTTGCATGTGGTGACGTAACCACTGTGCCATTTAAGCAGATTAACATTGCGATGGGTGAAGGTAGTAAAGCGGCATTGTCAGCGTTTGAATACTTGGTCATGCAGTAAGTTATTCGGTTTAGTTTCAGTATAAAAGGCCACCTCGGTTGAGGTGGTTTTTTTATGCTATCGCATAAATACGTCTCTATAGAACAAACCCTAATATTTAGGAAATAGCCACTTGCGTGAGCCAATAACGTGATTTCACTCAGAAAATATCAGTATTTACGTTACAAATTCGACATTTGCATTACAAACTCGTGTTGTTGATGCAATAATGTATGCAATAAAACCTATCATAGCGTCATGAACTATAAGGAAAATAGGCATGGAATACATTGAAGCTTTTTTCGCCCTAATCGGGGACTAACGTGGGGCTGGGCGCTCGTGCCTATGCTAATTATCTTTGGTTTATTATTTACCATCGTAGGTAGGTTCGCTCAGTTTAGATATTTTAAACGTATGTTCCGTGTGTTCAAAACGGATGAAGTAGGAGACGACGGAATTTCTGCTCGTCAGGCGTTGCTCGTTTCTATCGGTGGACGTGTGGGCGGCGGTAACATTGCTGGCGTTGCTGTTGCCATCTCTTTAGGAGGACCGGGAGCGGTATTCTGGATGTGGGTTGTGGCCTTAATTGGCATGATGACCAGTATTGTCGAGTGTAGCTTAGCGCAGCTTTATAAGCGTAGAGATAATGATGGTAACTTTCGCGGTGGCCCTGCGACGTATATTTTACATGGGTTAGGTAAAGACTATCGCTGGCTCGCCGTCATCTATGCGATCTCGCTACTACTGTCTTTTTCTATCGGGTTTGTGGCGTTCCAGGGCAACACGGTAGCAGGCTCAGCGCTTGAAAGCTTTGGAATTGACCGTTGGATAACGGGTGTAGTACTGGTAATTGCAGGTGGATTTATTGTCTTTGGCGGTATTCAGCGCATTGCAAAAGTAGCCGACGTTGTCATTCCTGTTATGGCATTAATCTATATCAGTATGGCGCTTATTATTATTGCGTTTAACTTTACAGAACTGCCTGCACTGATGGTAATGATTGTCAAAAATGCATTTGGCATTGAGTCTGTCGTGGGCGGTGGTATTGGTGTGGCAATTGAGCAAGGTATGAAGCGTGGTTTATTCTCTAATGAAGCAGGTCTAGGTTCTGCGCCTAATATTGCCGCCACTGCTTACGCCACTCATCCTGTTAGTCAAGGTATCTCGCAGTCACTGTCTGTGTTTATTGATACGATAATCGTATGTAGTGCCACCGCATTTATGATTTTACTGAGCGGCGTATATCAACCAGGTGCTGAAGTCGATGGTATTGTACTGGCACAGCAAGCGCTAACGACCCAGCTTGGGGATTGGGCGCAGTATATCTTGACCATATCGATATTGCTATTTGCCCTAAGCTCTATTATGTACAACTACTACATGGGTGAAAATGCCATTAACTTCTTGATCAAAAAGAATATCAAAATGGCGACTCTGATTTTGCGAATTGTTGTGATTGCGGTATTATTCTTGGGCGCAGTGGCTCCTGCAGCAACCGCAGTGTTCTTCTTCGCTGATCCGTTGATGGGCGTGCTAGCGCTAGCAAACTTATTGGCCTTGATAATGTTATTTCCACGAGCTAAGCGTCTACTTGACGACTTTGCAAGTCAGTTAAGATCAGGGGTTAAAGAGCCGTTATTTGATGCACAAGAGTATGAAAAGTTGGATCTCGATTTGAGCGCATGGGGCAAAAAAGCAGTAAAAGAAGCGTTAGACCAAAAACAGTAGTACCCGTACGCTTTACTTGTCATGAAAGAAAAAACCACTTTAGCTAAGCTGAAGTGGTTTTTTTATGCAAGATATTATTTATGCCTAAAATGAATGGTTATTCGCCAAAATGCCAGCTATCGATATTATCTTGCCTGCTTCATCTTCTTCAATAATACGAGTCTCTGTCAGTGCTGATTGTTGCCACGCTTGTATGTGTGGATGATTTAACATAGTTTGGCAATACTGCTTGGTAAGTGGCTGCAAAGTAATATTAGATGCATCAGCATAAGTCTGTAATCGCAGCACCACTGGAGCAAAAAACACATCGGATGCTGTGAAATCTCCGAATAAGAAACTGTCTGCTGAGCGAGTTTTTAAACAATCGTCAAAGATGTCTTCGATACGAGTGATATCTGCTAAGCAAGCGCTACTTGGTTGTATCTTAGCCGTTGCTCGTATATTCATCGGCATCTCGTTACGAATACCTGTCAGTCCTGAATGCATCTCAGCCACGATGCTTTGGCAATAGGCGCTATTTATTCTACTTTGATTATTATTGCGTTTTTCAGCGTTAGATTTATCAATACCTGTCCAAATATCAATACCTGTCCAAATATCAATATCCGTAAAGTACTCATTAGCATGCATAGCAATAGCTAAGGTGTCCCAAACGGTTACTTTATTATCTTTTTCACCATAGACTAAAATAGGTACTTTACCCGTTGGTGAATGTGCTTCGAGCGTTGGACGTGCTGATGGATGAAACAACTCAACAAGCTGCTCATCAAAATCAATATTGAATGCTTTGAGCAATAGCCACGCTCGTAGCGACCACGATGAGTAGTTTTTATTACCAATAATTAATAGCGGTTTTTGCATCATAGAGTCCTATTAAGCGATAACAGTAGCATTTTATTATGTACTCAATATTGAGTATTGACCAGTCTATAACCCAAGCCATATTTCCATCATGTAAATCATATCTCAAAAAAAACGCCCATCCAATGTTTGGAAGGGCGCTTATTTAGACGAGCACTTATTGAGAAGGGCGCTTTTTATTTCTCGTACTTACTACAATCAGTTCTTGTTTTTAATTAGGAAAATAACAGGCAGCGCAACGACATACATCAGCACACCGTACAAAGCAGCAGGCAGTGCTATAACTGGCAGTGTGCTCACACCCATGATGATAGGAGCTAAGGTAATAGCCGTCGTACTATTTTGGATACTGGTTTCTATTGAGATGGTTTTGGTATCAAACCAGCTGAGCTTTAGGACTCTAGAGATTAAGATGCTAATAGCAAATAAAATAGCAATGATAAAGACCAGCTCTAAACCAATTTGAGTGAACTGTGATTGTAGTAGTTGCCAGTTAGAGGCAATAGCAGCAAAGACAATTAGTACAAAAAACACGCTGGCCAAGCCGTTTAGAAGGCTGCTACGACGTACCATAAAGTCAGTAAATTTGTGGCGAGCAAGCATACCAAGAGATACTGGCAATGTGGTCAATAAGAACATGACTAAGCCAATCTTTATCGCGCTAATAGAGTTCGCCTGATCTTTCATAAAATGATCAAAAGCCAATGTAATTAAAATGGGCAATGTAATCACCGACAATATGCTGACCACACCGGTCAACGCGATAGAGAGCGCGACATTTCCTTTGGCATAGTAGGTTAGCATGTTGCTAGTGACGCCACCGGGACAAAAACTAATCAGCATAATCCCAAAAGCAATCGCTGGTGGCGGAGCCGTCACTAACACGACTGCTAGCGCAACCAACGGTACCAACACAACTTGATTGATTAAGCCAACAAAGAACGCTTTCGGATATTTGGCAATGACCTTAAAATCACTCAGTTTTAGCCCTGCTCCTAGAGTGAACATAATGTAGGCAAGGGCTAGTGGCAGTAATGCTAGCGCGGTATTATTCATCAAACATTCCTTGTAAAACTAAAATGCCATATCAAGATGGCTTTTTGAAAGTAAATAGCAGCGGGGCAACTTTGTCACCATACAGCTGCTCACATTCCATGTGTTTAGGTATTTAATCGTCTAGCTAATGAGGTGTCTCAACCACCAAGCTAGCTCAAGCATATCAAATGATAATAGCTGTATTACGCTCGTATAGTAACCCACTTGTCGTGACTATTGAGGTTGGTCGAGGTTGTTGGAAGCTATCGGGAAATGATTAGGCAGTGACTAGGTAGTGATTGATCTGTTTGTGGCTAATGAAGCTTTGAGCATAATGATACGCGCAATAAAAAGCCCACAAGATTCTGTGGGCTAAATACTCTAACTGTCTGGTCTATTTATGCTGCACTAGTCGTCTAGTAAATCCATTTGCTTGGCTGCTTCATAGATACCGTTTGAGCGGTTACCCGTGCGGCAAAAAATCAGCATTGGCTGCTCAGCTTGATTAAAGAAATCTGCAAACGTTTCGACGTGAGTTTGATTCAGCTCATTACCTGCAAAAGAAATCTCTTTATAAGCAAGACCAGCTTCTTTGGCTGCTGCTTCGATTTCGGCACTGGTTGGCTGATTTGGCTCTTCACCATCAGGACGGTTATTGATAATGGTTTTGAAACCATTTTCGGCAATCATAGGCACTTGGTCAGGCGTGATTTGTCCGGTAAAGCTAACTTCATGGCTCATAAGAGCTCCTTTTTTTATTGGTGTTGTTGGGTTTATAAAACGTGTTAGTTCGAGCGATGGTTGTTATAACAGGCCTTGCATCAATGCGCTTTGGTACAGTAGCTTGGCGCGTGCCCCAGTACCACAAAACATTAATATAGGTTTGGGCATTGAGTGATAGAAATCGGCAAACTGCTCGACCGTTAGCATACTTAGGCGCTCATCATCAAACGGTAGATGCTGATACGCTAGGTTTGCCTGTTCGGTAGCCGTTGCCAAATCGCAGCTATTAGGCTGTGTTTCAATCTCGGCATCTGGGCGAATATTAAGCACTGAGCGATAACCAAGCTCAGCAATCTTAACGCACTGGCTTGGGTATATTTGCTTATAAATCGTTAAATCATCGGTCATAAAATAGGTTCAGTTATATTTGTTAAAGTATATTTATTATTGATAGTTAGGCTAAGAATATCAAAGGACTATAAATCAGCATTTTTTAGGCCGATTTCTAGGTTAATTGATTCCCTATTTAGTGTGTCTAGCATAACACAGGCGCTATCATAGCGATATTGTGTTGTAGACCACAATATTAATTGAGGTTGAGTGAAATTAATGTAGCAGCAACTTTGTTGTGGTCAAACTATAGATTATTTTAACGCATCGACAGCATCTAAAGTACTCAGATAGACTTGCCCTGATAGCTCGCTAATCAATGGTGTATGACCGATGATGTCCATCACAGGACCTTTGATAAAGCTGAAATGTAAGCGCTTATTCTGTAACGCCAACTCGTGGTTTAAGGTGCAAAGCATTTCTTGGGCGGTCAGATCTATATGATTGACGGCAGCCATAATCAATATGATTTCATTGGCATCGGGATATTGCTGCATGGCATTGAGGATGCGTCGATGTACAGATTCACTATTACCAAAGAACAGGCTCTCATCGATACGTAACATCAATAAATTGTTAAAAGTTACGACGTCATGGCGATTGATATTACGAAAATGTCCTGTACCGCCCAACTGTCCAACGACAGCCACGTGCGGCTTACTCGACTGCCAGATGAGACTGGCGAATGACACCATTAGACCAATGACCAGTCCCGTGTTTAGTCCAAATATCAGCACACCGACGAACGCAGCCAAAAAGCTAGCACCATCTAAGCGATCACGCTGCCATGCAGATTTCAACGTCGCAATATCTATCAGGCCAATGATAGAGGCCATGATAGTTGCGCCCAGTAGTGCATAGGGTAGTGGAGCAAGCGCATTGCTAAAGGCTATGAGCGCGGCCATCATTACCAGTACAGTGACGAGACTAGCAAGTGGTGTCTTCGCGCCTGAATCGGCATTGATAGCCGTACGCGAAAATCCACCCGCAACCGCAAAACTTTGGAACAGTCCACCAGACAGATTGGCTAGCCCAAGTCCAGTCAGTTCACGATTGGCATCAAAGCTCTCACCACGCAAACGAGCATAGGTGCTGGCAACTGAACTGCTCGACACAAATACGATCAGTGCCATCAATCCTGCGGTTGGCAAGAGTTTCAGCGCCTCTTGTAGGTCTGAGATATGCGGTAACGTAAAGCTCGGCAGCCCCTGTGGAATACGACCGATGGTCGCGACACCATGTGTGCTCCAATGCAGTGCCATACTGAGTACGATAGCAATGCCAAGTAAAATAAGCGGGAATAAGCGCTCTGCCCATTTGGCATACGACGATGATAGCCACGTCTGCCATATCCACTCACTTGCATAGCGATTGGCAACCAATAGTGCAAATGCGGTAATACCGATAGCTAAGGTCAATGGATGCAGCTGGCTGGCATAGCGTTGCATGGTAGATAAATACCCAATCAAACTATTGCCAGTGACCGGAATGTCTGTCAGATATTTGAGCTGACTGACAAATATAAGGACCGCTGCACCGCTTACAAAGCCTGCGGACACGCCGCGACTAATAAACTGCATGATCCAGCCAAGTTTTAACCGTCCTGCAATCCATAGCAGTGCACCTACCATCAGTGCCAATAGGCTGGCCATCAGTGCATACTGTTCAGTGCCTTGCTCAGCATAAGGCAGTAGGCCACTGGCGGTCATGATGGCGGTAATAGCAACCGGCCCTACAGCTTGTACATTGCTAGATCCGAGCCAAGCATAAACGAGGACAGGTACGATCGCTGCATATAGGCCATAGACAGGCGGCAGTCCTGCAAGCACCGCGTAACCTAGGCTCTGCGGTATGACCAACACGCCCACCACTATACCTGCGACGAGATCAGTCGGCAACGCTGAGAGCTGGTATTGACGCAGCCAAGCTGGAATCAGACGAGCGACGATAGAGGACATATCAATCACCACAGTAGATAGTACAAATAATTATGCGAGGGCGGCGTTATTCTGCTTTGGCACAAAAACGTTGATACAGCAGATCGAGTACAGCTAGCGCATCTTCGCTTGCGATACTATAGTAAATTTGCTTACCTTCGCGGCGTGTGGCGACCAGCTCGTCTTTACGCAATATACCCAGTTGCTGCGATAGGCTCGGCTGTCCAACCCCGACCAAATCCTCAAGCTCACCGACACAATATTCGCCTTGGGTCAATTGACAAAGAAGAAGTAGGCGATCAGGGTGTGATAGCGACTTTAGTAGTTGGCTGGCTTGTAGCGATGCTTGCTGCATTTGCTTGGCAAGATCGGCAGGTACTAAATCTGCAGTATCAGATGACCCATCGTCAGTGGGACTGCGAGTAGGTGTACCTTCGGCTGAAATAGAAGTAGTCAGAACAAATTCCTTACATTAGAGGGTAACAAATACCATGATTTTTTGAGCAATATATAGTTGATTATCAATGATATCACGCCACATAGCAAGTTATCATTAATTACATTATATAAATTGATAAATTGTATGGTGGTTGTTATATTGGTGGCATCAGATAAGTCGTAGGAACGCATTATATACGACTGAATATCATACTTAAGGGTTAATTAAAGATAAAAATCCCTATGACCAAAATATGTATAAATAACTTATGTATAAATAATCAAAGAGGCCGCCATGCAAGTTCATTCTTTTTTAGATAGCGATACAGAAACCTATACCCACGTACTTGCTGATACCGAGCAAAGATTATGCGCCATTGTCGATCCTGTATTGAACTTCGATGCTAAGTCAGGCAGAACCAATACCAGCAGTGTCGATGAAGTGATTGAGTTTGTACGTGAGCAGGATTGGACGCTCAAGTACATTATCGAGACCCATGCGCATGCAGATCATTTATCAGCGGCCATCCATGTAAAAGAAAGCCTTGGCGGACAACTAGTCATCGGTCAGCATATCACCGAAGTACAAAAAATCTTTAAGCAAATTTTTAACTTTGACACGAGTTTCCGCACTGATGCCAGCCAGTTTGATATTTTGACAGACGAAGGCGAGACCTTAGAGCTTGGCAACATTACTATCACTGCGATGTATGTACCCGGACATACGCGTGCCGATATGGCCTATCTAGCCGCTGATGATGAAAAAACAGTGGTATTCGTTGGAGATACATTGTTCGCACCTGATGTCGGTACAGCGCGCTGCGATTTTCCTGGCGGCGATGCCAAAACGCTTTATCAGTCTATTCAAAAGCTGCTAGCACTTCCTGAAGATACGGTCATGTATCTGTGTCATGATTATCCAAGCAAAGGCCGTCAGCATTGCCCAACGACGACAGTAGCCGCCCAAAAACTAGAAAATATCCACGTCAAGGACAGTATAAATGAAGCAGAGTTTGTGCAGATGCGTGAGCGCCGCGATGCGACTCTAGATATGCCTCGCCTTATCATTCCCGCAGTACAAATCAATATCGATGCAGGACATTTCCCCGAGCCAGAAGACAATGGTACGCGCTATCTGAAAGTTCCGATCAATGTCCTTGGTGGATAAGTTAAACAGTTTAATAACTGAAGATGATTACCTAATGCAGCCCTACGTAAGTATCGTATGATTGATATCTATAAGAATGCTAACCTGTAGACTGTCCATTTCTAGATGCTATATATGACCACCTGCAGGCGCTAAGGGCGGCAATAACTGGAGAGAGCAATGAACCCTTACGAGCGCTATGTGTTGCCAAAGATGATAGATATTGCCTGTAGTACGGGTAATGTGATGAAAGCGCGTTCTAAAATTATTCCGCAAGCGCTCGGTAAGGTGTTGGAGATCGGCATTGGTAGCGGTCTGAATTTACAGTTTTATGATGCTAATAAAGTCTCTTCTATCATCGGTGTGGATCCAGCAGCTCAGATGCAGTCGCTGGCCCGTGAGCGTGCAGCTAACATTGGCATTCCAGTTGAGATGGTAGCCGTCGATGTACAAGGTATCCATGCCGATATGGATCAATTTGATACGATTGTGATGACTTTTACCTTGTGTAGTATTGATGATCCAGTAGCGGCGCTTCGAGAAATGGCGCGCGGGGTAAAACCTAACGGTCGCTTACTATTTTGTGAGCATGGACTGGCACCAGACTCTTCTGTTGAACGTTGGCAGCATCGATTGACGCCTTTTTGGAAACCTATAGCGGGAGGATGTCATTTAGATCGCGATATTCCGGCGCTTATCAGAGAAGGTGGTTTTGCTATTGATGAGTTGAGCGAAGCGTATTTGCCCGGTCCACGACCGATGAGCTATGTGTATAGCGGTGTGGCACAGCAACTGGCATAAAGGATAAGCCCAATTAACTATGCTAAAATTATTCATGTAATCAATCAACGTAAATAGCTTTTATATAAAAGAGTTCATGAATAGTATTTGAAATAACAAAATAATTAGAATAGGAATTAAATAATGAGTGAGCAAAGTTTTCATCTAGTATGCCCACATTGCCAAGCAACCAACCGTGTACCTGCTGCACGATTAAGCGCTGCGCCAAAGTGCGGTAAATGTGGTCAGCCATTATTGACTGCCAGTCCGCATGAGTTCAATGCGCAAACAGCCAATAAGGTTATCCAAAAGAACGATGTTCTGACTATCGTAGATTTTTGGGCGAGTTGGTGTCAGCCTTGTATTATGATGGCGCCAGAGTTCAAGAGCGCGGCTAGTCAATTGCCACAAGTGGTCTTTGCCAAAGTCCAAACGGATAAGTACGAACAGGCGGCCGCTCCTTATAATATTCGCAGCTTACCAACGATGGTTGCTTTTAGAAATGGTAAAGAAGTAGCGCGACAGTCGGGCGCGTTACCAAGTCATCAAATCCTCCAATGGGTGCAAGGCTTACAGTCTTAATAATAATCAGACTAGATTGACTCTTCTCCAAGCTATCTATCCAAGCGCTCATGTTTTCTTATAAAAACCGTAGCAATAAAAAAGCCAATATGCGATCTGCATATTGGCTTTTTGCTATTTCATGTACTATTTTATGGTGTCATACACTATCTTAGTCGTGCAGATAGCCTTGCATTTGCTTAAACTTACTCACCATAAATCTTGATGCCATTGGCAAAGCTACAACGTTGAATGCGTGCCGATTGGACAATTGCATCACGCTCACCGTAGAGACGCGATAATTTTGCATCACGTGCTTTGGTATTGTTGCTCTTGCCTAGACCAAAGCTGATATTCGGCGAGATACCCCAGCGTCCTGCAGAGACGCCAACACCGACGCCTGATGCCGATAGGGTCGATTGCTCATTGCGAGCCGCTTCGACATAGCGGTTGACGCGAGTGTACTCTTGGCTAAGTGCTTGGCAATTATAATTTTGATAAGTACTTGGCGGTACATATTGAGGGGTGATGTTACCAGTAGAGGCACAACCTGAGAGCGCAAAAATGCCAGCTAGTAGTGTCGCTGTCGTAAACGTTTTCATAATGGCTCCAGTGGCTAAGTGATTGTATTTATATCTATTTAAGATAGCAAAAATAGCGCAATTAAGATATTGAAAATCCGTCGATGATGAAAAATTTTCGTATCATGTCATCAACATATCGACAGCTTTCTAAAACGGTTGCTTATTAAAACAGAAAATCGCTTATTAAAATAAGTTTGCTGGTTTGGCAAAGGCAAGTATGACGATCCCGATATAGGCAACGGCAGCAATAAGGATACCTGTTTTTCTTTGCACAGGTGTCGCATCAACCTTAAACGCTTTGATACTTGAGCTAATAGCAGCGATAAGTAAAATGATTTTGGCAAACACCCACTGGACAGGAGCGTTGGCACCCATCAATTGCATTAGCATCATCGCACCTGACAGGATAAGCAGGGCATAGATAATATGCGTGGCTATTTTGACCACACGTGGTGCGCGGCGGTCTGCGCTGAGTACTAAGTAACTTTGATATAAAAATAGCACAACAGTCAGCGCTGCCATCAGCATATGTAGATGTTTCATTGAATATTGCTCCCTCTAAAACTGCAGTATATAGGCTAATTTAAAATATGTAGTTGCGATTCAAACATAATCGGCTATTTGTTTTGACCAGCACATAATGGACTCGCAGGGCTTTGACCTTGCCATTCTGTCGGAGTATAGGCATGGATAGCGAGGGCATGTACTTGACCGCCTTGTGAAGTGAGCAAAGGCGTGACTAGGCCATATATAAGCTGATGACGCCCGACCAGTCGTTTGCCTTCAAATGCATCACTAACGATAGTGAGCTTAAAGTGGCTTTCTTTACCTTCAAAATAACCGGCATGCGATATTGACTCATTAATCAGTTCAATATGCTGCGGCACAAGCGCTTGTAATTCGGCATGAAGTGCGTCGGCAGTAGGTGTGGTACTCATAACAATCCTTCAATGTATTTTGTGCAATTTGATTGGGCAATCTGCAAATAATATTTATCGGTATTATAACAGACAGGGTAGGCGGGATAGCGTGCGATTGCCAAATCGCCTAATTGCAAACACTGCTGATTACAGTGCTTATCAACTACAATGCTTGTCAATTATAAAACCTGCAATGTCTGGCTATAACTAAAAAAGCAAAGCACAACGCTTTGGCTGTACTTTGCTTCTATGATATCTAAACAAGCGCTGCTAAAGCATAAAGGTAGCTAATTCTCTACTTATTAGCGACGCGACTGTTGATATAGAGGCGTAACTTTTGGCATCAATGACTGTAACTCTGCGATACGGCTGCTGCTCGTTGGGTGAGTGCTGAGGAATTGTGGTGGCTCACCTTGGCTGGCTTTTTGCATTTTTTGCCACAGTGTAACAGCCGCCTGAGGGTTATAACCTGCACGTGCCATCAGCTCAAGACCGATCTGATCGGCTTCGCTTTCCTGAGTGCGACTGTGGGGTAGGCTCAAGCCTAAATTACCAGCAGTCCCTGCTAACTCAGCCTGTCCTTGTGATAGGCCAAATATACTGGCAGCCAGACCGATACCAGTTTGGGTTGCATACTCGCGTGATAGACGCTCACGTGAATGCTCACGTAATGCATGAGATATTTCATGACCCATGATGGCAGCAATCTCATCATCAGTGAGGTTCAGACGATCGATGATGCCTGAATAAAACATAATCTTACCACCCGGCACCACAAATGCATTTAGATCATTAGACTTGATGGTGTGTACTTCCCATTGCCACTTGGCTGCATCTGCGCGGTAGACGCCAACTTGACCAACTAAGCGATTCGCAATATTTTTCAAGCGGTTTAGCTGAGCGGTATTCGTATCTAGCACACCTTTTGATTTTGCGTCTTGTATTGTTTTGGCATAGCTTTGAGCAGATAGTGCCAATACTTGCTCACTAGACACTAATAGCAGCTGCTGACGATCAACACCAACTGCGCCAGAATTGGTAGTGCTGGTACAACCAGTTAAAGTCAGTGCTGACAATGAAGCGGCCATCACTGTCGTGGTTAATAACTTCTTCATAAAAATATCCTCTCTATAAGATGGAAAAACATAAAGTCAAACAAGTTAAAAAATAGTGCAGCAGATGTTGGAGTCGTGTTTATTAATCTTTTAGTAGTGCTCATTCATCCGCTTAAACAGTAAAAGTTTACCTTAACTGCCATTGGACATAAGTATAATAATGTTAACCACCTAAAACCAAGATAGGAAAAGTAACAATAAAGCGTATGATTGTAAGTGCGATATCTTTTTATTAGAGTGAAAATAGTGAGTTTTTCCTTTATCGATTGTCTTATGACCGTTATAAAGCTAAGGGAAGTAAAGCTCAGACTTAAATTTCTATAATTAATGTGAAATATTTTTCATTTAGCTAAAATTAATTCCTGTTTTTAAATCAATTGCTTATGTTTGTTTATCCGATAAAAAAGGCATTTAGCTAAAAATATTAGAAATAAATTCTAAAAAAGGTATTGACACCCGCAGAATATTTGCTAAAATAGCCAGCCTATCGAGACGGAGTAGTTGTTAACAACGCTACGGATTGATACTAAGCGGGAATAGCTCAGTGGTAGAGCATAACCTTGCCAAGGTTGGGGTCGAGAGTTCGAATCTCTTTTCCCGCTCCAAATATGGCTTGAAAAAGCGCAAAAAGCCTCACTTCACAGTGAGGCTTTTTTTTATGTGTAAAATCTGTCCTAAGTCAGCAAATAGTGAAAACATAGAAAGCAAAAACTAGAGCTAACTATAAATAGGACAGAAGTTATCAACATTTAGTATTTAAGAATAGATGCGCACACCAGAATACCTGAACGAATTAAACTTCTCGGCAACATAAGGGCATCCAATGCCACCAAAACCCCTCACATTAATCAGTGCCAAGCTCGCCTTTATCATATCCGCCATCGTCATCGGTATCATGGGTATCACCATGATCGGCTTTGGCTGGGTGCCTCATCTGTCTCTTATCTTGGCTATCTGTGTGCTACTGGCTATCGGTATGTATAAAGGGCTCAGCTTTGATGACATGCAAGCGCAAATGGCCTCAGGTGTCATGCGTGGTATTGGTGCCATCTATTTGTTCTTCTTTATTGGACTGATGGTGGCGGCTTTGATGATGTCGGGTGCGATTCCAACGCTTATGTATGTAGGCTTTCAGCTGATCTCACCTGAGTACTATTACATTTCTGCCTTTATCTTAACCTCTATTATTGGTATTGCTTTGGGTAGTAGTTTGACGACTGCAGCAACGCTTGGCGTAGCGTTTATTGGTATGAGTAATGCGTTTGATGCCAATGTTGCGATAGCGGCAGGGGCAGTAGTATCAGGCGCGTTCTTTGGCGATAAGATGTCGCCTTTGTCTGATACTTGTACGATTGCATCCTCTGTTGTCGGTATTGATCTGTTTGAGCATATTCGCAATATGATGTATACGACAGTACCTGCATGGATACTGACGGTTATCTTGTTTTGGATGTTCTCAGGACAGACAACTAGTGCTGATCTGAGTCAAGTAACCATATTGCAAGGTCAGCTGATAGACAGTGGTTTGGTACATGGGTATTCAGTACTGCCTTTTGTGGTATTGGTCGGATTGGCACTGTTTCGGGTCAATGCGATTTATACGATTATCTGTACTATTGCCGCGGCACTGATCATTACTTATGTGCACAGTTCACCAAGCTTTGGTCAATTGGGTGGTTACTTGTTTGCAGGCTATGCCCCTGCTGAGTCATTAGAGCTAGGGGAAGTAGGTGGTATGCTGTCACGTGGTGGTGTACAGAGTATGTTCTTTACTCAGGCGATTGTGATACTAGCCCTAAGCTTAGGTGGTCTATTAACGGCACTAGGTATTCTGCCAGCACTGCTATCTGGTATTAAGGACACATTGACGACTTCAGGACGAGCTATCTTTGCAGCCGCGATGTCTGCATTGAGCATTAACGTGCTGATTGGTGAGCAGTATTTGAGTATTCTACTGTCGGGTACGGCCTTTCGGTCGACGTTTGAGCGCTTACACTTGCATCCTAAGAATTTATCTCGGACGATTGAGGATGCAGGAACGGTGATTAATCCATTGGTGCCTTGGAGTGTGTGCGGGGTATTTATCAGTCAGGCGCTAGGGGTGCCGGTATTAGACTATTTACCTTATGCATTCTTCTGTTATTTGTCACTGCTGCTGACGCTGCTATTCGGGTTTACGGGGCTGACGATTAGTCGGGTTAAAGAGGGGACGGCGCCCCAAAATCAATAGCAATTGATATCGTTAAGGATAATAAGAGTGTTGATTAATACTGATCCCAGTACGGATTATCACCGAATTGCTCGGCAATAAAATCAATCAAGTAACGACAACGCTGCGACAAAAAACGATTCTTTGGATAAACAGCATAAGCGGTTAGGGTTGGCAATTGATAGTGTTGGAAGACAGGTACCAGCTCGCCCAGCGCCAGTTGTTTATAAGCAATAAAAGTCGGCACAAAGGTAATGCCATGTCCTTTGACTGCCAAATCTACTAAGAACTCACCATTGGTGGCTTTGATTTTGGCATCTATCGTACGATGATGACTTCTGCCTTCAGTATCCACCAAGTTTATACTATTGGTTTGACCGAGACTGTATTGCAAAAGCGCATGGTTGTCTAAATCGTCTAGCGTCTCAGGCATGCCCATTCTTGCCAAATAATCGGGACTGGCGCAAATCACACAACGAATCAATGCCAATTTTTTTGCTTGATAGCTAGAATCTTGTAGCTCGCCGATTCGAATAGCCAACTCATAACCTTCTTCAATCAAATCGATACGTCGGTCAGAAAAATCCAGATCGAATCTCAGATTGGGATGTTTATTGGCGTATTTATCAATCACATCGTTTAGATGCATGAGTCCAAAGGACAACGGCGCTGTCATTTTTAGCGTACCTTCAATACGCATAGGAGCGTCAGTAGCATGCTCATTGACAGCGTCAACCGCACGCAAGATATTATTCACTTGCTGATAATATTGCTCACCAGCTTGCGTCAATTTAGATTGGCGGGTAGTACGGCTGATTAGTTGACTGCCTAAACGCTCTTCCAATTCTTTAAGTCGGCGACTGACGGCTGATTTTGCAATATTTAACTGCTCAGCAGCCTTGGTAATACTACCTGCCTCAACAATGCGTACAAACATCGCCATGTCTTCTAATTGACCCATTATCGATGCCTCATGATTGTTCTTACACCAAGAACTTATACTTGTGATTATTGCTGTTTATCCCATGCTAGTCAACGCCTATAATCGCGCTATTCTCTACTTAGAGACATGATTAAACACACTTTTGGAGCATTATTATGGACAAGTTACAGCAATTGGGCGCACCGCTCGGTCGTCTATTATTATCAGTCATTTTCATCTTTGCAGGCATTGGTAAAATCACAGATTATGCGACTACTCAAGGCTATATGGAATCAGTAGGTGTGCCTGGTATGTTATTACCATTGGTAATCGCGTTTGAGGTACTAGGTGGTATTGCTGTCTTGCTAGGTTATAAAGCTCGCCCAATCGCTTTCTTGTTTGCTGGGTTTAGCATCGTGTCAGCTATTATTTTTCATCAGTTCTGGACTGACGAATCACAGATGATCTCATTTATGAAAAATATTTCGATCGCAGGTGGGTTTTTGATGATTTTTGCTCATGGTGCGGGTGTTTACTCAATAGACAGTAAGCGATAAACAATAAGTGGCTGAGTTACCTCTTATACGTTTACGAAGAACAATCATAAAGGGGTAGTTTCAAATAAAGAGCGTCATGTACATTTTCACAGGAAATTTCAACAGCAGACAGTTTTTTATATAAGCATAATTTAAAGTAATTTATATACAGTTAGCTATGCTAATATATGTAAAAAATCTATGTTACGTTAGAACTGCTCCGATTGTTCTACAAAACAGAATAGTTAATTGCATTTAGCGTTGTTTATCTATGTAGAATTAATAATTATAATAAGCCCATTGTTTAAATAGATTAATCGATAATAAGTATATAGAGGATTAATCTGTTGATAGCTAAGGACGAATTATGAAAACAATCTATCATGCAGCAGACTCACGTGGCGACGCCAATCATGGCTGGCTTAAAAGCAGACATACCTTTAGCTTTGCCAATTATCATAATCCTGAGCGTGTGGGGTTTGGTGCCTTACGCGTTATTAATGATGATTTTGTCATTGGCGGTCAAGGGTTTGGCAAACACTCGCACCGTAACATGGAGATTATCAGTATTCTTCTATCCGGCAAGCTCGCTCATGGCGATAGTATCGGCAACGAGGGCGTCATAGAAACTGGTGAGATTCAAGTGATGTCAGCGGGTACAGGCATTACCCATAGTGAAATGAATGGTGACGATGCAGAGGCTGTGAGGTTTTTGCAGATTTGGGTGATACCAAACAAAATGGATGTCGCACCGCGTTATCAGCAGGTACATATGGGCGATATAATGCGACCTAACGAGCTTAGCCAAGTGCTGTCACCTAATGCCGATGATGCAGGTGTTTGGATTCATCAAGATGCTTGGTTTAGCATGGGTGGTTTTGACGAAGGTATATCGCAAACTTATCAGTTAAATGACTCTAACAACGGTGTCTACGTATTTGTCATCAGTGGTGAAGTCGTGATAGATGGCCAAGTCCTGTCTATTCGTGACGGCCTTTGCATTTGGGATACTCAGAGCTTTACGATGGACGCAACAGTAGCTAGCCGTGTGCTAGTGATGGAAGTACCGCTATTTATGTAGTCATCGGATAGCAAAGTGCTTTATCAATTAAAGTACTCATACCAATAAATATTAACGCTAAAAATTACTCTTATTAATAACTATTTTACTAACAACGTGGAGAAACACTATGTCAGATTTAACAACATTACAGCAGCTTGCAGAGAAACGTCGTTCTATCTATGCGCTAAGCAACCAGCTACCAGTAGCTAATGACGAAATCGTAAAAATAGTTGAGCATGCTATTTTGCACACGCCATCGTCTTTTAACTCGCAATCAACGCGTATCGTTGTATTGTTCGGCGATGATCATCGTAAGTTGTGGGATATGACCGAAGATACATTACGCGAAATCGTTGGTGACGAAGAGAAGTTTAAATCGACCAAAGAGCGTGTCAATGGTTTCCGTAATGGTGCTGGTACGGTGCTATTTTTCGAAGATCAAGCAGTCGTCAGAGGCATGCAAGAAGCGGCGCCTTTATATGCTGATAATTTCCCAATTTGGGCAAGCCAAACCAGCGCCATGCATCAGTATGTTATTTGGACGGCACTTGCCAGTATCGATGTTGGCGCAAACTTACAGCACTACAATCCAGTAATCGATCAAAAAGTAGCTAGCGCTTGGGATATCGATAAAGACTGGACACTAAATGCACAATTGGTATTTGGAACGATTGAGCAGCCAGCGGGCGAAAAAGCATTCAAGCCAGTCGAAGAGCGTATGAAAGTGTTTGGTGCGTAAGATAGGGTAGTCTATTCCATATAGCCCTAAAATTTTAATAGCCCCAAAAGCTCAATAGTCCTAAAAGCTTATGTAAAAAAAGCGCCACTCAGTAATTGCTGGGTGGCGCTTTTTTATTGGCGACATTCTTTTGTTGAGGGTGAGAATTGTAGATTTTATCGAATAGCCTACAGCTAAGCTAAGTTCCTGAGCAAATTACGCAGAGATTGACAACTATTTACGCTGCATCAAACTATTAGCCACCCATGCTGGACCGATTAATAAAAACTGTAAATCCTTAAAGAAAGAAGGTTTTTTGCCTTCGATTTTATGACCAATGAACTGGCCAATCCATGCAACGACAAATACCGCTGCCCACGCTTTAAAGCCCCATGGCATCGCTGCCATCACTGATAGACAGATAAGAATAAACATCCCCATCGCTAAAAACAGTGGCGTAGATAAACGCATATAAAACAGTAATACCAATGCGCTTAGTACCAAGGTAAACCATACGGATAGCGACATGCCCATACCTAACAAGCTGACAAAGATGGTTGGCACACATAGCCAATGGATTTTCTTATTAATCAGGTTTTGGTGGCTGACCGCATACTCACTGAGCCACTGCTCAAGCGTGCGTTTGGACATTTTGGGTTGACGGGACATACTAACCTCCCTGTTAGTAAATAAGCTAAGTAACTCATACTCGCTAATGAGCTCGCTACTAATCTCAGTATAAATATGATTGTTCACATCAGTTGTAGCATTAATTGCGCCTGTCTACCATGTTATCTGATAGACGGCACAGTCAATTTCACGCGTACTATTGATACTATATCAGCAAGATTTTATTCAAACTCCCAAGGGTTCTTTTCTACAAGAAACACATTATCCTTGCTCGCTGCGATGCCATTCATAAAGGCCGATAAAGGCGTTTACTTGATACACCATAGTTTGAATAGCAAAGATATAGTTACCAGACATCAGATTCACAATGAGCCAGACAAAGTTGACGATAATCCACAACCACCAGTTAAATGAATAACGCAGAATCATAGCTGCCTGAGCAGTAATAGAAAGCACAAAGGCAATGACGTTAATCCAAAAGAAAGAGATAAATCCCAAAAACAGACTACTATCATCCTGTACGACCGCATAACCATAGCTTGCTAATAAGTCATTTACTGTAGGAAACAAGGCAAGACCAATAATAATAAATGCAGCGGTGATTAACCAAACAGCTTTACTTGCTGATTTGGGTATCATGTCGCCATCAGGGTCAGTATGCTTCGACCAATAAAAGATACCGTAAACATGGGTAAAAAAGTTAAATAGTGGAGCAAGCATCAAACCTACTGCGCCAGACGTTGCCTGTACGATGACTTCGCCTGCCGTTGCCCCCATACCAAAGCCATTGCCCATGACGTTTTTGCGAAATGATAGCGAGACCACGCAAACCAAACCAATGAATGAGACTGCTAAGTAAAACCAGTCAAGCGTGGTATGGTCTGTCGTGAGCCAAAAACCTGCGGATAAGGCAATGACACCGCAAATAAACCAAATGATAATCCATTGCATCGCCCATTTTCCGGTGATGTTGTCCAATAGCTGAATACGCATCGCTTTTCCCCTAAAGTAAATACTGATATCAATATAGTGCTAACTACCATGTGCTAGTTAAATAACGTGTGCTAGTTGAATAACATATGCTAGTGAATAAATTATTATAAATATGCTCAGTACAGTTTATGATTTTTTGCCATAGATATATTGATCAATCAATAACAATGCTTGCTGATAGCGAGCATCATAGTCAGGCTGATCAATCATATGCGGTGTAATATCGTGACGCGCAAAAATATCTATCAAGCGCTGCTCAAAGCGTCCACGCGCTTCAGGCGTACCCAAAGATCGCATACCATCATCAACCCATGGCGTATTGTTATCGAGCATGATGGTGTGGTCTAAACGAAACTCATCAATACAAGCAGCCACAAAGGGATGCGTGCGACCCTCATACTCTTCACAAAACGCTTGCGTAGTGACAAAGTCAGTATCAACGATGGTGATAGGGGCAGTTGCATTGGCTTTAGCTTCTCGGATTGCCTCAGCATGGTCGAGACAAATAGGACCATAATCACTATATTGCAGCCCAACCTCGCTACCACCCAAATCTGTACCGACATACAGACGTCCCATCTCTAGGGCAAAGCTGGCACCATAATAGTTGGCAAGCTTATGGACTAGCGTTGTCTTACCTGAGCTTTCACCGCCGACGATAGCGACAGTCTTGGTATAGTCGGCGCGTGCTTGCGGATGAAGTGCTGACCAATGGGCAACGGGATCACGCGCAATCGCATAAGAGTCAAACTCAGACTGTAGCGGCGTAGTAACGACTGGCAAAAGCAGCTGCTCTTGTATGTCATTGCGAGTGAGCGGATGGTTGTTCGCTATAAACAATACAGTCTCTGCTGATAGTGATAATGCATCCATTAAACGTTGTAATTTGGCATTACTAGCAGCGACATCGATACTGACATCATCGCTAGTGTTATACAGATGTTCGTGCAGCGGTAGCTCGATCTCATGAGTAGTATGGATATGAATAAATGGCAAGTCGGCACAGGCCATCTGTAGCCAACGCGCTTTGTCTTGTAAGGTGATAGTAAAATCTGGATGAGGCGATGGATGCGCCATAATGACGATATGCAAGGTTTTGGCTTGTCCTGCTGCATCCAATATGCTGCGCATCTGCCCTAAATGTAGGGGCTCGAAATGTCCAATCATCAATCCAGTGTCGTACATAGTTATCCTTATTATTTTTTATTTTAATCTCAGTGTTCTATGTCTATTCCAAAAAATACGGTCAATGCTGTCTAAGTTAGATAATCCAAACTAGACATCTATCAAGATCCAAATCAGAAATCTATTAAGAATCGTAATACCAACCACGTTCTTTACTTCTACTATTCTTCATAAAGGTATTCTTATCTAATAGTTGAGCACTGTCCTAGCTTTCATCATAGAATATCTGAAATATGAGTTGCTTATCAGCATGGTATAAAGCTTTTGGATGATTTGCAGGTGGGTTATTGTAAAAATAGGGTATATCGCACGTACACGGAATCGCACGTTTTTTAATTGAGGATTTTTTAACTGAGCAAAGTTGGTTAGCTAAAAGATTATTCAGACTATTAAAAGTTTCACTCAATTTTAGCGTTATAAAGCGAGCTTATCTCTTTGATTAAATTAAAAATAACAAGATATGTAAAGCTAAATTGCAAGGTTATAGCAACAAAGATGGTTCTGAAACATTTTGAAATAACTATTTAAAATCAGGGACTTGCAAGATGCTATGACAGATTAGGGTAAGCTTGAGTAGCATAAACTCACAAAGTACTGCTATACCTTCAACAGATAAATCCTGAATTATTGATATACTGATTCGTAAGTTAGCAAAGCAAGATAATGTTTTAGCTAAACACTTAAGATAACTAGAAATATAGAATAAAAAAATAGACAAGAATAGAAAATAGAGAGGTATTTGATTTGACTAAGTTAGCAAAATTACATCGCTCACCAAACAATCGCATGATAGCAGGTGTGATGGGTGGCATTGCAGAATATGCTGGTTGGTCGCCAACATGGGTGAGAGTATTATTTGTCATTATCTCATCGTTAAGCGCAGCAGTACCAGGCATTTTGATTTATATCATCCTATGGATAATTATGCCAAAAGCCAACAATCAGTCTTATCAATAATAGAATTCTGATAATTATTTTTAAAATTAGCTTTTTTAAAGTTAGGTTTTCTGAACCAGTTAAAGAGTCGAGTTTAAGTTAGACGTAGTTGCTAAAAACAGTAGACCTCCAAAAAATAAAAAGCCTGATCAATCAGGATGCCCAAGATACAATTTTCCTCCTGCCCGAATGCTAGCGCATTTGGGTATTTTTTTATTCATTATATTAGTGCGAATTCTATGATGATTTGCCTGCAAATACGCTATACAACCGAGGTTTTATGCTCACTATGCAAATTTAGTTGATGTAAATATGGATAAAATAGTCAATTTTTAGTAAGGTGAGCAGGCAGATAGAGTCGTTGCCGAATAGGTCGCGTGTGCGCTATCAGAGATTTATTTAATAATACTCATTTCACAGTGGCTTTACTATGAAAACCGAAACTATGACATCCCAAGCGATAACCCCGATGACCCAAGATAAAGACTCTCAACCGATGACTTTTCAAGATTTAATCTTAACTTTGCAAAATTATTGGGCCGATAAAGGCTGCGTTGTATTGCAGCCCTACGACATGGAGGTCGGTGCAGGTACTTTTCATACCGCGACGTTTTTACGCTCATTAGGTCCTGAGCGCTGGAATGCGGCCTATGTACAGCCATCACGTCGTCCTACTGACGGGCGCTATGGTGATAACCCGAACCGCCTGCAGCATTATTATCAGTTCCAAGTCGTGCTAAAGCCGAATCCACCTAATATCCAAGAGCTGTATTTGGACTCACTACGAGCCATTGGTATTGATCCATTGGTGCATGATGTGCGCTTTGTAGAAGACAACTGGGAATCGCCAACGCTTGGTGCGTGGGGACTTGGTTGGGAGATTTGGCTAAACGGTATGGAAGTCACGCAGTTCACCTACTTCCAGCAAGTCGGTGGTATCGAGTGCTTCCCAGTCACTGGCGAAATCACTTACGGACTTGAGCGCTTGGCCATGTATGTACAGGGCGTCGATAGCGTTTATGATTTGGTCTGGGCAGATGGTGAGTTTGGCCGTGTCACCTATGGCGATGTCTTTCATCAAAACGAGGTCGAGCAGTCTACGTATAACTTTGAGCACGCTGATGTGCCGATGATGGGTGAGATGTTTGATTTTTACGAGCAACAAGCAGACAAATTGGTCGATGCAGGATTGCCATTGCCAGCTTATGAGATGGTATTAAAAGCATCTCATGCGTTTAACTTGCTTGATGCACGCGGCGCTATTTCAGTGACTGAGCGTCAGCGTTTTATCCTACGTGTGCGTACGCTTGCTCGTAAGGTTGCCTTTGGTTATGTCGAAGCTCGTGCCAAATTGGGCTTCCCATTGGCTGATGAAGAGCATCGCCAAGCCGCGCTTGATAAGTATTTGCCAAAAGAAGACGTGTCAAAAGACAGCTTGGCAAAAGAAAATACTGACACTAACCAATCTACTAACGATAAATAGGAGCATCCCATGAGTACTATTCTATTTGAACTGGGGTGTGAAGAGCTACCTCCAAAGAGCCTAAAACCATTACGTGATGCACTACAAGCCAGTGTTACTGAGCAATTGACGGCAGCAGATATTACCTTTGATAGTATCAAAGCCTTTGCTGCTCCGCGCCGTCTGGCCATTCAGATTCAAGGTATTAGCGATAAGCAGCCTGATCGCACTGAGCAAAAACGCGGACCAGCGATTAAAGCAGCGTTCGATGCAGAGGGTAACCCAACACGTGCGGCCATGGGTTTTGCCAAAGGTTTGGGTATTGAAGCTAGCGAGCTTATAACGATTAATACCGATAAAGGTGACTATGTCGGTTTTGAGCAGACTATCCGTGGTCAAGCGACAACTGAGTTACTGCCTGCTATTTTCCAAACCGCGCTAGATAATTTGCCAATTGCTAAGCGTATGCGCTCAGGTGCTAGCCGTAACGAGTTTGTGCGTCCAGTGCAGTGGGCAGTATTGATGCAGGATGGTACTGTCATCGATGCCACTATCCAAGGTCATCAGACTGGTACGCAAACGCGTGGTCATCGCTTCCACAGCCCTGACTACCATAACATTGCTCATGCCAATGATTATGAGCAATTGCTAGACGGTCTAAAAGTAGTAGCAGATTTTGATAAGCGTCAAATGCTGATCAAAAACCAAGTCAAAGCTTTGGCAGATGAAGTCAATTCTGATGCCATCGTACCGCAAGACTTATTAGACGAAGTCACTGCATTGGTCGATTTCCCAATTGCGCTACGAGCAAGCTTTGAAGCGCGCTTTTTACAAGTACCGCAAGAAGCACTTATCTCGACCATGCAAGCGGATCAAAAGTATTTTTGCTTAACCGATAAGGCTGGCAAGCTACAGCCTTACTTTATCTTTATTACCAATATTGAGTCAAAAGACCCGAACCAAATCATTGAAGGTAATGAAAAAGTCGTGCGTCCACGTTTGGCTGATGCAGAGTTTTTCTTTTTACAAGATCAAAAGCAGCCGTTGTTTGCGCTCACAGAAAGCCTGAAAAATCGCGTGTTCCAAGACAAACTGGGTACGATTTGGGAGAAGTCTGAGCGTATTGCCAAGCTGGCAGCGTTCATTGCCACGTTGATGCAGCAGCAAGGCCACGATATCAATGTTGATGAAACCGTACGTGCGGGCATTTTATCTAAAGCAGATTTAGCCAGCTCGCTTGTCGGCGAATACCCTGAATTGCAAGGTATCGCAGGTACGTATTATGCGCGTCTAAATGATGAGCCTGAAGCGGTTGCTGCCAGTTTAGAAGAGCAGTATCTGCCGAAATTCAGTGGCGATGTGCTACCACAAACACCAATTGGTATTTGCTTAGCATTGGCTGATCGTTTGGATACATTGGTTGGGATTTTTGCGATTGATCAAGCACCGACAGGTTCAAAGGATCCGTTTAGCTTACGTCGTTCTGCTATTGGTATCTTGCGTATTTTGATCGAAAAGCAGTTGCCGATTAATCTGGTTGCGCTCGTTGAGCAAGCGATTAAAGGCTATAGTGATGCTGAAGGTAGTAAGATTGCCAAAATGGGTGATACCTTTACCCAAGTCATGGCATTTTTAAACTCGCGCTATCGTGCGATGTATACAGAGCAGGGCGTTAGCGTCGATACGATTCAAGCAGTGCAAGCGATTAACCCGCATATGCCGCTTGATTTTGATCAGCGTATCCGTGCAGTGCAAGCATTTAGCGAGCTGTCACAAGCGTCGATGTTGGCTGACTCAAATAAGCGTGTTGCTAATATATTGGCCAAGTCAGAAGTGAGCGTAGCTGATACAGTCGATGAAGCACTACTGTCTGAATCTGCTGAGCAAAACTTATATGCGAACGTGCAGCAAGCGCAGACAGTGGTACAACCATTGCTGGAGCAAGCGGACTATACGCAAGTATTGCAAACGCTGGCTAGCTTAGATGAGCCGTTGACCCAGTTCTTTGATCAGGTAATGGTCAACAGTGAAGATGCTGCGCTTAAAAACAATCGCTTGGCATTGCTAAAACAGGTTCGCGCCTTGTTCTTGACGGTAGCTGATATTAGCGAGCTACAGCTGTAACCCTGCTAAAACCTGATAGTTACTTTAACTTGATTATTGTTTTAAATTGACGGTTACTTTTGATAAAAAACCTGGCTTATCATGGCCAGGTTTTTTGTTATGCAGTTGACTGGTTTACTCATACAGTTATCCGTTAGATATAACCAGTCAATTAGTGCAATCAGCAATTAAACGGTAAAGGCATTGTATTATCGCTATTATTGACGGTAAAATTTATGCTATCAAAACGTCTTAAATAATCTTATTTAATAGATTTCATTATTTCTCACGTTTACCCGTAATCGAAGGAGCACTGCCGTGTTTGCTGTTATTATCGTCATCCTTATTATTTGGGCTTCAATGTGGGCTTTTTATAAGTTTATGTACCCGCGTGCACCTAAAAGCATGATGCCAAAAGAAGGGGATGTGACCACTCCGCGTCAGTGTAATTTCTGTGGCAACAGCTTGGCTGAATATCGCGGCGTACTCGAAACCAAACCAAGCACAGTTACCGATGGCAATGTTGAAGCGAACCAAGAATTGTTCTTTTGCAATTATGAACATCAGGCAGACTTTCATGCAGGCAAGACCTACACGCCTTATGCATAAATAAATAAATGATTGACCATAAAAAAGCGCCTAACTTTATTAACTAGGCGCTTATATGTTTAATACAATACGATGCATCTACAGAATAGAATGAGCATCCTTCATAATTTTATTGAGCAATGCCTCAGACTGTTTGTCTTTCTGCAAGCGATCTTCATCACTTCTTTGATTGGCATGGATTTTTTCATATAGGTTTAAGCAGCACAGTACCAGTATGCTTTCTTGGCTAAGGCTTGGCGCATCTCTTTTTAAATCGAGCGCATAGTTGTTGATATACGAAACCGCTGACAGTAGCTCTTCTTGCTCATGTACTGGACAAAATATTGGATAAGTAACCCCAGCAATCGCAATATCGACTTTTTTGATTTGTGGTTCTGGCGCTTTAGGTGTTTTGGTATTAGATTGTGCCATGGCGCTTGATATATTTGATGCTGCTGGTACTGTTTTTTGCGGTGGTACTGGCGCACTTGTTACTGGCACATTTGGCGCTTGAGTATTTTTCGGTTGTTTTTCTATCGATTTGCTTTGGTCATCGGTCATGATAAATCCTACAATGTCTGGTCAGTGAAATGAGTGATATCAGATTTTACAAATAGCATTTGGCAGTTTAATAAGTAGTACGTCTTTGCTATCTGTTACAAGTAAACGTTAGCCTTCTGCTTGATCGATACGAGTTAGGCGCTGTAATACGACTTGCGTACGCTCGGCTGCCAATTGGTTCTTCTTTTGCAGCTCACTGTTTTGTTGTTTGATATCGCTATACTGCTGCTTTAGCTCGTTATTGTGTTGTTGCAGCTCGCTGTTTTGTTGTTGTAATTGACTGATCTGTTTTTGCAGTTTGTCTTGTTCTTCACCGATCATATGGTGCGCTTCTGCAAGACTTTGATAGCGTTTATCGAGATCGTTCAGTTGTTTTTTGGCACCGTCACGTTCGTTATGACTGTTATCTAATTTGGTTTTTAGGGCGGCAAATTCTTTTGAATCAGTAACAGGGTGTTGTTTTAAGCTGCTAAGTTCAGCACTGACAAGCTGATACTGTTTTTTGATGTCGAGTACCATTTTTTCTAATATTCTAAGTTGATCATACATAGTCAGTTTTTATCCTTAACAAGTAAGCGTGAATGAATTTTGTTCGCTGTATTTAATAATGCCATAGGTGACCGCATAATATCTATATCAACAAAGTAATTACAAGCATCAGGCTTTGTCTTTTCACTTTTATTTATCGATGATTTGTCCATGACATTTTATCGCGACTATTTTTATTTTATGAGCAATAATCAATTACTAGGACATCTATTATGAATGACAATATCTCTGGCTGGAATACTTGGCTGACTGCGTTTGATGATTGGACTGACGTGTCTATCAGCGAAGTGCATGGCATGATGACAGGGCTTATGACGGCTTGTAATGCACCCGACGAAGCAACTTGGGCTAAGGTGTTTGAAGAGCTCAGCTTTGCTCCATTACCAGAGCTTGCATTGACCTTGCTGACAGAAGAAGCGGAAGACATCGTTTTTCAGCTAAAAGACAAAGATGATGCCTACGCGTACATGCCGCTCATCCCGGATGATGAACATGATTTATACGAGCGCGTGATGGCGTTGAAACAGTGGGCAAACGGTTTTATGACCGGTTTCGGTATTACTGATTGTGGTTTGACCAGTGAAGAAAACGAGATGCTATCTGATTTGGCTAAGATTGGCGCAATTCGTCTCGAAGATGATGAGGATTTTGAAGGTGGGGAAGAGTCTTATCTTTATATCTATGAGTTTGCTCGCATGGTACCCGTAAGCTTTGCCACGCGTAAACGTAAGGCTGTCAAAGATATCGCGCTCATCGCGGGTTTGTCTATCGATGCCAAAACAACCAAAGAGCTACAGGCAGAAGGTAAGTTACCAAAACCAATGCCGCCAGTGGTTGATGTGATGAATCATAACAATCCATCGTAAGGCAGCTCTGACACATCATAGTTCTGAAAATTGTAGTAAGGATATTTTATGATCCAAAATAATAGTAGTAATAGCGACAATGTCAGTAATAGCGATAATGTTGATAGTAGCAGCGATGTCCAGATGAAAAGTGTCGAACATCCTACTCAAAGCCTCGATTGGCTAACACGTCTCATCGCCTTTGATACGGTTAGTCGTCACTCTAATTTGGCTTTGATTAACGATGTAAAGTCTTATTGTGAGCAGTTAGGTTTGACGGTAGATTTGACCTTTAACGAGGCTAAAACCAAAGCCAATTTGTTTGTGACTGTACCGGCTGGCGAGAATGCTGATATTATCAATAACGGTCTGGTCTTATCAGGTCATACCGACGTTGTGCCAGTTGATGGACAAGCGTGGTCTTCAGAGCCGTTTACCGCGACGATACGTGGTGATAAGCTATACGGACGCGGTGCATGTGATATGAAGGGCTTTATCGCTTGTGCACTAACGGTATTGCCACAAGCCGTGCAGTTATCGAATAGCGGTCAGCTACGTCGTCCGTTGCATTTGGCATTGTCGTTCGATGAAGAGGTTGGTTGTTTGGGCGCGCCATTGATTTTGGCAGACCTAAAAGCACGTGGTATCACGCCTGATTATTGTATCGTCGGTGAGCCAACTAACATGGCTATGGTAGTCGCACACAAAGGCATCGCAGTTTATCGCTGCCGTGTACATGGCAAGTCGGCGCATTCTTCATTGATTGCACAAGGTGTCAATGCTATTAGCTACGCTAGCAGATTGGTCGGCTATGTAGATACGCTTGCTGAAGAGCTGAGCGCTCGTGATGATAACGATGCATTATTTACAGTGCCATATTCGACATTGTCAGTAGGGACCATACATGGTGGCACAGCGACCAATATCGTGCCCAACCTATGCGAGTTTACTTTTGACTATCGTAACCTGCCGCACATGACGCAAGACGATATACTAGCGCCAATTCAAGCCAAAGTCGCTGAGCTAAATGCCCAAATGCAAGCGCGCGCGCCAGAGACTGGCATTGAGCTGATGCAAGAAGAAAGCGTCCCCGCCATGACTGATAGTGATAGCGCTGAGTTGCAATCACTAATCGCTGCGCTGACAGGAGATGATGAGCGTCATAAAGTGGCTTATGCGACTGAAGGCGGTCAGTTTACCAATGCAGGTATCCCAACGATTATCTGTGGCCCTGGTAGTATTGAGCAAGCGCACAAAGCGGATGAGTATGTGGAGCTTAGTGAAATTGAACGCTGTGATGTGTTTTTAAAGAAGTTGTTAGATAGCTGTACGACTCAGCCGTCCATGTAATCGTAATTATTCAGAAGAAGGCATGTCGTTTCTTTAATGATTTCTGCGAGAATTTTTGATATATAGGTATAAGTGACACCGTCTTAATGGCGGTGTTTATTTTTTAGTCGCATATTTAAGTCGTATAGCCGTTTGTATTAGAACCATTTACACATGACAAAGTAGGGGTGGGTTGATGTCTTGGCATCTGTTTGCAGTGTTTTTCGCAAGTACGTTTTTTATCTCAGCGACCCCTGGTCCTAATATGCTGCTAGCGTTTCAGTATGGCATGAACTATGGCGTCAAACGAACCTTATGGACGCTAGCAGGTCTGAGCCTTGGCTTGTTTGTATTACTGCTATCGACACTGCTTGGATTGGATGTAATCAGTCGCCAGTCACCGTGGTTACTGACCATTATCAAAGCCGTGGGTGCGGCATATTTAATCTATTTGGGTATCAGCTCTTGGCGCGATGCTGGCGACGGTAGCTTGATGAGCGATGCTAAAGAGTTGAGTGCAGAGGTAGCAGCAGACTATGCTGCCACTGATGGATTGCCTACACCACAGCCGCGTTCGCTCTCTAGTGCTGCTACTAAAATAGCACCGAGCAATACGACCTTGTTTCGTACTGGTGTTTGGGTGTCATTATCTAATCCGAAAGCTATCTTGTTCTTTGCTGCTTTTTTTCCTAAATTTATCAATTTTAGTGCGCCACTATGGCCACAATATGTCCTATTGACCATTGGCTTGTTTTTGAGCGAAACGATTTGGCAAATCGTATATACGCTAGGTGGTAAAAAGCTGGCAAGCTGGCTCGATGTTGGTAATCGCTTAGCTTGGCTCAATCGTGGATGTGGGGTAATATTTATAATTATCGCTGCTGCCCTATTGGCTGAAGTGATAAATAGTTTTATAGCTTAAAAACTACCGATACGATTTTAAATCAAAGTGATTAATTAAACACACGTTTATTAAATTATTTTCTATACAAACCAAATTAATTATTGACTTTAATTTTTAAATCGTTATTATTATCTCATTGATTTATATTGCTTATCTTTCATAAGCGATAAATCGTTTCAATTAACCTGCTATTGTCGCCCTGACATTGGCCACAACCTATGGAGGAATCATCGTGTCCTATATAACTACCAAGACGTTTTTAGAGATTAAATGTGTAAACCACATGACAGCAATGACACCTTCGAAAAGGTTTGGCTAAATTTTTATATAAGCTATTGAGTGATATCCCATCTATCGATATCAACGAATAGCTTTCTGTATCTACTTGCGCTATCTCTTTTCTAGGTCTACTGTGCCAAATTTGCTTTGCGATTGTGCTAAGCTATATTGCACCTGCTGTTATCTGTTTACCTAACATTTTTCTTTACCGTTACTGCCAATGAATCGTTTCAGGCTATGATTTAGCTAAAGCTTTTCTATGCGTATAATATTTACGCTGTGGCCGACGGTTTTGATCTATATTATATTTCTTTAAAATGTCCATAATAAATTAGCCATGAATTTTTATTGATTTTTTAATTAATAAGAATACGGTTTTTTATTGCCTAAATTTTATAATTTCATTTCTTATTAAACGTTTCGTTTAATTGAGATAGATAAGTAATGTCTAAAAATTATAAAAAATGGTAATTATAAAAAATGCATGGTTATAAAATAATAAAATGGAAGAAATAAATAATGAGCATTCAATTAGTATTAAATAAAAATAGTAAACATGGCGTACCTGTCAAGATTTACACCTCTGATATCGAGCAAGGCGCGATGCAGCAATTACGTAACTTGGCTCAGCTAGAGTTTGTACACTCGCATATTGCGGTCATGCCTGATGTGCATGTTGGCAAAGGTGCAACCGTTGGTAGTGTGATTCCGACCAAGTCTGCCATTATTCCTGCGGCGGTCGGTGTGGATATCGGCTGCGGTATGAACGCGGTACGCTTGTCACTTACGGCAAGCGATTTGCCCGATAGTTTAAAATCACTACGTTTGGTGGTCGAGCAACAAGTACCAGTTGGCTTCAATATGCATAAGCAAATCCAAGCCAAAAATTCAACGCTTGATCCACTAGGTAAACGCCTAAAACCGATTACTGATAAACACCCAGGTTTACTTAAAATGCTTAAAGGTTTTGAGCGTACGTGGGCAAAGCAGTTGGGAACACTCGGCGGTGGCAATCATTTTATTGAGCTGTGCTTGGATGAGAACAATGATGTCTGGGTCATGCTGCATTCTGGCAGTCGCGGCATCGGTAATTGTATCGGACAGTACTTTATTAACCTTGCCAAAAAAGAATGTCAATCGCGCTTTGGTCATGTACCAGATCGAGATTTGTCTTATTTCGCTGAAGGGTCTGATAGTTTTGCTGATTATGTCGAAGCAGTGGGCTGGGCGCAGGACTACGCGTTAGAGAACCGCCGTGAGATGATGCGTCTTGTCATTAAGTCTTTACAGTCGCCACAAGCGGGATTACCACGGTTTCAGCTGACCAAAGAAGCCATCAATTGTCATCATAATTATGTCAATGAAGAGGTGCATTTCGGTGAGCAAGTCTATGTGACGCGTAAAGGCGCGATCAGTGCTTATGAAGGTGAGCTTGGTATTATTCCAGGCTCTATGGGCGCAAAGTCTTTTATCGTACGTGGTCTGGGCGAGGCGGAATCGTTTTGCTCATGTTCACATGGCGCAGGACGACAGATGAGCCGTGGTAAAGCCATGCGAGCGTTCACCATTGATGAGCTAAAAGCGCAGACGGATGGTGTCGAATGTCGCAAAGATAAAGGCGTCATCGATGAGATACCCGGCGCTTATAAAGACATCGATGAAGTGATGGCCAATCAAACGGATTTGGTTGAGGTGGTGCATACGCTTAAGCAGGTCATGTGTATTAAAGGCTAACGAATAAAAACATAGCGAGTCATGACGGTGTCAATCGAGCTAAATGTACTAAGTGTACTATTTGCGCTCGAGTTCCTAGTCGTGACCTCACTATGCTGTCATTCGAATATATAAAACAGATTTAGAGTTATTAAAAATATAGGCAAAAATATGAGCTTAAAACAAACCTTAAAAAAGGCCAAACAGATTGAACGACAGTTAGATCAACAGGCTGAGACAGGTGTACAGCAATCGCTAAGCACTATCAAGCCACGTAATTATTTGGCACTTGATCCACTATTAAGAAAAGGTGGTATTCACGAAAAGGAAGATATCGACATCGTCCGAAAAAAACGTCGCCGCGAGACCAAGCAACAGTTACGGAAGACAGATTGGTTATCAGAATAGTGATAGTTAATATTCACGCACAAAAAAGCCGTTCGCTATTATAGTGAACGGCTTCTTTATTCTTGCTCAAACTTATAACTTAACCATTGTTACCTTAACTACTAGGCCAATACTTCGATTAGCTCACCTTTCACCATGTGCGGACTGACGAAATCAGTAATACGTACGCTCACAAGTTTACCCAATAGCTCATCCATTTTCTCAACATCGTGAGGGAACATAACGGTACGAGTGTTATCTGCCGTACCGATTAAGCAGTCAGGATGACGGTTGGCAACTTGTTCAACCAAAACGCGAGTAGTGGTACCGACCATCTCATGCGTTTTGGCAAGTGTCGAGTCAATGATGACTTTTTGGAATTCAGCCAAGCGAGCTTTTTTGGTGGTGAAGCTCACATCATCTGGCAACTCAGCGGCTGGCGTGCCTGGGCGCTTAGAGTAGATAAAGCTGTAAGAGTGATCGAAGTTCAACTCTTTCGCCAAGTTTAAGGTATCTTGGAAGTCTTGATCAGTTTCACCAGGGAAGCCAATGATAAAGTCGCTCGACAAGTGAATATCTGGACGAATGGCTTTTAGCTTATTAATCTGATTGATATAAACGTCAATCGTATGGTTACGTTTCATCGCTGCCAAAATTGCATTTGAGCCACTCTGAACCGGTAGATGCAAGTGCGATACTAGCTCTGGCAATTGTGCATACGCGTCAATGATATCATCAGTGAACTCTAGCGGATGGCTAGTCGTATAGCGAATACGCTCGACACCGTCGACATGCGAGACATAATGTAACAGCTCAGCGAAACGGCAAATGCTGCCATCGTCTTTTTCGCCGCGATAGCCATTGACGTTTTGGCCCAATAGGTTGATTTCACGGATACCTTGGGCAGCGAGGCTGTCAATCTCAGCCAATACGTCATCAAGTGGGCGTGACAATTCTTCACCGCGGGTATAAGGCACCACGCAGAATGAGCAATACTTTGAGCAACCTTCCATAATAGAGACAAAGGCTTTGTAGCCTTCTACTCTTGGCTCTGGCAAAAAGTCAAACTTCTCAATGCTAGGGAATGACACATCAATCGTACCAATACGATTTTTAGGTGCGATTTCACGTTGCTCATTTGATTGGTCATATAGTTCTGGCAGGCGATGCAAGGTTTGCGGGCCAAATACCATATCGACATAAGGCGCACGCTTTTGAATATTATCGCCTTCTTGTGAAGCGACGCAGCCACCAACGCCAATGACAAGGTCAGGGCGTTTTTCTTTTAGTTTGCGCCAGCGGCCCAATTCCGAAAAGACTTTTTCTTGCGCTTTTTCGCGGATAGAGCAGGTATTCATCAGTAGTACATCGGCCTCATCGATATCATGAGTGACTTCCATACCATGCGAATCGCCGAGCACGTCTAGCATTTTGCCAGAGTCATAGACATTCATCTGACAACCTTGGGTCGTGACAAAGACCTTTTTTGTCGCTGCTTTTTCGACAGGCGCTTGGGCTGAACTTGCTCCTTTGAGTGCAGTGACAGCACGTGCGGTGACAGTCGTCTCAGCAACAGCATCGTCATCGATGCGGGGATTGAATACAGTAACACTCATAAGGATAAGTCCATGATTGACCAAAAATATAGCGGAGTAGCCGATTAACAGGTGGCGTATTTTATCACAACCCTGTGCCAATGTGAAAAATTAGCACGAGCGATAGGTCCTCAATATGATAAATAATTCATAGCAGTATCAATTATTTACTGTCGTTCGTATTACTATTCATAAAAACTGCGGCTCATTATCACTTCTATGTTACACCGTGCTGTCCTATTTATTAACAAAAGGTAAAGGAGATAGTTGAAAGCACAATGAGTATAGTATGATGATTGCTATACCCTTGGCGGTACTTAGCGAACCGTTATTCACATATTTGTAGAGATATCATAAAGAGAGTCAGTATGACAAAGTTGCGTGTTGCGCATAGCATCAAGGATGAAGAGTCTATCAGTCAAAAACACGCGTCAAAGCGAATCACAGTAGGTATGCTACGGTTGAGCGCGTTGAGCGTGGCAACAGCGGTCAGTGCACTTGGTGTGTCACAAGTCGCTTGTGCCGAGTTGACCTGGGGCGATGAGGAAAGCTATCAACAAGAAAGTAACTATCAACAAGATTATCAGCAAGACAGTAGTATTGACTCATTTATGGCAGCCGCTATCGCCGCAGATCGCGGTGATGTAAGTGCGCTCTATAACTATGAGCAAGTCATGAGTGGTGGTCTATTTGCCATGTATCCGACCTATTGGCGTATGAATCTAGATCTCAATTCACAAAGTTCAGCAGCTGTCTCGCAGTTTGTGCGTCAGTATCCAGATACGGTTATGGCTGAGAAATTGGTGGCTGATTTTGCGGAGACCAAAGCAGGATCGAATGATTATGCCTCGGTTAGACAGGTAGCCAATTTGATTACCAATGCCGATGCCAGTGAGCGCTGTGCGGTTGCGCTTGGGTTTAATAATGGCGGTGATACCATGCGTGCTATGGCAGCCAAATCTGATGTTTGGCTAACCACTAAAAAGCAAACAGCATTGTGCGATCAGCTAGCGATGGAGATGAACAACAACGCGCTGATTAGTAATCAAGATCGTGCAGCTCGTCTGAAACGTATGTTACGTAAAGGCAAGACAGGCGATATTATGGCATTGTCATCACGCCTTGGTACGCCAATTGCTTATTCGGCGCTCAGTGAAATTCAGCTAAACCCATCTTCTTTCTTTAGCCGTTTTGGTCGTGAGCCTGCTAGCCAAACCAATCAATACCTATATATGTACGCAATCGGCCGTATGGCTGATAAGTCTTATCGTGAGGCAGCGTTACAGTTAGACTTTGATATCAAACAAGACAATCAGCGCGCGGTCAGATTGTTGAATGATGAAACACGACGCTATGCTTATCGTACGCTTGGCGTTCAGCGTATGAATCATAACACTGACGATGGCTTTAACGCTGAAGCAGTGGATTGGTTCCGCAACAGTTTAGACAATGACTTTAATTTTGAAGAAGCTGAAGACTACGCGATGGCAGCGATTCGCTTTGGTCGTTGGGATGATGTGGTAGAAGCTATCTCAAAAATGGACGGCGAAACGCAAAAAGAAGCCCAGTGGCAGTATTGGCTAGCTCGTGCGTATGAGCAGTCAAGCGATAGTAGCAAGCGCAATACGTCCAAAAAAATGTATCAAAACTTAGCAAAAAGTAATGACTACTATGGCCTGATGGCAAAAGACAAAATAGGGCAGCGTTTCGATGCTAGCCGTTTAGGCGGTAGTAATTTGCCTAATGTCAGTACCGCTGACCGCACGCGCGTCATGCAAGATGCCAACTTTGCCCGTGCGTTTGCGTTATACAACTCTGAGGCCAGTCGTGCTTATGCCAACCGTGAGTGGAACTGGGCAGTGAAGCAAGCTCGTGACAATCGTGATGACAATTTAATTATTGCCGCTGCTCGTCAAGCCTATGATATGGGCTGGCTCGATCGCGCGATTTATGCGGTTGATAATACTGATAGAGTGGATAGCTTAGCACTTTCGCATCCGATGCCGCATCAAAGCGCAGTCGTACGTTATAGTGAGTCAGCGGGTATTGATCCAGCATGGGCATACGGTATTATGCGTCAAGAAAGCCGTTTCGTATCCTCTGCGCGCTCAAACGTAGGCGCGAGTGGATTAATGCAAGTTATGCCTGATACTGCAAAATATATCGCTCGTAACCTAGGTGAGACGTATAGTGCGAGCCGTGCTAACAGCGGTGATACCAATATTCGCTATGGTACGTGGTATATGGGTGATATTTTGGGCAAGCTTAATTATCAGCCAGTATTGGCAACCGCGGGCTATAATGCTGGTCCCAATAACGCCAAACGCTGGCAGCCAGTTTATGGCTCACTTGCCGCAGATCAGTATGTAGAGTCGATTGCATTCCCTGAGACACGTAACTATGTCAAACACGTGATGGAAAACGCCACTATTTATAGCAGTCTGTTGGGTCGTGGTCAGCCGATTACTCAGCGTATGGGTACGGTGCCAGCTGGATTTTAATCACTGAACTTGCATTTGATAAACCACTAATGATTTATTGTTAGTGGTTTATTTTTATCTGCTAATTTGCTTTGTCAATTGATCAACTCTGATGTGCTCAGGCAGCACTCATCTGGCTAAGACAAATTTTACAGTCTTTATCCTTCAGTGCTTTATCAACATTTATCGAGATTCCTGACGATGTCGTCAACGTTTACGTTTTTGCTATAGATTAAAAAAAACGTTTTGTTACCATTGCCTTAATGGGAAACCCTATTTTTCAGTCTTGTTCTTAGGTCAATACGTGTTTTATGTATCGCGTCTAATGATTTAAGTTATAGCCTATGTCTTATCATTGCTAACTAACTGCCTTCAGTCCTATGATCAAAAAATATTTTAGTCTGTCTACGTCGCCAAAAACCAAATATTCATTATCTAATCGGATATGCTTTTTATCGAAGGCAAATACAAAGACAGATACAAACCTGAGCAACAAGGCTGCTAACTCTATGATGCGATTGCGTGCAGGTTTGGCTAGCAAACACCGTGTAGGTAGTACTAAAGCAACGATGAGCTTCGGCGCTTTAATACTTATACAAGGCGTTATACTGCTACCAGCACAGGCGGCTAGCACGGTTAAGACTGGTCAGCGCGTATTGATGATTGAGATGACCCCAGCATTATGTAATATGCAGCCAACGCGGGCACGTATGCGTCAGTGTTTAGAAGGGTATTCATTGACCGTATCTGGTCTGGATATGGGATATGGCGAGCGCTGCGGTCGTGGTAGTGAGCCACGTCTCACCCCGCTACAACTAAAAGTCGTTAACCGAATCATGCCTGACACAACGGTACGTAGCCAAACGTGGCAACGTTACGGAGCCTGTAGTCCGCTTAGCGCTAGCAGTTACTTCCGCCAAATTACCAATTATGCAGGCGGATTGAAATTACCGAACGAGTTAAATACGGGTAATAGTTATACCGTTTCCAAATCACGATTTATCAGTCAAATGACCCGTCTCAATAGTGGTATGTCATCAAACAGTGTGGATCTCATCTGTCAAGAAGGCAGCCGTCGCCAATCGATACTTACTGATATACACGTGTGTTATGAAGGTAGTGATTTTGGCACTTGTCATGACGTTATAGACAGCTGTGGCAGTAAATTTATCATTTCAGGTGGACGATAGCCTTTACTTAGTTACCTGCTCAAACTTCTTTTTTGATACCATTTTTCATTTCACTTAGCCCAACTTAATAGTGCAAATTGCCTATTTTGACCATTGTATCTACGTATAATACAGTGAAAATATGCTTTAGTTATCATGTACTGAAACCCTCTAGCGCTTTATTCGTAAGCGCTTAGCCTCTATAGAGCTCCTCTCGTATAAAATGTAACAATATAATCCCTGACGGGTCTATGACTGTATCTAGACGGTCACTGCGATGAAGTGCTACACTAGCTCTCGGTTTATACATGCTGCTATGCGGCAAACAAGTCGATATCTAAAATGATAATCGTTCATTAGAATTATCTAATAATTAATTAGGGAGTATTCAATGTCAATGAAACAGCCTTTACGTGTTGCCGTCACTGGTGCCGCTGGTAATATCAGCTACGCGATGCTATTTCGTATTGCATCTGGCGAGATGCTAGGTAAAGATCAGCCAGTTATTTTGCAATTACTTGAAATTACGCCAGCTCTTGACGCCCTAAAGGGTGTGGTCATGGAACTAGAAGACTGTGCATTCCCATTGTTGGCTGGTATCGTCCAAACTGACGATGCTAATGTCGCATTCAAAGATATCGATTATGCTTTACTGGTTGGTGCACGTCCTCGTGGCCCAGGTATGGAGCGTAAAGATTTGCTAGAAGCCAACGCTGCGATTTTCTCAGCACAAGGTAAAGCATTGAACGAAGTCGCTAGCCGTGATGTAAAAGTATTGGTAGTCGGTAACCCTGCCAACACCAACGCACTTATCGCTCAGCGCAATGCGCCAGATCTTGATCCACGCAACTTCACTGCAATGACTCGTTTAGACCACAACCGTGCTATGGCGCAGTTGGCTGGTAAGACTGACAGCACTGTAAATGACGTGAAAAAAATGATCATCTGGGGCAACCATTCGTCAACTCAGTATCCAGATCTAACTGCTTGTACGGTAAACGGCAAGCCTGCTCTAGATTTAGTTGATCGTGAATGGTACGAAGCGACTTATATCCCAGAAGTACAACAGCGCGGTGCTGCGATTATTAAAGCTCGCGGTGCATCATCTGCGGCTTCTGCTGCCAACGCTGCTATCGCACACATGCGTACGTGGGCGCTAGGTACTGATGAAAATGATTGGGTATCTATGGGCGTTTACTCAAACGGCGAATACGGTATTGCTGAAGGTTTGATCTATTCATTCCCATGCACATGCACTAACGGTGACTGGTCTATCGTAGACGGCGTTGACGTATCATCAGATTTCTCGAAAGAGAAAATGGCTGCCACTGAGCAAGAGCTTAGTGAAGAGCGTGATGCGGTAGCACACTTACTACCATAAGTTTGCTTTGAGTATGATCAGTTCTTAGTCAAAAAAAGCCTTCTGAAATATGAGGGCTTTTTTGTGTCTGTCTGAACCAGTTTCATGATTTTTTATCGTGAATTGGCTAAATGGATAAAAATTTGCCATTAACACAATTGATAACGTTAGATAAACGTTGATTAACAGCTTTTTAAATAAAGCTTGCTACAATAATTAAGTCAATTTGAATAATAACTAATTCACAATATTTAAGGAAAAATTATGTTGGGTGAACCAGAATATAATATGAATGAGCTATTTGCTCAATTGGGTCTTGATAACACTGACGAAGCGATTGATAACTTTGTCGAAAATAACCCATTATCAAGCGAAGAAAAGTTAACTGAAGCAAGCGTTTGGACGGACAACCAGCGCATGTTTTTGCAAGAAGAATGGCAAAAAGACGCAGCATGGGTTGAAGTCATCGATGACTTGAACGTGCGTATGCATCCCGATGCCTAAAAACCTGTAATGTAACCAATGAAATATAATTAATAAAAAGCCCCATGATATTGATATTATCGTGGGGCTTTTCTATGCGGATGATGTGAGGTTAGCTAAACCTTAAGCTTGTTTTTTACGCCACTCAAGTAAATCAGCGACATCTTGATGAATACCAGCCTTTAACGCCTCTAAGCCTTCATAACGGCGCTCACCATGCAAAAAGTGTAAGAAGCGTACTTGCAAATTCAATCCATATAAATCAGCTTGCAGTTCTGGGAAATGGACTTCTAAGCGCCAATCACTGCCTTTATTCACCGAAGGTCTGATACCGACACTGGCGGTTCCAAACAAACTATGTGCTCGCAGCCCTGCAATACCTATCTTGTCGTCAGTTGCATGCTTGCTCAAACCATTCGCTATGACATTTCCATCGTCGTCTAGGCTGACCACATCGACTGCAAAGATACCGTGCAAAGCCGGTTTTATTCGCTGCAAATCGATATTGGCGGTAGGGAAGTTCATAGTACGACCTATCTGATCGCCACGGACGACGGTTCCTGTGATGGCATAGTCACGACCAAGTAACCTGTTTGCCGCTTGAATGTCGCCTGCCAATAATAAATCACGAACGCGAGTAGAGCTGATACGTGCAGCGTCGTTATCGATAATATCGATACTGCCGCTATCAATGCGATCGTTATTAGTATGACCATCAGTGACCGTATGCAGGTTAGTCACATCCAAACCATAATCACGCAAAAACTGACTGTCGCCAGTACGGTCATGGCCGAAGCGAAAGTCATCGCCCAGCACCAACGCTTTTACGTTCAAACGCTTGGCTAATATATCGGCAAATGCTTGTGCTGATAGCGAGCGAAATTCTGTATCAAAACCTGCTACGATCAATGTTTCAACACCATATTCTGCCAGCAGTGCTTGCTTCTCTGCCAGATTGGTCAGGCGTGCAGGCGCTTTAGCAGGTGCAAAAAACTCGCGTGGCTGCGGCTCAAATATCATGACCGCCGCACCCAAATTTTGGGTATGTGCAATCTCACGAACTTGGGCTAGCATGGCTTGGTGACCAAGGTGCACACCGTCGAAATTGCCGATAGTGAGCACGCAAGATGCCAACTCTACTGGGACAGTGTCCGTAGATGAAGAATGTGGCGACGAAATCAGTTGCTCAAGAAAATAGGTTTTCATAAGTTTTCAGCTATGATGAGACCAAATAAAAAACGAAAAAACACATCTATGCTTAAAATTGATGTGTCTAAAACCAGCCATTATAAAGTAAAATAGCCACACTAACATCCTATAGTCTACGTGTAATGCAAGTATGGCACGTAGGGTAGCTATTCTTTATTGCCAATGATGCTAATAGTAATCCTAACAACAATCTCGACAACGATGGAGATCTTATGTCTGCTGCTGCCTTGAATACCATACCAACCGACCTATCGACATATCAGCTTACCGATCAGTTCGTTGTGCAGCGTGCAAGTAAAGAAGATTTAGCAGAAGTCTTAGCCATTTATAATCAAAGCATACCGGGCAAACAAGCAACAGCCAATCTTGCATTGGTTACGCTAGAGGAGCGTGCCGCTTGGTTTGAAGAGCATTTGGATAGCGCAACCAGACCGATATATGTAGTCAAAGCACTATCATCAGATGATGTAGATCAAACAAAGGCACCGATAGTCGCATGGGGCAGCTTTAGCGATTTGTACGCACGTACGGCCTATCACATCAGTACCGAGATTAGCATCTATCTAAATCAAGATTATCAAGGCAAAGGGTTAGGCAGTTTGCTGACCCGTTGGATGTTGACGCAAGCACCAAGCCTAGGTATTCGAAATATCATCGCCCTTGTCTTTGCTCATAACCATCCAAGCTTAGGATTGTTCCGTAAGCTTAGCTTTGAACAATGGGGTTATATGCCCGAAGTTTGCGATATGGAAGGGTTTATCGCTGATGTTGTGATGCTTGGCAAAGCAGTCACGTCAGACGATATTTTAGATAAAGCACCTGAAACAATTTAACTTAAAACGCTCTAACCTAAAATCTTCCATTGACCTTCTATCTTCTGTAGCTGGTAGGTCAGTGGTGCAGGTTCGCTCTGTCTTTTTAGCATCAGCTCGCCAGTAATGGTGGCACGAGTTTTGTCATCATTGTATTTGGTATCAGTAATCGTAACGCCATCCACCGTTTGCTGAAACGCAGACTGAGTATTGGCAAGCTCTTCTTCGAAGTTTGCCATATCGACTTGGTAATATGACGCCGCATCTTTCACGTCACCGTAATATAAGCTGTTTAGGGCTTGCTTGACAGTATCTTCTGGCGTACCGGCTTGAGTCGGATTAGTCACTAGGCTTTTCTGTTTGGTCGCATCGGTGACTGGATTAATGTTATCACTATCAATTGCTGTCTTATTTTCAGCGCTATCTGTAATTTCGCCTGTTTCGCTAGCACTTTCAGCAATCTCTGCTTGGTCAGTCGTATCATTGTCCAATGAAACGTCTTCCGAGGTATCAACAGTCGCTGCCACATCTTCATTATCGGTAGCAGTTTCAGCCGACTCATTATTGCTACAGCCGCTAATAAGTAATCCAGTGCTTAGTACACCAGTTGCTAGCAAAATTGGTAAGCGCTGAAAGATTGGCTGTTTCGTTGTCATATCAAACCTCAAATGTCATTTATTCATTAATGATCTATTATGACAATTATCAGCAGCGAGCATTGTCATTTCTCATAACAGGCTTGTTTTGGTTTCGTAAGCCTGCCATGAGTTTGCTTATACTTTATCCTAGCCGTGCTTTAGCTGACGCGGACGGAACCCAGTTGCTAGCAATACAACACCGTAAACCAGCGCTCCGATGGCACACATAATGATCAGTGCGACGATACGTTGCCACTGAGCCTCATCGGTAGGAAAGTAAGGCAGCATAAAATAAAGCACGCCAATCATAGAGCCAGTCGAGATAGCAAATTGCGTAAATAGCTTTTTCCAATGTGGACCGAAACGGAAAATATCACGCTTATGTAAGAAGTAATATAGCAAGCCTGCGTTTACAAAAGCAGCGCCAGTCGTAGCCAATGCCAGACCACCATGTAGTGGTATCTCTAAAAAGTAAAATATCCCGATAAAAATAACACTAAAAATCATATTAGCGATGACAGAAATGATGCCGATTTTTACAGGGGTTCTGGTGTCTTGACGCGCAAAAAATGCAGGGGCAAAAATCTTAATGAGCATAAATCCTAAGATACCACCTGCCATACTACGTAAGGCCAGTGAACTCATTTGGGCATCACGTAAGGTAAACTCACCGCGTAAAAATAGTGCTTGCATCAATACATCTGCCAGTACAAATAAGGCAGCCGAGGCAGGCACACCGACCAAGATGATAAGACGTGCTGCCCAGTCGATGGTCTTTTTGAAACTGACATCGTCCTTTTGAGCTTCGCTTTTTGATAGGCTTGGTAATATGACGGTACCAATTGCCACACCAATCAGACCTAATGGTAGCTCGCTCATACGTTCAGCTGCATAGAGCCAAGAGACGGAACCGCCAATCATTAACGAGGCAAAGATGGTGTTTAATAGTAAATTAATCTGAGTAACAGAAACACCAAAGATAGCAGGTAACATCAACTTTAAAATCCGACGAACACCTTCGTGCTGAAAATCAATCTTTGGTGCGACAAGCAGCTTTTGTTGCCAGAGCTGCGGCAGTTGAATCAAAAACTGTAGCAAACCTGCGATAGCAACGGCATAGCCAAGCGCCATGATGGGTGTATCAAACATTGGCGCAAAAATCAGAGCACCACCAATCATACACAGGTTCAATAACACGGGCGCAAAGGCGGGTGCGGCAAAACGACCGTAGCTTTGTAGAATACCACTCGCAAAGGCTGTCATAGAGATGAATAGCAAATACGGAAAGGTAAGACGCAGTAATTCAGCAGTGATGGCAAACTTGTTGGGTTGATCGGCAAATCCAGGGGCAAACAATGTCACCACCCAAGGTGCGATTAAGATGACCACCACCGTAAGCATCGATAACACTAGCAATAATGCACCCGAGGTTCGACTGACCAAAATCTGCACTTGTTGCAAGCTGTACTTTTCTTTGTATTCGGACAGTACCGGCACGAAAGCTTGGCTAAACGCACCTTCTGCAAACAGTCGTCGTAAGAAGTTTGGGATTTTGAAGGCGACTAAAAAGGCATCCATCAAACCACCTGCACCAAAAACCCCTAGCAATACAACATCACGTACCAAACCTAAAATACGCGATAACATGGTCATACTGCTGACCACCATGGTTGAACGAAATAACCGACTTTTTGCCATGAGAACCTATCTTGCTAAGTTGTATATTGAGTTATGTGCCGATGTGATATGGATGAAAAACTGACGAATTATATCACTTTCACCATTGAGATAAATGGATTGAGTGTGGAAATCACTTATGTGACGGTGCATCGTTTTTCATTGCATCAGTAACTAACTGGCGCAACCTTGCCCATTCAAAATAATCACCAGGGTCAGTCTTACGCCCAGGCGCGATATCGCTATGGCCTGTCAAGTGGCGGCGTGTTTTGGGGTAGGCCTTATAAATGGCGGCAATTACTTTGGCTAGCTGCTCATATTGAGCAGAGGTGAAGGACACAAAATCCGACCCTTCGAGCTCGATGCCAATGCTATAATCATTACATTCAGGTCGACCCAAGTAGCTAGACCGCCCAGCATGCCACGCCCGTTCGTTGAAATTGACGAACTGAGTGATAGCGCCATCACGTTCGATAAATAAATGCGCTGATACTTCTGCACCTTTAATTGTTTGAAAGTAAGGATGAGCATCCCAGTCTAATTGATTGGTAAATAATGCTTTCACGTAATGCGTACCATTAGTGTCGCAGGCACCAAATTCATTCGGTGGTAGACTAATATTGTGTACGACAATAGCGTCAATACTTAAACCTTTTGGCCTTACATTGTAATTGGGTGAGGCCAGCCAAATGGCTGCCGATAGTAGACCATCTTTGATAGTCATTGACGACGTAGATGATGAGTTTGGCAATGATGCAGGCATAATGCTCTCTTTTTATACTAGTATTGATAATGGTGTGATAAAAATCTATCTAAATAGTTAAATGATAGTGGGCGACGTGTATGATTTTCTGACCCAGCAACTTTAATAACGCTGATAGCGTATGAATAATAACGTGCGAGATTTTACCTCATGTCTATAAAACTGACGTCCATACCTATCGATTGTACGCTAATGCCCATTGGCCTGCGAGCACGTCTACCATTGGCTGTAGCAGGGTTGCTGCTCTCGGCTCAAACACAGGCATTTCTACCAACGCCCCTGTCCGTCCTTGAATCAGATGCATTGTCACCTGACGCATCTAGCATAGCACCTACTAGCACAGCACCTACTTATTCTAATTCAGATGCATTATCCGAGCCGGATAATATTAATAGTGCTGAACCTAATATTCAAAATAGTACTTTATCTGAATCAAGCTTAAAGACAGAGCAGCTACTATCAACATGGCGGCAGCAAGTAAAAGCAGACAAGTTGGCACAGCATACAACATGGCGACGCTTGTTGTATTTTTACGATGATAAAAACAGTGTATTGGGTAAAAAGAAAACAGAGAGTTTGGTTGATGATTCGAGCTTTTTTTTAAGTAAAAATGGTCAACGAGATTCAGGTGCAGAGTTGGATGCGATGCTCGCAGCACTTGCACAAGAGTTGGCGTCATCATCAGCAACTGATAACGACCAAGCCAAAACTGATACCAATAATAATTCTGTCTTATGTCGTTTTCCAGCACGAGTGGCATGGTTGACAGAGGTGCTAGCGATCGATGCTGCAAGTCTCTCGTCTGAGTGTCCTGAGCTAGATGAGTGGATGTCGACATTGGCGCCTGAGCAGCTGTCTATCATGTTTGCGCAGGAGTACTTGGACAATCCGCTCTCTGCATTTGCTCATACATTACTACGCATTGACTCAAAAGCGAGTATCGCCAATCCAAACCAAATTGATAAGGCTTATGCGCTGAACTATACGGTAGACGGTGATCCAAACGACAGTTTTCCAGTCTATGCTACCAAGTCAATGATTGGTAGCTACAACAGCGCTATCGAAATTGACCCATATCCAGAGATGCTAGCGAAATACCTGCAAGATGATGAACGTGATACGTGGACATATCAGTTGAGCTTGACACCAGCGGAAGTGCAGCAGATTATGCGTCACGTTTGGGAAACCAAAGCGTTAAAGATGCCGTATTATTTCACTACGGATAATTGTGCTTCTGAGATTCTGCGTCTCATTGATGTTGTCCGCCCGCAGCAAAATCTATTGAGCCAGCTGTCTTATGCTGTCGTGCCTTCTGATGTGATTCAGCTATTAAATAATGAGCAGTTGCTGGCAAGTACCACTTATACGCCTGCTGATAATACTTTGCGTCAAGCTCAGCTCAATGAGAAAAAACAACAGCGCGCGCAGTTGGGCTATCATAATAGCGCCAAACAAACCGTGAATGAAATTAAGTCTGCGCAGCTCAACCCTGTATCGAGCATGTCAGATGATGGGCAAACACTACTCAAGCGTCAAATCGACGTATCGGATAATAATCCGATAGACAGGCATCCGCTACAGTTGGGCACGATAGGTATAGGGCAGCGTGGTGACAATGACTATATGGATATTGGGTTTCGAGCGGGATTTCATGATACGCTTGACCACGCTTCAGGGTATCCACAGTTTTTTAATTTAGAAGGGCTGGCTGCGACATTACGATTGTATGACACAGATGATAATAAGCCCAACCAGCCAGACAGTGTGGTCTTGCAAAACGTCACTTTGATTCGTGGCCGCTCTTTTAACCCTGTTAATGCTGCCAAAAAAGGCAAGATTTGGGGCGCAAGTGTCGAAGCGACGCGCGTGAATGATGGCTCGCAAGCCGAGGGTCGGGATCATTTAGTTGGGAGCGTTGGCTATGAAACTGGCTGGTCGTGGGCGTTCGGTACACCTAGTGCTGGTACTGGTGAGATGCCGCCACAGCTATGCTATGCCCTATTATCAGGGAAAGGGCAAGCCGGGCGCGGGATTAATAAAGGTTTTCGCGTAGGCGCAGGCGTGAATGCTGGCTGCCGTTATCAGATTAACAATCAGTTACGCGCGCAGGCTGAATTGCAATTGCCATATTGGTATCATGGCAGCAGTGATGACTCTAACGTTCGCGGTCATTACTGGCAGCCGATCTCAAGCTTAGGTCTGCAATACGATATCGATAAAAAACAAGCATTACGCATCAATGCCAACTACGATTGGCAAGATCGCGTCGATGCCAATGACGATGTGCAATTGTCATACAGACGCTATTTTTAAGGATATAAAATGAGTACGCAAAATTTACTGATTATCGGACAAGGTGATATTGGCCTACCAGTGACCAATAAACTCGGCCAAGATGGCTATTGTGTGACTGGGCTGGCTCGTAGTGAGCGCGAATACTATGATTTGGTAGATAGTGCAGATTTTTTGCAGGCTAATGCGTTGACTTTGACTGCTGAGCAGCTACAAGCATTTACTCATATTGCGATTATCGTCACCCCTGACGAGTATTCAACCAGCGGTTATCACGACAGTTATCTAGCGATTAGTCAGCATTTGGCAACGCTTGCGGATAAGCTAACCAGCCTTGTGCGCGTGGTTTTTATTTCCTCAACGGGTATTTACGGGCAGGATAGTGGCGAATGGATTGATGAAGATACTGTGCCTATTACCCCTGAGCGCGAAGCTTCCAAAGTGATATTGCAAGCAGAACAAGCGCTGCAACAAGGCTTCGGTGATAAAGCCATTATTATTCGCCCCAGTGGTATCTACGGTCGCGAGCGCTTAATGCGACTACGTAAGGCTCGTGAGCCAAATAAAGATCCAGTGCCAGCTGAGCATTGGAGCAACCGTATTATGGATCGCGACTTGGTCAATATCATCGCCAAAGTGTTGACGATAGAGACACCAAAACCTGTCTATCTAGCGACGGACTATAGACCTGTTACTACGTTTGAACTAGGGGTTTGGCTTAGTGAGCAGGTTGGCGAGACACCTCCTACTATTGATAATACAAAAACCTCAGTGACAGGAAAACGCTTGCACAGCAACATTCCGTTAGCTTGGCTTGATTATGCTGATTGGCAGACAGGCTACCGAGATATTTTGAATTATCAAGAGTAAGCCTTTAGAGCTGAGCCCTAAAGAGTAAAATAGTCCTTGGTATAATCGTTCTTATTTATTTTATAGTTTATGGAGATTTCATGTCCCAGCCTTCTACTTCTGATGACCGTTTGTCTCATGCTAATCTGGCAACAGAAGGCGGGCAGCTGGCAGAAGGTCACGTCCAAAAAAAGGCTGGTCAATCGTCTATGCTAGCTGATTCGCAGCAACCTGCGATCGTACATCCTAACTTTGATCCCAAACAATCTCCTCTTGACCCTGCCAGACCATTAAGTGATATTCCTGAGCCTGCTCGTCGCCTAAATGGTCAACTGCGTAGGCTCTACGGTAACTCGACTCGGTTCTATCAGCCCAATGCAGACAGTTTGTCAAAGTGGTCGCTGATTGCTTCAGAAGCGCTGGCTGAGCATTTATCATTGCTGAATGCGGCACAGCTTATCGAATTGCCGGATAGCTTTTATCAGAATCATAGTGAGCAGCCGTTAATATCGACATTATCAGATATGACATTATTAGATATGTCGGATATTCAACAGGCGATTCGCGCTTATCCAAAACTGAACCGTTATGGGTTTTTGCCTATTGATAACTCTACAGTGACTGAATCAGATAACGATTCAAACAACGATTCAAACAATGACAGCAAGGCTCAAAATTCTGCATTATTATCTATGCGCGCATTGACCAAACGCTATAATCCTGATGAGCTACTCAACAGTCTGTATGCCGATGATTGGCAAGTGATACTACAGCCGCAGCAGTTTGAAACAGGCGAGGGTAGTTTGGCCACGGATATTATGGCATGTAGCGTGGCTGTCCATGCGCTAAAGCAATGTAGTACCCGTAAGAGTATCAATCATAGTTATAGCGCCGCAGAAATTTGTCAGTATGTGCGTAGCTATTTGCTGAGTCAAATCGTTTGTGAGCCATCGCAGCGCCACGCATATCGTCAGATTCGACTATTTGCTGGCCATATTATTGTTGCCGCTTATCATTTGGGCTGGGAGATACAAGTCCGAGCAGATGGACAGAGCTATTTTAATATCTCGTCGCGTAGTGGTTTGCTGACTCGCTATGCCAATATGCAGGATTATGAGATCAATGGTTGGTCAAGCTGATCAATAATGCGTACAATAATGCAAATTTTTTGCCCCCTCTTTTTGCTGATAGGAATGTCATAATGTCTCATGTAACACGCCCTCAAGACCCTACATTTTCATCTCATCAATTTATTCAACTGGCTCTCGACAACCAAGTGCTAAAGTTTGGTGAGTTTGTCCTAAAGTCTGGTCGTATCAGTCCGTACTTTTTTAATGCAGGCTTGCTTGCGACTGGTGAGATGTTGTCACTGCTAGCACGCGGCTATGCAGATGCCTTAGCTGAACAAATAAGTGCGGCAAATAATGGCGGTAATGAGCAAGAACTGGTTATCTTTGGTGCGGCTTATAAAGGCATTCCTTTTGTCGCAGCGACGGCGCAAGCGTTATGGCTACATCATGGCATCAATGCCAAATGGGGCTATAACCGTAAAGAAGCCAAAACTCACGGCGAAGGCGGCAATTTGGTCGGTGCTGACGTAACTGGCAAGGCCGTTTGGGTGCTCGACGATGTCATCACAGCGGGTACAGCCATGCGCGAAGTGGTCGATATTTTAGAGCAAGCAGGCGCAAGCGTTGCTGGTATTCTCGTCGCACTTGATCGTAAAGAAAAAGGTCAAGCAGATCACTCTGCTATTCAAGAGCTTGCCGCGACACTAGAAGTGCCCGTACGTGCATTGGTTGATATTGATGACTTGATCAGTTATTTGGCCGATGACCATGGTGCACGAAACGGCCAGCATAAAGACGCGACCCAGTTAGCCAAAATGCAACACTACCGTGAGCAGTACGGCGTATAGTTGGGCACTGATGTTGTTTAGTAGGTGTGTTTCATATTAATAATATAACGTAAGTGAGTTTTATCATGAGCCAACAAAAACAAGAAAAGTCGCTAAAAATACTCGTTATTATGGATCCTATCGAGCGGGTCAATTATAAAAAAGACACCAGTCTTGCTATGATGTGGGCCGCTCAAGACCGTGGCCATCAGCTCGGTTATTGTCAGATTCATGACCTGTGGTTGGACCGTGGTCAGTTGATGGTTGATACGCAGCCACTGACAGTAAAGCGTGATCCTGCAGATTTCTATACATTGGGTGATAAAAGCACAGGGCCAGTCGCCGACTATGACGTGATTTTGATGCGCAAAGATCCACCGTTTGATATGCGCTTTATCTATGCCACTTATATGCTTGACCATGCCAAAGCAGCAGGCGTGCTCGTAGTCAATGACCCACAGGCGATTCGCGACTGCAATGAGAAGTTATTTGCGACGTGGTTTAGCGATTATATGAGCCCAACGATTGTGACTAGCAAACAAGCACACATTCGTAAGTTTATCGCTGAACAGCAGGACGTCATCGTCAAGCCACTAGATGGTATGGGCGGCACTGGTATCTTTCGTTTAACCGCTGATAGCCCAAACATCGGAGTGACGTTAGAGATACTGACTGAGCTTGAGACTTTGCCCATTATGGCGCAGCGTTATTTGCCAGAAATCAAAGAGGGCGATAAACGAGTATTGATCGTCGATGGAGTCGTGGTAGATTATAGTTTGGCTCGTATTCCAACCAAAGGCGAGACCCGTGGTAATCTAGCAGCTGGTGGTAGCGGTGTTGCCATGCCATTGACTGATATTGAACGTCAAGTAGCAGAAGTTGTGGCACCAATCGTCAAAGAAAAAGGCCTAATGTTCGTTGGTCTAGACTTGATCGGTGGACGTATCACTGAGATTAACGTTACTAGCCCAACATGCGTACGTGAGATTGATGACCAATGCGGTACAGATATCGCGACCGACTTTATCATGGCGATTGAGAATAAATTTACTGCGTAGCTTTAGCTATACTCAGGAAAGTTTTGAGTTCAGGAATATTTTGACTACGTAAAACCCATATTTTGAGGTATTGTTAGTCATTGGATTTTCTTATCGTTTACTAGTATTACACGACGCCAAGCTATGACCGATCATGGCTTGGATTTTTGTTATTTTTGCTGCATAAAGTACTGTATATAAGACAATGATTTCCTCTATACTATGCGGGCTTTGGCTAGGTCATTATTTTTCATAATTGTCACTGCAGCAGTGAGATAAACCCTTCATATAAATAAAGTAAAGATAGGCAGGCGTTCATGAAAACACCGCATATATTGATGATGGCAGCTGGTACGGGCGGGCATGTTTTTCCAGCGCTTGCAGTGAGCGACGAGCTGACCCAGCGCGGTGCGGTGATTCATTGGTTGGGAACGCCAAACGGTATGGAAAATGGTTTGGTTGAGCCGACAGGTTATCCCTTTCATGCTATTAATATGCAAGGGCTTCGTGGCAAAGGTGTTGGTCGATTATTGAAGCTACCAATGACTCTGCTAGCTGCGACGATGGCAGCCGTAAAAGTGATTCGCAGTAATCAGATTGACGTGGTCGTTGGGTTCGGTGGTTATGTCACTGCACCTGGCGGTATCGCTGCGCGTATGACTAATACGCCTTTGATTATCCATGAGCAAAATGCCATCGCTGGCATGAGTAACCGCTACCTATCTAAACTGTCGACCAAAACCTTACAAGCGTTTGAAAATACCTTTGCCGATAGTCAGCAAGATGCCAAGCTTGAGACAGTGGGCAATCCTGTACGTAATGCCATTACTGGTGTCGCAGAGCCAACCATACGCTACGATGTAAATGACAGTTCACCACTTAAACTGTTGGTAGTCGGCGGTTCACTTGGCGCTCAGGTATTAAATGATACAGTACCAAAAGCATTAGCATTACTAGATCAACCATTTGAAGTCCTACACCAGTGTGGACGCAACAATGAAGCAGCCACGCAAGCAGCTTATAGCGCACAAAACCTAAACAACCATCAGTTTACTGTACAGCCCTTTATCAATGATATGGCTGCAGCTTATAACTGGGCAGACATCATTGTTTGCCGCGCAGGTGCATTGACCGTGACCGAGATTCAAAACGTCGGCATCGCCGCTATTTTTGTACCACTACCGCATGCAGTGGATGATCATCAGACGGCTAATGCGCGCACGTTGACCTCTCATGATGCTGCAGTTTTATTGCCACAGTCAGAGCTAACTGCCAAAAGTCTCAGTGACGAGCTTGGCGTACTCAATCGAGAGAAGTGCTTGGCAATGGCTAAAAAAGGCCATGCATTGGCCAACCGTAGTGCGAGTAAGCAAGTTGCTGACATCATTTGGCAAGCGCTATAGTCTGTCGCTCATACCCCTTATTTGAATTTACTAAGTTTTATTGACCTTTAATAAAGAGAGATCCTTATGCCTACCTCTGCGAAAGCTCTACCTAAGCGTTTGATTGAAATACCAGAAATGCGCCGCATTCAGCATTTGCATTTTATCGGTATTGGTGGCTCAGGCATGTGCGGTATCGCTGAGGTGATGAACAATCAAGGCTATCAGGTCAGTGGTTCTGACATCGCAGAAAGCTTGGTGACTAAGCGTCTCCAGCAAATTGGTATTGAGATATCGATTGGCCATGACTCTAAAAATATTGCCAATGCTGACGTCATAGTTGTTTCATCAGCGATTGATCGTAGCAATCCTGAGGTAAAAGCAGCACTTGAAGCTCGTCTGCCAGTGGTACGCCGCGCCGATATGCTTGGTGAGCTAATGCGCTATCGTCATGGTATCGCGGTTGCTGGCGCGCATGGCAAAACGACAACGACGAGTTTGCTCACCACAATGATGGCAGAGGGACAGCTAGATCCTACTTATGTCATTGGCGGTAAGTTAAATGCGTCAGGCAAAAATGCGGCATTGGGTAGCAGCCGTTTCTTGGTAGCAGAGGCTGATGAGTCTGATGCATCGTTCTTGTCATTGCATCCGATGGCGGCGATTGTGACCAACATCGACCAAGACCATATGGAAACCTACGAGAACAGCTTTGATAAATTAAAAGCCGCCTATATCCAGTTTCTACAAAATATGCCGTTTTACGGTTTGGCAGTGGTCTGCGGTGACGACCCTGAACTATATGCAATGATCGATGATATCGGTCGTCCAGTGTTGACCTTTGGTCTAGAGCCGTTCAATGATGTGCAAGCTGTAGACTTGGTAACGGAAGGAACCAAAACTCATTTTACCGTACTGCGCCGTGACCGTGAGCCATTACGCCTAACGTTGAACATCCCTGGTACACATAATGTCTATAACGCTCTTGCTGCTATTACGATGGCGACCGATGAAGGCGTTGATGATGCAGCGATTGAGCGTGCCTTGCAGAAATTTGAAGGCGTGGGTCGTCGTTTTGAGCAGCACGCTTCTGTCGATATCGATGATGGTAATGTCTTATTGATTGATGATTATGGTCATCATCCAAAAGAAGTCGATGCGACCATCAAAGCCGCTCGTCAAAGCTTCCCTGATCGTCGTTTAGTGATGCTATTTCAGCCACATCGTTACAGCCGTACCCGTGATTGCTACGATGATTTTGTAGAAGTGCTATCGAGCGTTGATGAGCTATTATTATTAGATGTTTATTCAGCAGGGGAGAGTCCGATTACGGGCGCTGATACCAAGTCACTAGCGCGTAGTATCCGTTTGCGCGGTGAAGTTGAACCGACTATTATTGATAAAGACAATCTTGCACCTGTCATGCAGCGTTTATTGAAAGCCAACGACATGCTGATTACCCAAGGCGCTGGTAATGTCGGGCAGATTGCTATCGATTTGGCTGCCAATAACCTTTATATTAAGTAAGCTAAAATTTAGGGATGATCCTCATGACAACTGATAATAAAGACAATAATAGCATTCAAAATACAGCTACCAATGATACATCTGTAGACACGACGACTCATGTAAAAGATGCCAGTCAGTTTGGCAAAGTAGCCGTTATTTATGGTGGCAGTAGCAATGAGCGCAGCGTGTCTTTAGACAGTGGTGCGGCAGTATTACAAGCGCTCCAAAACCAAGGCGTTGATGCCACTCATTTTGATCCAAAGCATCAAGACATTACTGAGCTACGCAAATTCGACCGCGTGTTTAATGTGTTGCATGGTCGTGGCGGCGAAGATGGCTTGTTGCAAGGCGTATTACAGTGGTTTGATATACCGCAAACTGGTTCAGGGATTCTAGCGTCTGCACTAGGTATGGACAAAGTACGTACCAAACAACTGTGGCAAGGTTGCGGCTTATCAACTGCACCATTTGCATTATTGACGGCTGATACTGACTGGCAGCAAGTGGTTAACATGCTAGGTTTGCCACTTATCATTAAACCAGTTCATGAAGGTTCAAGCATTGGCATGACTAAGGTTAATCATCTTGATGAGCTGCCTGCCGCTTATGCAACTGCAGTGGAATGTGGTGATGCGGTAATGGCTGAGCGCTGGATTACAGGTCGCGAATTTACGATTGTTATTATCGATGACGAAGCCTATCCAGTTATTCGCCTTGAGCCTGCCGACATTACTAACTTCTATGATTTTGAAGCCAAGTATAATCGTAACGATACCAGTTATTACATTCCCTGTGGATTGAGCGCTGCTGATGAAAAGCACCTGCAAGATTTAAGCCTTGCAGCATTTCGTGCAGTAGATGCAAAAGGCTGGGGGCGTATTGACGCTATGCAAGACGAAGCAGGCAATTTTTGGTTGCTCGAAATCAATACCGTACCAGGTATGACCAGTCACAGTTTGGTGCCGATGGCGGCCAAAGCTCGTGGATTAGATTTTGATGCACTATGCTGGCACATTTTGGCACAAACGCTATAACTGTCAAATCAACTAAATTGAGCAGATAGTGATGACTCTTTGTGTCACTAGAGCTGCTATACCACAGCTTCATGTAAACTTGTGTAAATTCGCTGCTGCTAGTCAGTGTTTGGCTATTGTTTAACAATAAAATACGTTAATATTGTAAGAATAGGTCTATTTCGGTGATATTTATGTTGTTTTGTGAATACAACTGATAACTTATTCATAATTTAAGAAAAATGTTACGTTTAAATCAACGTAATCGCTGTATATAAGCTATATTTTTAATAAAATTTGATAACATATCGACTTAATAAGCTTCTGCCAAAAATACGCAGATTTATATCAATAAATAGCATGATCAGTTTTATGCAAATATAGGGACAAAGGTCGTTATGGCTCAAACTGTCAACGAGGTAACTGACTTGATGAGTGATAAAGCCGGTCGCCCAAAATCTAAGATCCAAATACCGGCAACGGTAAAGTATCTATTTATGATACTGGTCTTAGGTTTGCTAGTGCTAATATTAATGATGGGCGGCAAAGCGTTACGTGATGCACCGCCAGCAAATATTTATGTCAGTAATCAAGGTTTGTCTGCTGCTCAATATCGCTCATTGCAAGATGTGATGGAACAACAACAAGTAAGTAGCTTCTTTACTTCTGATTTGCAAGCATTGCGCGACATCACGATGGGCTTAGCTTGGGTAGACCAAGTGAGTATCTCTCGTGATTGGCAACGCGGCATCGTCATCAATGCATTACCCAAGCAAGCAGTTGCTAATTTTGGTACAGAACGTTTGGTCGATGCAAAAGGCGCTGTATTTGTTCCTGCTGATAGTAGAGATTTAACACAAGAACGTTTTGCGACCTTACAGGGTGAGATGTCTCAAGCGCCAGTTATTATGCAACAAATGCAGCAGGTCAATGATTGGTATGCACCGCTTGGTATGCAGGTCGAAGATATCATTCTGTCACCGAGAATGACTTGGCTAATCCGCTTTGACAATGGATTACGTGTGATTGTAGACAATGAAAATACGGCGCAAAAACTACTGAATTTAAGCCAGCTGCTTGGCAATCAGTTAAGTACGCGTCGAAATGAAATACAGTCTGTAGATTTACGATATAAAAATGGCTTTACCATCGCTTGGAACGTGACACAGAGTGCTGAATCAGAATAGCCTAAGTAAGCACTACATCTATAGATAACCGATGTGGTCTAATACGGTTTATTTAGTTTGAAGAAAATATATACAACATCATAGCGTATTAGTAACGCTTTTTTTAATGATTTAATAGAAGAGCATCACTTGCTCTTCTATTTAGCGATAATTTGTCTGGTACCATGAAAAATAATGAAAATCTGGTTGTTGTCCATCTAAGTGCCACGGCAGTATATGTCGTCATAGGCAATGTTGTCTCTGCAAAAGACATTCGTATTTTGGGCGTAGGACAAGTTAAAAACAGCGATTTTTATCAAGGTCAAATAAAGCATCGTGAACGTCTGCAAGGTGCTATCAAACAAGCTATCCAAGAAGCAGAAGACACCGCTAACTGCCGTGTACATAGTGTTTGGTTAACGCTTGCGACCCCTGAGCTATCTAGCAAAAACAGTGCTGGAGAGGTCAAAGTAGAAGATGAAGTTGTACGTGCCAAAGACATGGTACAAGCATTGGCCAATGCAAAGTCGCGTGATTTATCATCTGACTATTATTTGATGCATTGCTGTCAGCAAGGTATTTATGTCGATGAGCAAGACTTTATGGTGGATGATGTCATCGAAATGATGGCACACAATATCACCGTGATGTACCACATGATGATGATGCCTGTTGCCAGCCGTCAGAATATCCAAAAACTATTGCAAAGTTGTGACGTCGGCATTGATCATATTGTTTTTGATGCAGTGACCAGTGCTGAGTATAGTTTGATGACTGAGGAACGCCAGCAAGGCGTTTGCTTAGTAGATATCGGTGCTAGTACGACCAGCATTTGTGTGTATAAAGAGAATAAGTTGATTTTTACACACTGTATAGCAACAGGCAGTCATGAAGTGACAATGGATATTTCAGCTGATTTTGGTATTTCCATGATTGAAGCTGAAAAGCTGAAGAAGTCTCATGGTACAGCTGATGTTAATAGTGTCGATCCAAGCGCCTTCTTTTTATTCAAGCCTCAAGGCTCGGGCGACGAAATTAATATTGGTATCTATAACTTGGCACGTATTATTGAAGCTCGTTACGTTCAGATATTTACTGAAGTAGCGCGTCAATTACACGAAGCAGGTTTGATAGGCTATATCGATAAAGGGATTGTGTTGACTGGCGGCGGTAGTACGATTAAAGGTATGATACCCTTTGCCAAAAAGCTACTAAAAATGCCTGTCGTACTGACCAATACTCATCCTGCTATCAGTGCTTATAATCATTTTGATAATGATGAGTCGTTTAAGCTATTAAATAGTCAAGTGAATGACCGTGCTTATCAGACGGCTTTTGGCACATTGTTATATAGTCAGAGCGAGCAATTCCGCCGTAGCGAAAAAAGTGAACCTGAAGCGATTCAAAACAATCGAGTATCAGGCGTATTTCGGAGTGCGGGTCAACGGTTTGCAAATGTTTTAAAGAAAATACTATAGATTCGTTTAACCTCATATCTAGAGCATCCATACATTATGGAATGTCTCTAAGTTAGTTAAGCAAAAAAAATAGAGCAATATTGCGAATAAATTAGTTTTAAAAATAAAGTATTAAGTGATAATGACATATTATTGTCTATACTGATCGATTTTAGCCATACCCTGTTTTATTTAAATACATTTATATATAGTATGTCGATAGCGCGCCACATGAGTGCGTTACTATGTATCGACTTACACGCTATCTGCAACTGGAGAATCTTTTTTATGTCAAAATACACCATGCCAGATGATAATCAGCTTCAAAACAATGGCCAAGCAAGCTTCACTGTATTCGGTGTTGGTGGCGGCGGCGGTAATGCAGTTGAACATATGGTACAGCAAGGCATCAGAGGCGTAACGTTCGTTTGTGCCAATACAGATAAACAAGCGCTAGATCGTCTTACTGCACCGCACAAACTGCAACTGGGTGCAAAAACGAACCGTGGTCTAGGGGCAGGCGCAAATCCAGAAGTGGGTCGTGAAGCAGCAGAGAGCGAAGAAGAAGCGATTCGTGCATTGCTTGAGCACTCAGATATGGTGTTTATCACTGCTGGTATGGGCGGCGGTACTGGTACAGGCGCAGCGCCAGTTGTTGCTCGTATTGCGAAAGAAATGGAAGTGCTGACCGTTGCGGTTGTGACCACACCATTCAAATTCGAAGGTGGTAAGCGTATCAAAGCTGCTAAAGCAGGTATTGAGCAGCTGACTAACTTTGTCGACTCAATTATCACGATTCCAAATGATAAGTTGATGAGTGTATACGGCAACATCTCTATGCAAGATGCTTTCAAAAAAGCGGATGATGTATTGCTGCATGCTGTTCAAGGTATTGCGGAAACCATCGCTAGCGAAGGTATGATCAATATTGACTTTAACGATATCCGTACGGCGATGACTGCGAAAGGTCATGCGATGATGGGTATTGGCCGTGCCAGCGGTGATGATCGTGCACGTCAAGCGACTGAAAAAGCCATCAGATCACCACTACTTGATGATTTGCGTTTAGAAAATGCAAAAGGTCTACTGGTTAACGTTATTTCTTCAGAGTCATTGTCACTAGATGAAATGAGCAAAATCAGTGCAATAGTCGAAGAAATTACTGATATTGACGACGCTCATATTTTCTACGGTTCTGTGATTGATGAAAAAATGGGTGACGACTTACATGTAACTGTCATCGCAACTGGCTTAACGTTAGATGAAAACGCAGGTCAAGAGCCAGAAGTAGTAGAGCAGCCAGTACCTTCTGTTAATAGCACGCAACCTGTCGATCCTAATGTGCATACCAGCGCTTTAAACAGTCAGAAGCAGTCTCAAGCTCAGCAGTATCAAGATAGCGTTGCACGTCCTAGTGCAAGTGCACCTCAAGAGCAGCCTAAGACGAAAACAAACAGTATTCAGGACTATTTAAAGCGTCAACAGAATAAATAGTAATTCTAATTTACTGTAAGTAAGAAAGAGCCAGCGTTTCAACGCTGGTTTTTTTGTGTTTAAAGAAAGATGAACCGTTTCTATAAGAAAAGTCATGACAGTTTTCTATGTAATCTATATGTATATGACTGTCGAAAATTATGTGAGTCTCACTTTTTTATAGCATTAGATAGACCATATAAAGTAAAAATCAGCAATAGGAAGTTGACGATAAGTGTTATCAATCAAGGAGATAAGAAAATTAGCGCTTTTTATATATAGCGAATAAGGGGTCGGTAATGGTACACTATGTCAATTGTAACAAAATATGTGAGAAGACAACCATGAACCAAAGAACCATAAAAACAGCAATAGCCGTTACGGGTACTGGTCTACATAGTGGTCAGCCTGTTGACTTGGAGTTTCATCCACAGCCAATTGACACTGGTATTGTTTTCGAGCGCTCTGACATAGAAGGTAGTCAATCAATTCCAGCGAGTGCGTTTTTAGTACAAGACACGATGATGTCATCAAACTTAGTGTTTGGTGGTACGCGAGTGGGCACGGTTGAGCATCTGCTTAGTGCCATTGCTGGTCTAGGAGTGGATAACCTATTGATTCGTGTCTCTGCTTCAGAGATACCAATTATGGATGGTAGCGCTGCGCCTTTTGTTGCGCTCTTACTAGATGCAGGATTTTGTGAGCAAGAAGCGGCCAAGAAATTCATTAAAATTATACGGCCAGTACGAGTGAAGCTAGAAGATAAATGGGCAGAGCTACGTCCTTATGAAGGGTATGAATTAAATTTCGAAATTGATTTTGATCATCCTGCATTTGATAAGAACTTTCAGCATGCACAGTTGCAGTTCTCTACACAGAACTTTATCGAACAATTAAGCACTGCGCGTACTTTTGGATTTTTACGTGATATAGAAGCACTACGTCAAAATAACTTAGCACTTGGCGGCAGTATGGAAAACGCCATCGTTATCGATGATGCCAACATACTTAATGCCGAAGGCTTACGTTTTAACGATGAGTTTGTTCGTCATAAAATTTTAGATGCTTTGGGAGATTTACATCTGATTGGCTACCCAATTTTAGGTCGTTTTAATGCCTATAAATCTGGTCATGCTCTAAATAATTTATTAGTACGTGAAATACTGTCTAACGAAGATAACTTTGAAATTGTAACTTTTGATGACAATGTAACCTGTCCTATCGAGTATTTACCGCTTAATGATTTGGTTATTGAAGGATAAATACAGGAATATACAGGAAGTATCGAAACATTTACGCAATATTACATAGGAAGCCCATAATTACATTTATATAATATGCTATATTTTGAATATATTATCTATATGATTATATGAATTTTCTGTTAAGGCATATAATACCAAAGCTGTAGATGGTTTTTAAATCCTTCGTTAGCTATATCCATGATCTGGATGTAACTAACGGAGGATTTTTTTTATCTGATACATTACAAAAATCCATCTTTATCAATGCCATCACCTGCTCTTATTTACATAACTTTACATTTAATGGTCGGTATTTTTAATGATTAATCAAACGCAAAAGAGCTTTTTTGAGATTTTCATCAGTGGTGACATGCTCTGCGGCCTGTGATATAGTCCGTTTTGTGTTCTGGCTAAGCGCCTGATTTTCATTGGCTTTACGAGAATTTGGCAAGTGCAGTGATGATGTTGATGATTGTTTGGATGAATAATTATTGGCAGAGCTTTTAGCCACAACGACGCGAATTTGCTTGAGTTGTTTAAATGTAATTGACTGCTCTGTTAGTATTTGCAAATACGAGCTATGTAAATAGCGAATATGATTTGCTGCTGTCATTGAGTTAACACTTAATATCAACTGCTCAGGTGTTAAGCCTACAACCCAACAGGTGTTGAGTATTTCTTCAGGTAGGCAGTCTACCAATAGCTCTTTTATCTCGTTGGTTGCTTCTATATATAGTCGCATGTTGTTAGCAAGGGTTTGAGGTAGCGCGCTACCAGCAAATGCTTGATGATCTATAAGCTGGGCAAGCCGATTAGGTTGTTTTTTTGACATCGTAAGTACTCATCTAATAGGTGACAAACTCGATACTCATAACAGACATGCTAAAAGCAATATATAGCAGATGGCTTATAAGATAGTTGACTAGGTGGGAGGTACTACTGGCACTAGTCACTATTTGAAAAGAATGAACCGTTGTAATAGGGATTTTATCACGTCTATTTGATGATTATATCCTCTAAATTAATTGATGCTTCGTTACGGATGACGAGCAGACTTGTATTAACAATAGGTAGTAAATTTATGAAACAAGCTTTATTAATTTTGTCAGTATTGGGAATGGGTATCGCACAGACGAGTGGTGCTGCCGAAACAACCTTTCAACCAAATAATACCTTGAGTCATACCATCACAAATATTTCTACTTCTGCGAACTATGGTTCTAGTCGCAACATCTATAGCACTAACAGTGGTGCCCATGTATATAGCAACGATGAGATCAGTCAAGCAATTGACAACCTAAGCGCTCATGCTAAGCAAAAAGAATATCAGCTCGCTTCACTGACCAGTCGTTTGTCTTACGAACAGCGTCAGCAGCAAGCAAGCCGTGTACCTGACCGCAACTCTGCTCCTGCTATTGCAGCAGCAAATGCCTCTCGCGTCGCTCTATCTAGAAGCTCTGGTTACTGTGCTCGCTATGTACGTAAAGCATTACAATCAGCAGGTTATGAATTTACGCCTAACCCTTCAGCCTATCAGTACGCCTCTCGTGGCACGCTAGCCCAAGCTGGCTTCACCAAGATCAGTAACGACATGGCACCACAAGTTGGTGATGTTGTTGTCTATAACCGCACGTCAAGCCGTCCACACGGTCATATCCAGATTTTTGATGGCAATGATTGGGTATCTGATTTCCGTCAAAACAGCATCAGCCCATATAGCGGTAATTACAGCTATACGACATGGCGTGACTCGCAGTATGTTGATGATGCATCAGATCGTGGTATCTACCTTGCGATGGCTGACAAATAAACATCGGTTAAATGAAGTAGGTATCAGTTAAATAAGACTAAAGTTTTCTCCAAACTCAGTAATGCTCTTTATGACATTACTGGGTTTTTTTTGTGCTTGAAAAGGGGACGCCTAAGTGAGTACAGCTCATATAACCAAATCAAAGCTCGAAATTTGGCCAATAGTCGCGATTGTGAAAATCAGGCGGAGAGGCATGGCCTGACGCGAAGTATAAATCAGTTTCGCCAAACCATAAGATGACGCAAGGATGTATTTGTTCGATCCTCATGTTTGCAACAGCATATTGTTGATTCGGCAATTGAGTTATAGGAAGGCTAAAGCTACGCTCATAATGAGCAGGTGTCTGCACCACCGTTGGAGTGCTAGATAACGGGTTCTCCCCTGATCTATCTGCTAGCTCCTTACAGTTACGCCAATTAATAGATGCGCGTGTGGTGCCGTCGGTCTCATACAATGGTACTGGCGGTAGTGCCGCAGGGTTACGATAGCTCTCAAACTGATAAACAGCGTAACGACCATCAGGACTCGCATTAATCTCTATATAAGCGGTTGCTTGCTGAAGTGGTGTCTTGTGAGGTTCTATCTGGTCAGATGTCACGATATCTTCATTATTAACCTTACTACCATCAACCTCACTGCCAGCAATAAAACATTCAAGGCACGTTTCTTCCCATAGATAATCAGTGAAATTTACTTGAGTTTGTTGCCATATTGGCCAATTGAATTGATTGGCTAGAATTTGGCTATGCAGAGTCACTTGATAGGTCAGCACTAGTTGCAAAGCTGGTTGCTGGATGATTTCTGCACTTACTTCGATAGAGATATTCTCTAGTGCTTCTATAGACACACCTAATTGCTGAGCGTCTTTCGCTATCGTCTCGTTGGCTAGACGGAGGTTAAAAGATTGTTTCATTATTGATAAGTCTCAACGGTAATAATAAAGAGGTGATAGTAACAAGAGAAATCATACTGATTAAGGGCACCAATACTATATGGTAAATATAACCGAGACTATCGGAAAACATAAAAGCCGCGAGCAAGAAGCGTCGCGGCCTTTGTATTTCATTATCGTTTGGCTATGATATAAGTGAACATAAAAGCCAGTCACTTAATGCCAGTCTATCATGACATATTACTGTGCGTGACGTGCTAGGTTAGACAGTTTTGGGTTGGCATTTGGGTTTTTACGTAGTAATAATGCCATACGACCAATAGAGTGAACCAAAGACGCATTAGCCGCTTTAGCAAGTTCAGCGCCAACGATGTCACGCTCTTCTTTCGTGCCAGCAGGCAATTTCACTTTGATAAGCTCATGATCTGTTAGCGCGCGATCGATTTCTTCAGTAATGGTTGGGGTAATACCCTTGTTGCCGATCATAACGATAGGCTTTAGCTCGTGACCGATGCCTTTTAGACGTTTGATGGTAGCGTTATCGAGTTGCATAGAATTCCTAAGTGTTGGTAAAAATAAAAATGGTACTGTCAAAAACAGTTATTGATCATTATAGATAATCTGTGACCATCTTGCATGAGATCAGCAGGATTTTGCACGATTTTACGTGACGAAAATGTTAAACTGAATGTTTGGTACATTATAAACGCTACTGCCTTATAAAACAGTTATTTAACCAATAGAATTTGGTCAGTTTGCAACCAACCATGAATAAAAAATCTGATTAACACCGTATTTAGAATGATCCGCAACGGATTAATATCAGTTTGTAAGTAATAGAGCAATTAAAGCAGCTAGATTTAGTAAAGCAATAGGAGCAGGTATTTTGGCCACGCGTATCGAAAACAAAAAACTATCAAAGAGCAGCAGTGCTTGGATGAAAGAGCATATTGATGATCATTATGTACAAAAAGCTCAAAAAGATGGCTACCGTGCCCGTGCCGCTTATAAATTATTAGAGATTAATGAAAAAACCAACCTGATCAAAAAAGGCATGACGGTCGTAGATTTGGGCAGTGCGCCTGGTAGCTGGTCACAAGTCGCTGGTCGATTGGTAGGTGACGATGGTATCTTGATTGCCTCTGATATTTTGGCGATGGATACCTTGCCTGATGTGACCTTTATTCAGGGTGATTTTCGTGAAGCTGAAGTGTTTGACGCTATTATGGCAGAAGTAGGTGATAGGCAAGTCGACGTGGTATTGTCTGACATGGCACCCAATACCGCTGGGAACAGTGCTATCGATCAGCCACGTATGATGTACTTATGTGAGCTAGCAGTGGACTTCGCGCTTGCAACCTTACCAAAAGGTGGCGCACTTATTATGAAAGTGTTTCAAGGCGAGGGTACACAAGAATTACGCAAGCAGATGCAGCAGGACTTTAGTAAGATTCGTAGTATAAAGCCAGGTGCGTCACGACCACGCTCAAAAGAGATGTTTTGGATAGCGATTAAATAGTTTTAACATCAATAGGTTGCTGCTCTTGTAAGCGTGAGGGTAAACCACCATAAAGTGTTATTATCGCGATATAAAAGCTGCGTCAATTGTTAAATGAATAATCGTGAAACCTGCTTGAATTATGCGGGTTAGCACCACATATCATGGTATATTACCTTTGTTTTTAGCATACGTTTTAGGCAAAGTCGTCTGATAATAAGCGTTTTACAAGCTCAATGATCGTATATCTATGTTTATCTCATACTGATTATTTATAAAAACAATTTTTATGCTACCTATAAATCATATAAGTTTAATTTAGCAGCTTTTTATTATCGGGATATTCGTTAAAAATGAGCAATACGTTTATAGACGTCACGTGTTTAATAAACACACCAATAAGTAAGGGATGGGAATAACTAGTGAGCGACATGGTAAAAAATACCTTATTGTGGCTGGTGGTAATCGGCGTTTTAGTGCTGGTGTTTAGCGGCTTTGATCAATCATCTGAGCCAGATAACCTTAACTACTCTGAGTTTGTGACCGCTGTGTCAGAAAACCAAGTAGCCAGTGTCGAAATTGACGGCGAACAGATCACCGGCGAAAAGAAAAATGGCTCATCTTTTGAGACCATTAGACCAGCTGTGTCAGATGACCAGCTCATGCCAATGCTACGTGAGAACCAAGTCGAAGTTCAAGGAACTGCACCAAAGCGCCAAAGCGTATTAATGCAATTACTGATAGCCAGCTTCCCAATTCTATTGATTATTGGTCTGTTCTTATTCTTTATGCGTAATATGCAGGGCGGCGCTGGCGGTAAAGGCGGCGGTCCAATGAGCTTTGGTAAATCAAAAGCGAAAATGCTGACCGAAGATCAAATCAACGTTAACTTCGAAGATGTGGCTGGTTGTGAAGAAGCTAAAGAAGAAGTCGTTGAAGTAGTTGAATTCTTGCGTGATCCAGACAAATTTACCAAACTGGGTGCAACGATTCCTCGTGGTATCTTGATGGTAGGTCCTCCTGGTACAGGTAAAACCTTGTTAGCGAGAGCTATTGCTGGTGAAGCTAAAGTGCCGTTTTTCTCAATTTCAGGTTCTGATTTTGTTGAAATGTTCGTCGGTGTTGGTGCATCACGTGTCCGTGATATGTTCGAACAAGCAAAGAAAAGTGCGCCTTGTATCATCTTTATCGATGAGATTGATGCAGTTGGTCGTCATCGTGGTTCCGGTATGGGCGGCGGTAACGATGAACGCGAGCAGACATTGAACCAATTATTGGTTGAGATGGATGGTTTTGAAGGTAATGAAGGCGTTATCGTCATTGCCGCTACCAACCGTGCTGACGTACTTGACAAGGCATTATTGCGTCCAGGTCGTTTTGACCGTCAGGTACAAGTAGGCTTGCCGGATATCAAAGGTCGTGAGCAAATCCTAAAAGTCCATTTGAAAAAACTGCCAAACACAATTAGTGTAGATGCCAGTTCTCTTGCTCGTGGTACGCCTGGATTCAGTGGTGCACAGCTTGCCAACCTTGTAAACGAAGCTGCATTGTTCGCCGCGCGTCGCAACAAGACCAGCGTCGATATGAATGACTTTGAAGATGCAAAAGACAAGCTATATATGGGTCCTGAACGCAAGTCCATGGTGATACGCGAAGAAGAGCGCCGTGCAACTGCATATCATGAAGCGGGTCATGCGCTAGTAGCTGAGCTATTGCCAGGTACAGATCCGGTGCATAAAGTTACTATCATGCCTCGTGGTTTTGCCCTTGGTGTCACTTGGCAGTTGCCTGAGCATGATCAGACCAGTATGTATAAGTCGAAAATGCTGAGCGACATTGCTATTTTGTTCGGTGGTCGTATCGCCGAAGAAGTATTCATCAATCAAATGTCAACGGGTGCTTCGAACGACTTTGAACGTGCTACTAAAATGGCGCGTGCGATGGTCACGAAGTACGGCATGTCTGATGCACTTGGTATCATGGTGTATGAAGATGATGACAACTCGCAAGGATATTTCGGCGGTGGTGGTCGTACTATCTCTGAAGCTACTCAGCAGAAGGTTGATGAAGAAGTGCGTCGTATGCTAGAAGAGCAGTATGATATTGCTCGTGAATTGATTGAAGCCAACCAAGACAAAATGCATGCGATGGTTGATGCGCTGATGAACTGGGAAACTATTGATCGTGACCAACTGCAAGATATTCTAGCAGGTGAAGAACCACGTCCACCAAGAGTTTATCAGCATAACGAAGTAAACTTGTCGAAAAACGACGTTAAAACAACGGGTGCTACACCGCCACCACTACCAGCGATGTAAGTGCTAGCATATTCATGTTTTATAAAAAGTCCTTTATGATAAAGGGCTTTTTTATTGTCATCATTTTATGAAGGATTTAGAACCCTATAAGATTTACTGGTATCATAAGCGTAGATAACAATAATTAAAACTGCATTATAAACTTTACTTGCGATGGATTATTCATGTCATTATTCCAACCTTTATCCAACTACCAAGTGTCTAGCCGTGATAAGACCTTAGATTTGTCACAGCCACATATCATGGGCATCTTGAATGTAACGCCAGATTCGTTTTCAGACGGTGGGCAGTTTAACGCAGTAGATAAAGCCGTTGCGCACTGTCAGCAGATGATAAATGAAGGCGCTACTATTATCGATATCGGTGGTGAATCTACTCGTCCAAATGCGCAAACTGTGGCGACTGATGATGAGATACAACGAGTTGTGCCAGTGGTTCGAGCCATCCGTAAGTATTGTGGTGATGCTATTTGGTTATCGATTGATACTAGCAGCCCTGAAGTCATGCAGGCAGCATTTAATGAAGGTGCTGACATTTGGAATGATGTACGAGCACTAAAACGTACGGGTGCGGCAGAGCTGGCGGCTGAGCTTAATATACCTGTTATGCTAATGCATATGCGCGGTGAGCCAACGACAATGAATAATTTGGCGCAATATGACGATGTGATCGATGAAGTGCGTACAGAGCTGATTGACCGTATTAACGAAGTAGTTAGCATCGGCGTCAAACAAAGCAATATCATTATCGACCCAGGTTTTGGTTTTGCTAAGAACTATGAGCATCACTGCGCATTATTAAGCCAGCTGAGCAGCTTGCAAACATTAGGACTGCCAATGATGTTTGGCATTTCTCGTAAGCGGTTTTTAGCAGAAGTATTGACCAAAAGTGGAGCTGAAGCTGTGAGTACGACGCAAGCGCTAGAGCGTGATTCGGCAGGAACGGCAGCTGGACTGTTAGCCGTACAACAAGGCGCAAGTATCATTCGTACGCATAATGTGGCGATGATGCAGCAAGCAGTGGCCTTATGGAGTCAACTGTCAGCACATCGTTGTTAATGTCGCTTTATATATGCAGATGAGCAATAATATTTTTAGCCTATAAATATTCTATACGCTATGCTTAACATCTATTTCTAAACTATCTAAACCCACAAGACTATCCCATTTAATAAGAGTAAATCTATGACAAGCACAACTCAGCCAGAACCAACCAATGAACAGCGCCGTATCATTTATCAAGCTCGCCGCGGATTAAAAGAATTGGATTTTTATATTGATCCTTACGTCAAAGAGCTATATCTGACAGCAGATGCTACTGAGCAAGCAACATTTGCAGAAATGCTGACTCATGAAGACCCAGACTTGCTTGATTACTTTACTAATCAAAATCGTCCAGAAGAGGATGACATCTGGGCGTTGGTCAATAAGATAAAAACATGGCGCCATACCAAAGACTTGGTTTAGCTCTTAAAGAATGGATCGGCATAATATCTAACGTTTCCCATGGTACGCTTATATGACGCCAGTAACCTCGCTACGTATTGATACAGCTATCACGCCTGCCAGTTATTTACGCACGCTGCTATATGTAAGCTTGACTAGCGTTATGATGATATTGGCATGGTTTGCATCTTTGGCCTTATGGCAGTATTTACTAATCTTAATAGTCTCAGCAGCAGTTGCAAGTTATCTGATCATATCGAGACCGATACTATTACATATTAGTCAGCCATCGCTCAGTCAGCGTGTCGATAAAGAATGGCAATTACTGATACGAACGGGACGCGGCGATGAGTTATGGCAAGCAGAGTTAATCGATATCAATCGCTACCAGTGGGCGATGAGTATCGAGTTCAATATCGTTGAACCTTATCAAAGAACGTTTTCGACTACTATATTTCGCGACCAAGTAAATTACGAGCAATGGCGACAGTTAAATATTTTAACCAATATCAGTAAGGGTAATATTAGATAGCTGAGTATTTATTGGTCTTATATTTCTCCTTTTACGATGAGAAATCCCTACACGTCATAACAAAATAGCTATCTCAAAGGGCAAAGAGGTTTGTTATATTAAAATCTGTTATATTAAAAATAGAAAATAAAACTCGTAATTTTGCTGTCCCGTTATTAAAGAACATATAGGCAGATATGAGGTTTTATAAATTTTAGTAGTATTTTTGTACTAAACAATACGATAAAAAGAGGAATAGATAATGAGCTTATTAGGGAATTTAGTGAGCCAAGTGGCACGTAGTGCAATGAATCCAGACGACGCTCAGCGCAATCCAGTTAACCAACGTACTGAAACACGGCAGACTGGTGGACTAGGTGATATCTTAGGTAGTGTGTTGGGCGGTGGCAGTCAGGTAGGTGGTTATAGCCCTCAACAAAATAGTCGTCAAGCAGATAATGGTTTTGACTTAGATGACATCATTGGTGGTCTCACGGGCGGTAGTCAGCGCGGTGGTATGAGTTCAGGTGCTGGCGGACTCGGTGATATTTTAGGTAGTGTATTAGGTGGTCAGCGTACTAATAGTAGGTTTGGTGGTAAAGGTATGCTCGTTGCAGCATTGATGCCTATGGTACTTAGCTGGATCAAACGTAATGGTGGTTTGAGCGGGGCATTGTCGAAAATCACTGGTATGGGCTATGAAGGTCAAGCGCGCTCTTGGATGAGTAATAACGAAGCAAACGATAATTTAGATCCAAATGAAATCAACCGTTTGTTTGACGAAAACGAAATTCAGCAAGTAGCCGCTCATACTGGTGCTAATGAAACTGAGGTAAGACAGGGACTTGCTGAGCTGTTGCCTGAGGTAATGAATCAGCTAACCCCTAATGGCAATCTGGATAATGAGTCTGAGGCCAATGAAGAGATAGATCAAATCATTAGCCAGTTATCTAGCCGTCTTGGCAATTTTAAATAGTTTGTTCAAGTAGTTTAATAGCTTAAAATTCGAAAATTTCTAACTGCATATTTTAAAACTACGTAGATTAAAATGACTTGTAGCATTGATTAAAGAGCACGTTATATAACGTGCTCTTTTTTATGTCTATCACAAGAGTATGACTGTCGATAAATACCGTTTGGCAGCGACAGTGATAGCGATAGTAAGCCCTTAAAATCGCTCGTCTAACGACTCTGTAGTATGATTAAGTGCTGCAAAGCAGATATCGGTGTTAAACCCTCTATACTGTAAAAAACGTAGCTGCTTAGCTTTTTCTTTTTGCTCAACTGGTATCTCATTACCATATTTTTTGGTACGAGCTATCACCGCCAGTTTTAGCCAATCTACACCGTCTACTAAGTTGTCTGCATCATTATCTACAAACTCGCTAAATTCATCAGACTCAGTATTTGCCATATCGATTAGCTCATCGATGTTACCTGGCATAGCAATCTTCTTACGATAGAATTCTTGTTTAATCCGACCACGTCCGCGACCTTTACGGATATTCTCACGTATTAGCATTAAGGTAGTGCGGTAGTCACTTTGATACCCTTTTTCTTCAAACTCATCGAGCAGGGCATCAATTTTCTCTGGGTCTTGTTCTTTGTCGATCAGCTTTTGCTTTAGCTCAGCCTTACCGTATTCACGGCGTGATAAATAATAAAATGCGAGCCAACGCAATCGACTTTCTGCTTTGATCGCATCGATTTCTGCTTGTTTTTGTTCAGGGGTTCGTAAGTAAGCTTTGAGCGCGGCTGGTATGTTATCGTTTTGGCTGTCTGTTTCACTACCATTGATAGCAAAAAGCTCAGCTTCATTTTCTGAGTTTTTGGATAGTGGCTCAGTGCTATCACTAGAACCAGTTGTCAAACCATCACTAATTTCGTCATTATGAATGTCGAGTTTGACTTCTGCCAGCATCTCTTTGATGGTTTGCGCTTCAGGGGGTTGATATGTAGGGGTATCAATAGGCTCAGCGGTAAAATTGGCCGCTGGGTGGAAACGCTTTTTACGTTTTTTAGATTTAGAAGTTTTCTTTGACTTAGGAGAGGAGTCTTCAAAAAACGCTGTATCAATAGTAGCGTCATTTGTGACTGAATCATCTTTACTTGAACGGATAGTCCGTTTACTGTATTTCTCTGGTTTTTTAGACTCTTTCGTATGAGAATTCTTGGACGGTTTTTTTGATTTGCTATCAACAGAACTAGCTGAGTCGGCACCCGACTCAGCTAGAATTTCAGCTAAGGTTTTAATTTTCATAATGAATCATAGTGACTGACAACGGTTAAGCGTTAAACCATTATTGTACAGGTTCAGAAGCCTGTTCTGCTTCTTCAGTTTCGTCGGCTTTGCTATTTTTCTTCGTACCAAGCTTTTCGTCACGGATCTTATCTTCGATTTCTTGGGCAATGGCAGGGTTCTCTTTTAAGAAAAGCACAGAGTTGGCTTTACCTTGACCGATTTTTTCGTCGCCATAGCTGTACCACGATCCTGCTTTACCAACCGCTCCAATCTCCACGCCTAAGTCGATGACTTCGGCTAAATGGTTCGTACCTTCACCGTAAGTAATTTCGAACTCAGCTTGGCGGAAAGGTGGTGCCATTTTATTTTTGATGACTTTGACACGGGTCTGGTTACCGATGATTTCATCACCGTTTTTGACCGCACCAATACGGCGAATATCCATACGTACAGAGGCGTAGAATTTCAGCGCATTACCACCAGTCGTAGTCTCAGGGCTACCGAACATAACACCGATTTTCATACGAATCTGGTTAATAAACACCACCATACAGTTAGAGCGTTTGGCGTTACCAGTGATTTTACGTAGGGCTTGGCTCATAAGACGCGCTTGTAGACCCATGTGTGAGTCGCCCATTTCGCCTTCAATCTCGGCACGTGGCGTCAAGGCGGCTACTGAGTCAATTACGATCATGTCAATCGCGCCTGAGCGTACCAACATATCGGTGATTTCAAGTGCTTGCTCACCATTGTCAGGCTGAGAAAGCAATAAATCATCAGTATTTACCCCAAGCTTGCGTGCATAAACAGGGTCAAGCGCATGCTCAGCATCGATAAAGGCACAGGTACCGCCTTGCTTTTGACATTCTGCAATAGCTTGCAGGGTCATTGTCGTCTTACCTGAGCTTTCTGGACCGTAAATTTCAACGATACGGCCTTTTGGTAGACCGCCAATGCCAAGCGCAATGTCTAATCCTAGAGAGCCTGTAGAGACCACATCGACATCCATAATGGCCGAGTCATCGCCTAGATGCATGATGGTGTTTTTACCAAATTGCTTTTCGATTTGACCTAATGCCGCTTTGAGGGCTTTGGCTTTATTGTCGTCCATATTGGATTCCTTGTTTTCGGTAGTTAAGTTGATGCTATAAATAAAATATTGGTACTGTTAAAACTTTTGGCAAACGCATACTGACTGTTATGAAATCGGCAATTATTGTTTGGCTGTTTTATCGAAAAATAGGTTGTCACGTGACTGGTATAGGTAGTAGTATCGAATGTATCGTTCTACTATACAGTAAAATTAAATAGCGAGAGAAGTAAAAATAAGTCCGTAATATACTGTTATGATCCTTGTTTTTAAGTCAGACTTGGCGTGCTGATTACTTGACTCAACTTCTTAACACTGTTGATTTGATAAGGTAATTATAACAAAAGCAAAGCACTATAATGAGCGTTGAGAGATGCTAGACGACACTATCTGTCGTATGGTATGAGGCTGAAAACTTATAGAAACGATGCGATAGGTTGCTGTTGTTTTGAACCTGATAATGACTATGCTTGTCAATAGAGTTAGGAGTTGTCCACAACAAATAAAAGGCTTATTTTTACTGATTGTGAAACATTATGAATAATTAAATTATTTTAGAAATTATTTAAAATAATTTTTTATGTGTAAGAATTTAATATAAGTTATTGATTTCAAAGGTTTTATAAATTGTACAAAAAATGAACGATTTTACCTTATCCTTTAAGTTGCTTAGCTATAAAGTTGTCAAGTAGTGACTTATGCACAGGGTTATCCACAGCTTATGGGGAGAACTCTGTAAAGCCTTATAATACATAAGTTTAAGTAGATAATTAGTATGAGGAACGGATTCTATATTTTGTTTCTAACTACTTTACAGGTATTATTTTGTCTACAAACAACGCTATAAGCGCTATGTTTCACAAATTATAAATTTATCTTTTTTTATGCATAATCATACTATAGGCATTAAAAGTCAGGAGTATGACTCAAGATATACACTTAAGATATCAGCAGACATAGTTATGCATAGGATGTCTAGTATTTTTAGAAATATTTTCTACAGCCTATAAAAGGCCACAAAAAAGCGGCTACATCAGATAGCCGCTTTGTCAAAACACTTAAAAGTAGAGCTGTATTGATCAGTCTTTGATATAGATCAAATCCCAGACGCCATGCCCACGGTCGAGGCCACGACGCTCAAACTTGGTCATTGGACGAAAGTCAGGACGCTCAGTGAAATTACCTGTACCTGCTTTGTTGGTCAGTCCAGCGAAACCATCCAATACTTCAACCATCCAAAATGCATAATGCTCCCAGTCAGTTGCTGTATGGAACCAGCCGCCTTGTTTTAAGCTGCGCGTGACGATGGTCATACGTTCAGGACTGACAAAACGACGCTTATAGTGGCGCTTCTTTTGCCATGGGTCAGGGAAGTATAGCTGAATACGGTCGATATGGTTTTCTGGTAGTTGCTTGAGCAATTGAATGGCATCACCGTTGATGATTTTTACGTTGCTCAAATTTTGGGTGCCAGCCATATAAGCACATTTACCAATACCAGGCTCATGCACTTCTACACCGACAAAGTTACGAGTAGGGTCAGCGGCCGCCATTTCAATAAATGAATCACCCAAGCCAAAACCAATCTCTACCGTAAGCGGCGCATCTGGACCGTTAGGGCTATCAGCAAATAACGTACGTAGGTTATCAATACCGGTAAGATCGCCATCACCAAAACTGTTATTGACCAAATACTCAGAAAACTCTGGAGCAGTTAATGCAAGCTCAGCGTTTTTGTTCATGTGCGTACGGCGCTTCATAAACGTATTGACGATGCGGATATGCTTGTCAGAGGTCGGCTCTATCTCTTGGCTAGTGCTGTTATCGATATCGATAGGCTCACTTGTGCTATTAAGGGTTTGCTCATCAGTAGTATCGGTACTATTGACGTTGTCATTGATATCAGAATGTTGACTCATAGGATTCGTAAGGCTTAATTAGGTGGGTGATGTTTGCTTATTATAAGTCAAATCCATACAACTGTGAACGGACAATCCTATTTTCGCGTATTTGCTGATCGGTGCTATGGTTTCTCTATGTTACACATGGGTTTTGGCATTATCATATAATGGTATCTTTTAAATGCTTTTTCTAAGAGTCAGTAAGTAGAGCGTGTTGCCATGTTATTTATCGAGACAGATTCACCGCCACCATTTTATCAAGAGTCGTTAACACCTGCTAAACGTAAGCAGTTAGACAAGTGGTTCATCGGTAACCGTACCCAGCGTTATTACCTTAAACGCTTTGAGCAGTTTGATCAGCAAGGTTATCTGTCGCCAAAATGGCATTGGGCTGCGTTTTTTATCACTTTTCCTTGGTTGCTATATCGCAAGCGCTATATGGATGCGATTGTCTATAGTGTCGCAGGGTGGTCTTTTATTCAGCTTAATGTCGCGTTGGTGCTAGTCGCCTTTGAATTTATAGCGATGTCCTATGTACCAGATGCTTATCAGATGGCAACACGTATCGGTATTGCTGCTGTTATTTGGCTGTTTTGGTCGTTTATGGTGGCACGTTGGACGGATGCGTATTACTACCGAATGGCAAGGCGTGAGATCGCTGATGCGATAAATGACTATCCGCAAGATGAGGCAGCACAGAAAGCGCATCTGCAAAGAGAGGGCCGTGTTAGCTTATTTGGATTAGCATTAGGGTTTGGTTTTTTTGCGTTTTCGCTATTGGTGATTAAGGTGCAGTTTTTACCGATTATTGCCAAGCCAAAAGCAAATGAAGTATTGTTTGACGCTTATGATATTGCAAAGAATGCTCAAAACCGAGTGGCGTTGATTTATCAGCAGACAGGGCAGTGCCCAGTAAATCTGCCCCTGAGTACCGAGCAGCAGCAGATACGCATGCATGTCGATACTCAGGCCGCTGGCGTGCTAGAAACTGACTGTGCGGTAGTGGCAACGATTCAGAACGTGACGTTTCCGTTACGCTATTTAAATGAGCAGACGCTGGTCTTTTATCATATACCAGACAATGATAACTGGGATTGCACCAGCTCACTGAATAAAAAACAAGCCCCTAAAAACTGCATAGCTGATTAGGGGCTGTATTTCACGAGTGTTTGTAGGGGTTGGTAGTGCTGAGAGCCACGGCTTAGGGTTAATGCTTAGAATCCGTTGCAGTATCATCCTTTTCCTCAACTGGTGTTGCTTGGCTTTTTAACGCCTCATAAAAGTCGGTCAAATCCATTTTACGTGCTTTACCAATATCTTCATCAAACAAGCTTTCGAGCTCAGCCATTGATGATTGCGCGGATTCAATCATGCTAGCTTCATCATCGTAGATAGCTTGTTGGCGTTCGATCAAGTCATCATCATAGTCACGGAATGTTTTTACTGTTTCTCGCGCTTTTTCTGGTGAGATGCCTAATAACTGTAGTGATTCGCGTGACATGTCCAAAGATGACAAATAAGTCTCACGCCAGATGTGCCGCACACCAACCTCACGCAAACGATAATAGTGCTGACGATCGCGCGCTCTTGCTAATACAATCAGTTCAGGATAATTCTTACGAAGATACTGAGCGGTGGTGATAGAACGCTCTAAATCGTCAATGGCAAGAATAAACACCCGCGCTTTTTGAATACCTGCCGCTCGTAGAATTTCGGGGTTCTTTGGGTCACCATAATAGACTTGGTTACCGAATTTTCTTACAAAATCTACTCGGTTTGCAGAGCGTTCGATGGCGGTAAATTCGATATTATGCATGCGCAGTACACGACCAATAATCTGACCGACGCGGCCAAAGCCTGCAATGATGACCTGATGCTCATGATCAGGAATAGTATCGTATTCGCGACTCGGTTTACTCTTGGCAAATAACGGCTCACCTACTTTTTCTAACAATAAGAATGCCAGAGGTGTTAGCGCCATCGAAATGGTAACGACAAGGTTAAGAGTATTAGCAAGTTCAGGACGCAAGACATTTTGGGCAGTGGCGACACTGAATAGGACAAAGGCAAACTCACCACCTTGAGCCAAGGTCACGCCCAATCGGATACTGGTAGGCCAGCGATTGCCCGATACTTTGGCAATCCCTGCAATCACTGCAAACTTGATAAACATCAAGGCGAGGGCGCAGCCAATAATGAAGATGGGTTCTGCCAAAATGAGTTTGACGTCGGTAAGCATACCGACCGACATAAAGAATAGACCTAATAGCAACCCTTTAAAAGGTTCGATACTGGCTTCTAATTCGTGACGATATTCGGAATCAGCGAGCAACACACCTGTCAGAAATGCACCCAATGCCATTGATAGACCGATTTGACCCATCAAGATAGATACGCCCATCACGATAAATAGGGCGACCGCTGTCAATAGTTCCGACGCACCACTAGAAGCCACAAATTTGAAGAAGGGTCGAACCACATAACGGCTAGCAAAAATCAGACCGGCAAAGACAGCAAATACTTTACCAAAATAAATCAAATCGTAGCTTTGTTCACGCACCCCTGATAAGAACGGAATGACTGCTAATAATGGAATGACCGCAATATCTTGGAATAATAAGATAGTGAAGGCTTCTCGACCATGAGTGCTCGAAAGCTGCTGTTTTTCAGTCAGTATCTGTAGTACAAATGCGGTAGAGGATAGCGCTAAACCAAAACCAACTATAAAGGCAGTATCTAGTTGTAAGGAGAAAAACTGATGTAGGAGCCACATCAGTAGCGTACCAGTTAAACCGACTTGCAAACCGCCCAATACAAATATAGAGCGGCGCAATGCCCAGAGCCGCGAAGGCTGGAGCTCAAGCCCGATAATAAACAGCAGCATTACCACGCCAAACTCTGAAAAGTGCAATAGACTTTCAGCGTCGCCTGCCACATCCAAGCCACTTGGGCCCAATATAAGTCCAGTGATGAGGTAGCCTAAAACCGTTGCAATACCAAAGCGTTTACCGAGAGGGACAAAGAGCAATGCTGCTCCCAAAAATATAGTGGCTTGCAACATGAGATTTGGTGAGCCGGCGGCGGCAGCAAACATCTGGGCTCCTTAAAAATTTGAATAAAATACAAAATACAAAATACAAAATCAATGTGACTAAAATCAGTATGGCTAAAACGATATCGCGCTAGTATCTATTATTTTTTGCGATAAATTTTCCACACACCATTGTCTGCAAGCGGATTATTATAAGCATCGTTGCGGCGTTTACGCGGTGTCTGGCGACTATCAACAATCTTAAAGTCAGGCAGAGCATGTACAATAAGACCGGTACGGTAAAAGCGTACTCGCTCAGGCTCTAGCATCTCGCCCTTACTATCGCGACAAAAAACATAAGCACGCAGATCGATAAATTCACGATGCGCTACCAGTCGCGCTTCGTCATCGTTGTCTAACACTGCTGTCATACGCTCAATTTCATCATCCGTATATTGACCACACTTATCGGTCAGAGCACCTACTGACCCAAAGCTTTTGGATTCTTTAGCGCGTGTCTTAGTTAAGTGTAGACGCTGAACGTGATAGATGAATTGCGGTATTTCAAGGCTGGCAGGGAGCGGTAGATAGTCAGGCGGCATATTGGCCGCTGGATAAAAATCCTTTGCACGCTCAAGCAGATTTTGCCAACGTTGTTGATAGGTTTGGACTTCGGCTAAGTTGCCTTCATAAATAGGCATATCACGAATCTGGCACAAAATATCAGGTGGAAACTGTTCATTACGAAAGTTTGCAATGTCTTCTTGCAGCGTTGACAACAAAACTTTGGCATGTTTTTTGCCATCTTTTGATGCAGGATCATCGATATAGTCTGGGGCGACAAAGGGTGCTGAGCGTCTAGACATAGTGTTATATCATCAATAGATAGAGTGAAAATACCAAAAAGTATGATTATAAAAATTAACTGGGGTGCTAAACAAAACTTTATAATAGTTATTATAACCACATAAGCCGATTTGGACTTAAGTTTTTTGAATGGAATAAAGCAAAAGTTTGTTGCAAATCACGACTGTCTTAATGTGATCTAGATTCTAGTTTTAATTCCACGTAACTTTTAGTATGAATCAGTATCAGATACCTATACTTGTATTTTCTAGGTCGTGTTTCAAGTTACTGACTTCTTTATTCAATCACTTAACTGAAAATGTATCGTTAATGGTTATGACCAATATGACTGTTGCCAGCAGGTACTTGTCCCGAAATATCACAGACCAAGGCATCGCTATGTGAGATATTCTGCGGATGAGATGAGCTTTCGACCTGAATAGTAGCATGGTGAATACCAAGCTCTAGCAGTCTTTGTTCTAGACTGGCAATTAGAATATTTGATTCATGGATACTCATTTCACCATTGACCACCACGTGACAAGAGAGTGCATTAAGTCCACTAGTAATACTCCAAACATGTAGGTCATGTACTTTTTGTACTTTAAAGTCTTCGAGTAATTTTTGCTCCACATCGACTAGCGATATATTGGCAGGCGTTCCTTCCATCAATATATGCACAGAATCACGTACGACGCGGTAGCCACTGATTAAAATAAGCACGGCGACGATTACTGATGCCACTGCATCTGCCCATACCCAACCAAAACCCATCATAAGTAGTGCAGCGATAATCGCAGCTACTGACCCTAATAAATCGCTCAATACGTGCAAATAGGCGCTTTGCATATTGAGGTTAACGGGTTCTGCATTACTAGGTTTCTGCTCTGCGATTTGGGCATCATCTGTACCATGATTATGACTATGGCTGTGTGACTCGCCACCTTGACTACCTCGGTGCATTAGCCAAGCGACCAGAATATTGATCAGCATACCGATAGTCGCCACGATAAGCATGCCTTGGGTTGCAATTTCTGGTGGTGAGTTAAAGCGTTTAATCGCTTCATAAAAAATCATCAAAGCAATTATGACAAGTGTCGCGCCATTTACCGTGGCAACTAATATCTCAAAGCGCTTGTAGCCGAAAGTTTTCTGATGGGTAGCTGCTTTTTCGCCAATTTTAAATGCGACTAAAGTGGCACCAAGCGCTATCGCATCGCTTAACATATGCCCTGCATCAGATAGCAGAGCCAAACTACCAGTGAGCCAGCCACCAATGGCTTCGATAAACATGTAACCAGTAATGATAATAAAGCTGAACAGCAAGGTGCGCTGATAGCCTTTGGTATCTCGTGCTGTGGTTGTTTGCTCTAGATGCTCATCATGATCATGATGGCCTTGGTTTTCCTGAGTGTAGTTATTTTCTTCATCTTCGCGAACGTACTTAGGCACATTCGTACTATCATGCGGTTGGCTATGATTGTGCTCGTCAGAGTTTGGATTATTTGGATTCATAATAATACTCAAATTCGCTGATAATTGCGTTCGATAGATGATATTTACTGATATGACGTTTACTAATAAGTGATGTTTGCTATAGGTAGAGTAGGCGTAGAGCCTTTACCGCATATCATTTATGGTTATAAATTTAACATAGCCAAGCATGAGAAGCTGTAACGACGAAGTAAACATGATGAGGAGATGAGTAGAAAGATATACACCCATTTGTTGAGAACTAAGTGAGAACTACCAACCGACAGGATCAATGTCCAAAGTAAGCTTAAGGTATTTAGCGCTTGGTAGGGCAAGCACTGGCTGCCACCACTGTCCCAACACGTGGTGCAATTGACGACGATCTTTAGCCAATAGCAAAAGCTGTGCATGGTAGCGGCTGTTCTTTTTACTCATGGGCGCATCAATAGGACCGAGAACAGCGAGGTTATGAGCATTCGGCAAATGCGCAATAGCATCCTTGAGCGCTTGAGTGGTGGCTGCCAATGTTTTGCCTTCACAGCGTATTAAGGCAGCATGTCGATGAGGAGGTAAGCCCATCATTTGACGCTCTTGCAGTAACTCACGTGCAAATGACAAGTAGCCGTCTTTGACCAGTTTTAATAATAACTCGTTATCAGGCTGCAACGTTTGAATCAATACACGGCCAGCTTTATCACCTCGACCAGCACGGCCTGCCACCTGAATCATGAGCTGTGCGGTATGCTCTGGTGAGCGAAAGTCTGCTGATAAAAATCCGCGATCAGCATTGGGTAAGCAAACCAACGTGACATTAGGGAAATGATGACCTTTGGCGACCATCTGTGTACCGACCAATATGGCCGGGTTGCCTTTATTAATTTGCTCGTAAATATTTTCCCAGCTGTCTTTGCGTCTTGTGGTATCACGGTCTATTTGAATAATCGGATAGAGCTCTTTGCTAGTTTGAGGATTAGCAAAGATTGCGTGTAGATTTTCGCTGAGCCTTGTCGTTCCCATGCCTTTGGCATCCAAATTTTGACTACCACAATCAGGGCATACGGTAGGGATATAGGCTTGCCAGTCGCAATGATGGCATTTCAAATAAGAGTTGCTTGAATAACTGTTTCGCTGAGCTTGGCTATTATAGTGAACGGTCAGGTGCGCGTCACAGCGCGGACAGTCAGCTTGCCAGCCACAAGCCTCGCATAAGAGAACAGGCGCATAGCCACGACGATTCAAAAATATTAGTACTTGATCACCGGCCTCTAGCGTTTGCCGTATCGCCCCGATCATGGCGTCCGTCAGCCCTGTATCATAGCGCGCACCGTCATCTTGTGCTTGTTGATGGGTGCTTTGCAAGCGAGCATCGATCAGTTGCATAGTTGCAGGTTTGGCATTGCCCGGACGAGTAAGCAGTTGGTATTCTGCTAGTTTGCCATCATCGACCAGTTTTAAATGCTCAAGGGAAGGTGTAGCAGTACCAAGTATCACTGGGATTTTGTACTGCAAACCTCGATAGAGAGCGACATCAGCGGCATGATAACGCAATGTGTCTTGCTGCTTATACGAGCCATCATGCGCCTCATCAACGACAATCAGGCCTAAATCTGCAAAGGGATATAGCACAGCCGAACGTGTACCGATCACGATTTGTGCGTGACCCGTGCGGCAGTCTTGCCAACCTTGTAAGCGATGAGTGTTAGTCATGCCAGAGTGTAATAGCACAATATGGGCGGCAAACCGACTGGCAAATCTTGCCCGCGTTTGCGGTGTGAGACCAATCTCTGGTACCAAAATCAACACCTGTTTGCCAGCCTCTAATACAGCTTGCATCGCTTGCAGATAGACTTCGGTTTTACCACTCCCAGTAATGCCGTTGAGCAAAAAACCAGTATAAGTATCGGATTCGTGTGCAGCAATAATAGCGTCGACAGCAATTTTCTGCTCATTATTGAGATCAAGTGGCATTTTTGCCAGTTTGACTGGAGTAGGTGCTTGTTTTGGCTGAATATAGCGCTCGACTAACCCTTTATCTTCTAGCGTCTTTAAAAATGCTCGTTGCATACCTTCTAGTAGCAATACATCTTCACTTGCGCCGTGCTGACCATGTAGCTTTAGCATGTCGAACTGCTGCTTTTGTTTTTTAGCATTGGCTCGAAAATCATCATCAGTGATATGAGGCAAAATGCGCCAATGGGTAATCAGCAAGTCTAATGGTTTGCCTTGACGGACAAGGCTTGGCAGGATAACTGCTAACACGTCGCCAAGCGGATAGTGGTAATAGCACGCCAGCCAATAGGCAAGCTTGAGCATGTCCGAGTCCAAAATAGGCTCAGCATCTAGACATTTATTAATAGGTTTGATTTTATTGACAGGTACGCTGCTATCGTCTTGTGAAATATGAGCAATTACAATACCAATCAGAGTCTGACGACCAAACGAAACCTCAACGCGGCTGCCGATTTGCGGTATCGCACTGTCTGGCAAAGCAAGCATATCAGCTGGTAAGCTATAGTCAAACACCCGATAAAGGGGAACGGGCAGAGCAACTTGTACCAACATAAACGGCTTCGCAGTCTTATTAGGTGAATATGAGATCAGAATAATAGAACGGAGACCAATAAGCTTAGCATGATGCTAAGCTTATTGTGATATGACTTATAGGCTGTTGCTAAAATTAGCACTTAATACTAAGCATTCAATATTGTCTTATTCGATATAAAGAATAGACTCAATTTCTACCACGCCACCTTTAGGTAGAGCAGCTACTTGGACGGCAGCGCGGGCAGGATATGGCTCGCTTAGATTGGCGACAAACACTTCGTTCAAGACAGCAAAATCACTCAAATCAGTCAAAGATACATTGAATTTAACCACGTCATTTAGACTACCACCAGCTGCTTCACAGATAGCTTTGATGTTTTCAAATACTTGCTCAGCCTGTGCTTTAAAACCTTCTCTTAGTTCCATCGTGTCAGGATCAAAACCAAGCTGACCTGAGATATAAACAGTGTTGCCGACTTTTACAGCTTGAGAATAAGTGCCGACCGCTGCAGGTGCTTTATCAGTTTGGATGGTTTGACGAGTCATGGGGTGTCCCTTTTATATTTTATGTGAGTGATTCATGGCTACTAGAATAGCAGTTCTATTTTAGCTGTTTGCATCACGACTATATCAGTGATGCAAATCAGCTTATTATAATTGATATAACCGTATAATGTTAGGGAAACCTAGCAGCGAGCGTAGTTCACGGATACCCTGTGCTAAATGGTTGCGACTACGTACCACGATATGAATGATGGTATCAGTATTGCGAACATCAACGGTTTCAACCCCCATATTGAGCTGGCGTAAGTGATAAATAACTTCACTAATTTGCTCGTCACTAAGCGCAATTGAGAGCTTTAAATAAGCAGGAAAACGAATCTTACCGCTGTTTTTTAGATCGTGCTCACCGATGTCGCCTTGTTTGACTGCATTGTCATTGCGCCAACGTAATTGGATCACCTGATAAGGATTGTCTTTGCGGATATCGTCCAGTGAGAAACACTTATGTCGATGAACGACCAAACCATGACGCGATAAATGCCCTACGATAGGATCGCCATATATCGGATGACAGCAATTGGCAAAATCAAGCTCGACGCCAGCAGCATTAGCGATCAGCTGTTGCGGTTGGGTCATGTCGTCGCTATGTACTTTTGCCTGTAGATCGCTCAGCTCATCGCTAAATAAACGTGTCACGACTAGCTGAGGAAGTAGCGTACCTGAGCTTATTTGTTCAAATAACGCATCTTTTTCTGTCAGACCGCGCCATTCAGTCAGGTCTTTCCAATCAGCATCTGTCAAATCATCAAAACTTTTCTGATGCGTTCTGAGCGCACGATCTAATGCTTGCCTGCCATGGTGTTGTTTGTCAGCGACAGATAAATCTTTGAACCAACGTAAAATCTCTTCACGGGCTTTGTTAGTCACTACAAATCCCAACCACTCAGCTTTTGGTTCTGAGTGGCTGTTCACTTCTATCTCAACGGACTGTCCATTTTTTACCACGGTACCGAGCTTTGCAGCTTTACCATCGATATTTGCACCAACGGCAACGTTACCAATCATAGGCCCGACCGCGTAGGCAAAATCTAGCGCCGTTGCACCCTGTGGAAGCTCGTAAGCACGCCCTTGAGGACTGTAGCAAATTATTTTACTAGAGTGCAGGTAATCCATCAGCTCATTAATAGTAGAGACTGCTGCTGAAAAATCAGGACTGTTTTCATTCAGATTGTCTTCATCGACCAAATCCTTCATGTTGCGCAATGACGCTTGGATAACCGACTGACTGACATCAGATGCGTGCTCTGCGCCGATGACCCCAAGTCTTGCAGCGCTCTGCATTTGCTTAGTCAATATAGTAACTTTTACCACGTCATTATCACGCTCATAGATGAGGGTGAGGGATTGGTTACCACCTGGCAGCGGACGACGAATATTATCCGCAATATGGGTATCATCAATCTGATATTTTTTGATTAGATAATAGGCTAGCTTGTCGCAGGCTTCGATATTGTCGAGGACGATTTCAAACGCATAGTGACGTAGTAGCGCATTAATCTCACCGCGATTGCGGAAAAACTGACGATATATGACCACACGATTGTCTAAGACTTTGACCAGACCATTGAGATCCAAGTTGTTTAGCACGATACTCAAATAACGATGAATCGACTCTCTTTGAAAGTTTCGTCCAAGCCCATGTTGTAACAGTTTATCAGACAGCTTGTTGTACATATCAGAGTCTAAATTGCGATAACACAATACTTCGATATAGTCAGCAATATCATTCAGACCCATTAATCGGGCAAATGGCACATAAAAATCCAAGGTTTCTTGAGCTGTGGTGCGTTGCTTCTCAGGACGTACCGCGTCTAGCGTAGACATATTATGTAGACGGTCAGCAAGCTTGATAATGAGTACACGCGGATCAGCGAGAGTGGCGGTTAAAATTTTATGAAAGGTGGCCGCTTTATTCTGCTGCTTGTTATGTGAAGAGGACTTTAGCTTGGTCACACCATCGACCAATCTTGATACAGTTTCACCATAACGCTGCTTGATTTGCTCATCACTAACTTCGGTGTCTTCGACCGTATCATGCAGGATTGCTGCAATGATGGTATCTCGATCTAAGCGAAAGCCCGCTAGTATCTCAGCGACAGCGATTGGATGCGTGATATAAGGTTCCCCTGATTTGCGCTTGTCTTTAATGTGCGCAATATCTCCGAACTCACAAGCATCAACAATATCACGGCGCTCAGCAGCAGTGAGATAACCTACCGAACGTAGTAAATTATATTGAGCATCATCGACGAGGTGATGACTGAGTTTGGGTAGGGTTTGACTCATAAAATAATGATCCTATTTTCCATGACCTACTTATTGGGCCACTTACCGAAGCAAATGGAGGCTAAATAATGACCTACCATACAAAACTTAAGGATGAGTACGCCATTCTCTAATTAATCGCAAATCGCTTTCAATGTCAACTGATAAGCGTGTAGGCGATGAAAAAATTTCACTCAGTGGTCTATTTTGGAGATAAATGGTGACCAAAATAGCCAATGCATTATTATTACAACCAAAAAACCACAGCCTATGCTGTGGTCTCTATAGTTGATCAAGATGTGTATTTATTTTATAAAAAAACTATTGGCTTTATAAAATACATCTTATCAAAACAGCTTATTAGAAGCTGTGGTCGCCTGACAATGCTAAATCTAATGAGCTAGTAGCAAAATTATGCTCTGGCTGATTTAGGATATCGCGTGTGATTTTGCCAGCGGCAATTTCACGTAATGCCAATACTGTAGGCTTGTCGTTATCAACGTCAACCAACGGCTCGGCAATACCTTTGGCCAATTGACGGGCGCGTTTGCTTGCGACCAAAATTAGCTCAAAGCGATTATCAACATTATCCAAACAATCTTCAATCGTCACTCGTGCCATAAATAGCTACCTCGGTTGTTTTTATTAGTAACGGACCTTGCCCGCCACTCAATAAAAATAATATCAAAAATATAAAGGGGGATAGCTAAATATTATAGCATTTTTTGCCAAGTCGCGTAGTTGCTTTTTATATCTACTTACGAGATTAGCTGCTTGTGCTTAGTTTACTCTTCTACCTGAGCGTTTAGCAAGTTGCTAATCGTACGATGATAGCGCTGCTGCTGACGACCAAGTGTCTGCCTGTCGGCCACGATGATGGCTTTTAGCTCAGCTAAGGCTACATCAAAATTATCATTGATCACTACATAGTCGGCATTCACATATTGTGTCATTTCGGTGACCGCGCCAGCTAGACGGCGCTCTATAACTTCTACAGAATCCTGCGCGCGGGTTGAGAGACGTTGACGTAATGTCGCAATGCTAGGTGGTAGAATAAAAACCATAATGGCATCGGGAAAGATATTTCTGATTTGCGTCGCCCCTTGCCAGTCAATCTCCAAAATAACGTCAATACCCGCCGCTAGCTGGGTACGAACACTTTCCTCTGACGTGCCATAATAGTTACCAAATACTTCAGCATGCTCTAGAAATAGACCTGCATTGATACCATTGGTAAAACTATCGGTATCTGTGAAATGATAGTGCTGACCATCAATCTCGCCTGGACGTGGTGCGCGAGTGGTATGAGAGACGCTGACAGTCAAGTCATTGGTGGTCGCAAGCAATTGCTTGACCAGTGAGGTCTTGCCAGTACCTGAAGCGGCAGTAACGATGAATAATGAACCTGTCATACAATTTATCCTAATAGAAGGTGTCTTAGTAACTCGTAAAATGTATTGTAATAAATGCGTGTTGATAAAAAGTTAAGCAGTGCCTCAGTCAAAAACAAAGACTGGAAAAAATAAAAAACGCCATCATGTATGGCGATAGAAATTATAATAGATGCATTATTATAAACTGCTTTTATACAAGTTAAAGCTGGTTTTGCAATATGTCGTAAGCATGCTGAGATTTGCCTATAAAATATTGCTATGAGTAGACAGCTATTTTAGAGAGCGACAAAAGCAAATTATGCTAAAGTAGAGCATTGATTTCGCCCCAACTTTTGAATAAAAAATTCAAAAATACGTTTTAACTATAAATTATCCAATGATAGGCCTTTTTATGCAAATTTATCTTGCCAATCCCCGTGGATTTTGTGCTGGTGTGGACCGTGCAATTGCGATTGTTAATGAAGCATTGACACGTTTCGAGCCGCCTATTTATGTCCGTCATGAAGTTGTGCATAATAAGTTTGTGGTGTCAGACTTGGCCAATCGTGGTGCGGTATTTGTTGAAGAGCTTCACGAAGTGCCAGATGGCTCCATCGTTATTTTCTCCGCTCATGGAGTTTCAAAAGCAGTTGAAGATGAGGCTGAGCGTCGTGATTTGACGGTGTTTGATGCAACATGCCCTTTGGTAACTAAAGTGCATATCGAAGTGGCAAAGTTTGCGCAAGATGGCATGGATGCCGTGTTAATAGGACATGCAGGACATCCGGAAGTCGAAGGCACGATGGGGCGTTTCAACCGTCGCCATGGTGGGCAGATTCATCTGGTCGAAGATGAAGGTGATGTGGCTGCATTGACTGTACAAGATGCTGAACGCTTGGCATTTGTGACTCAGACAACCTTGTCAATGGATGATACTGCTCGCGTTATCGATGCGCTGCGTGAAAAATTCCCTAGTATCCAAGGCCCTCGTAAAGACGACATTTGCTATGCCACACAGAACCGCCAAGATGCGGTAAAAGATTTGGCCAGTCGCTGTGAAGTAGTCTTGGTAGTTGGTTCGCCAAACTCATCAAACTCCAATCGCTTGCGTGAGCTGGCTGAGCGTATGAATTGCCGAGCGTATTTAATCGATAATGCCAGTGAGATGGACAAGCGTTGGTTAGATGGTGTGCAGAGTATAGGCGTGACCGCTGGTGCATCCGCGCCCGAAGTGTTGATCCAAGAAGTATTGCAACAGTTGCAAGACTGGGGTGGCGATCTACCTAGTGAGCTATCTGGTATTGAAGAAAATGTGACGTTTAGTTTGCCGAAAGCGTTGCGGATACCTGTTACTCAGGTTGGTAAGTAACTAATATTCGTGTTTGTATTTGTATGAACCATCATTGATATGGATAAGGTCGCATGAAAGAACCAAAAGCCAGATTTGTATTGGCAGAGGCCACGCTCGCTGAAGTCGATAAGCAACTAAAACTCAACATGCTAGTGATGGCAGCAGTGGTTTTCGTATTGTTTATGAATATCATGAAGTTTATGGCAGAAAAAAGCTTTTTCTACGCGATGCTCGCAGTAGTCATGGTCTGTTTATTATTTTTCATACAAAAGGCTCGCCGTATTCTCACGCTAAGAAAACAAGAGCTTATTCATTAATAGAAAGTACAAGCCTAAATAAAAAATACAGATGAAAGTACCAAATATAGGATAGCTATGACTGCTTACTACAAATTTGTTAAACGAGAATTACAAGAAGACGGTGTCAGTGTGGCGCATTATCAGCCAACCAAGCATGCTCAAGGTGCTTGGAATGAGCATGAGCAGCACATGGCGCCAGCAACAGGCCTACTGACAGCTGAGATCAATAGCTTTGCGCCGCAGCCTAACACCCGTATTGCACGTGTGAGCCTCGATATCTTGGGGCTAATACCGCTTGACGATTTTACTATCACTACTCGCTGTATCCGACCAGGCAAGACTATTGAGCTGGTCGAAGCGGTCATGAGTAGCCGTGGCCGCGATGCTATCATTGCAAGAGCATGGCGACTTATTACTCAAGATACCAGTGAGATTGCTGGACTTGAAGATCAACCAGCAGAATACAAACCTGAAGAGTTGCCAGTTTGGGAAGGCATGAAAGGCTGGCCGGGCGGCTTTATCGAAAGCGTACGTCTAGTAGCGACAGAAGACCGTCGCTCTGGTCGCGGTATGGTATGGATTACTAATGATCTCGACATGATTGAAGGCAAGCCGACTGATGATTTGGTGCATCTGTTAGGTATGGTCGATACTGCCAATGGTGTTGTACCAAGATTGGGTCTTGGTTTATCTAAGTTAGAGTGGATGTTCCCTAATACGGATTTGCAAATCCATATGCATCGCTCGCCAAAAGGTCGCTGGCTCGGTATCGAGGCTGTACAACAATATGGCGATGATGGTATCGGATTGACAAGTGCGGTATTGCACGATATACATGGGCCTTTTGGTCGTAGTGAGCAAATCCTTACTATTCGCCCGATGCCACGTTAAAAGAGAAAGAATCAACTATCTGGTAGTTTTGGAAAACGAAACGATATGTTGTAATCAATTAATTATACAAATATTGGAGAAACGGTTTTAATAGTAACTAATAAGAAGATATTACCAACCAGACGATATCAATCGACATAGAGGTTACTATGAAAACCCATACTCAATTTTCAAAAAAGCTGACGACTCTCTGGGAGTTATTGATAGAGGTTTATTCAGAATAGTGGTCAGCTTTTGTTCTTACGCTAAAAAATGATCGATACCAGAACACCGCCTTGGTAAACAAGCGCGGTGTTTTTTATTGAATAAAGATTTTGAGCTTGAATTTTTTCTCAATGCCCCTATTAGTATAGACAGTTTAACGGTATTACATACGGCAAGTTCTCTAACATTGTGAGAGCGGCTTTAGTGAGTGTATCGTTATCTGATAATAGGTCTTTCATAGAATTTAAAGGAGTTTTTATGAGTGAAGCAACTCAAGCTGAAGGTCTGAATCCAGAATTAAAAAAACATACGTTTGAAGCGGAAGTGGCGCAGTTACTGCATTTGGTAACGCATTCACTATATTCTAACGCTGATATTTTTGTCCGCGAGTTGGTGTCTAATGCGTCGGATGCTTGTGATAAGTTGCGCTTTGAAGGTACAAATGATGATAGCCTTTATGAAGATGATGGCGAATTAAAAATCCGCATCGCCGTCGATGAAGCTGGCAAAACCATTACCTTTACCGACAATGGTATTGGTATGAACGAAGCCGATGCAATCGAAAACTTAGGTACGATTGCTAAATCAGGTACCAAGGCATTTTTGGACAAATTGTCTGAATCACAGAAACAAGACGGTCAATTGATTGGTCAGTTCGGTGTTGGTTTTTACTCAGGTTTTATCGTGGCTGATACCATCAGTGTTGAATCACGCAAAGCGGGTGAGCCTGCGGATAAAGGCGTGCGCTGGGTATCAGATGGTACTGGTAGCTTTACTGTTGAGCCTATTACCAAAGACACGCGCGGTACGGCGATTACTTTGCACCTAAAAGAAGAATATAGCGAAGGCGAAGATAGTTACTTAGATCGCAGCAAAATCAAGCGCTTGGTTAATAAATACTCTGACCATATCAGTCTGCCAATTCAGATGCGTAAAGAGATCTGGCAAGAAGATGTAAAAGAAGACGAGAACGACGACACGCCTGCTGGTGGCGAGATGGTACTCACTGATGAGTGGGAAACAATCAACAAAGCCAGTGCACTATGGACGCGCTCTAGCTCTGAAATTGAAGATGATGAGTATGTCGATTTTTATAAGAATATCTCTTATGACATGGATGCGCCGCTTACGTGGACGCATAACCGTGTAGAGGGTCGCGTACAGTATACGCAGCTATTATATATTCCTAAAAAAGCACCAGTTGATCTATACACTCGTGAGCAGCAGCATGGTCTAAAGCTTTATGTGAAGCGCGTCTTTATCATGGACGAAGCTGAGCAATTGCTACCGATGTATTTGCGTTTCGTGAAAGGTGTGATTGATTCAGCAGACTTGCCATTAAACGTAAGTCGTGAGCTACTACAAGAGTCACGTGATGTAAAATCTATCCGTGATGGTAACGCTCGCCGTATCTTAACCTTACTCGCAAGCCTTGCTAATAGCGAAGACAGTGACAAGCAAGAGAAATTTGCCCAGTTCTATGCAGAGTTCGGTGATGTCATCAAAGAAGGTTTAGGCGAAGACGCAGGCAATCAAGAACGTATTGCTAAGCTATTGCGTTATGCAACTAGCACCCAAGACGGTTTGGTAACAAGCTTTGAAGACTATAAAGGCCGTATGAAAGATGGCCAAAAAGCCATCTACTACCTCACAGCTGATAACCTAGCCGCTGCGAAAAACAGCCCGCAACTTGAATTATTCAAGAAAAAAGGCATCGAGGTGATCTTGATGACTAGCCGTGTTGATGAATGGGCAATGAACTTCTTGACCTCATTCGATGAGACACCGCTGCAAAACATCGCGAAAGGCGCAGTAGATTTAGGCGACTTGCAAGATGAAGCAGAAAAAGCGGAAGCGGAGAAAGCCCAAGAAACGCTAAAGCCTGTTGTTGATAAATTAAAGGCTGCATTGGGCGAGCGTGCTAAAGACGTCAAAGTGTCTACTCGTTTAGTCGATAGTCCAGCTTGCTTGGTTGTAGGTGAAGGTGAGTTATCGCCACAAATGATTCAGATGCTACAGCAAATGGGTCAGGACGTACCAGCAAGTAAGCCAACGCTAGAAGTAAACCCTGACCATCCACTCATCAAAAAGCTTGAAAGCAGTGATCAGTTTGATGATTTGGCACAGGTGATCTTTGATCAAGCATTGTTGGCAGATGGCGGTCAGCTAGACGATCCAGCCGCTTACCTAAAACGCGTCAATGAGCTATTGATGAGATAATGTTTAGTAATTAGTAAAAAAAGGAGGCTTTATTTAAGAGGCCTCCTTTTTTATTTGAATTTTTGGCAAAATTTGAGTGAATTTTACAAATCAGCCTTATCCTCTTAACCGACAATCCGTTACAATCGCGATAGATTAGCGAGCTAAAATATTAGGCAATGCTAGTCATCTTCTATAATCACTCCATCGTGAATTCAATATAAATCGATGTCTGCATGCTGTACAAAAAATCGTCAATTGATTGCACCGCGCGGCTGTTACATTAAGATAATTATCATTGAGTCATTTTATTTTTCTCGACTGGCTAGAGGTCTAAGTCTTTGTCACTTACGTCGTTAAAAACCGTCTCGCTTCAGCGTTTTTCGCTCAATTTCGCTGCCAATATTATTGCAACCTTATGGATGCTGGTGGGCTCAACACGGGCTTTTTCTTGGGTTAAACCTACTTTTGTACAGTTTGCCGTATTTGCACTATTGGCGCTTGGTAGTAATGTCTTATTTTCATGGTTAGCTGCTGAAAGTGGCAGCATATTCAATGAGCAAGGATTGGTCAGCTATTTGATCTGGCCGATGATTATTTTGCTTGGTGGTATCATTTTGGCTCGGCGAGCCAGCAACCAAGCATTGGTATTTGTACCAGTAGTACTGTGGTTGGTCGCTGATACATTGTCAGCCCTATTACAGAGCTTGGTGCAGTTTTTTGGTAGCTATGGTTGGTTGCCAAATTGGAGTTATTCGTTCTTACCAGTACTGTTTTTAGTATTGTTCTTATGGCAAACGCTAGCTCTATTGTGGATTTTCTCCCGTCGTCTGCGTATACCATGGTGGGAGCGAATCATTGTATTGGTTGGCGCGGTAGCGTTGCTGACCATCTGGCAGCGTAATGTCGCTGACCAGCCAATCTTTAAGCAAATACCTGTAGAGCCTGTACTAGAAGAGGCGGCACTGTATCAGCAGCCACGCCTATTACAGCAAGCATTGGATAGTATAGACCCAAGTATCGATGGCAAAACCGACTGGTACTTTATGGGAGTGGCAGGATTTTCTGATCAAAACGTCTTTCGCTCTGAGATTAACAAGGTGCGCGAGTTGTTTGATGTACGCTTTGGTACCAGCGGGCATTCACTATCGCTGATTAATAATACTTATAGTTGGTTCGATGAGCCAATTGCTACTAAGACCAGCATTTTGCGCGGTCTAAAGAAAATCGGTCAGCAGATGAATGCTGATGAAGATGTGTTGTTTCTGACGCTGTCTTCACATGGTAACCAGGATATCGTCCAGTTGGCAAATCCGCCGCTTGCGATGGATAATTTAGATGCTACATGGTTGCGTGACGCGCTAGACGCATCTGGTATTCGCTGGCGTGTGATTGTGGTGTCTGCCTGCTACTCAGGTTCGTTTATTGACGAGTTGGCATCGCCAACCACGGTAGTGATTACTGCATCAGCCGCTGACAGAGCATCGTTTGGCTGCACCAACACAGCTGAGATGACCTATTTTGGTCAAGCATTTTTTGCTGAAAGCCTTCGAGGAAACACCAGTTTTGAGTCGGCTTTTAAGGATGCCAGTATACGGGTCAATGAGCGTGAGAGCGCCATGGGCTTTGAGCCATCAGAGCCGCAAATGGTGATTGGTAGCTTAATGGAGACAGCATTGCCTGCGTTTGAGCAAGTATTGTTTGATAAGGCGCGCCCATCCGTTGCTAGTATTACAAATAATGCTACTTCTACAACGGTTAATATTCTACCTGACAATGCTACTAATATATCGGTAGACGAAGTAGAGATAGCCGCTGAATAGCTAAATAAATATAAAGTATGATTTGGCATTTTATAAATGCCAATATCAGATTTACTATTAGATGATGAGTATTTATTAAACATCGTCATTGGTTCTATTTTGAATAAAAGGATATCACTCATGCAAAATTCCTATAGTCATAGTTTATCTACCAATAAACAGCTTACTCAAAAAAGTGTGAATCGTTGCTTTAACGGTGAGCAGCATTATTATAGTCACGAGTCGACATCTACCAAAACCTCTATGACGTTTAGTATTTATCTACCTGATGAAGCTTTGGCTGGACGACGTTGTCCTGCGATATTGTACCTATCAGGTTTGACATGCAATGCTGATAATGTCACTCATAAAGCGCATTTTCAGCAAAAATGCAGTGAGCTTGGTATGATACTTATCGCACCTGATACTTCACCCAGAAGTAGTGAAGACAGCGATGTACCAAACGACGATCGCTATTTTGTCGGTCAAGGTGCAAGCTATTATGTTGACGCGACCCAAGCGCCTTGGTCAGACAACTTCAACATGCAAAGCTACATCGTCGATGAGCTATATGACTTACTACGTTCAGAGTTTCCTATTCACAGTATCGGTGTCACAGGACACTCAATGGGTGGTCACGGCGCATTATTGCTAGGGTTCAAGTTCCCAAGTAAGTTTGTCAGCGTATCGGCTTTATCGCCAGTATGCGCAGCCAGTGAGTCTGCATGGGGGCAAGCTGCTTATACAGAGTACTTCGGTGATGATAAGTCTCTATGGGCACAAGCGGACGCCTCACAAATGATTGAAAAGGTCGGTCAGCAGTATTCGAGCATTTTGGTTGATCAAGGCGCAGCTGATAACTTCTTAGCAGAAGGTCAGCTACAGACCTCTAAACTACAAGACGCTTGTGCAAAAGCCAAACAGCCCTTAACATTACGCTATCAAGCGGGGCATGACCACAGCTATTATTTTATCCAAACGGTGATTAATGATCATATCGAACATCATTGGCATATGGCTCAAATGAGCTAAGATGTTGTTCAGATGACCGTGATACATTTTTCGCTATTCCATTCATGCTCAACAGGTGATTTTTATGGCAAGTTATCAAGATTTGACAGCTTTTAATTCAAAGAATAAGTCAGCAGATACGAGCTCTACAAAAGCGACTATGCAGGCTGATATGGATGCTGCTCTACAAAATAAACAACGTAACATTGATTATAGTGACGAAGTATCTCAAGTTAAGTCAGACGAGCTGATTGCAAAAACCGTCAACGACGCTGGCGATAGAGTACTTGATGATGTGCAGATATCTCGTGTGATAGAGATGGCGTGGGAAGATAGAACGCCATTTAGGGCTATAGAGCATAGCTATGGTCTCGATGAGACTGGGGTTATCAAACTCATGCGTCAAGAGTTAAAGCCGTCATCTTTTCGCTTATGGCGTCAGAGAGTGAGCAATCGCGCCACCAAACATGAGGCAAAGCGCTCTTTCGAAGTTGGCCGTGCTTATTGCAAAACTCAATACAAGCAGCGTTAAATAATTAAGTATTTAACATCAGTACATAAAGGGCTTGCAGTATATGTGAGCCGCTTGAAAATTCCTTTTTAATTTATCAATATCTTATATAAACATGAATTAGGTAGCTCAATTATGAACAGTCCTGCTAAACCTTATCTTATTGCACCGTCGATACTCTCAGCTGATTTTGCGCGGTTGGGCGAAGAAGTGGAGAAGGTACTAGAGTCGGGTGCCGATGTGATTCATTTTGATGTAATGGACAATCATTACGTACCCAATTTGACGTTTGGTAGCATGATTTGTAAGGCATTGCGTGACTATGGTGTTGAAGCGCCAATTGATGTACACCTGATGGTTTCACCTGTCGATAGTATGATTGAGCAGTTCTTGGAAGCGGGTGCTAGTATCATTACCTTCCATCCTGAAGCCAGCGCTCACATCGATCGCTCACTTCAACTGATCAAAGATGGCGGTGCAGAGTGTGGCTTGGTATTGAACCCAGCGACCCCGCTACATTATCTTGATTATGTTATGGATAAAGTAGATCAGATTTTATTGATGAGTGTGAACCCGGGCTACGGTGGACAGTCGTTTATCGATAGTACTTTAGATAAAGTCCGTCAGGTTCGTCAGCGTATTATTACCAGTGGTCGAGATATTCGATTGGAAGTTGATGGCGGTATCAAAGCCAGTAATATACGTGCGATTGCTGAAGCAGGCGCTGATATGTTCGTTGCGGGTTCTGCGATTTTTAATCAAGAAGATTATAAAACGGCTATCGATGAGATGCGCGCAGAGTTGTTATTAGCCAACAACAGCTAGCGAGTGTTGTATGGTTAATAAACGCTATTAGCCATGCCATAATAATATTAAAATGTGCTGTATAACTTATGACTCTATATAACGGTCAGTCACGTAAAGGTGAAATATGGACACAAACAACTCTAGCAGTTCAAAAGAACCTTCTGTGCAAGCAAATTCTCATGAAGCGTTGAACCAGCAGGCTAGGCAATCACTTGAAAATGAAACACCGCAGCGCAGTTTAGTACCGAAAGGTATTACCATTGGCTTGGCGATGTTTGCACTGGTACTTAGTTTGGAAGGTTATGGCTTTCGCCTGATGGTGGGTGATGATGTTGAAACAGTGCTACGTCATGCTGCAGTCATTGTGCCTGCATTTATGCTAGGCATTCCGCTGTTCTTTTGGGTAGGCTCTCGCATACTTAATAAAGTTAAAGGCCTGCATATCGAAAGTTGGAATGCGATTAGTTTGGGTTATTTGACCTCTTGTATATCGATGCTATGGCTGATGGGTACTTACAGTTAAGTAGTTTCGCTGTAAATATAAGTCTTTTTCGCGCCTGTATCGTTTATTCGCATCTATATTGTTTATTCACGCCTATACAGTATCGTAATATTTTACATTTTTAATCATTAAGCCATGTTCTACAAGCATGACTGGAATTTTATATGAGAATCGTACCAGCCAGTATTGCTAAAATTATCTATCCTAAAGACTTACCAAATGGCTTATTTACCAGCTTAATTGTCGCTTGTTTATTAATGGGATTGGCGTCACTACGTCACGGAACCGATTTACAAGGTTGGCTAAATGTCATTGAGAACTGGCTACTCATGCTGCTGATATTGCCCACTGCGACGGCCACCGTTGCACTACCATTTAAATACCGTGATCCTAGCCTTGAGCTAAAGCTGGTCTATTACCTTGGGATGTTTGTGGCTTTCTTATTTACATTAGCCAAACTACGTTATTGGCGCTAATTTATATAAACGTTATAGCATTCAAGTTGTATTTATAACGAAGACTTGTGCGGTAGCCCTTGAATTCGAGTGTTAAAGCGTCCATTGTATGAGTAAGACAGATTTACCCGCGTTACTGTAAGACGATAGATTTGCCAGTGAGTTTACTTTTAAGAAATGACTACTTTGCAATGACCAGTTTCTCTACCAGTACTAAACGGGATAATAAGGAACACATTAATGCCATACGATATCGATAATGATATAGAAGTAGATAACGAGAGTAGCGATCAGTTTGCAGGATTTGCCAAAGAAACCACGTTAGAATTGGTGGAAGCAGATGATGGTAGGTTGTTATTGCGTGATGCTGAACAAGACGAAGCGCCGCTGATGACTATTGATTTTTCTGACAAGCTAAAAGAACTACTTGGTAGCGATACTCAAGCCATTGGTCAACATATGATTCATGCTGCGATTCAGGTCATTATGCAAAAGCAAATGAGTAAATGGCATGCGCATGTGTATGATAAAGAACCAACACACTACAGCTAAGCTTTGGTTGTTTTTGAGCGCCAGTCAAAGCGAATGACTGAAGATATAGCTTAGTAACATCAAGCTACAGCCATAAATAAAGGGTTTATCAATTGATAAACCCTTTATTTGTTCAAATAGTACCATTTATAAAATGGAGATTATTTGATTTTAGCTTCTTTAAAGATCACATGCTGGCGTACTTTTGGATCAAACTTTTTGATTTCCATTTTGCCAGGCATAGTGCGCTTGTTTTTAGTAGTGGTGTAGTAATACCCAGTACCAGCTGTTGATACTAATTTAATTTTATCTCTCATGATAGCTTTCCTGTAAATGAGGGGTCTTCAAACGATAGGTACGTGTCTCAAAGAATGAGTTGCCACAATTAATGTAGCAAAACAGCAGCCTAAATGATGAGAGTCATCACCCAGCTGCTATTTTTAACTTAAACTTTTTGACCTTGTGCGCGTAGATCCGCTAACACTTTATCGATACCAAGTTTGTCAATGATGCGCATACCTTTGGTAGACACACGTAGACGTACAAAGCGGTTTTCAGACTCTACCCAAAAACGATGGTTGTGAAGGTTTGGTAGAAAGCGACGACGGGTTTTGTTGTTTGCATGCGAAACATTATTACCCACCATAGGGCGCTTTCCAGTCACTTGGCAAACTCGAGACATGGCGAACTCCTAATCTATGAGGTATGAGTTTTTCTCATACCAGTCTGGGCAAGTTGCACGTTTTTGCGGCATGGACACAGCAAGCGGCAGCTTTGCACCAAACAAAACTATATGAAGGTTGAGCTGGTTTTGCTGCTATCTAAAGGCAAATAACAGGCTGACCAATTCAGAAAATTTTAAAGCCGACATTTATACCATAAAACAGATGAATACTCAAATATTTTTACAATAACTGTCGAATTAAAGGAGGGCTATTATACCCTGAAATGAGCGCTCTATGTTGTTGATTGTTTAATAGTAAAGATTAATTTTTAGTTGTAAGTTATAACAAAAGTTAGTAAAGTTGCTGTTATATATTTAATACAATCTGTTAATACACCAGTATTACTGTAAATCTATGTATCATTACCAATCTCTTTTGATTCTGGATAATGATTTTTTGCTTATTTGCTCAGATAAATTACTGCTCATGCGGAGTCAAAAAATGTCATATAGCTCTCTACCCCTCACTTCTAAGTTGTTTCAGCTTACTTCTTTGACTTGCGCATTAGCATTAGCAGGTTGTGGTGGAGGCGGTGATGGTGACACTGTAGACTCTGTCGCACCTGCACCTGATTTAGGTGTTACTCAACCTGGTACAGGTGGTGGTACTGGCGATAATGGTAATACTGGTGGTGGCGAACAAGTGCCAGAGATTGAGCCAGACTTCTTTATCCAAAAACTGAGCACAGCACCTACTATTATTGAGTTGTCTGATGATCAAGCAGCTTTTAGTGTTACGGTTAAAGCTGTTGAAAAAGTATCTGGTGGAGCTATGGTCGGTAAAGCCGTGACTCTAAAAGTAGTGGACTCTGAAAATAACGGTATCACTATTGAAGGTCAGAGCACCCAAACTACGGACGATGATGGGAATGCGGTATATGCATTAAAGCTCAATCCGCAAGCAGTTGCTGATAAAGATGAGCTGATAGCCAATGGTTTTACTCTAGTGGCGACTGCTAACAAAGCAGATGGCACTGCAGTCGCACCGCAGGAATTAAAGGTTTCTGTCAGTAAAAAAGGCAGTGGTGATGGCACACAAGTTACGGAAAGCAAGCTTGATATTACCTCTTCATTGAAAACAAGCTCAGTCTCTAATAACGCTCTAAACCCTTATGGTGACAGCGCTCAATTGACCGTCATTGCTAAGAACAACAAGGGTGCCCGCGTTCAGGATGTTAAAGTTGGGCTGGGTATTGATAATATAAAAGGCATCTCTATCGTAGGTGGCAGTAGTAAAGTCACAAATGCGGATGGTATTACAACTTTTAACATTAAAATAGATGAAAATCTTTCGAAAGCTGAGCGTGATGCACTGTTGAAAGGTGAAGGTATTGCATATGCAATCAGTATCCAAGAGCAGAATGGCGCCACCAAGCAAGAAACAGATACTTTAACTGTGGCCCTGCCTGTCTCTGATTATGTCTTAGATGTGAAAGGTAGGGACGTAGTGCTTAATGCCTATGGAGATGAGAAGCCGCTAACTATCACAGCAACGGCTAAAAACTCTAAAGTGCCAACCGTTATTAATGGGGCAAAAGGCACAATCAAGCTTAACAATGCAGTTACTGGTGTTAAGCTTAGTACAGAGAGTTTTACATTTGATGCAACAGGAAGTGCAGTTGTTAGTTTAATTGTAGCGCCTACGCTTACTGCAGCTCAGCGCAAAGAAATTGTAGAAAAAGGCGTCAGCTATACGGTGGTTTTATCAGAGCCAAACCGTGCAGTCACGATGGATACATATGGCAACGAAGCGTATATCCCTGAATCTCAGTATCAAATAAAGTTTGCGACGAAAAATAAAAGTAGAATCTCTAGTTTCGGTAGTGAAGCTATTATCAGTTTCCGTGTCAATGATAAAGATGGCGGAGCAATTGCCAATCAAAAAGTCACTGCCAGCTTGCCTCAGGATCTAATTAAAACTGGACTCTTAAACTTAGATAGTGCTGCTACTCAAGTAACTGATGGTAAAGGCATGGTGAATTACAGTGTGAGTGTGCCAGCAAGTTTGACAGCCGCTCAAAGAACAAAGTTAGAGAGTATCGGTGGCTTTGTCTTAACCGCTAAAGTTACTGAAGCTTCAGGAGCTAGTAGTAGTATCAATAGTGAACGTATCAAAGTAACTGCTGAAAGTGAAACGATTCTAAATGTAAAAAACATTCCTAGCGCTGTAAACATCCTAAAAAATCAATTCCAAATTCAAGTTGCAGGTAAGCGCCCGGATGGTAGTGCTGCAGCTGGCAAAGAAGTTAAGTTGGCTATTAGTAATGTCACAGGCGTGAGTATTCAAGGCAGCCAGCAAACGACAGATGCATCAGGCAACGCAGTATTTACCGTCAACTTAAGCCAAGATTTGACAGAAAAGCAACGTCAAGATTTGGTGAAGTCTGGTATTCCTTATACCGTGACTTTGACTGATGAAGATGGCGTGGCTACGAATAAGTATAAGGCACCAGTTATCATTCCAGTGGCTGAATATAAGCTAAACTTTGGCAGCAGTAGTACTGATAAGCTGTTGAGTACAGGCGGTGTAACCACTTTAAGTTTCCGCGTTAATGATAAAAATGGCGGCGTAATAGCCAACCAAACTGTAACAGCAAGCTTACCAAGTAGTTTGACTCAAAAAGGGCTGATAACGCTTGAAAGTGCAGCAAACCAAGCAACTGATGCTCAAGGTAATGTCAGTTATACGGTTCGTATTCCTGCAGGGCTATCTCCTACACAAAGAGCAGAACTTGAAAAAGCAGGTGGGTTCGTCCTAAATGCCCGTTTGGTAGAAGCCTCAGGTGCAAGTATCAATACAAGCAGTAATCGTATTCCTGTGACTGCAGACCCTAGTAGAAGTCAAACCATCCTGAATGCAAAAACCACTCCTAGCATCGTAAACGTTTTAAAAGACCAGTTTACGATTCAAGTATCTGCTAAGCGTCCGAATGGTAGTGCTGCTACAGGTAAGCCTGTGAAGCTTGCAATTAACAATGTCAAAGGCATTAGTATCGAAGGTGGTGAACAAGTCACTAACAGTGCTGGTAATGCTGTGTTCACCGTAAATATAGACCAAGCATTGACTCTAGAACAACGTAAGGCATTTGAAAAAACAGGTATTGCCTATACTGTTGCATTGACTGATGAAGATGGGGTTGCCACTGAAAATTATAGTATTAAAGCATCTGTGCCTAGTGCTGCATACAAAATCAATTTTGGTAGCAGCAGCAATGCAGAGCTCTCAAGCTCAGGTGGCAGTACTGTCATTAGTTTCCGAGTTAATGATAAAGACGGTGGCGTTATAGCCAATCAGAAAGTCTCGGTAAGCCTGCCAAAAGCTTTAGTGGATGCAGGATTGTTGACCTTAGATACTGCTGCTAATCAGACAACAAATGATAAAGGTATCGTGAACTATACCGTTCGTATTCCGACTGGGCTATCACCTACACAGAAATCAGCATTAGAAAAAGCCAGTGGATTTATCTTGAGTGCTAAGCTGACTGAGGCATCAGGAGCTACTACTAGTGCTAATAGTACGCCTATTAACGTCAGTAATAAAATACAGAAAAGCTTAACGGTCTTAACATCAGAGACCAATCCTAAAGTCGTTAATATTTTAAAAGACCAGTTCACGATTCAAGTATCAGGTAAACGCAAAGATGGTAGTGCAGCAGCTGATAAAGTCGTCAAGCTAAAGCTTACTCAGATGACGGGTATTACTGTTAAAGACGATGAGAAAAAGACTGATTCATCAGGTAATGTGACATTTATCGTAGATATAAGCCCAGATTTAACCCAAGCCCAACGTGAAGCACTAGTAAAGTCAGGCGTTACTTATACTGCAACCTTAACTGACAATGATGGTGTCACTGCCAGTAGTTATAATGCCTCTGTGGTTATCCCTGCTGCACAGTATCAAATTAATTTTGGTAGCAGTGATAAAGTTCAATTATCAAGTTCAGGTGGTAGTGCAGTCATTAGCTTCCGTGTGAATGATAAAAATGGCGGGGTTATTGCTAACCAAAGCGTCACAGCAATGCTACCGAAAGCTCTAATTGATTCTGGCTTACTGACTCTAGATAGTACTGCGACCCAAACGACCAATGCTCAAGGCGTAGTCAGTTATAAAGTTAGTGTTCCTGCAGGTTTGGCTAAATCACAGAAAGATAAGCTAGAGGCACAAAAGGGTTTTGTGTTAACTGCCAAAGCTGTTGAAGCCTCAGGTGCAAGTAGTAGTATCAGTAGTTCAGCTATAAAAATCAGTTCAGAGTTAGCCAAAAGTGATATTAAACTTACTTCGATTAGCTCTCCTAAAGTGGTGACTGTCACAGACAAGCAGTTTACTATTCAAGTATCTGCTAAACGTCCTAATGGTAATGTTGCAGTAGGGCAAAAAGTTAAGCTTGAGATCAGTGATGTCGCAGGCGTCAGTATCCAAGGAAATGAGCAAACAACCAATGAAGCTGGCAATGCAGTATTTACTGTTAACCTTAGTCAAGATTTAACACCAGTACAACGTACAGCACTAATTACATCAGGTATTAAATACAATGTTACTTTAACGGATGATGATGGCACAGTCGCTAAAATTACAGATGCAGTTGTCAAAGTGGTACAGCCAGCAACGAGTTTAGAGTTTGCTTCTATCATCACACCTTCTATTAGCGAGCTTGGTGGTCAAGGTACTATCAGTATTAAGCTATTGACCAAAGAAAACCAAACACCAGTTAAAGGGCAAGAAGTCACTATCCAGTTAGGTCAAGCAGCGATTGCTTCTCGAGTTACAGTCAATCAAACGACGGCGACTACCGATTTTAGTGGTGAGACAACGTTTATAGTTACTATCCCAGAAGGACTCACAGCAGAAGAGCGTAATGAGCTTAAGCGTACAGGTATTAATTATCAGCTGTCGTATGTCGAAAAAGGCGAAACTTATACCTCTGCTATAACAAAAGTAGATATTCTAACTCCAACTGTTGATTTGACAGTACTAAATCCGCCGAACCTTATTAATAACCGTCCTTTTTATACATTGAACGGCGAAGGTGATACGGTGACTGTTAATGCGGCATTAAGTACTCGAAACACTAACCTTAGTATCAGCGATCAGCCTATTAAATTAGATTTTGCTAACAAAGAACTAGCAGCATTATTAATTGTAAATGGTAAGTCAGGATCATTTGCCAATATTGTTCCTACGGACCCTAACGGGGCGGCAAGCTTTACAGTTACTGTGCCAAGCTTAACAGCAGAGCAACAAGCGGCACTCTTAGATCAAAAGCTAACAGCTATCTTGACTGAGACGTTGACAGGTAAAAAACAAGAGATTCAGTTTAATATACAGTCAACCAAAGCGGCTATTGATTTGATAGCTATCACACCAAAAGCACTAAATCTAAACGGTGGTGAGACTCAAGTTGAGGTAATAACCAAAGACAGCAAAGACAATGTCATTGCAAATAAACAAGTTTACTTGGCGCTCCCTGCTTCGGTTGCGGCTCAAGGGGTTAGCTTAGTCACTAGTGGCACGCAAACTACAAATGATTCAGGAAAAGCTAGCTTTACGCTTGCTGTGCCAGCTGGTCTTACCGATGCGCAAAAAACAGCCATTGGTAGTAGCTTTGCAGTTGTATTCTCAGCAACCGATGAGAATAACAATATTGCCACGAAAACCAGTACTGTTAAGACAGCTACTCCTGATCTAAACGGTACACAAGAAAGTATAACAATCGGTGCAAATAAAGTCGTTAATACGAAGGGCGATACATTTAAAGTATTTGTGCGTGTAGAGAATAAAAAAGGCAGTATTGCTAATCGTGAAGTGCATTTGAATGTTGATAATCCTATCAAAACTGGCGTGACGGTTAGTAGTAATACCGCTATGACCAATGGTGATGGTTTAGCAACCTTTGACCTAACACTTACAGACGGTGCTAACGTCAACCAAGCTATCTTAGAACCAGGTATCAAGCTGACAGCTACGACGACGACTGCAGAAGGTGTAGAGCTACCACAGACCTATATCGTTGCAGTAGATACTGCTACGATTGATAGTTATCAGCTCATAGCCTCCTCTGATAAGTCTACGTTGAATACTGGTGGTGATCAGACCAATGCTACCTTCCGTGTGACTGACAGCAAAGGCGGTATCTTGGCAGGAGTACCTGTACAGCTAAGTATTGAAAACTTAGAGGCCAGTGGTGCGGCATTAACCACACCAAGTATGGTAACCACTGATGCTAATGGTCAGATCGATGTCGGCGTCATCTTAGCAGCCAACTCTATCAATTCGCGTCTAAATCATAGCGTAGTGATTAATGCTAAAATCGTTACACCACAATACGATGCAGATGGCAAAGTCAGCATGCAAGTGCGTGAAGAGAAGTCATTAAGCTTATCAGCTATCGGTACAGAGATTACTATTGCAGCTACAGAAGCCAATCTAAAAGATGGTGCTTCTACTACTATCACCACCACACTGGTGGATGGTTCAGGTCGTGCTATTGCCAATGCTGGTATGGAGTTAGTCGATGCAAACGGTGATATTATCCACTCTAGTGCAACTGCTGTTAGCAATGCAGATGGTCAAGCAGTATTTAATATTAACGAAGCTGATTTGACCTTCGATAACAATGGTAACTTACGTGTATTTGCTCGTGCTTTGGGTGAAAACAGCATCAATACTCAACGCAGTCTAAATAGTATTGAGCTGATTAAGGTTTCGCAGGCAGGTATTAGCTTTATTGATATCGAAGACGTTTATGATGTCAATAAAGCACAGACCATAAATATTCAGATACGTCGTGATACAGCTGCTCAAGCAGCAGAATTAATCGGTAAGCAAGTTGAAGTACAAACGACTATTGGTACGTTTACTGATAGCAACGATGTCATCGTCACAAAACCCATTACCGCTGCTAATATAAACGGCAATATCGTTACGATACCTGTTACCTTAACATCAGAGCTGGCTGGTATTACTGCACTACAAGCAACGGTATTAGGTGAAACACTACCAAACGGTGAGCCGCGCTATCGTGCGACAGTAGATGCACGTTTCCGTGCTACGACACCTGCTAAAATGCTGTTCCAAGCGGTGAAGTCTGTTATCACTCCTGGTGGTAGTACTGAAATTGTCGCTACGGTAAAAGACAAAAACGATGTACCAGTTGAAGGTCAAACAGTGGTCTTTGGCCGTGCATCGGACTCGTCAGCAGGGCGATTGTCTGCGGCAACGGCTATCACTGATAGTAAAGGTGAGGCGCGTGTGGTCTATAAAGCCAATGCCAGCTCTCCTATCGGTGGTGTGGTTATCAATGCACGCCTGCTCAATGATCCATCCAGTATTGGCACCAAAACTACTAATATCACCGTATCTGAGGAAGCGGTATATACCACTTTAGCATTTGCCAATAAGTTATCTTCTGATGATATTTACTATACTGTTCGTGGTTCAATTTCTGTCATGGATGGTTCAGGTCGCGCTGTCCCGAATCAAGAAGTTTCAATTAAGTCTTATGCTACACAATACGCTCAAGGCAGAGTCTGTTTACTAGACAGCACCGTGACTCACCAAGCGGCTGATATTGAAGAAGTAAACGATAAGGGGGAGGTGACTACAACAACACCTAAGCCACAAGTATTCTCTGAAAAATCGCCTATTTTCTTACAGTCTCGCTGGATTACTACAGAAGATGTAAACTATAACTACACTTTGGATAAAGAACCCGGCTTTACTTTAGTCAAACCTGAAGATGTCAATAATAATGGTACTTTAGAAGCTATCAATCCAGTTGCGATTATTGGCGGTAAAGTATCAGATGATGGCTATACTTTCGTCACCGATGAAGAAGGTCGCGCTGATTTTGAGATTCGCTATCCAATACGTTACTCACATTGGGTTAAAGTGCAGTTTGATGCCTCTACCTTTGTGAACGGTAGTGAAAACACACAAACTATTAATTATCAATTACCTATTCAAGCTGGAAGCGTGTCAGTAAGTAATTCGAGCTTAGTTAGCCCTTGGCAAGGTAATAGCATTGCGCATGCTAGCCCATTTGGCACAGGTGGAGCTGCTTGTATCAATAGTATGAGCGTTAAAATTGACGAAAATGTACCAAGTACTTCTGTACAACTATTATCCTCACCTTCAGAAAGTGCAACAAAATATACTGTTTCCATTGATGGTGAAAATAAGGTAGATTCAGGCACAAATCATCCATTTTACTCTGTTAACTTCAACCAAGCGTTGCTAGGTTCTATTGTTACAGTGAGTAATAGTAATGCCAAGTTCTCTAGGGTTCTTAAAGTTGAATGATGACTCATAACTCTTATGTATAAGATTAGCATTTTATAAACCCCCAAACCTCGTGTTGGGGGTTTTTGCATTTGTAATCTCAATAATTAAATACAAGCAACTCAATCAGCAAAGTTTTGCAAAAGCGATTAGAATAGTCAGTTTCCTATGCTGCTAACCATATTCAAAGTAAGCGGCACGTTTCATTTTTAATTGGGCGTACTATGTCAGACAATACCACGACTGCTACAGCAAGCATAAAGTCGAGCAAAACTTCTCAAAATGTACTATCTACCGATGTTATTGATACCGCGACGCTACTGATTAAGTGTCGTGATCAAGCGGGTATCGTACAGGCCGTATCTGAGTTTATACACCGTTATGGCGGTAATATTATTACGCTTGATCAGTATTCAACGGCTCATGAAGGTGGGCAGTACTTTATGCGTTTGGAGTTTGCGTTAGCAGGCTTGAGCGAGATTATGGATAACTTTGAAGCCAGCTTTGGTCATACGGTGGCCAAGCGTCACAATATGGCGTGGCGCTTGCATAACAATGCGATTAAAACCAAGGTTGGCATTTTAGTGTCAAAGTTCGACCATGCGCTATTAGATTTACTGTGGCGTCATCAGCGCGGATTACTCGATTGCGAGATTACATCTGTTGTCAGTAATCATGAGGATTTGCGCCAAGCGGTAGAGAACTTTGGCATACCTTTTCACTATGTACCAGTGACCAAGGATAATAAGGCAGAAGCGGAAGAGCAGATTCATACCTTGATGGCAGGCAATGATTTGTTGGTATTGGCGCGTTATATGCAGATATTATCGTCTGATTTTGTCAAACGTTGGCCGATGCAAGTTATCAATATTCATCATTCATTCTTACCTGCGTTTGTGGGCGCAGATCCTTATCGTCAGGCTTATGATAAAGGCGTTAAGCTTATCGGTGCAACTGCGCACTATGTCACAGCTGAGCTTGACCAAGGGCCTATTATTGAGCAAGATGTACACCGTGTGACGCATCGCCAAGGGGTGACAGAGTTGCGTGCTATCGGCCGTGATATCGAACGCAACGTATTAGCACGTGCTGTAAACTGGCATGTACAAAACCGTGTGATTGTGGCGGGTAATAAGACAGTGGTATTTAACTAAGAAAAATGAGTAGTGAGTCGGCTAGAAATATAAAAAAGGCGGTCAGTAACTAGTGTTGCTGACCGCCTTTTTCTGAATATATATTTTATAGGAGCATTTCTAAGACGAACTTGCTACCAACAAAGCCAATGGCTAATAGAATAAAGGCATAAATAGTGATATTGGCCGCACGTTTGCCTCGCCAGCCTGCACGCCAATTACCGAATAGTAGTACACCAAATAATAACCACGACAGCAGACTAAAAACAGTCTTATGCACGATATGTTGCGCCATCAAGTCTTGTACATAGATAAACCCAATCCCCAGTGCGATACTGAGCAATACAAAGCCCACCAACAGCATATCGAATAATAAACTCTCCATACTTTGCAGGGAGGGTAGCTTATTGACCCAAAAGCGGTGAATGGTATGATGCTTGAGCTCACGTATTTGTAGACGTAGAAATAGCGCTTGTACCGCCGCCATCAACAGCACACAATAGGCAGCTAATGATAATATGATATGAATTTCAAGCCCAATACTGACATCAGTTAGTGGTTGATAAGGGGCACGGCCGACATAGCCGATAGTCATACCTATTAGCGCAGTGGGTGCAGCTAAAATACCAAGGCTAAGAATAGGGCGATATAAACAGAACAATAGATAAAAGAATAAGAAAAATAAACTGGTCAGACTGATGATATTAAATAAGTTGAAATTCAAACCATACAGCGTCACAACATATGGATATAGCAGTGCCGCATGTGCAGCCATACCGATGAGCAATAAGCCCAAACTGAGGCTTTTGTGAATAGGTTTGTCCTGAGCCAGCGCCCAACCAATATGGATGCTGACTAAGATATAAGCCATGCTAGCAAGTAAGAATGCAAAGTGCACAGATAAAAAGCCTCATCTTATACTGAGCATAAACTGCCGCTCAATGTGTCGCTAAAGTGGTATTATCAGAATGATTAGAATAATCGTCCAATTTATCATAAAATGGGTGCCAATTGAGCACCATCTTGCTTATAACTTATAAATGATCGGTAGTGCTGCATAGCGCCAAACATAAAATATGTTATCTATAAAAAGTTAACTACAATTATAAGCGCTGTGTCCTTTGCGAAACGACTATAAGTTTTGAGCCGTGTTAATGCTATAGTATTGATAATATAATTCTTTTATCATGTCCCTTGTCATGCAATATCCTAATATCTTATAGCGTATCCTAATATTATTTATGAACCATTTTAATGGTTTGATTTAGAGTTATTTTAATTGCGTATTATTTAATTGAAAACCATTTTAATTGAGAGTTATTTATGTTTGATACCTTAACAGAACGCTTATCGTCGAGCCTACGTAACATCGTCGGTACTGGGCAGTTGACCGAAGACAATATCAAAGACACGCTACGTGAAGTGCGTATGGCGTTGTTAGAAGCTGATGTGGCGTTGCCTGTCACTCGTGATTTTGTAAAACGCGTAAAAGAACAAGCGCTTGGTGCTGAGGTGCTAAAAGAGTTAGCGCCAGGTCAAGCATTTGTCAAAATCGTACACG
>TARA_R110000737_G_scaffold182215_1_pt1 | contig 127401 bp, 113 predicted proteins | sample TARA_R110000737 | Tara Oceans TARA_R110000737 (sample SAMEA4398027) | marine metagenome | biome: Polar Biome; feature: [SRF] surface water layer (ENVO:00010504); material: water (ENVO:00002006), including particulate matter (ENVO:01000060) such as... | depth 5 m | reverse complement strand
GGTGTTTTTAAAGTTACTGAAGGATTCATGGATGAATTTGGCAAAGATAGAGTTCGAAATACGCCAATTTGTGAATCAGCGATTGTTGGTGCTGGATTAGGATTGTCAATTGCCGGAATGAAAGCTGTGGTTGAAATGCAATTTGCTGATTTTGTGACCTGTGGGTTTAATCAAATTGTCAATAATTTGGCAAAAATTCACTGGCGCTGGGGCCAAAATGCTGATGTTGTTGTAAGAATGCCAACAGGAGCAGGCTCAGCGGCTGGACCTTTCCATTCGCAAAGTAATGAAGCGTGGTTTGTGCATACACCTGGATTGAAAGTAGTTTACCCTTCATCACCATCTGAGGCAAAAGGATTGTTAATGGCATCTATTCAGGATCCCAATCCAGTTTTGTTTTTTGAACACAAAAATTTATACAGAAGCGTAAAAGAAGATGTTTTTGAGGATGATTTCACAATTGAAATTGGTAAAGCCGCTTTAAAATCAGAAGGAGAAAAACTTTCTATTATTACATATGGCTTTGGAGTACATTGGTCACTTGATTTACTTGAAGATTATCCTGAAAATACCATAGAAATTGTTGATTTAAGAACGCTGCTACCTTTGGATACCGAGACAATTTATAAATCTGTACGCAAAACAGGTCGAGCATTAATCCTTCATGAAGATTGCCTGACAGGTGGAATTGGAGGAGAAATTACAGCTTTGCTAAATGAGAATTGTTTCGAAATATTGGATGCTCCAGTTCGCAGATTAGCTTCACTAGATACGCCTGTGCCGTTCGCGGAAGAATTAGAAGCGAATTTCTTACCTAAGAATAAATTGAAAGATGCAATCGATGATTTATTAAATTATTGATTCAAAAAATAGTAAACAAAAAATCCGTCTTGGCTTAGCCGAGACGGATTTTTAATTTTATTACTATTGTTTAATCTCTGATCACAGTATAACCAGGATATTTTTTAGAGTCGAAAACGAATTTAGCATCTTCGATTGAAGGATTGCTTGTGAACTTTGACAAATTGTAAGTCATTGTCGTTCCATCCTTTGTTTTCATGATTGCTTTCTTCAATTCATTGTCTGCTTTTGAAATGTATAAGATAACTGTGTGGTAATCTGATTTCGAAGCATTTTTTGGATACAAATAAATAACGTGACAAGCATCTCCACCTATAGTTTCCATTTTGTCATAACGATTTTTGAATCCTGATTCCCAAATTGTTAGCAATTTCTTAGGATTCATTGATTCCTCATCATCAGTATCGGCATCAGATTCATAAACTGACTTCTCTTCTTTAACTACCGTCCAAGTCTTCATTCCGTTAGAAATGATTGTGTTGTCTCCATATGATGCGTAAAACTTTTTACCTTTTACCCAACCTTTTCCTGTTTCCGATTCATTTGTACCAGTAGAACTGTTTTTAATATTAGCTGTAAATTCTATGTAAAAAGAACTTTGGCTTTTCATTTTTGATGACAACTTGTCTAATACCGCTTGAGCTTTTGCGTCTTGCCCGAATGCTGTGAAAGAGATTAGTCCGATTAATATGAATAAATATTTCATTATATGTTTTTTTAAAAGGTAAATGCACAAACTATGCCAAACTACTATTTTCAAAAAAGATTTAAAATTTCGTTCAAAACTGAAATGTCAATATCATGACCACCAGCAAACTGAACTGTTTCATAACCCAATTTCTTCTGCAAAGCTAGTACTTCTTTTTGATTTTTCTCGGTGAAATATTCATCCTCTTTTCCTAAAACAAAGAATTTCTGACCATTAAAATGGTTGATCTCTTCTTGAGATATGTCAGGAGGGAAGACGCTTCCCCAAAGAATCAAACCACTTATTGTATTGTTTTTTTGATAACAAAAACGTGAGGCGGTTGCCCCGCCTTGTGAGAATCCTAGTAAAACAATGGTCGAATAAGTGTCTGAATAACTTTCTAGTATCTGTTCTAAATAATTTTGATTGTCCAAAATATCACTTTCGCGTTCTTCTTTTGTCATCCAGGAACTACCAACGCGTCCAGCGCTCGCTTTCAGATAAAAACGATGAAGCCCTTCAGGCACTAAAACATCAAAGTCCTGATGAATTTCTTCAAATTTTCTAGAAAAATACGTGCTCAAATGTCCATAGCCGTGCAAAGCAATTAAGAGTTTTGAATTTGTCTTTTTTTCAGATTTCAGATGAATCAATCTGGCTGTTTTACTGACTTTGACCTGTATTTTTTCTACTAACATTGGAACTATTTACCCTTCAAAATTAGTTATATTTGTTGGGTGAAACGTTTTGTGTCCATTCTATTTGTCTCTTTCCTGATATGGAACTACATAGGCTTTTTTGCATATTTCCAAATAGAGAAACAATCGGCTCAAAGGGAATTCAAAAGAAAATTAAAGCTTTCTGTTCCTAAGGATGAATTAAAAGACTTCATTTTTTCGCCAAAAGAAGCAAGAGAATTGGTTTGGCACAAAGCTCATGAGTTTGAATATCAAGGCGGAATGTTTGATATTGTTTATTCAGATACTTTGGCTAATGGGGATTTAATCTTCACTTGTATTTCGGATATTCAAGAAACTAAACTTTTTGAGAAATTGGGTGAATATGTTGCTTCAGATCTAAATACGAACAAGCATAAACCGCTTAAAAAGTTAAAGTTAAACCTAGAACAGCCTAGTATTTATTTAGATCGAAATGATTACGATTTACCGAATTTGATGCACTCTGACGAAAAAACGTCTCTTGGTATTTATCTCTATTCAATCAAACTAGGTGAATTAACTAAAGATTCGCCACCGCCCCAATTTTTTACTTGTTAATAAACACAGTCAAAGCAAAACATAGTGTTTTGACCTTTTAATAAGTTTAAAAAATTAATCAAATTATAACATGAAATATATAGTGATGGGACTTTTATGTCTCTTTATAGGTAATGGTATGGCTCAAACTTTGAAGGTTTATGATAAATCAAATCTTCAAGCTATTGAAAAAGCACAACTGTTGAACAATCAGCAAATAGAGACCCTTTTTATTACCGATGGAAAAGGTGAAGTGGAGATTTCGAAAATAGATATTTCAGGGGTTTTAACGTTAAGACATCCGTTTTACATTTCTCAAACCTTCACTTTCGATCAGCTTAAGGAAATGAACTTTTCCGTTGGAATGATTGAAAAAATGAATGATTTGGACGAAGTAGTAATTTCTGCCAGTCGATTTGAAGAGAAGAAAAAGGATGTGGTACAAAAAATCCAAGTGATTCGCTCTTCGGATTTAAAACAAATGAATCAAACGTCTACAGCTGATATGCTGGCGCAATCAGGAAATGTTTTTGTTCAAAAAAGTCAGCAAGGTGGAGGCTCACCAATAATACGTGGTTTTGAAACAAATCGTGTTTTATTGGTCGTTGACGGAGTTCGGATGAACAATGCTATCTACCGCGGTGGACATTTACAAAACGTAATGACCATTGATAATTCCGTATTGGATAGAGTAGAAGTAGCATTTGGACCAAGTGCAGTTGTATACGGTTCTGACGCGCTTGGCGGTGTCATGCATTTTTATACTAAAGATCCTACTTTGTCATCAACCGAAGAGCGATTGGAAAAAGCAAATGCATATGGTCGTTATTTCTCAGCGGCAAATGGGTATACTGCGCACGGAGATTTGTCTATTGCGAATCGTCGATTTGGTTCGTTGACCGCGTTTACGGTTTCACAATTTGGTGATTTGAAGCAAGGTACAAATCGTTCGAGCAAGTACCCAGATTTCGGAAAAAGACCATGGTACGTGGAACGAATCAATGGAGTAGATAGTATGATTCAAAATAAGGATCAGAATTTACAAGTAGGTTCGGGCTATGAACAATTGGATTTGATGCAAAAATTCATGTATCAATCTTCTGAAAACGTGAAGCATACATTAAATTTTCAATACAGCACCACCAACGATGTTCCACGTTATGACCGTTTGACTCAGCAAAATGGTGTAAACCCGAAATACGCTGAATGGTATTATGGCCCACAAAGAAGATTGTTTTTGAGTTATAAAATGGATTTGACCAAGAAAACTAAAATGTACGACAACGCTCGTTTTATTTTTGGTTATCAAAACATTGAGGAAAGCAGAATGGACAGACGTTTCAAGAAAGATATTCTCAATCATCGAATAGAAAAATTGAATATCGCATCGACAAATTTAGACTTCGAAAAACAAATAGGAAAAAGCGAGTTTCGTTATGGAGTAGAAGGCTATACCAATTTGGTTAATTCTACTGCTTTTGCCGAAAATATCGTCCTGGACACAAGGACTCCTTTGGATACAAGATATCCTGATGGTGGCTCTCAAATGACAGGTTTAGCAGCTTATGCAACAAATACTTTAGAATTTGGAAAGACGAAAGGTCGATGGATTATGAACAGTGGTTTACGCTTTTCATATATAGATTTGATAGCAAAGTTTAAAGACCAAACTTTCTTTCCTTTTCCCTTTTCTTCAATTGAGCAACAGCATAGCAACTTGACGGGAAATCTTGGACTTGTTTTCAATCCAGGAAAAGGATTTAGAATTACTGGAAATTTCTCAACAGGTTTCCGAGCACCAAATGTGGACGATTTATCTAAAGTGTTCGAGTCGGTGCAAGGTACTGTTATCGTTCCTAATCCAAATTTGAAAGCTGAATACTCTTACAATGGAGAACTAGGTATTTCGAAAACGTTCAAAAACAAGGTGACTCTTTCTGCATTAGGATATTACACGCAATTGAATAATTTGATTTACACTCAAAAAAGTCAGTTTAATGGTGCTGATTCCATAATTTACGATGGTCAATTGAGTCAAGTAATTTCTCCGACAAATGCGGGTTCAGCATTCATTTATGGACTCGAAGGCGGTCTAACCGGTAACATAACAAATTACCTTTCTGTTTTCGGGACTTTGAATTATACTTATGGAAGAATTAAAACTGACACGACGGATTATCCAATGGATCACATTGCGCCGTTGTTTGGCCGATTTGGATTGACGTATTCTTTGAAGCGTTTTAAAGCTGAAGTATTTTCAAATTTTGCTGGAGCCAAGTTGTTGAAAGATTACAATTTAATAGGCGAAGATAATTTTGCGTATGCAACACCAGATGGAATGCCAGCTTGGTACACCCTGAATTTAAGGTTGAATTACCAGTTCAATAAATTGTTGGGGATGCAAGTAGCTTGTGAAAACATTCTCGATCAAAATTATCGTACGTTCGCATCAAATATTTCTGCTCCAGGCAGAAACTTTATAGTAACATTGCGCTACAATTATTAGGGAAGAAAAACATTTGAAATGGGGACGTGATCAATTCGCGTCCCTTTTTTTTTATGAAGCGTAGGGTTATATATGTCACCCCGCTGGGGTTCTGTAAAAAAAGACAAACTGTTTGGATAGATTTATGTCGTCCCGATGGGACTGTGAAAGCGATCCCATTTTTTCTTAGATGCAATAGTCCCATCGGGACGAAATGTATCTATAAAAAACTAAAAACAAACCAAAGTGCCAGAGGTACGGCATATCCGCTTCAAACTAAAAAACTGAAAAAATGAGTGAATCTAAACCAAAGCTCCTTGGTAAATCTCTTTCAAAACATTTACCGTAAAATCTATTTCTTCTTTCGTCGTATAACGTGAGAAAGAAAAACGTGCATTAGGTTTATCTAATGGTGCATTAATTCCTGCCAAAACGTGCGAACCTTGAACAGCTCCCGATGAACAAGCACTTCCGCCACTGCAGGCAATTCCTTTTAAATCTAAAGTGAAAAGCAACAAACCAGATTTTTCTGTTTTCGGTAAGCAAACATTCAGAACCGTATATAAACTTTTTTCAGGATCTATTTCGCCATGAAATTCGACATCTGGAATTTCTTTCTTAAGTGAAGCGATCATGTGATTCTTTAATTCTTGAACATATTTTTGATGTTCTTCAACATCTTCGTATGCCAAATCAAAAGCTTTCGATAAACCTACAATTCCACTTGTGTTTTCTGTTCCTCCACGTAAGCCACGTTCTTGAGCTCCGCCGTGAATCATGGAGTGAATCTTTACGTTTTTGTTGATGTATAAAAAACCAACACCTTTTGGCCCGTGAAATTTATGCGCTGCACAGGTTAGAAAATCTATATCCAATTCCTTCAAATTGAAGGAATAATGTCCCATCGTTTGAACCGTATCAGAATGAAAGTAGGCTCCATTTTCGCGACATATTTTTGAAACTTCACTTATAGGCAAAAGAGTCGCAATTTCGTTGTTGGCGTGCATGAGCGACACCAAAGTCTTTTTACCGTCAGAAAGTGTTGATTTTAAATCATTTAAATCTATATTTCCTTTATCGTCAATATTTACATAAACAACTTCGACATTTTTTGATTTGCTTGCAGCCAAAGCAGTGTGGCCAACGGCATGATGTTCAATCGTTGAAGTAACAATTCTTGTAATATGCAAAGAATCAATCGCTTCCATGATAGCCATGTTGTCAGCTTCTGTTCCCCCAGAGGTGAAAATTATTTCGCTCGGCTGACAATTTAGATGTTTGGCTATATTCCTTCTAGATGTTTCTAAATGCGCTTTGACTTGTCTTCCGAAAAAGTGCGAGGACGATGGGTTTCCAAAACCTTCTTTGAGAATTGGAATCATTGCTTCAATTACTTCAGGGGCTACAGGTGTTGTTGCTGCATTATCTAAATAAACGTGCATGGAAAAATTATTTTTCACAAAGATAGTCAAAAGGGAAGATTCCCTTATTCTTTGCCTAGAATTCTACGAAAATCTTCTTGTCCTGGTGGAATATCCTTGAGATTATTGAGTAGGAAAATTGCTCTGTCCAATCGTTTTTCAGAAGCTTTTACTTGTAAAGTATAATAAAGCATATAACGCTGTATGCCTTTTTTCAAGGCTTGAAATCTTTCTTTAGCTTCTCTATCGGAATTCAAAACTTCTTCAAATTCTTCGGCCATTTCCATTCCATATTCCGAATCGTCTGGCAAAAGAGAAACGCTCACTTTTTCTCCAAAATGAACGTTCAATTTTTTCATTCGAGCAGCCGAAACAGTAATATAGCCTTCACCATCACCAAGAGCAACAATTCCACCTTGCCATTTGACTTGACTGTTAACCTCAATCCAAATCCGTTGGTTGTATTTGCCACGTTCAAACTTTCCTTTGAGTAAAGCCATCGTTTCCAAGGTTAAACATACGTAATGAAGGTTTAAATCCTTCTTATGATGTATTTTGCTTTTGAATTGGATCGCTTCATTTCCCATAGGATGAATTTAGTTCACCACTTTCGTATATCCAACTTTCTCAGCTTTGATTTTGATGCATTTGTTCACAGAAGTTCCAAAATCATCCTCAACCTCAGCGCCTTTTTTCAGTCGTTCTTCTTGAAGGAATTTGTCTCTCTCGATTGCTAATTCAGCTACTTGTTTCTGATATTCTTTTCGTTGAGCAGATTTTTTCACAACGAGTTCCTTTTTTTGATTGACTGTTAAACCTTTAAATTCAGTAGGTAATTCTTCATCCTTCATTTTTGCGAAATCTACCTTGTTTTTTTCAAAAGCATCAATTAAATCCCACGAAGAATTATTGTAGTTGTCATTGGATTTTGAGATACAACGTTCTGCTTTGCTCGCTGGCGAAAGGCTTTCTGCATTTTTATCCTGAACAAATTGTAGTTCTTTTCTTTCTATTCCAAGCGAACCATATCCAAAATAGGTCTTGTTTATTGAATCGTTTAATGCGTTCAAACTATCGTCAAAGGGAGTAGGGATGTATTGAATGCTTTTATCGGAATCGATATGAAAATAATCTCCACCAGCTAATTGAGCGCCGTCATACCAGAAATGTTTAACTCCAATTTCATAATCACCACAATGTATGGTATTGACGAATATTTCTCGACTTAAAGCATCGGGACAGATCTTTTTGTAATCAATCGGACCTTGATTGAAGGGTTCATTTCCGGCGATATAAATCATTCTTAAATCTTCTGAAGATGTCGACCATTTTAATTCCTTTAAAGCGCTGGAGATTACGGCTGCACAATATTCTGAGCCGCCATTAGTGGTAATGGAGAAAAGTTGTTCGGATATTAAATCCAGATCGTTACTCAACGGAACCAGTTGTTTAATGTAATTCTCTTTGCTTGGATGGCCGTCATTTCCGTAAGAATACAAGGCAATTTCTATAGAAGGTGTAGTTCCTTCATATCGCATTGTTGTTAATTCATTGACGATGCTCCAAATTCGAGCTTTGGCTTGTGATAAAAGCCCATCCATACTACCTGAAGCATCAAACAAAATAGCCATTTGAATTTTACGTTGATTCGTTGGTAATTGCTGATTTGCATTGTCTTGTGCAAATATTCCAGAAGTTGCAATTCCAACTAAAACTAGGGATACAAATATTTTTTTCATGGTCACTTTTTTCTTGCTGTACAACTAGATTTGGAAATGGTTCAAAAATGCTATCTTCGCAAGCAAAAACTTTCATATGCGTTTAACATTATTCTTGCTTTTATTAGCTATTCTGAGCTCTTGTTTTCTTTCAAAAAAAATCCCTAATACATATACGAGAAAAGATGAGCCAGTAAAATTTCAAAGAATTGATTTGAAAGATTTATTTGAAGGGCAGAATTTGTACGGGCAAATATTGATTTATGATGAAAGTAGCAACCAATATACAAGCAGCGATTTTGAGGTAGCAAAAACGAAATTTAGCCCAGCCTCAACATTTAAAATTCCAAACACAATTGTTGGATTGGAATCAGGACTATACGCCGAAAATTCGATTTTCAAATATGATGGTGAGAAACGTATGCTAGAAGCTTGGGAAAAGGATTTGACTTTCCGTGAGGCTTTTCAGGAATCTTGTGTGCCTTGTTATCAGGAACTTGCAAGAAAAGTTGGAGTTAATCAAATGAGAACGATTTTGGACAGTATGAAATATCCAGGAATGGATTTCGATAATACGAATTTGGATAAATTTTGGTTGGCAGGTGAATCTGCAATTTCTCCCTTAGAGCAAGTTGATTTTCTAAGAAGGTTAATGACAAAGCAATTCCCGTTAAAGGACGGTACTTTAAAGTCTTTGAAAAACATCATGGCTGTTGATACAACAGAAAATGGAATTATGTACGCAAAAACGGGCTTCGGTGATAATGAAGGTAAAGACTTAGGCTGGTACATTGGATATATACAAAAACCCAAAAATCGTATTTACTTCGCCACTTTGATTCGCCCAATCACGGACTATGATCAAGGTGTTTTCTTAGCCGAAAGAAAAACATTGACTTTTAATGTATTACGTACGTTAGGTTTTTGGTAGAATTATTTCAAAATTCCAAATACGTACTCCATCGTTATTCTTGATTTTAGATTTTCAGTTAAAGTTTCTAAACGCTTCACTTCGGCATCAATATAGGACATTTCACGACTATTAACCATGAACAACGAGCTCTCGCCATTGTACAAGAGTTGTTGTTCTGCCGTAAATAATGTGCGGTAATCTTTTACCGTTTGGTTGTAAAGTATTGCTTGATCATAGCTTGTCCTCCAATTGTTGATTGTCATTTTAGCTTTATACTCAATAAATTCAGCCTTAAATTGTTGATTGTTCTCTTGCTCTTGAATTTGGAGTTCACTCAATTTAAGCATACCGCGCTCTTTCCTAAGAAACAGAGGGAAGCTTAATTGTGCCCCCCAATTGTAATTGTTAATTGAGTACTGGCTCAACACATCGCCACCAATCGGTTCACTGAGCGCATTGTATTTTACATCTAGTCTTGGTTTGAGGTTTTCCTTGTTCAAGCGATAATCAACTTTTAAGAAATCTATTTTAAACTGATTAATTAATAAGTCTGGATGCGTGGATTTGATAGAATCTAACTGGCTTAAATATCTAATTTCAAATGGAATCGGGACTATTTCTTCTTTAGAAATAGGAAGAGCGTTATCAGATAATTCCAAAGGCACAAAATTATCAGCCCAGAGATATACAGATACTAATTCCCTGTCATTCAAGTATTCTAATTCAGCTTGCTGAAGTAAAAACTGTCTATTTTGTAATTGAATTCCCACCTCCAAAGTATCAATTGACGGTCTATCGCCGAATTTTACACTTTGTTTAATTCCACTTAAACGAATTTTTGCGGTCTCCAGCATTTCCTGATATACAAGAAGTTTATTGTAAGATTTGAACCACTCAAAATAGGTTTTACCAGCCTCATAAAGTAATTCGTTCATCATTCTTCGCTGTTCAACTACAGAGCTTTGCTGATATATTCTCGCTTGTTTTAAATCTGCTCGACGTTGATCAATGAACAGGCCTTTTCCTAAAGGCACAGAAATTCCCGCAAACCATAAACCATTATCTGGTGTAGAATTTTGAGGGTTAAGTCGATATCCTTCATTTGTCTCATAACCACCTTGAACAGTTAAACCAAACCAAGTTGGGATCTTTAAAGCTGCATTTGCAGTGCTATAATACTGACTACCATCAAAATATTTTTGATTGATATCTCCTGCAATATATGGATCGAAACCACCTTTGCTTTTGAGTAAATAAGCATCTCCCTTTTCTGCTTGTATTGCTGCTTGCCTTGCAACAGGGTGATATTGCTTTATTTGACTCATAAAAGAATCAAAAGTCATAATTGTTACGCCTTCATTTTGTGAAAAGCTTATTGAATTCCAGCTGATTAAAATCAAAAGACAAAAGATATGTTTCTTTGATAATATCATTATTCTATTTTTTCTTTTCATTCGATTTAGAAGTATTGCCTTGGTAATATTCTGGTGGAAAACCGTTGACTTTTCGCCATAATTCATAACCGATAGAAACGTCTTTGAGTAACATCATACCATTCGTTCCACCACCAACTCGCAAAGCTTTAGGCCATTTTGGTGAATTTGGGTCTGGTTTTACCAATACTCTAAATTTCCCGTTTTCACCGAGGAAATTGTCATAAGCATAAACTTGACCTACGTAGGTTCCATAGCTTGCATTTGGCCATCCTGAAAAAATGATAGCTGGCCATCCGTCGAATTGAATGTTAACCTTATTACCTCTTTTAACTAAAGGCAGATCAATAGGGTCAACATACATCTCAACGATTAAATCATAGTTTGTGGGCATAAGACTGATTAGCTGCTCGCCTTCCTTTACAATTTCACCAATTCCAGCTTGAATTGACTTGGTAACATAACCATCTTGTGGAGCTGTGATATAATAATTACTCGAACGGAATTTATAATTTGCATATTGGTTTTTCAACTTTGTAACAGTTGCCTCAGCATCGAATTTATCAGATAACGCGCTCGATTTGTCTGAATTTGCTTTTGCCACACTAGATTGATAATCCATTTTGACTGAAGAGTATTCAACCTTAGCAGTAATCATGTCATTTTTACTTCCTAACCATTTATTTAGAGCTTCCACTTCATATGCTTTGGTTTGTTGACGTTTTAAGTCTCGAGTTTCTAAGTCGGTCAATGATTTTAATCCGCCATCATAAAGCTGTTTCATTCGTATATATTGCTCATCTGCAATTTTATAATTTGCTTTTGCAGCTATATAAGCGTTACTATCTATTTCAGATTTCAATTTTGCTTGTCGGTATTTTAAAGTAGTTTGTTCAAGTTTCATCCCCCTTTGTTCATTCAAGGCACTAATTTGATTATCCAAGGCATCAACTTTTTCCTGATAAGAATTTGCTGTCCTTTCCTTTAATTGACGCTGACCATCAGTTCGTTCTAAAAGAAGGGGGTCGAAATAGTCGTCTTTCACCTCTGAAATAAATAGGATTGTGTCGCCTTTGCTAACGAGGTCTCCTTCTTTAACATACCATTTTTCTATTCTTCCAGCAATTAAGGAATTAATAGTTTGAGGTCGCTGATCGAGATTCAATGTACTTACATTTCCATTGCTACGTATATTTTGGGTCCATGGAAGAAAAAGGACAACGATAAGTAAAATCAAGGTCCAGAGCATTAATCGTATATGTGCTCTACCCGTTACTTTCTCTTCAACATTTCGTAAAGTATTGAAACGATTTTGTTTGACGTTATGAGAAATGCTATTATTTGATATATTCAACATAATTTTTTCGTTTAACCAAGGTGATTTTTCATTTCTTCATAAGTGCCAATTCTGTCGAGTTGACCACTCTTTAGAAATGCAATTCTATCCATTCTACTTGCAATTTCCTTTTCAGTGGATACCACGACAAGTGTCCAAAGGTTATCAGGATGAACAAGGAAATCAATAATTTTTATTTTTTCTTCTAAGGAAAGAGAAGCAAAAATATCTTTAATCACCAATAGTTTAGGCTTATCAGCGATGCTCCGAGCAATCAATAGTCTATTGATGACACTTTTTGAGAATTGCTGACCTTGAGGCTTTATCTCTGTATCATAGCCTTCAGGTAAATCTTTAATAACAGAAGTTAATCCTAAGTTATCAATTGCCCATTTTACGTTTTCAAAGGTCGCTCTTTTTCTTCCCATTGTAATATTTTCAACCAAACTTCCTTTGAAAAGCAATTCACTTGAAAGGCATTCCCCGATGCTACTTCTCAGTGTGATAGGATTGAGATTACCTTGTGGAAAATCATTGTATCCGATGAAACCTTCCGTTGGCTGATATAATCCAGCAATAAGCGAAACTAAAGTAGATTTCCCAGAATCGTTTTGACCTGCAATCATTATTTTTTCATTTTGCTCAATCTTAAGAGAAAAGTTATTTAAAATTTTCTTTTTCTGATCTGGGTAGCAGAATGTTACATTTTGAAATTCAACCTTCATACCTTTTTCGCCCAATTCGGTTTGCATGTCAATTCCAGAAGTTGGATCCAGTTCTAGATCTGTAACTTGACCAATCTTTTCTAGAGCGGTTAAAACATCATATACAACTTCTAAACTTAGAATCAACTTTTCTACCGAACCTAAGATTAATAAGATAATAATCTCAGAGGCAACAAATTGGCCGATGTTCATTTGTTGTTCAATTACCAAAATACCACCAATGATCAATAGACCTGCCGCCACCAAGACTTTGAATACAATCATTAGATAATATTGTTGTTTCAATATTTTGAAGTGGCTTTCCCTCGCATCTATATATTTCCCAACTTCTTTGTCCGTTTTTTCTAATGTTATATCCGTTTTGCCAGCTAATTTGAATGATACATTGGTTCTAGCAACTTCTTGTAACCAATGTGCTACGTTGTATTTGTATTTCGATTCAACTAAACTTGTTTGTAAACCAATCCTTCCAGTTATTTTAAAAATAGCGTAGATTAGAATTACTAGGATTAAGCTAAATATTATAAAGAATGGGTGGTATAGAGATAACAAGATCAATCCAAATACCACTTGAATACTCGCAGTAGAAAAATCAATTAACATTTTTGACAGTCCTTTTTGAACGGACATTACATCAAAAAATCGATTCATTAGTTCAGGTGCATGATGCTTGTAAAGAGCCTCAAGTTTTATTCTCGGTAATCGGTATGCAAACTCGAATGAAGCTCTAGCAAAAATCTTTTGCTGAAGATTTTCAGTTATCCGCATTTGACTAACTTGAAGAAGACCACTTATTGTTATCCCTGCTATTACAAATGCCACCAAAACTATCCAAGAGGTACTTACCTGACCACCTTGAATCAAGTTTATAATAGCTTGAATTCCAATAGGTAAGGATAGGTTGACTAGCCCATTAAAGAAAGCATAGGAATATACATTTCTGATCTCTTTTTTGTCTGGTTTTAGTAATAGCCAAAATCTTTGAACTGGGGAAAGAGTGCTGTTGCTGTTCATATTTATTGTTCAATACTTTTAAAAACCATGTCTAAATAAAACTCTGTGACAGAATCTTCACCTTTAATTACGTCTGTCAATCGGGGAAGGTGCTCAGCGAAGAATCGTTGATGATGCGCACCCTCTATCATTGTAGATATTAACATATGGGGATACTTATAGTTTGGATTAATTTCCAAAATAATGTCGCAAACCATTTGAACAACTTTTTTGTACGGAGCAAAATATCCGTAGGAGTTATCCAAATCTACGTTTTTATTTAAATAGATTTTAGATGAGTCTGCATTTATTATTCGGTTCAGTTTAACTTCATCAACAAACGAAAAATCAGAATCTTGCTCAACTATTTTTGTAAGTAGATTTATTGAATTTTCTAGTTTCTTTTCTGGCGACTCAATGTTTAAGGTACACAATAGGAGTTGATAATCAATCCAAGACCAATACCAAGAAGTTAGGTATACCAATATTTGATTTTTACTTTCAAAGTACCTATAAATGGACGCTTCTGTTGACCCAATATATGTTGCTAGCTTTTTGAACGTAAACTGTTCGAAACCCAATTCATCCAGTAAATCAATACTTCCGCTAATTATTTTTATTCCTAAATCGCTGGTTTCTGGGTTCTTGAGGTAAGTATTTTGCGAAACTTGAATTGAAACTGGTGTTGACATTTCTCTAGACGTAATATTGTTGAGTGCAAACATAATAGTATTACTATCATTTTAGTAAGTAGTTATAACTTTTTAACAATTAATAAATTTTAAAGCATAAAAAAAGCGGGCTAAAACGCTCGCTTTCCAAAATAATTAAAAGGAATTAATTTTTCTTGAATATATTCAACATTGTCTCCGACATGTCCATACCAGTTCGCTCAAGATCGGAAGTGTAATTTGATAGTCTCCATTTTGACATGTGCAATTTTGAGGTTGCAAGAAGAATGTGTACTATTTTTTCTGAATGGACTTCCATTGGGAAAGTGTTATCCAATTTTCCGTCCATTATTATTGGAATCAAATGCTTTTGTAAAACAGTTCCAACTCCAGCAATGGCGTTATTAATTTTATCAGTTGAATCAAAAAGTCCGTCGGAAAAAGCAACTGTCACAAAATGTGGATTTGCTTTAAAATAATCAATTTGGCATTTGTTATAATCAAGAAAGCGTTCGTTAGGTTTTTTAGACTTATCCATTGCGTTGAAATGATTGTCTAATTCACTGGCAAGAAATTCTAGCATGGAAACAATTATTCCTTCCTTGCTTCTGTAATGCCGATAAAGCGCAGCTTCGGAAAATTTCATTGACTTAGCAAGGTTTTTAATTGTAAGTCCACTGGATCCTTTAGAGGTAAGAAGTTTCCCTGACGCATTAATAATGTCCAATTGCCTTGGAGAAATTTTTTCTGCTGTATTTTTCACCTCGAAGGTGAGAGGGTTTTGTGTGTAAGCCATAACTAACGCTAAAGTAATAATAATTTGAGATAGTTCATAATACTATTCAATTCATTACGTTTTTTGGAAGTTAAAGGTTACATATTTCGATTTAAGTATTGATGTTCAGAGATTTACTTTTTCACGTACTCAGTTAAAATAACGATGGTCTGTCCATCAACTTTACCTTCAATTTGTTCGTGATTATCATGAACTAGCCTAATATTTCTAACGGCCGTTCCACGTTTTGCAGTGAAACCACCTCCTTTAACTTTAAGATCTTTGATTATTACAATCGAGTCACCGCCCGATAATTCAACGCCATTGCAATCGACATGTTTTTTCAAATTAGGATCAGTTAAACCTGTTTTAGCCCAAGCAAGCGTATCTTCATCTAAATAGATCATTTCTAATAAATCATTCGGCCAACCTTCAGATTTTAGTTTGTCAAGCATTCTATACGCTACAACTTTTACTGCATCTACTTCACTCCACATGGAGTCATTTAAACAACGCCAATGGTTTGCATCGATTTCCATTGTTTCATTCAATTGTCCAAGACAAGTGGAACAAACCGCGACACAATCTTCAACAGAATCTCCTGATTTTGGAGAAACCGTATAGGAAGTTAATTTTTCTGTTGACGCACAAAGTTCACAATTGCCGTTACTTCTTTGTTCCAATTCTTTTGTCATAGCCACAAGTTTAAAGGGTTGACAAAGCTAATCATTTTAGGACTTTCCCCTAAGCTAATAGGCTAAATTGGAAACTATTCAACAGTGACTCCTTTCCAAAATGCCACATAACCTTCAATTGCTTTTGCTAATTCACTGGTTTTCGGATAGTACCAAGCAGCATCGGGATTTGATTTCCCGTCAACTTCCAATGTATAGTAGGACGCTTCTCCTTTCCAAGGGCAATTGGTGTGAGTTGAACTTTCTTTAAAAAATTCTTTTTTAATTGAATTAGGAGGGAAGTAATGGTTTCCCTCAATAATTCTTGTAACTGCACTTTCGGCAATAATTTTATTATTCCAAATCGCTTTTTTCATAGTTCCATTTTTATTTTAGAGGGATTAGTAGAGGAAAACTTACTTTTCCATCAATAAATCCATGGAATAAATCTGCGTACTTTTTTCTGGTAGTCTTTATATTCAGAATATTTACTAACGGATATACCTTCACTAAAATCTGAACTTCCGTAAAAAAGCAATAAAAGTAAAATCGCTCCGGTAACCGACCAATTGACCCAAGAGCCTGTCGCTGCAACAGAAAAGAAGTAAATAGTAATCCAAACTAATTGTTCTGATGCATAGTTAGGATGTCTTGAAATTGACCACAAACCGCTTCGAACAAAACCGTGAGCGTATTTCCCAAGTTCTTCTTTGGCTTCAATACGGCGATATTTTTCTTTTTGAAAATTAAATTGTTGTTGATCCGCAATGAACTCAATAACCACCCAAAAAACCACTATTAAGACAATTAAAAAATCCACCCAAGAAAGAGCTGAATTCGTTTTTGCCTTAATCATTGGAAAAACAATCGCTAAGACCAGTCCCATTTGGTAAAAGGAAATAAATAAAAGATTAAATACAAACCACTTCCAAGGTGCCTGGAATTCTGGTTTAGCTCTTAATACTGCCCAACGATAATCTTCTTCACCTTCCCAGAATTTCCAGGAATATCCGCCGCGTCGCGAGAAATTATAGGTTAATCGTATTCCCCAAATTGTAATAACAGATGCAATCAAAACCATTCTGCTATCCCATGAAGTGATATACGCTATTTGCCAAGCATAAAAAATAGGCGCAATACTCCATATTTTATCCACTTGACTGTAATTTTTTGTAATCACACTTATTAGAAAGCAAAGGCTTGCAAGAATCAAGTATGAAGTAGTAACATGTTTAATTATCATCCACTGTTCAGCATTTGGCGGTGAATCATAATAAAACGCGATTAAAGGCAAAGTAATTAACGAGCACAATAAAACGATGACGGTTTTCCACATATCGATTAAATTTTTTAAAAGTTAAAAATAAGTATCATTTTCTACTATTATATAATATGTTTCCTAGAGCTATTAACATTTAAAGATTAACAAATAGAATATTTCAAGTTTTCTTAATTGGAAAAAATACATTAATTTAGTGTTGTAACTATAAAATTATAACAGTATGAAAATTTTTACTCTTTTATTATTTTGTGCAGCTAGTACAATCTCATTTTCACAATATTCTCTTTCTTCGGCGGTTGGACCTTGTCCAGGAAATTTGAATATTGATCCTACTTACCCGAACGGTGGAGGAATGATAGCTGGATGGGATTCTTTAATTGGACCCTCATTAACAACTCCAACTTGGTCTGCAGCTCAAACTATTCCATTCGCTTTTAATTTCGATGGTGCTGCAGTAACTTCTTTTAAAGTTTCTTCAACAGGTGTTTTAACGTTTGACGTAGGAAGTTCAATGGCAGCTCCTTCAGTAACAGCTGAAGTATTGCCAAGTGCAAATATCCCTGACAAGTCAGTTTGTGTTTGGGGTTTAGAAACTTCTGGATCTAATGATATGGCACATATGAGAACATGGGGTGCTGCTCCGAATCGTCAACATTGGATACATTATAGTTCTTGTGCAAATGGAACTATTGCTTGGTCTTATTTGTCAATTGTTCTTGAAGAAACAACAAATAATATTTATGTTGTTGACCAGAGAAACACAACTGGTGTTGGAGCATTAACTATTGGTGTTCAAGTAAATGGGACAACAGCAACAATGGTGCCTGGTTCACCAGCTGTAGGGGCTCAAGCAGGCACTGATCCAACATCTGCGGATGATTATACTTATACATTTAAGCGTTCACTTGCTGAGCTTGAATCAAATGAGGCTGTTGCTAACTTGGATGTTTTCCCTAATCCTTCAGCTGGAACAATTAATGTGAATTTGACACTTGATAATGCTCAAGAGGTTACGTATTCTTTGATTGATGCTAAGGGTAATGTAGTAATTAAATCAGTTTCTGATAAAATGAATTCTGGTAACAATACTATTAAACTTGATGGTGATCATTTATCGAATGGAGTTTATATGTTAAACGTAGTTTCTGCTCAAGGAGTTTCTACAAAACAAGTTCAAATCCTTAAGTAATAAGATTCTTTATTATTATTTAGAACGCTACACTTATGTGTGGCGTTTTTTTTTGCAATAAAAATGGGTTAGTCAGAGTGTTATGATTCCCCTAAGTCCTCTGAAAAAGCAATTGTTTTCAACCAGTTTTTGGGTGGAAGATGGGGCTCGAATCCCAGAAATGTAAGCGCAGCTTTTTACATTTCTGAGGACTCTCGAAAAATCACAAATTCACAGAATTTGGATTTATTCGGAGCCCGCGTCCCTCGTTTTATCAATCCATTCATTTAATAGTTTGTTACTTTTTAGATTTTTAAGTTTCTTCTCAAGTCGCATCGCTTCTGATCTCGAATTTAAAGTAATGGAGAATTTCACAATCCATGGTTTACCTTTTTTAGTAAACTTTTCATAGCCAGAATTGTGTCTTTTTAATCTATTTTCTAGATTATTGGTTTGACCGATATAATGCTTGTCGATTGATTCTGAGAATAATATGTAAACGTAAAATTTCATATGAGCACAAAAAAACCAACCTTAAAAAAGATTGGTTTTATTTTTTGGGTGGAAGATGGGGCTCGAACCCACGACCCTCGGTACCACAAACCGATGCTCTAACCAACTGAGCTACAACCACCATATTTCAGCGGGTGCAAAGATAAATAAATATTGTTTGCTTTTTCAATTGTGATAAAAAAAACTTAAATTTAATCACATTATTTTTTCGACATGATTCCTAAAGAACAGGTAGTACAGCAATTTGAAATGCGAGTGTTTGATGAATCTTATCATCGCATCTTCAAATGCCTAAGTGTTTTAAAGGAGGATCAATTATGGAAAAAACCGAATACTGAAATTCCAGCCATCGGTAATTTGATTCTCCATCTTTGCGGAAACGCCAGACAATGGATTTTATCAGGAATAGGTGGTAGGCTTGATAATAGAGAAAGAGATTTGGAATTTATTGTCCATAAAAACATAAAAAAGACAGATCTAATTTTTTTACTGGAAAATTTAAGGGTAAACTTAAAGGAGGTTCTCAGTGAAATGCCAGAAAGAAAACTTTTGGAAAACCTGACAATTCAAGGTTTTACGGAATCTGGTTTTTCGGTTTTAATTCATGTAATTGAACATTTCAGTTATCACACAGGACAAATTACCACCTTAACAAAAATCTATTCTGGAATCGATTTGGGGTATTATGGCGATTCAGATTTGAATAAACTTAATAAAACAAGCTAAATAAACATTCGAATGGCAATAAATCAATTGCAAATCCAACGGAAAGACACTTATTCTCGTTAATTTTGTTACAAAAAGTCATTCATGTTAAAAATAGGCGTAATTGGTGCTGGTCACCTAGGGAAAATCCACATTAAACTCATTCTTGAGTTAAAAGAGAATTTCGAATTGGTCGGGTTTTTTGATACGAATGATGAAAATGCCACGAAAGTGGCTACTGATTTTGGAATCAAACGTTTTGATTCTATGGATGAATTGATTTCTAGTGTTGATTGTCTTGACATAGTCACACCAACCCTCTCTCATTATGACTGCGCATCTAAAGCAATTCGGGCTTCAAAACATGTTTTTATTGAAAAGCCAGTTACGGAGACAGTTGATGAAGCAAAATCGTTGTTAAGTCTCTCCAAAGAAGCAGGTATTAAGGTGCAGGTTGGTCATGTTGAAAGGTTTAATCCCGCTTTTGTAGAGGCGCGAAATTTCTTGGACCATCCAATGTTTATAGAAACACATCGATTGGCTCAATTTAACCCTCGAGGAACGGATGTGCCAGTTGTTTTGGACTTAATGATTCACGATCTTGACATTATTCTATCTGTCGTTCAGTCCAATGTGAAAAACATTTCAGCTTCGGGAGTTTCCGTTGTAAGCGATACTCCAGATATTACCAATGCACGTATAGAATTTGATAACGGTTGTGTTGCTAATTTAACGGCAAGTCGAATCTCCATGAAAAATATGCGTAAATCCCGATTCTTTCAGAAGGACGCTTATATAAGTGTTGATTTTCTGTCAAAAGAGGCTGAAATAGTGCGCATGCAAGATATTGATGGTGAACCAGATCCATTCGATATTGTGTTTGAAGTTGGAAATGGAAAACCATCCAAAAAGATATTATTTGATAAGCCTGAAATAGCTGAGGTTAATGCTATAAAAGAAGAACTTTTGGATTTCCATAGAGCAATTTCAAATGATGAAGAGCCTATAGTATCCTTAGATTCTGGGTTTCGAGCTCTTCAAGTTGCTCACCAAATATTAGATCGAATTGATCAAACTAAAACGATTCAATTTTAGCAATATAGAACAATAATTTTCGTTCCTATAAATATGAAAGCACTTCTACCTTTACTTATTTCAATTTTCATATTGGCCGGTTGTGTCAAAAAAATTGATCAACCCTCTTGGATTGAAATTTCTGAGTGGGAATTTCTTCCGAATGCAAGTTTACTTAGTGAGGAAGGTGAATTATCACACAACTTTAGCAACGCGTGGGTTTATGCCAATGGGAAATTGGTTGGAGTTTTTGAATTACCAGTGAAATTACCATTGTTATTAGAAGGAAAAACTAGATTTCAAATACTTCCTACTGTATTAAATAACGGTATATCAGCTACTAAAAAAGCATATCCGTTTGTGCAGCCCTATGATATTACAGTTGACCTAGTTAAGGGTGAAAAAATTAAAATCAATCCATTTACCAAACATTATGATGAAGTTAAATTTTGGATTGAAGACTTTGAAGAATCAAGTTTAAAATTTGAGAACGATGGAACTGGTTCGTCTGATTTGGTTCAAGCGAGTGACCCATCCATAGTGAAATATGGCAGTAAATATGGTCTTATTGCATTGAATTCTACAGATTCGCAATACAACGGTTACACAAATGACAGTCAAGACATATGGTTTCAATTACCGAAAGGCGGGGCTGAAGTGTATCTTGAAATTGATTATCGTTCAACCAATTCGTTAGTGACTGGTCTAATTGAAGTTTCAAATTCACAAATTAAATACCACCCTAATATACAATTAAATGCTCAAGATCCTGATGGTGAAGTTGTTTGGAAGAAAATTTATATTGATTTAAAAGAAATAATTTCAAATACATCTCAAGCTGAATATTATAAAATTTCCTTGAATGCAACTTTAAATAGTGGAGGAATTCCGAGGGATGTAATTATTGACAATGTGAAAGTCCTTCATTTTTAATGCAAAAGAATTCACTTACTTTTTTATTTATTTTACTTGATTTAGTCACTGCTTCCGTTGCATGGGGTGTTTTCTACTATTTACGAAAAATCTATATTGAAAATGAATCTTTTCAATCCAATCCAACTTTTTATATTGGTATATTGGTGGTTCCTTTCATTTGGTTTACTGTATACTTCATGCAAGGCACCTACCATGATGTAAGGAGGATGCATAGGCTGAAGATCCTCGGTTTGACATTTTTTGGAACCTTGATAGGTACTTTTATTTTATTTTTTGCTCTTCTTTTGGATGATACTATCGTTGGCTATCAGAGCTATTATCAATCGCTTATCATCTTATTTTTGCTATATTTCTTTATAACTCTTTTTGTAAGATTATTGCTAACTACTTGGATTGTTGCCCAAATTCATCAGAGAAAAAGTGGCTTTCGCACCTTATTAATTGGAGGAAGCGATAAGGCGGTATCGATATATAATGAAATACAGCAATTGGACAAAGGAATAGGTAATGAGTTTATTGGTTTTGTAAATTTGAATGGAATAGATAAACTTTTGGAAAATGAGTTGCCGTATTTAGGTCATGCAGATGATATCGAGGAGATTTTATTAGCGTATGACCCAGAAGAAGTAATTATTGCTTTAGAATCGACAGAACACGAGCGTTTGAGCAATATAATCTCACGAGTTGACAATGGACATGTTTCCATTAAAATACTGTCTGATATGTATGATATACTCTCAGGTTCTGTAAAGATGACCAATATTTATGGCGCTTTATTGATGGAGGTAAATACTGATTCAATGCCGATATGGCAGAAGTTGATGAAGCGACTGCTTGACGTTCTTCTGTCAATAATTGCGATAATTATTCTATTACCCGTTTACTTGATCCTATCTGTATTCGTTAAGTTAAGTTCAAAAGGAGCAATTTTCTATCGGCAGGATAGGGTAGGTGTAAATGGAAAGCTTTTCAAAATAATAAAATTCAGGACAATGTTCTTGGATTCTGAAAAGAATGGGCCACAGCTATCGTCTGAAAACGATCCAAGAATTACGCCTATTGGAAGATTTCTACGTAAAGTTCGGTTGGACGAAATTCCACAGTTTTTCAACGTATTAAGAGGGGATATGTCACTAGTAGGACCGAGACCAGAAAGACAATTCTATATAGATCAAATATCGGCTATTGAACCACAATTTAAACAATTAACACGGGTAAGACCAGGCATAACATCTTGGGGACAAGTGAAATTTGGTTATGCGGAGAACGTTGATCAAATGCTTCAAAGGATGAAGTTCGATTTATTGTATATTAAAAATCAATCTTTAGCCTTGGATTTTAAGATCTTGCTTTACACGGTTAAGATTGTTTTGAAAGGAACAGGGAAGTAGTCTAGCGAATCGATAGTTTAAACATTTCTTTATCTTCTAAATACCCAATTAATTCATCACCAATCTTAACTGGACCAACTCCAGATGGGGTGCCAGTGAAAATCAAATCACCTTTTTTCAAGGTGTGAAATTGAGACAGGTATGCAATTAGTTTATCGATGGAAAAGAGCATGTCTGAAGAATCTCCTTTTTGAACGGTTTCTCCGTTTTTATCTAGCTTAAAACTAATCTTGCTCAGGTTCAAATCCGCTTTGTTTATGAAGTCTTTTCCTAATGGAGCGCTTGTTTCCCAGGCTTTTGCGATTTCCCAAGGCAACCCTTTTTCTTTACATTGTTGTTGCAAGTCACGGGCTGTGAAATCTATTCCTAAACCTATTTCGTCATAATATTTATGAGCAAATTTCTCATCAATATTTTTACCTACTCTGTTTATTTTAACAACTAGCTCACATTCGTAATGCAAATCGTTGGTAAATTTTGGAATATAGAATCGACTACCTTTAAGGATTGCAGTGTCAGGTTTCATGAAAAAGATTGGTGCTGATGGTAATTCAGCTTTCATTTCTTTCGCATGTTCACTGTAATTTCTACCGATACAAAAGATTTTCATTATTTAAATTTGTTTTTTAACTGATTTAATTTATCCTCCATATTTACAGAGTCTTTTTTAGAGTCCGCAGTTTTTATTCTTTCAACTTCTTGTTTTAAGCATTGCTTAGTGTGAAGCGGAAAATCGGCGTTTAGCATCCATCCATAATAACCAGGCTCGGATTTCATGATTTCACGAACGGTTTTACCGCGGTTCTTACCAAAATTGTATACAACTTCATTTTTATCATTTCTTGCTAATCTTCCAGCAAAATCAACCCGCGAAAAGTCGTGAGCTAGCGTGAAATCTGCAAGAAAATCTACATCCGTTTTTAGTTCACTATATCTTTCCAATTGAGCATTCAATATTTCCCAAGTTGCCGTTGCATCTGCTAAAGCAGAATGAGCGTTAATTAATTCTTCTTGGCAATAGAATTTATATGCTGCAGACAACGTGCGCTGTTCCATTTTATGGAAGATATTTTGAACATCGATGAATTTAGCAGAAGAAATATCAAAAGTGGAATCAACACGAAGCATTTCCTCTACCAAAACAGGCACATCAAAACGGTTAGAATTATATCCTCCAAAATCACAGCCATCAATGAAGGACTGAATTTCCTTAGCTAAATCACCGAAGGACGGTTCATTAACGAGGTCCTCATTTCGGATACCATGAATAGCCATGTTTTCCTCAGTCATTTTAACGCCAGGGTTAACACGCTTTTCATACGTTTCTTGCTTTCCATCCGGATGAATCTTTAAGATGGCAATTTCGATGACACGGTCTTGTGTAATATTTATTCCAGTGGTTTCTAAATCGAAAATGGCAATAGGACGTTGTAATTGGATATTCATTCTTGAACTTTTTGTTAAAAGTAAAATAATTTTATGGAGTGACAGGGCAAAAAAAAGTCCAATCGACAATGACTGGACTTTTTTCAAGTTTAAAATATTTCTATTCGGTGATTACCTCTACGTATTGGTAAACGCGGTATTTAGCACGATTTTTTGCATCGTTTTGATAAGCTGGACCGGCAACCACTGAACCTTTGATAGTAACAGTCATTTGATCACTTACTTGAGTGTTTTCTTGAAAGTAGTTTTGAATATCATATTTGATATTTTCTGCACGAAGTCTACTCAATTTCTCATTGGTTTCATATGTAATTGTTGGAACCGTGGAAGCTGAAGAGTAAACATTGATTGCAATAAGTTTTCTACCTGCTTTCAATTGTTTCTCAATTTCTTTTACAAATCGTTTGAAATCTCCTTTTTTAGGGTTGATTTTGTTTCCGTTGTATTCAAAGTAATGCTTGTACCTTGGATTACTAAAGTCTTTAACTGTTACCGGATCAAGATTCTTATCTGGATTAGTAATAGTGTTATTCGGGTCTTTTGGATCTTTCGGGTTTTTTGGATCTTTCGGATCTTTCGGGTCTTTCGGGTCTTTCGGGTCTTTTGGATCTTTCGGGTCAACATCTGGAAACAAATCTTTAACGATTGGTTTAATGTTCTTAGGATCTCTTACGTCAATAGTTATGTCTCTATAGATTTCATCGTAGTCTTTATCACAAGAAGTCTTTACTTTTTCTCTGTATATTTCTCTTTTTCCACCGTCAAAAGTATAGATCAACTCATATTCGTGACATGGTTCCATTGAGCTGAAATAAACACCGTCACGCAACCTTGGGAACACTGTTCTCGAATTTTCCTCATTACAATCTAAGCAGTTAACCGTTATTGCAACATCCTCTGGAATTGGTCTGTCATCAACTGTTTTGATTTGACCTTTCAATACCGCTAATGAATTAACACCTAAGAAGTCATTCTTGATTTCATAGATATCTTTTTCTCCTTGTCCACCTTTACGAGACGAAGTTAAGAAGCCTCTTAAACCATCTACAGTTGTGGTATAATAAATATCATCACCTGTAGAGTTTAATGGATAACCTAAGTTAATAGGAGCTGACCAGTTGTTCTCTTCATCACGACGAGTAACAAAGACATCAAAGTCACCCATACTCATTGGTCCATTAGAAGAGAAATACAGTGTTTTGTTATCAATTGCAACAAAAGGCGCATCTTCATCATAAGGGGTGTTTACAGATGGTCCTAAATTGATAGGCTCACTCCAAGAATTATCTGGCAGACGAACAACACGATAAATATCACGTCCTCCAAATCCTCCAGGTCTATCAGATGTAAAGTATAAGTTTTGACCATCGGTCGTCACATAAGAGTGCGGTTCCCAATATTCAGTGTTTATACGGTTGTCCTCCAATTTTTTAATTTCTTGGAATCTGTTTGTAGAGAAGTCTGAATAATAGATATCACCATTACCAGTATTATCCTGGTAAACATAGATTCTGCGCTCATCGGCACTAACTGCTTGAGTTGCCTCATTACGTTCACCATTAGAGAAGTCTAAACGGAATGGATCAATCCAAGAACCATCAAAATCGATGTAACTTACGTAAATATCTTCTGGATATTGGTTATAACGTTTGTCTCTGAATTTGTCAGTTGAATTATCTTCCCAAGGTCTTCTCGACGTAAAGTACAATGCCGAACCATCTAAAGAAACTACTGGAGAAAACTCAGCTTTTTCCGTATTAATGACAGGACCAAGATTTTCAACCAAAGCTGTAGATGGATTATCAATCTCTTTACGAGCCACTTCACATTGTTTTATTTTTAATTTTGCAACATTAATTAGCTCAGAACCAGAGTCAGTAGAAGAAAGAAATTTGTTATAATTTTCCGTAGCCAAAGCGATGTCCTCATTTAAATGATAACAACGCGCTAGATAATAAATCGCATCTACAGAGGCACTTTTCTCCTTAGATGAGTACATGTCGAAGTTTTTCTTAGTGTCCGTAACAGCAACTTTAAGATACTTCATAGCTCCTTCAAAGTCGTTGTGAGAGTCTAACATTAAATAACCTTTACGGTAATTGTAGTTAGCGCTGTTTGGTTGAAAAGTCAAAAGTTTGTCCGCGATGATTTCAGCATAATAACTATAACCTTCTTGCATCAAAACAGAACATTGAACTAAAAGCTTTTGCTCAGATTCCTTTTCGACCATTGCACGAATGTCCTTTTCGGTCAGCTCTTGTGCTTGTGCAATAACGCTGCAAGACAACATCAATAAAATTAAAAAACGTTTTACCATTTTATTTGTTTTAGTGAAGCCCGACCAAATTGGAGTCGACTACTTCTATAAAGCTCTGTTCACATCAAACTGCTCCAAGTAGTCGGCTACCCGCTTCACGAACATTCCACCCAATGCACCGTCAACAACTCTATGATCATAAGAGTGTGATAAGAACATTTTGTGACGAATACCGATGAAATCTCCATCAGGAGTTTCAATTACTGCTGGTACTTTTCGTATAGCGCCCAGTGCCAAAATGGCTACCTGTGGCTGATTGATGATTGGCGTTCCCATAACGTTGCCAAATGTTCCCACATTCGTCACCGTATAAGTTCCTCCTTGGATATCTTCTGGTTTCAATTTGTTGTCTCTTGCATTTCTAGCCATTTGATTAACGGCTTTAGCAATCCCAACTAAATTCAACTGATCGGCAGACTTGATTACAGGAACAATTAAGTTTCCTGATGGTAAAGCTGTTGCCATTCCAAGATTAATATTTTTACGTTTTATGATTTTGGTTCCATCAACTGAAACATTCACACCAGGGAAGTCTTTAATTGCCTTAACAATCGCCTCCATGAATATTGGAGTGAACGTTAAGTTTTCCCCCTCACGTTTTTGAAATTCTGCCTTTGTTTTATTTCTCCAATTTACGATGTTCGTAACATCGGCTTCAACGTAAGAAGTTACGTGTGGCGAAACATGAACAGACATAACCATGTGCTCTGCGATAATCTTTCGCATACGGTCCATCTCTTCAATTTCATCACCTGGCATAGAAGGCACCATTGGAGCCTTGATATGTCCATAAGAAGAATTAGATATTGCAGCTGCTTCTGACGCTGCAGGTTTCGCCGCTTCAACTTTAACTTCTTGCGCTGGTGCAAGGGAAACACTTCCGCCTGAACCACGATTCTCCAAATAAGATAAAATATCTTTTTTGGTAACTCTGTCCGCTTGACCTGTTCCTGAAATAGCATCCAATTCTTGCAAGCTAACACCTTCTTTTTCAGCAATACTTCTAACCAACGGCGAAAAGAATTTGCCAGAAGCGCTTTGCTTGTCTATAGAAACAACCGTATTAGAACCGTTTGTACTGTTTGAAACTACTTCTATCTGTTGTGAAATTTCTTCAGCTGCTGCAGCAACACTTGCTGGCGCTTCAACTGGAGTGGAGGTGTCTCCATCTGTTGCAATGATTGCGATAACGTCTCCAACTTGAGCCACTTGGTCTTTTTCGAATAATCGTTTAACCAATATTCCACCAGCTTCTGATGGCAACTCATTGTCGACTTTATCGGTCGCAACTTCCACTAAAGGCTCATCAATTTCCACTGAATCACCAACGTTCTTCAACCAATTTGTAATGGTTGCTTCCGTAACGCTTTCTCCCATTTTCGGGAGTCTAATCTCGATCTGTGCCATAGTATTTTTAGCCCTGTCCTTTAGTTAATAACAAAATTATCTATTTACATCCTTGATTATTTAAGGGGTTTATCAAGTTTTCCCCAACAACTTTTTAATATCTTAATATCTTTGGAAACACTGTAATCTCTAGCGTAAAGCAAATTCCTTTTGTCTACCTGACTATCAGAGTTAATATTTGGTTCATCTGAAGGTGATAATATACCGTACTTAATCTTTGGTAGTATGTTATTTGGTGCAGTATTTTTTGTGTAATACCCAACAATTGAGAATTTACCCCATAAAACAAGCAGCAAATTCTTCAACCAAGTGCCTTTATTCTGATATTTCCAGATTAAAATCGGAGAGAATACAAGCATTAGTATTGAAGTTATGGTATCAAAAAGTCGTTTCAAACGCTTGTTTTTTGGTTCCTCAATTTTGTTGACTTGCATTAGATATAAATCACCTGCGGTATCGATGGAATTTGAACCAATTAAAAAGATTGTTTCAGGTTGAGCAATTTTAAAATCTAACTGATCGCCTTCTAGTCTTTTCATCCATTCAATAATATTATTCGCTGAACAGTCTTTCGCACAGAATATAATTTCATCAATTTTATTAATGTAAGAAATCTGGTCCAATTGTTCTATTGTTCCAATTTGATTTTCGTGTCGCTCTTTGTCTGCGGAAACGCGAAAAATGTTAATTTGATTTGGATTGGTCTGTTTAAGAAGTTTCTCAACTCTCTCGGTTTCATCTATACTGCCTACAATTGCAAAGGATTTGTTTTTCACTTTAGACAGGCTGAAAGAAGGTCCGAAAAACAAATGCATAAATAGTCGGGAAAGAACTATGTAGAATAGTGTCCAAGCCGCTCCTATTAAAATGAATAGCCTTGAGAACTGATAATCTTTTGGAAGTAGAGCATATGCAACCAAAAGTATCAATGTGCCGATCGCAAGACCTTTAATCGAGTTAATAAATTTGAATGGCTTGTCGTAGTTTCCTTGGTAATACATATTGATCAACCAAACCAATGTATACAGCGGCAATGCAATCTGAAATGTGAATTCAGGAAACTCAATGTTTGACATTTTCCAATAATTCGTCAAAGCGAAAAGCCCGCCATAGATGATTATTGCGTCAACAAACGGGAGCATTATTTTTTTGATCAATCTTGCGAATATGGCTAAACCAGCTCTTAAGTATATTGCTGAGTATATGAAAAAGGAAAGAAGTTTCGCATTCTTTTGAGAAAAATGCTTCTTGGCAAATATGACCATAGCCTTGTAAAAGACCAATACATAATTTACTGAACTCTTCTTGGTGCTTTCTCCTTTGTAATGTATAATTGACGTTTCTGGGAAATAGTAATTTTTAAAACCTCCTTTTGTTATCCGATAAGACAAATCAATATCTTCTCCGTACATAAAGAATGCTTCATCGAGCAGGCCAACTTTATCCAAAGCTGTTTTTCGCATGAGCATAAAGGCACCGCTTAATATTTCTATTTCGTGCGTCTCATTTTCATCTAAAAATCCCAAATGATATTTTCCAAATATTTTAGATTTTGGAAATAAACTAGCCAGTCCTGAAATTTTCCAAAAGGCAACAGCTGGAGTAGGCAAGCCTCTTTTTGATTCAGGTAAGAATCTCCCCTTACCGTCAACCATTTTCACACCTAAACCTCCAGCATCCTTATGATCATCCATGAATTGGACAACCTTTTGAAAACAATCTTCTTCGACAACAGTATCTGGATTGAGCAATAAAACATATTCTCCCTTGGCTATTTTCATCGCCTGATTGTTGGCCTTAGAAAAGCCAAGGTTCACTTTGTTGTCAATTAAATGATATTCGGGAAACTTTTGACGAACCATTTCAACGGATCCATCTATAGAAAAATTATCCACCACAAATGCCTCTCCGTTAACGTTTTTAAGCGCTTTTTTAACAGAGTTTAAGCATTGTTCCAAGAAAAATTCAACGTTATAATTAACGATGACAATACTTATTTTATATGGATAATTTTCGGGCAAATCGTTTTTATCTATTTGATTGCGATACAACTAATTTCAACTGGCACGCCTAAAGGAAGTTTGGAAACTTCAACCGTTTCGCGGGCTGGTGGTTCATTTTTAAAGTATTCGGCATAACGAGCGTTCACAACGCTGAAATCATCCATTGATTGCAAAAAGATGCTGCATTTCACTATGTCGGTCATTTCAAAACCAGCAGCAGCAATCAAAGATTTGATATTTTCCATTACTTGTTTGGTCGCTGAGTCGATAGAATCCAAAACTAATTCTCCTGAAATAGGATTCAACGGAATTTGTCCGCTAACAAATAAGGTGTTATTTTTAACAATTGCCTGAGAATAAGGACCTATTGGAGCTGGTGCTCCGGGTATTGAAATTGCTTTTTTCATGCCAGTTCGAAACTTTGTGCAAGTTTACTAATTTTGAGGCAAAAATCCGTGAAAATACTGCTGATAGACAACTTTGATTCCTTTACTTTTAATCTGAGCCATTATTTGGTTGGATTAGGGGCTGAAGTAACAGTAATTCGCGAAAATGAATACAAGGAGGAATTTCTTTTAGGAATGGATAGAATCCTACTTTCTCCAGGACCAGGTTTACCAAGAGAATCCAAGGGAATGATGCAATGTATTAATGATTCATTCGGTAAAATCCCCATTTTAGGGGTGTGCTTAGGTATGCAAGCTTTGGTCGAATTTACAGGAGGAAGTTTGTTTAATCAGAAATTAGTAAAACACGGAGTTCAGGAATATATTGATAAAAAGGGTGACTCAAAATTATTAAAAGGAATTTCGAATAGATTTCAAGTAGGTCTTTATCATTCATGGGCGGTTGAACTTCAAGATAAAAGTGTTTTTGAAATAACATCAACCAGTGCTACGGGAATAATTATGTCGATTGAGTCAAAAGAAAAATTAAGCTATGGTGTTCAATTTCATCCAGAAAGCATAATGACTCCAGAAGGAAAAAACATTCTGAAGAACTTTTTGGAACAGTAATTGATTTCAATATTATGAAAATGTCTATTTTAACGGACAACAATTAACAATTAAACTAAAGAGAATTATGAAAAAATTAGTGATTTTAACATTAGCGCTGTTATTTAATGTTGTGCTTTTCGCTCAGTCTAGCCTTGGAAAATGGGTGACAATTGATGATAAAACCAACAAAAAGAAATCTATCGTAGAATTATACAAGGACGGTGATAAAATGTTTGGGAAAATTGTTTACTTGTACCCAAGAGAAGGTAGAGAACCAAATGCAAAATGCGATAAATGCACTGATGATAGAAAAGATCAACCACTAGTTGGATTGCAAATCGTTCGTAATTTGACTTGGAATGGCGGAGCATGGGAAAACGGTACTATTGTTGACCCAGAAATAGGAAAAGCATATAATTTAAAAATGTGGGTGGATGCATCAAAACCTAATTTATTAAACGTACGCGGTTACATGGGACCATTCTACAGAACTCAAACTTGGGTTAGAGTAGAAGATTAGTCCAAAAAAAGATATTTAAACCTTAACCATCAGCTTTTTGAGTTGGTGGTTTTTTTTTAGTCCACACTAAAATTATAAATCGAAAAAGTAAACCGCGATTATTTCGATTAAGGGATTATCACGATTTTTTTGAGCGAGAAATACGGTTTACACCAAAGTTGAAATCCAGGAAATTATGTAATCACTTGAAAATCATGGTTTATATTGTTTGCTTCGCCTGCTTTTACATCGAGTTTTGACACTAATTATTAAATAAACTCAAACTCCACGATTATGGAAAACTCGAATTATCATAAAACTCATATTCATAGCAATAGGCTGTTTTGCGCTCCTTAAATTTTTGAATTCGTCTTTTTTGATTGCCATATGGAGAGGTAACAATCGCTGGATATGAAGAATAAAATGCCAAAGAATCAGGCTGATTTTTTTTGTAATCTTCAATTCTTGCCGCTTCTAGGCTGTCTTGTTGCGCTATGAGCAATTGCGCTTCGGGCGAATCATCGAATTCATAGTAGTCGCAATAAGAGGATTCTAACAGTCCGTCGCTCACACGCAGTATAAATCCATTTTCTTTTCTTGGTGTGGCAGGGTAAAAATAATTGCCTTGGTAATAATTTCCATAGCCATCATTATGAAATTGCCCGGCACATCCATAATATGGATAGCAGTTATAAAAACTCACTGGCGCAGGTTCATTAAATTCCTCACCATCCACAAAATAAATTTTATTATCGCTTATCGGAAGGTCTTTAAAATTAGAATGCTCGTATACCTTCTCTTGAGGATATTCTTTGTCTCCAATGTTGCAGCCGCCGGTGCGGAGAATCGAGTATTCGGCTAAATAAATCTTATCTGTTTCGTAGTTGGTTTTAAAAGCACTATCAAAATAGTTGGGGATTTCATGAATATAATTTCGATTTGCCTTGCCGCCTTTCAAATCATAGATTACATAACTTGCAGGAGATAAAAGCATAGCTTGGTTATTTGGCTTACCCAAATATTTATCGTTGAAATAGGCATTTCGTTCATTTATTATGCTTCCTTGGATGTGAATTATTCGAACTGTATAATTGTGATAAATTAATGTGTCGCCTGATTTATATTCGCGATAATAATGAAAGATACTATCCGATTTTTGCAAGTGATCACCTCGCCAACGTTGATTAATTTCTAGTTTATTACCTTCAGGAAGCTGAACGGTTTTATAATAAAAAGTAATTGGCCCATTATTCCTCGTTCCTTCAAAAACCTGACCAGATGTGTCGATATTGTAACTGCTAATCAATTCATTCGCTTCATTTTTTAAGCGAATTTGTTTTACTTTTTTTTCATTGTAAAAATGGATCATTCGCTGATCAGTGAACTTGAATTGCTCGCCCGCCTTATATTTATCCATGAAATGATAACTAGGGTTTACAGCTTGGATTCCGTCCAAATCAGCATAAAACACAAGTTGGGGATGAATAGATTGACAAAATGCTGGAAACGAAAAGAGCAAAAGATAAAGAAGAATTTTTTTTCCAGACATAATTCAAAGGATTCGAAAATAACGAACGCTCTATCAAATATAAGGAGGAATTCTAAAGACTACAAAAACAATTAGATAAACTCAAATTCCACTCGCCTATTGCGTTGTTTACCTTCCTTGGTTTCATTTGTGTCAACTGGTTTTTTTTCACCGTTGAATTGAATTTCAATTCGGTCACGTTTCAACCCTTTCTCAACAAAGAATGCTATTATAGCTTCGGCTCTTCGTTTGGATAAACCGTCGTTGTATTGGTCTGTTCCATCCGCATCGGTGTTGCCAATTACTTTAATTCGCAAGTCAGAATGACCTTCTACAACTTCTACTATACTGTTTAAAAAAGGTATATCGCTTGAACGAATCAGAGCCTTGTCGTAATCGAAATATATGGGTTGGAATTTAAAATTTAATCTCTGGATTTCTCGAATAGCAGGTGAGGGGCGACCTTCAGCAAGATCTTTGATGAGAATATCTCGTGCATTCTGTGAAATGAAAGAACTAGCTTCATCTGAAAACTTTGCCTTTGATTTGAATAGAACCATTTTTCCTGCAACGTTTCTGCAATCAGAACTAGTGTAAGTCCCTTCTAAATAACCAGTGGTCGAATTGTATACCAATGTAGCGTTTAGTTTACACCAAGAGATTTTCGAGTTTCCAACCTTCTTTTGATAAACAACATGTTTCCATTCAAAAATGCCATTTTTAACGGTTCCATACAATTTTCCGACACCATAAAATTCGGTATCATAAATTTCCTCGCGCGATTGACCAGAAGTTTTTCCACCAGCCGTTTCTATTGATAAATAAAAAGGATTGGATTGATCATTCGCTTTTCCATTCTGAACAATGAAACCTTGCCATACGCCATCTAGTTCATTTTGACCAAAAAAGGTAAATGAAGAAAAGAGAATTGCCAGAAAAAGAAGTTGTTTCATATCTATGTATTCGTTGAAACGCAAAAAATGTTCCGTTTTGCACCAAATATGGATTAAAAATGAGCTATTTAGATTTTAGTTAGTGCTAACAAACTTGTGAGTTTTTGTTAATTTAGCCTCTTGCAATTGTTCATTTTAGGGAGGTTTGGATAGTTTTCCTATTTTTAACGGATGAAAATCAGTTTGCTTTTTGCATTAGTCTTTATTACGAGCTTTTCTTTTGCTCAAAAACCGAAACAGCTCAGTTCATCTGAAATTTATGCTGGAATCCAAAAGTTAAAAGTACAAGGAAAGGTGCTTTATTTGGCTGCACATCCTGACGATGAAAACACACGCTTTATTGCTTTTTGTGCAAATGATAAAAAATTAACGACGGCCTACATGTCTTTGACAAGAGGCGACGGTGGACAAAACTTGGTTGGCCCTGAATTGAGAGACGAATTGGGTTTAATTCGTACACAAGAATTGCTGATGGCTCGCAAAACAGACGGCGGACAGCAATTTTTCTCCAGAGCAAACGATTTTGGCTATTCGAAAAATCCAGAAGAAACCTTTGCTATTTGGAATAAGGAATTGGTATTGGGCGACTTAATCTTTGTCATTCGCTCATTTCAACCAGATGTTATCGTTTGTCGTTTCCCTGCGGATGGTCGCGGTGGACACGGACATCATACGGCTAGTGCGCTATTAGGTGAAGAAGCTTTTAAATTAGCTGCGGATAGAAATGCTTATCCTGAACAATTTACTTTTGGTGTAAAACCTTGGCAAACAACACGTATAGTAACCAATACAGGTCGTTGGTGGAATGATAAGATTTCAGAAAACGATCCACATGTAGTTGCGGAGAATATAGGTGAATACGAAACCCTGCTGGGAACTTCATGTAATGAAATAGCAGCATTGAGCCGCAGCCAGCACAAGAGTCAAGGATTTGGTTCAACTGGCGTTCGTGGTGAACAATTGGAATATTTCGAACATGTCGACGGGAAAGAGGCTGAGAAATCACTTTTCGACGGAATTGATATGACTTGGAATCGAGTTCTTGGCGGTAAAAAGATTGAAATATCAATTGACAAAATTTTAAAAGCATACGACATCAGTCACCCTGAAAAGTCTATTGCAGCTTTGCTTGAATTACGCAAACAAATGGATGGCTTAATCTCAGAAAAACGCGTTTACGATAAAATTGAAGAAGTCAACCAACTTATAGTACAATGTGCAGGACTTTATGCCGAAGCGAAAGCAAGTTCATCTATTGCCAGTGCTGGTGATTCGTTAACCTTAGAATTGGAAATAATCTCTCGTCAATCGAATGATTTTAAATTACTTAAAGTTGAATCCAAGGATTTTAATTGGAATTGGGCGCCAAATTCAACCTTGGCAAAAAACATCATTTTAGAGAAAAAAGAAGCGTTGAAGTTGAATGAAACAACTGCTACTACGCAACAATACTGGTTGAAGGAGAAAGGAACCTTGGGAACTTATAAATTAGATAATCAAGGTTTAGTTTTACAGCCAGATAACGGGGCAAATAGCAGATTGCTTTTGACTTTTGAGGTATTGGGACAAAAAGTTCCAATGACAATTCCAATTGTTTTTAAGGAAAACGATCCGGTAAAAGGTGAATTGTACAAACCGTTCAATGTCGTTCCCGATGTTTCCATTCAGTTTGAAAAAGAGAATTTATTGGTGAAAAATCTTGAAGCACAGGCTGTAAAAGTTTCATTCAAAGGTTTTGTCAATAATTTTGAAGGCGATTTCCTTTACAAACTTCCCGAAGGTTGGAAAATTGAAAACGCTCCAGAAACAATTTCTATTAAAAATAAAGGGGAAGAGAAAGTAATGGAATTTCAGTTGACCGCTGATAAAAATGCAAAATCGGGTCCTTTTACCATTGAAATACTAGACAAAAATAAAACGGACGAGGTTTATTCAAAATCTGTAAAATTCATTCAATACGACCACATTCCAACGCAATTGTACATGAGCGACGCGCAAGTTCAGTTGAATGTTATGGATATTAAGAAAGCCGGAAAATTGGTTGGTTATATTGAAGGTGCTGGTGATGAAATTCCAAAAGCATTGACTTTAGTCGGTTACCAAGTGGATAATTTGAAAGAAGCTGACTTGGCTAACATTGCAAAATACGACGCTATAGTTTTGGGAATTCGAGCTTTGAACACCAATGATAGAATGGATTTCATCATGCCGAAGTTATTGGACTACGTTAAAAACGGCGGCAACTTGATTTTGCAATACAACACCAATCACCGTTTGGAAACCAATAATTTCTCGCCTTATCCTTTGAAATTGAGTCGCGATCGTGTGACCGATGAAACGGCAGAAATTACCTTTTTGGCACCAGAACATCCGGTTTTAAACACACCAAATAAAATCACGAAAGCCGATTTCGACAATTGGGTTCAGGAACGTGGTTTGTACTTCCCGAATGAGTGGAGCGCTGATTTTACACCAATTTTGGCTTGTAATGATCCGGGAGAGAAAAGTTTAGAAGGTTCACTTTTGGTGGCAAAATATGGTGAAGGTAATTACATCTACACAGGACTTTCATTCTTCCGTGAATTACCGGCAGGCGTTCCTGGGGCATATCGTTTGTTGGTGAATTTGATATCTTTAGGGAATGAGTGAGAACGAAAAACCACCCATTTTTAAAAATTGGAAAGGTTGGTATACCTTGCTAATAGTAGCTTTGCTTATTGAAATAATCCTATTTTTCTCACTTTCAAGCTGTTTTTCATGAGTACAATAGATTGGATTGTTTTAATTGGTTCATTGGTCTTCATCGTGGCTTACGGTGTTTGGAAAACGAGAGGCAGCAACGATTTACAAAGTTACCTCAAAGGCAACAACGACGCGAAATGGTGGGCGATAGGAATTTCCATTATGGCTACACAAGCTTCGGCGATTACTTTCCTTTCCACGCCAGGACAAGCCTACATGGACGGATTAGGTTTCGTTCAGTTCTACCTTGGTTTGCCAATTGCCATGATCGTTTTGAGTGTTACCTTCATTCCGATTTTCTACAAACTTAAAGTCTATACAGCCTACGAATATCTAGAAACGCGTTTTGACTTAAAAACCAGATTACTAGCAGCAAGTTTATTTCTTATTCAGCGTGGTTTAGCGGCCGGAATAACGATTTACGCACCAGCCATTATCCTTTCAACATTATTGCATTGGAATTTAACGCTGACCAACATTTTCATAGGTGTTTTGGTCATTATTTACACGGTTTCTGGGGGAACTCGCGCTGTAACGCAGACTCAAAAGCAGCAAATGGTCATCATGATGGGCGGAATGGTGCTCGCCGGAATTGTGGTGCTACAAATGTTGCCTGCGAATTTAAGCTTCACCGACACACTGCACGTTGCCGGGAAAATGGGCAAATTGAACGCTATCAGCACCGAATTTGACTTAAACGACCGATACAACATCTGGACGGGAATGATAGCCGCAGTGTTCTTGTTTATGTCTTATTTTGGGACAGATCAATCGCAAGTACAGCGGTATTTGAATGGAAAGTCTTTGGCTCAAAGCCGTTTGGGATTGATAATGAATGGTTTACTGAAAGTTCCTATGCAATTCGTCATCCTATTTATCGGAGTTTTGGTCTTCGTTTTTTATCAATTCAACGAAGCGCCTTTGTTCTTCAATCAAACGGGAACAGAAAAGGTGATGCAATCCTCAAAAGCGGGAGAATACGAAGAAATAAACAAAGCCTATCACATCACTTTCGAAGAGAAAAAAGAAGCGGTTACCGAAATGGTTCTGGCCAACAAAGCCGGAAATGAAAAGGAAGTTCGTGTTCAGCAGCTTAAGGTGGAAGCATTGCAAGCGAAAGAGAAAGAGCTGCGCGAATCGGCGAAAACAGTTATAAAGCAAGTCGATGACAAAATAGAAACCAACGACAAAGATTACATTTTCATGAGTTTTGTCATGGCGAATTTGCCAATTGGAATGATAGGACTTCTGTTTTCTGTAATGTTTAGTGCTGCGATGTCCTCAACTGCTTCAGAGTTAAGCGCACTTTCAACTACCACGACAATAGATGTTTACAAGCGGACGATCTCTAAAAATAAATCCGATAAGCATTATTTAAAATCCTCCAAGCTTTTCACTTTGCTTTGGGGTGTCATAGCCATACTTTTTGCGACTTACGCTTCCTTATTCGAAAACTTAATTCAAGCGGTTAACATGCTTGGTTCGCTTTTCTATGGAACGATACTCGGGATTTTCTTAGTGGCATTCTACCTCAAAAAAGTAGGGGCGAGAGCTGTGTTCATTGCGGCATTGGTAACTGAAGGAATTGTTTTGTGGATTCATTACCTAAACTTCACCGAAACCGCGCCTAAATTCTTGAAAATGGGTTATTTGTGGTATAACTTGATAGGTTGTTTGTTGGTATTGATTTTGGCTTTTGTGATAGAGAAGGTTTGGCCGAAGAATGCCGGGTAGTCATTAACGTTTCACAGCTACAAGAAGTTGGCGATTTCGAAGCACTAAACTTTCGGTTAAACACAAAGTTTGATACAAGCCAAAAGCCCTTATTTTGATGATATTTCGCCTATTTTTTATTTACATTGTTGTGCGTTGGTGTTATTTAAAATGGCCTACGCATAAAAAGAAATTGTATAAATAATACAAAAAGCAATATAGCCTAAGTAAGTTATGGGATGAAATTTCTTATCAATTGTCCAGTCATAAATAAAAAGTGAAATAAAAAAAGCAGACCATGTACCTAAAAAAGTAATGTCCCAACTCAGATCTGAAATGAGGATTGAATCAAGATTTGTACGTGCAAATGACCTACTCAAAATTGGTCCTAACATGAAAAAGGATGCAACAAGCATAAGCCTTTTATGATAAGGTAGGCTTTTTCTTTTCAAATATGCCAAAGTCACCAATATTGCAAAACCCAGTATTAAAAATCTATTTGCCTTAACCATTGGATCCATGTTACTCCAACCATTGAAAATAACAACAAATATGTATAAAGTAGTAATGAATACACCGATAGCAGCTATTAAACCAGCGACCCCAAAACTGATGTGAGCTTTATAATTCCCTTTTTTTATGAAGTTGGTTTGTATGACAAGAATAATAAACCAAGCAAAACAAAATAAGCCGTGAATAATAAATTTTGGGTCACTGTTACTTTTCTGACCAACATCAGTTATCAAGTTGTCTGAGAAAGCTAGTATGGACAAACCAAGGAGTATGCTACTTACAACTAAAAAATAATATTTTTTCATTTAATATACGACGTGTTATTTATTTTGAGCATGAAGCACAACGATTTGGCTAAACTGCGTTTTAATGCAGTTTAGGTTGTGCTTATGTTATTATTAATCATTGGAGTTGTCTAAATCAAATATCATGAATTGAAGAGAAAACTGGCCTGATGGGATTACTGGTACCCAGATATCAAAATCCCACCCGCCTGGATCTTTATCATATTTGTAATGATATACGATAACCCCCAATCCGACAGAAAAGCTTAGTTTGAACCAATCATTCATCCTAAAGTCTCTACCAATTCTTCCGTTTAAATACGTGTCTTGACTATAAATTGTTGACGATTCCCGTTGCATATATGAGACTCCAAGACTTGTATACCATGGCTTTAATTCATTGGTTTCAACATTGTTTTTAGACCCAAAATGATAAGCAGCATTTCCATTAACCGTAAATAGCCCTCCAAGTGTAGTGCCACCACTGGCATCAAAATGCCATTGTTTGCGATTTATTCTAATGCCTCCGTGAAGCGTTTCAGGTAAACCAGCTCCCAGTGTCACATTAAATTGTGTTGAATAATTTTTGTTTTGACAAAACGCTGTGGTCGCAACAAAGAGTGATATTATGTATAGTATTACTTTCACTTTAATTAAGTACAACGTGTTTGGCTATGGTTTCGTTGCGTGAAAATCCGCGAGAATTTTCCGCCGTAAACCGAAGATAGCAAATTTGCGAGGACTTTCCGAGAGGAAAGGCAGAAGCAATGAACTATAGCCGTGTTGTGCTTTCGTTATTATTTACGATTTTCACACTTTTTTACTAAAAGTTGGTAAGGTCTTTCCATTAAAATATTTATTGCAGATAAATGCTGTTTTTCTCTGTCTGCCATTGCGATATTGAACAATAGTGCAAGTTGAAAATTTTTATAATAATCACTTTTTTTATCTTTTGTCCAATCGTCTTGAGACAAAATCTTTAGAATTTCTGGACCCAATAGTCTATGAACGTAATCAAATTCTTGTATAGCACCAATTTCAATTGAAGTGTTAACCAGATCAAAAACCTTTTTTGTTATTTCATCTCTATTTTGTTTCAATTGAAACTGTTTATTATCTAATTCACTGTAATATTGAATCAGACTATTTTTTATAGTGATATCATTGATTAACTTTAAGTTCCCTGAAGAAATTAAATCTTTGAAGGTCACATTACGAGGTTCATAAACATCACTTCTGGTCGCTAAAATAAACTGATTTAAAAGGTAATGCTTGTCTTTTGTTCCAGCATCCAAATCCAATAAAATCTGTTTACTTGAATCTATTCTATAATCTGCCTTAATATTTAATTCGTCTATTAGTTGTCTGTCCAGTTCAAAATCATCTAAAATTCTACTGTAATAAATAAACTCCGATTCTGCGTTCTTTTTTTGGTCATTCCAATTATTAATTGAAAGTGCAATCAATATCCCGATGACTACAAGGATGATTTCTCCAACCGCATAAAGAAGATATTTACTGAACTTATTTTCAGTCAGCATCTTTTGTCTAATTTTTCTAAAGAATTTTATCATTGGTTAGCGGTTGGTTTTAATGAAGCACAACGAAGGGCTATGCACCATAAATGTGCAACACATCCCTTTCAATCAAAGTAAACATAGCAATTTAGCGTTAAACAATTCAAAGTATTAACTTGGTATCTCAAATGTCGTTTTTGGAACTTGGTAACGATTTACCGATATAGCCCAGATGCTAATTTTTTTAAAATAAAACTGCGGATGGAAACAATTGGAAAGAAAGTTTGTTGGTTCTAACTGAACCGTTTATTTATCATTTCTTGCTTTATGCGAACGTTTATTTTTTCAGGATCTTTTATTACTTTCCTTTTTATCACATTCCAAATTGGCTTTTCAAGCGCCCAAACGAATGGGAAAATTCAAGGTATAGTAATAGACGTTAATACCACCGAAACGATACCAAGCGCTATAGTGTCAGTACTGGGAACAGATGTGAAAGCTTTAGCGGATCTTGATGGAAATTTTTCTATCGAGGTGCCAACTGGAACGTATAATATAGAAGTTAAATATTCTGGGTACACGACTCAAACGAAGTATAACATTCAAGTAACTTCTGGAAATGCACAAATACTAAAGTTTGAGTTGGCACAAATGGTTACGAACATTGGTGAAGTAACGGTGAGTGCCGATTTATCCAAGCGAGCAGGTGCTACAGACATGGTTACCCCAAATTCTGTTCAACGATTGACAGCTGAAGAAATAAAGAGTAATCCTGGCGGTGGGTACGATGTATCCAAAGTTGTTCAAACTTTACCTGGAGTCGGTGGATCAGCTGGCGGTGGCGCTAGAAACGATATTATTATTCGTGGAGGAGCACCAAACGAAAATGTGTATTATCTTGATGGAATAGAAGTACCCGTTCTGAATCACTTTCAAACGCAAGGAAGCTCGGGCGGAGCGCAAGGAATTATAAATGTGGCATTTATTGACGAATTAAAACTCACCTCCTCGGCTTTCGACGCTCGCTATGACAATGCGCTGGCCTCAACTTTTGTTATCAAGCAACGTACCGCCAACCGAGAAAAATTATCGGGAAATATTCGCGCTTCGATTACGGAAACGGCATTTTCTTTGGAAGGTCCATTGGGTAAAAAAACAGATTTTCTTGCTGGTGGTCGGTTTTCGTACCTTGATCTTCTTTTTCAATTGATTGATCTTCCTATTCGTCCGCGCTATCAGGATTATCAACTTAACACAACAACGCGTTTAAATGACAAAACAACATTGAAATTTGTAGGACTTGGCGCCATCGATAATTTTGAATTTGGATCAACGAGAGAAGCAACGCCGGAAAACGAATTTCTAAGAAGAAGTCTTCCAATTATAACGCAATGGACATATACCACTGGCGCAGTATTGAACCGAAAAATTGACAAAGGATTTGTGAACATTGCACTCAGCCGAAACATGCTTGACAATCAAATTGATCGTTTCAAAGATGCTCAGTACAACAACGAAGAATTCCGAAATTTTGGATTGAAATCGCAAGAAATTGAAAACAAACTTCGTGTTGACGTAAATCGTTTTGTGAATCAATGGAAATATAGCTACGGAATTTCTGCACAATATGTAAAATACAATGCTGATTTGTACAACCAAGTTGTCGCTCCGGTTGCCGATAGCCTTGGAAATGTTGTTGCTCCAGAAGTAGCGATACGTTTCAAAACAGAAATAGATTTTGCTCGTTTTGGTGCTTTCGGACAAGTTTCGAGACGTTTTTTCAAGGACAATTTCCTAGTTTCGATGGGAGTTCGGAGCGACATGAATACATTCACAGATACAGGAATGGATCCACTGCGCACACTTTCACCACGTGCGAGTATAGCTTATTCACTAACAAAAAAATGGGAAGTTAGCGCAAGTGCTGGTCGTTACTTCAAATTGGTTCCATACACTGTTTTAGGTTATCGAAATGCAGCGAGCGAATTGGTCAATAGAAACGCGGATTATATCGCTTCCAATCACCTCGTCATTGGAACACAATATCTTCCAAATGATGGCTTAAGGTTCACGGCAGAAGCTTTTTACAAACGCTATTCGAATTACCCAAGTTCGGTTGTAAATGGAATATCATTGGCGAATCAGGGAACGGAATTTGGGGCTTTGGGCAACGAACAAGTGGTTTCAAACGGAATCGGGAATACCTACGGAATAGAATTGTTTGCGCAACAAAAATTGACCAAAAAAGTATTTTATTTTGTCAGCTATACCTACGTGCGAAGCTTTTTTGCAGGTACGGATGGAAAACTAATTCCCTCGGCTTGGGACAACCGACATTTACTTTCAGCGACTTTGGGTTACAAATGGGGCAAAAACTGGCAGCTTGGCGCAAAATATAGGTTAAGTGGAGGGAATCCTTACACGCCTTACGATACAGTTGCATCGCAAGCTAGTTTCCCAGTTACGTTCTCAGGTGTTCTTGATTTTCAGCGTATCAATGAAAACAGATTGCGAACTTTCTCACAGCTCGATATCCGAATAGATAAAACGTGGAATCTAAAAAAGGTATCGTTTGTAGGATTTATTGATATTCAAAATATTTTGTTGACTAAACAAGAAGGTGTTCCGAATTACACGTTTAAAAGGACAGAGGATAATAGCACTTTCGAAACGACGGATGGAAAACCTCTTGCAGCTGACGGATCGAATGGAATTCCTATAATTCTCTTAAACGAAGGTGCGACGGTTGTTCCTACGATTGGGCTTATTATTCAATTTTAAGAGATAGTTATAATCGTTTTCTAGCAAAAAGGTTTGTGACTGATTTTATTAGACCTATCCTTTTATCGCTTCTCTCGCTGCCATTCTTCCGCTTGCCATTGCAGCATTCAACGAACCATTGGCTAAGTAATCTCCGCAGCAGAAAATGCCTGGCGCTAATTTAACAGATGCGTCAGAGGGTTGGTATTTCAAGTCATTCAAATTGGGTAGCGCTTTGTTGATCGTGTACATTTTCACCATTTCGCCTGTATCAATTCCGCAAAGGTCTTTCAATTCCGTTTTTACAGCTTTTATCAAATCGGCTTCGTTGAGGGAATTGTTTTTTACAACGGTAACTGAAAGAAGTGATTCAGCCGAGTTGTCGTTTGGTTTGAATATAGCGTCAACGTAGTGGAAATTGTTAACCAGGTTTTCTTTGCCGGGCAACAAGCCTATTATTGCGCCTTTTAGCAATGGTTTCGTAGATGCGAAATAGAGATTAACGCACGATTTCCATTCAACGTTTGTATTTTCTTTTTGATCAAAAAATGAAGCAGGATCTGTTGCAATAATAATTTTATCAGAAGTAAATGTTTCGCCTGAGGCGAGGATTATTGTGTGTTCGTCTATTTTACTCACTGGTGATTGGAAACGAATTTCCGTTTTCTTGAGCTGACTGGCCAATTGTTGAGGAATAGCTTGCATGCCGACTCGCGGTATGGCAGCGAAACCAGTTCCAAACATTTTGTAGACAAATTCAAACATTCGGCTTGATGTTGCCAAATCTTCTTCTAAATAAATACCTGCAAAAAAGGGTTGAAAGAAATTATGAATCACTTCTTTTGAAAATCCAAAATTCAACAAATAGTCGTTTGTAGTCATTTCTGGTTCAGCAAAAATCGCATCTATACTTTTCCTTTTCAAGGTGAGGGATAGCTTCAAAATTAAGGCTTTGTCTTTTAGAGAGCCAATTTTTGCGCTAATTGTGGACCAAAGAAAAGAGGTGTCGCGCAATGGATCGCCAATTTTCTCCATTTTGCCGTTTTTGAAAATTACACTTCCTGGCAAAAACTGAATCAAATCCAATTTGGTATAATCCAGATAATGTTTGGCTTCGGGGTATTCCGTCAATAAAACTTGAAAACCGTGGTCGATTGGTAATCCATTAAAATCATTGGTTTTCACGCGTCCGCCAATCTCATTCGAAGCTTCTAAAATAATCGGAGAGAAACCTGCTTTTTCTAATTCTATTGCGGCAACCAAAGCTGAAACACCAGCACCAATAATAATCGGATTTTCCATATTTTTTTATTTCACAATAACCTTCTCTAAAAGTAGTAAGATTGTAGAAATTGAGAAGGGCAGGAGCCTTAATCTTTATTTATTAAAATACGACTTGTAAATTTTTTTTCGCGGGTAAAAGGCAAAGAATAAAGCAGGAAACATTAGAAACGAAACAATAAAATTACCTCCAGAGTAGCTTATGTCATCTACAATCAGTGAGTTGTCATCGTCAATTTTCTCTACGATGTGCTTGTGCGTCCAAGTTTTAAGCGGCCAAGGAAGGGTTGTTCCTTTGTCCACAAACCAAGCGCTATTTTCGTTTATTCCATCCTCAATAATATCGCTAATCCAATCTGCCTTTATGGGACTAATAAAACGAAGATGAACTTTGTCGCCTTTTTTAGATCCAGTAAACTCAACAATTTCCATTTTCCCGACAGAAGGTTTCAACGCTTCAAAAAGTTTCCGATCGAAGGCGTTTATGACCGTTTTGTAGTTTCCTTTTACAGGTGTTTTGAGTATTATGTTCATCTTTTCTGTTTGCTTGCCTATTTGAAACACTTGTGTGCTGGTTTTGTTGAAAAAAGAGGCTTGGTTGAAAAATTTAGGGAAAATATATAACGACAAGCTAATTACGAATCAATAATTTACTTCTAATTAGGAACAATTCACTTACACTAATTTGCCGTAACTCACTGTCGCCTTCTTCAAATTCTCAGATAGTGTTTTCAACCACGAAAGTTGGTTGGAAATTAAATACGCTTCTTGCAAATGATGGAGGTCTTCGGTTTTTAATTCGATGTTGCCTTTTTCAATGTCTTCATCTCTTTCATGGGAAAGGTCATAATAGGCTTGGAGTAGTTTTTCTTGGGCTTCTTTTTGGGTTTTGGAATCGCTTGTTAAAGTGGGCGTTATACCTTCAATGTGTTCGCTCGACTGTTGCAAGGTATCTGCGATTTGCACGATTAAAACATCAAACTCCTTGGAGGCTGGCGTAGTTTGGTGGTTGAGAATAAAACTTCCTATCGATGCAATAGCAGAAATCATCGTCTGATTCAGGGTAACTAGCTTGTAAATCAGCTGAAATTCTTTTTGCTTGGATTTCGGGTCTTGGGTTAAACGTTGAAAAGCGGCGTTCAGATTGCTGATGGCCAAAAAGACTTCCTTCCGCGCAATTTTGTATGCCAATTCGTTTTCGTCTTTGTCGTGGTAGAGGTCTTTTGTCGCGAGTAAATAAATTCGATTCTTCTTGAGCGCATTGAGCAGTATAGCTTTCAAATTGTAAATCTCCCAACTTGGCCACAAAATGTAATTCGCGACAATGGCGATCGCAGCGCCAATAACGGTATCGACAACGCGGTACTGAATGACTTCAAAAGCATTTGGATTCATCAAGGAATAAACGAAAATGATGTTGATTGTTACAAAAGCAGCCGCTGATTTGTAATTCTGCTGAATCAAAGCAAAAGCTAGGGTTAAAGAGATAATCGCTAGTATACCGTAAACGATGACATTATGTGTCAGTAAAACAATGCTAATGGCTGCAGCAGCGCCAATTAATGTTCCTATAATTCTGTCTTTGGAACGTTCTCGCGTTAAACCATAATTGGGACGCATGATGACGATGATGGTCAAAAGAATCCAATAAGCGTTGTGAATGTCCAAATAGGAACCCAAAATGTAGGCAAAAACAAGAGCGACTGCTAATCTGAGCGAATGACGAAAGAGGTTGGAGTTGAAACTGAAATTTTGAATGAGTACGTTGACGTTGTATTCCTGCAAGGTCAAAAATTGACTGCCATCCTGCCGTTTCAGCGACACTTTTGAGGCTTCCTTTACATTCGCCATTACACGGCGTATCGCGCGGACTTCTTCGAGTAAAAGTTCCTGATAATCGTAGAGATTTCGAAGCACAATTGCCCCTTCACGCGCCTGTGGAAGTTTTACCTCTTCTATGTAGGCGGTAATCGCCGCATTTGCGTTTGCTAAAGCGTTCAACAAATTGTCTTTTTTAGGTAGTTTGTTGTGTTGAATGAGCAATTCCGAAAGGCGGATAAGGTGATTGCCCATCAGCGTATTTAGTTTTTTAGAGGCTTTCAGGAATTCTTCTTTGCCATGAAATACGCGATCTATTTCATGGTAATCCAAGTGTTTGGCTTCAATGAGTTCGAAGATGTTGATGGTTGAAATGAATATCAACAGTTGCTTTTCATCGTAATGCGAGCGACCAGAACGTCTTCGACTGGCAAAGAGAACTTCGCGCAAGGTTTCGTGCTTGTCGTTGATCTGCGATTGCAAAATCAAGGCTTGTTGCATGAGCGTTTCTCGTTCTTCAATTTTGGTCAAGAGCCGAGCGCGCAATTTCAAATAGTTGCCAATGAGATTCAAGGTATCGGAAAGGAGTTGGTCGTTGTCCTTTTTTGGCGCCAATTTCTGAAAGGTGAAGGAAACCAACAAGTACCAGAATCCACCGACACACATGAGCGCGACATGCGTGAAAATGGCTTCCGCCGTTTCTTTCTGCATAGCAAAAGCCAACACCATGGCCAACAAACCCGAAAACGACACCAAAGAAGCCCGGAAACCATAAACTGAGATCAGCGAAACGATGAAGGAAATAACGGCAATAGCAACGAGTAGAATAACGAAGTAAGGTTTTAAAAAGAGGATGATGGTTGTAATGACCATTGTCAAAGCTATGCTGATCAAAATAGCGTTGACTTTTCTTTTCAAACTCCCCGGAATATCACCCGGCGCATTCAAAAATGCTCCTGCAATTATGCCCGGTGCAAACTGTGTATAGCCCAAAGCATACAAAATAACCAAAGGCGTAACCACTGCAAAGGTCAAGCGAATGCCTTTGTAAAAATTGGAGCCTCTTAGAAATAGCTCGAGGTTTTTTAGTTGGGTACGGAACATGGATTATCTTGTGTGGTAAAGATAGGGGTTTTGGGGAGATGATTTTTTGGTTTTAGGAAAACACTGGGCTATTCCCTATATGGATTATTCCTTAAAATCTGGTGTGAACACATATTAATTAATCGTAAACCTTGCAATTTCCTGCTTGTTGGCTTTGCCAAATCATCTGTTTATTTCATGGTCACTGAAATCGATCTTTAGAATGTTTTTCAATTAATATGGCTAGTTAATTTGTATTGGTTCTTAATAAATCTATAGTTAAATTTAAGATGTAGAGGGATTTATCACATAATTTAAATTAAAACACTTATGAAATCATTTGCAAAAATGTTTGCGATTTTCGCTCTTACTCTCATTTTTTTGATGGGTTCTTGCACCGTAACTAAACGTGTTCATCGAAACGGTTGGCATGTCGATTGGCACAAAAAACAACAAGCACAAAAAACAGTTCATTCAATAGAAGAGACAGATCTTGATTCACAAAATTTAGTTGAGGAGGAAGCCATGGTTGTGGAAACACAAGATTTGAGTTCCGTTGACAACGAGCAGATGGTATTTGTTGAAAATAGGGTAAAGCAATTCATTTCGAAACCTATGATTGCCAAAGTGTTGGAGTTGGCGAATAGCGAAAAAGTGAAACCCTTGGCGAAAAATACACAAAGTCAGAATACCAAGATAAGCAGAAGCAAAGAAAAAAATGAAAAAGCAGATACTCCGAAATCGGAAGAAGCGAAAGAGTATCTGAGAATTGGACGTAATTTGCTCATTTTTGGCACACTTGTTTTGCTGGGTGCTATTTTAATTTATTCGAGGATTTTGTCCACACAAGAAGCTAACGCTGCAAATCCTGTAAAGGAAGTTTCTTCGGTTATTTTTGGCTCGATTGTTAGTTTTATATTGTTACTTATTGCTATCACTCTGCTCGTGTTCGGATTTATCTTTTTAATTAGAGGAATTGTGACGTCAGCTATAGTAAAACATCAAAAGAACAATACTATTTAGCCTAGACGAATTAAAAAGATACGATAATTTGTTATGGCATATCATCCTATACAATCTCTCTATTTCTCAAGTCGCACTGACACATAAGAACCGTTCAAAATTTTCCATTTCCCATCTTCTTTGATTAAGGTGAAATAATCTAAATTGTTGTTTCTGGGTTCACCATTTATTGTGAAAATTGCGTCAGCTTTTACAAAGGCCAACATGCCCATTTCCATGTGGACTGTAAATTCGGAGACTGGTTCTGTATATTTGGTTGGCTCTTTATAAGTTTTTAGACGCTCCATCCATTCATGAAAGGTCATCGTATAAGTTTTCCATTTTCCATCCCTTAGCGAAGCGCCTGAAATGTTTGCTTTTTCACAAAACAATTTCGAAATAGCATCCAAATCGTAATTGCCGGCAGCAGTTAAAAATTCTTCAACTACCTTTTTTACAGCAGCTTTTTCTGCTTCCATGTTCAGTGAGTCGGACTGTTGCGCTGAAACTAGATAACTACAAGTTAGCGCGAGTAAGACGGTGATTATTTTTTTCATGTTGGAGTTTATTATAATTGATGTGATTCGGCATCTTAGTTAATGGTTTTTAAATATGCTAAATAATTATCGATTTTTTTTCTTTTGTAATGATGTATTATAAATGCGAAGAAACGTTTAACAATAGAAGTTTATCCCTTAATTCGATAGTACGCATTCTCACTATCTGACTGACGTCTTTATGGTATTTTCAGACTTCAAAGTGCCATCTTTCTTATACAAATAAATGCAAAACTGAAAAGGCGTAACTCCACAATTTTCCTTATAATCAAAATGGGTTTTTAAGGTTCCATTTTTATAATATTCTCTGTATTCGAGCAATTTACCTTCTTCAGCCACATACACATATTTGGTATGACCGTTGCTGTGGTTAGCTTTGTATTCTCCGCTCAGTGCTGGAATTTCTTCTCCTGATTCATCCGAAATGGGAGCAATCACCGGATTTTTTTTCGATCCTATTTTTCCCGAATTAAAATAATCGAATTTGCCTTCATAATAAGAGTATTTGAAATAGTTGGCCTTACTCGTATCCTTAGTTTCAGCCAAGTCTTTGTCAAGATAGACTTTCCACCAACCGATTTTTTTCTGGTTTGAGTCGTAACGGTTCAAAGTGTCGTTTTGAGAAATTGCAGAAAGGCTAAATAGTGCTAAAGCCAGAATAGAGAGTATTAGATTTTTCATGGCGTTATTTTTATGCAAATGGTTTTTCATATAATGAATGAAACCAATCAAGCACAAGTAAATATATGAATTTCAAATTATACTTGCCACGAAGGCACGAATGGGTAAGAAGAAAAATACATTCGTGATAATTCGTGTATTCGTGGCCTTATTTCAACCGATATCCTAATTTTAACTTTCACACCCAACCAAAAGCAAAATAATTAACTCTATAGTTTAGATAGGCAAAGTTTAAGTTGTTGTGAAAAGTGAATTTTCAACTATTTGATGGTTATAAATTCATTCCTTTAAATAGCTCTTAAAGTCCTATATTTGATTGAAAACAAACGTTTTTGCTATAAAATTTTAATACAATGAAATCATTCTCGCTCCTTTCCTTTTTAACTCTTTTGGTCTCTCAACTAGCCTTTGCTCAACCTGCAAACACGAACGTAAGCAACGGTGTTTTCTTTGATGGAGAGCCTTATTTGACGATCAATCCAACGAACAATCAGAATTTAATAGCTGCTTGGATAGGTGTGAAATTTTTGAATGGCGGTTTCACAACTGTTATCAAAACGAAAGCGAGTTTCAACGGTGGTTCAACTTGGAGCACAGAGAACTATTTACCGCATTTTGCTCCAACCTACGGTTCAGCTGACCCAACAATGGCTTTTTCAACGACTGGAATAGCTTATTTGGCCTATATCGATCATAGAGAAGCGCCTGACAGTGGAGGAGTTTTTGTAGCGCGATCAACCAATGGCGGATTGAATTGGGATACACCAACTTTAGCAATTGACATGTATGATGCGCCAACCGAAAAACCAATTGACCGTCCTTGGATGGTTATCGATAAATCTTTGACGAGTTCAAATGGAACATTGTACATTACTTCTATGCCGCCGTCTTTTATAGCTCCGCCAAATCGACCGTATTACAAAGTTTCCACAGATGGAGGATTCACTTGGTCCACATTGACAAATCTCGATGGTCCGGGTTATTTGACTGGAGGATCCATTCAACAAACTATGGCAACTCCTGCGGTTACAAAGAATGGTGAATTTGTTGCTCTCTATCCAAGTTTTGTTGCTTCTCAAAATGTCTTTCCAGCCTATTATTTAGCGAAATCAGTTGATCAAGGTCAAACCTTAACGTATTCAACGGTTTACACGGCAACTGCAGGCACGAGCAATACTAATTTCAAAAAAGGGTATTTATTGATTACAGACCCAAGCGATTCCGATAAAATGGTTTTCCTTTCGCCAGCTTCGCCGAACAATGAATCGGATATTGAAGCGACACATAGCAACGATGGCGGACAAACCTGGAGTGCTAGAATTCGTGTAAATGATGATGCAATTGGCAATGGAAAAGCCCAAGACATGGTTTGGGGTGCATACAACGAAACAGGGAAATTGGTTGTAACGTGGCGAGATAGAAGAAATTCTTCAGTCAATGATTTCTGGGGCGCAGGATATGATTTTTATTACGCAACGAGTTCGGATAATGGCCAGACATTTGGACAAAATCAGAAGTTAACCAGTCAGTTTGTTGCCTTTGATTCATTAATTACGAATAGCGGAAATGATTTTATGAGTTGCACCTACAGTGGCGATACTTTGTATTCCGTTTGGGGCGACACGCGAAACAACAAAATGAACATCTATTTCGCCAAAACCTTAGTAAGTTTGAACACGACTATCGGTGTTTCACATTTGAATATGGACGAAACAAATTGGTCCATATTCCCCAATCCAGTAGAGGATTATATAAATCTATCGGTTGACAAAAGCTTGATTGGAGACCAAATTGGCATTTATAATTTCGATGGAAAATTTATAAAGCAAACTGAAATTCAATCCACTGAAAACCAAATTGATTTGAATGATTTGGCTTCAGGAAACTATTTGATAGTCGTTGGTGAAAGCGTTAAAAAGTTCATTAAAAAATAAATAGAAGGTTGAAGTCTTCGAATTTTGTTAACACGAGTGAATTCGTCAGAAAACTAGATTGACTATAGCTTATAGGAACTGAGAAGTTATTCAAAAACGATTTATTTATAGTATTAAGTTTTTCATCCTTGAAATTTGCATTGTTCTTTTTTGTAAATTACATCGAAAAATAAAAACCCTTGCTATGAAAAAATTGATACTAGTTTTTGCCATTTCCTTTGTTTCTTCATTTATTATTGCCGCTACAGGTGGTCCGGATGCTTATGGTTATACATGGATAGATAGCAATGAGCCCGGAGGGCCAAGCTATTCTTGGATAGATATTACCACAACGGGTACATTAATTTCTGGATTAGCGGATGACAACTCTGTAGGAATGATTCCCATGGGAATGAGTTTCCATTATTATTGGGGAGATTTCAACGCTTTAAAAATTGGTTCAAACGGTTGGTTAGGATTTGATAATATTGGAAATATAGCTTCTTGTTTTCCTTCTATACCAACGGCAGGAGGGGCAGGAGACAACTTTTTGGCTCCATTAATGTCAGATTTAATTTTTGGACCAGGAGTGCCGGGAGCTGCTTATTATAAGCACGATGCTGTAAACAATCGATTTATTGTTAGTTATATTGGAGTTCCTCATTGGCAAGCTGCTGCGCCTGGTTATTTTGGAATAAGCACCTTTCAAGTTATTTTATCTGGAGCTGATTCTTCCATTACATTTCAATACCAAAATTCCAACTTGGGAGGTGGGCCTTGTCTAACTCCAACGGTAAATCAAGTTATTGGTATTGAGGGTCCAACGGGGACCTTAGGTTTGTCGCATTCAATAAATTTAGCAGCACCGAATGCTAATTATGCAGTAAAGTTTATATACCCACCAGTTGTTTTAATTCAAATTCAAGATTTAACGCCATTTTGGACTTTAAATACGGGAAATAAGGCACAATTTTATTACACCAATGCTGCGGCCAGTATACCTGTGAACGTTAAAAACACTGGGAATGCTAATGTCACAACTTCTTTCACGGTGAATGTCAAGGTGAAAAATGCCGCAGGAGCAATAGTATTAAATTCCACGCAAACAGTTACTGGTGGTCTCGCAAGTGGTGATGATACGCTTCTGCTTTATACATATACACCGACAGTAGTTGGCCAGTATTCCATTGAATCACTGGTCACAAATTCCAACGATATAAACCCCGGTAATAATCTCAAGGTTGTTGAAATGGAAGTTGTGCAACAAAGTAGTGTAAATACAAGATTAAGTAACGTAAATGTGGGAGATGCTCCTTCTGGTCAGTGGAGTTTAACTGGTGGAATAAACGACGGTGGAGGATTACACATAATTCCGCCATCTTATCCTTACATTATAACGGCTTTAAAAGCTAGAGTAACTGTTACCTCAGGCTCAAACGACGCGGTGTTGCAATTGTTAGCAGATGACGGGATAAATAATTCTCCAGGAACTGTTTTAAACACTGGTACTATCTCAAATGTTGGACTTTCAGGTTGGGTGACTTATACACTGCCAACTCCAGACACTATTTTTTCAGGAGGTCTTTATATTGCTTGGTTGCAAGATATTGCATTTCCAGGTATAGTTCTAGGTACCTACAATCAGGCACCTTTGTCCAGAAGAAATTATGAATTAGTAGCTGGAGGTTGGGCTGAGTGGCGAAATAACGAAACAGAGGAATTGATGCTTGAAGTAGTTGGTAAATCTATTTGCGCTGGATTCAGTGTTTTACCCACGAATTTGTCACAAATATCGTGCAATGGATTAAACGATGGGACAATTACAGTTTCACCCAGTGGATTGCCTAATTCGGGACCATTTACTTATTCATGGACAAATTTTTCAGGAACAACAGCTACCGCATCTGGTTTAGGTGCAGGTTTGTATACCGTAACAATAACAAATGGAAATGGTTGCCAAACTAGTAGTCAATACAATATTGTGGCACCACCAGCGATATTTGCTCAAACTACTTCAACGGCTGTACTTTGTTTTGGAGGAACGTCAGGAACAGCAAGTGTCACAGCAACAGGAGGTACTGCTCCATTAACAGTAGATTGGGGCTCAAATAATCCAAATTTATTGTCTGCAGGAAATAAAATCTTTACAGTAACGGATGCAAATGGCTGTATTTTAGTAGATACTGTGGTTATTAGTCAGCCTGCGCAAATCGTTCTTACATCAACACAAGTGAATGAAAACTTGGGCGGTGATGGTTCAATTGATTTGACTGTAACCGGCGGAACACCACCTTATACTTACAGTTGGACAAACGGAGCAGGAACTGCGCAAGATCCAACAAACTTATCAGCAGGGACGTATAACGTAACTGTTACGGATGCTAACAACTGTTTACGTGACTTATCAATAACTATTTTAAATGTTTTAGGCTTGAGTGAAGAAGGCACATCTCCGATACTTACTATTTCACCGAATCCTACGAGTGGAAAATTCGAAATCGTTTTAAATAGTGCGGATAAATTCACTATTGAGATTGTAGATCCAACAGGAAGAAAGGTATACGAGCAAATTACTTCGGAAGAGAAAACGTCTATCGATTTATCGAAAGAAGGAGCAGGGGTATATTATGTTGTTGTTAAAAATGACTCCATGTTTATCAATAGAAAAATAGTTATTGAATAATAGTGAATTTCACTTAGGCGATTTAATGGCACACATTCTTGTCATTGAATCGCCTATTATAATTTCAACTAACCATTAACCGAAGTAAGGATAAATTAAGCATTTCCCATTATGATGGACAATCTTCTCCTATTCCTATTTCTCGCATTTCTTGCAGAGATAGTAGGTACAATGGGAGGTTTTGGTTCATCTCTCTTTTTTGTACCAATAGCTAGCTATTTTCTAGATTTCCATTCAGTACTGGGGATTACAGCTATTTTTCATGTAGTTTCAAACTTGAGTAAAATTGTTCTTTTCAGAAAAGGAGTAGACAAAAAGTTGATTTTATACTTAGGTATTCCAGCAGTTATATTCGTTTACTTTGGGGCTTACTTCTCCAAATATTTAGTGACAGATAAACTTGAAATTGTTTTAGCAATTTTTTTGATAGTTACGAGTTTGGTTTTTCTCATTTTCAAAACATTTAAAATAGCCGCAAACAAAAGAAATTCTATAATTGGAGGTGCGCTATCAGGGGGAGTTGCTGGGTTAATAGGAACTGGAGGAGCAATACGTGGAATTACTTTGGCTGCGTTTAGCTTAAAAACGGAGGCATTTATTGCAACATCGGCTATTATTGATTTTGGAGTGGATTCGACCAGGGGCGTGGTTTATTGGATGAACGGATATATCCACCCTCATGATCTTTACTTAATACCTTTTTTATTCGGAATTGGAATTATAGGAACATATATTGGAAAACGATTGTTGGCATATGTTTCTGAACAAAAGTTTAAGGTATTCGTTTTGATTTTGGTATTTTTAACTGGTGTAATAACATTACTTAAAGCTTACCACATTTTTTAAATTATAGAAAAGTATGCTACTTAGATTTTCTTTGTTTTTATTGATTAACAGTGCTGCATTGGGTGTAGGTGGTATATTCACAAATACTGGAGTAAACTCTGATTGGTATTATAATTTAGATAAAGCCCCATGGACGCCTCCAGGATGGTTCTTTGGCGTTGCATGGACCTCAATTATGATTTGTCTTGCAATTTATATGGCCTATGCATGGAAGGCTGTTAAAAACAAACCATCTTTGGCAACTATTTTTATAGTACAGATCGGTTTAAATATTCTCTGGAATCCCGTATTTTTCTATTTTCAGAACGTCGTGCTTGGTCTGATCACCATAACGAGTTTGACAATTCTGATAGGATGGATGATGTTTATCTTTAAAAAGGAAATGGGAACAAAGACTTTGCTATTGTTCCCATATTTCATTTGGTTGATTATCGCAACCTCGCTTAACGCTTATATTTTACTGATGAATTAACCGGCGTGTTGTTCAATCAGGGCTTTCAATTGAGCTCCTTGCACAACGCCAGATTGTTTCCATACAATTTCTCCATTTTTAAATAAGATTAATGTTGGAACACCTCGTATTTTGTATACACTCGCCGCATGCTGATTTTTATCAACATCAATAGTAATTATTTTAGCCTTGCTACCTACTGAAGTTTTTAGCTTTTCTAAAATTGGTTTCATCGTTTTACACGGACCACACCATTCAGCATAAAAGTCAACCAAAGTAGGGGTAGAGCTTTTGATAATTTGTGAGAAAGATTGTGCCATTTTATTTGATTTCTTTGAATTCAATTTCTGAGTTAACAGCTTGATCGTTATTGGTTACTTGACAATTTCCGCCAGCGCAACCCCAAGCAAACAAACCAGTTGCAATAAAGTATAAACCAAATACAATTCCTATTCCCAGATTATCAAGCACTGCCTGATAGAAAACGGAAATTCCGATGAAAAGGAACAACACTCGAGTAATATTCCATGGAAGAAATATCCTTTGAAGTAAGATGAGGGATTGTATTTTTAGTTTTGTCATTTAAGCTTGTTTCGCATAATATTGTACATCTAGCCACGACCCACCGTTTCCACATTCGATACCAGCTTGAGTTAAAATTTGCGTTGCCATTCCACTTCTGTTTCCAGAGGCACAACATAAAATTAATGGTTGTTTCAATGATTTTAACTCATCCATTCTCTCATTTAACTCTTGTAAAGGTATATTAACACTTCCAGTTACGTTACCACCAAAAAATTCTGCTGGTGAACGAACGTCAACGATAGTTCCTTGCTTTTCTGTAATTGCTTTTTCGATATTCATATTTATTTATTTTTGTTTTTTTTCTTTTTGAAACAAACTGAAAAAAAGTCCACCCAAAACAATTCCATATACTGTGCTATTTATTGGACTAGATGTTATAGAACATGTTCCTGAATTACAACCAATGAAGGAATAATAACTATATCCTCCAATCGCTCCAAGAACTCCTCCAATGAGTACAAGAATGTTTTTATTAAGAAATTTGGTCATTTCAATTTGTTCGTGCAAAGTTATGAGATTGGCTTAGAATTTACAGTCACATATGTTACACAGAAAAATAAATAATATCAGCCTATTTTTTCAACATTTCGCGCAGAGCTGCTTCTAGCTGTTGGTCAATACCGTTTAAATATTTATCATATTCGTTATAGATTAAGATATCTGGTTGCAACTCATGGTTTTCTACAAGAAAATTATCTTTTACACTTCTCATTCCAATTTGTGGAATTCCAAAAACAGTGTGACCATCAATCATCATTTCCCACCAAACAGCAGTGCCAGTTCCGGCAACAGGAGTTCCAATTAGTTTGCCAATTTCCAAAGCTTTGTACACATACGGGAAAAGATGCGCATCCGAATAATTTCCTTCATTCATTAACACACAAGATGGTTTTTGCCATTTGGCTAATGGTTCACCTCCCATATTTTTTTGACCTCTTGGTTCAAAAAGCATATAGGTTTTACCACTTAAAAAAGTAGCTAAATCATCGTGAAGCCATCCACCACCATTAAATCGCGTATCAACGATTAAGGCATCTTTGGTGTTGTACTTGCCCAAAGCTTTGTCATAAACATGTCTAAAGCTTTCAGAATTCATACCCGCGACATGCACATAAGCAACTTTGCCACCAGATAAGCTATCAACGATTTGTTCACATCTCTTTACATATCTTTCGTAAGTCAAATTGAATTCATCTCGCATGGATATAGGAACAACTATTTGATCCCATTTTTCCTTAGTATCAGGGTTAGAGCAAGACAACAATACCTTTTTTCCCACTTTACGATTAAGCATGGGTAAATAGTTTTCATTCGCCTTTATTGTTTGTCCGTCGATTTTTTCAATGATTGTCCCAGCTTTTATTTTCGTTGAATGCAGTGTTAAAGGACTTTTGTCCATTATTTCCAAAATCTTCAAACCATCGCCTTTGTAATTTTCATCAAAATAACAACCCAAACGAGCACTTTGGTCACCGTTTTTCATGCCATCTCTGTAACTTGAACCAGTATGAGAAGCATTCAATTCACCTAACATTTCAGAAAGCAGTTCGCTGAAATCGTATCCATTATTTATGGAAGGGAGCATTTTGAGGTATTCTTTTTTATACATGTCCCAATCCACACCGTGAAGATCTTCAACATAGAATTTTTCTCTTACTTGTCTCCAAGCATGTTCAAACATATAAGCTCGCTCTTTTTCATTGTCAAGAATCATTTCAGCATTAAAAGCAATTGGTTTTGGAGCAGACTTCGCTATATCAAATTGCATGATCATTCCATTATTCGAATAATAAATAGTTTTTTCTTCTTTATCCATTTCGATCCCAGAACCAGAAGTTCCAATTTTCGATAACATTTTGGTTTCGCCTTTTTTAAAGTCGGTCGTCCATAAATCATATCCTTTATCAAAATTCGACAAATAGTACATTTCGGTGCCCTCTTTGTTTAAAACGAAATCCGAAAGGTCGGAGGAGTGAATTGTTAATCGAATTTTTCTATCGTAAAGGCCATCCAAATCGACTTTTAATGGTTTAACTTCCGGTTTCTCGTCGTCACCTTTTTTCGATTTGTCCTTTCCTTTTTTATTTGTTGGTTCTTCTTTTTCTTTCTCTTTTTTAGCTTCGTCCTCCGCTTCTTTCCAAATTTTATAATCTTCTTCGCTTAAGGTAAACTTGTAGTAAGCATCCTTTGTTAAAAATATGGCTTCGACATCCATTTGACTTCCCCAACTTCCATGAGAGCGCAAGCCATATTTGTCAGTAGCGTAATAAACCATCTCACCGTTCATGGCAAATTTTTGACCGCCAGAGCCATATCCGCTTTGTGTTAGATTTGTTGGCTTTTCTTTTCCGGATGAAGCAACAAGTCCAATGTCCGTGTTCCATCTATCATTTTCCATATAGTTTACAAGGAAATGTTTCGAGTCAGGTGCCCAGGCGAAATACTGGTCACCATCAGCGTAGGAATAGTTTAAATTTCCATCCAAAACTGTACGAATGGCTTTGCTCTCCACATTATAAACCTGCAAGGCTGTTCTATTCTTTAAAAATGCAATTTCCTCGCCATCAGGTGAATATTTCGGGTCGAACGATTCTCCATTGTTTTCTACAATGGTGCTTTCTTTTAGTAATGTCGAGTTAAAAAAGTGTGTCTCTTTTTCATTGACACGAGCTGTTTCATAAATATTCCAGGAAGTGTCCCTTTCCGCGGCGTACAATATTTTCTTACCATCTGGACTAAAACTAACGTTGCGTTCTTGTCCTGAGGTAGCGGTTATTTGTTTGGATGTTCCAAATTCTACAGATGAAACAAACACATCACCACGATAAATGAACGCCATTTCTTTTCCATCTGCTGATATTGTAAATTCAGTTGCTCCAGAATTAACGGATAGTACTTCTTTATTGTTTGCAGAATTATCTTTGTTTATCTGAACGGATAACTTGGTTTCTTTGCCATTTTCAATTGTATAAATTGCACCATGGAACCCAAAACATAGGATTCCGGAAGTTGAAGAAGACAAAAACCGTACTGGGTGAGTCGAGAATTTTGTGATTTGCTGATTATAAACATCTCCGTCAAGCTTTCCTTTCCAAATGTTAAATGAACCACTTTTTTCAGATAGAAAATAAAAAGAGGAATTATCAATAAAAATAGGGTCTCTATCCTCACCGCTCCATGTTGTTATTTGTCGATATGATTTTGTTTTTAAATCATATAAAACAATATCTCTTGCCATTGATGATACATGATGCTTGCGCCAATCATTTTCATAACTTTTTTGATTTTGAAAAAGAAGACTATTGCCATCTGCACTAAAGTTTAAACTTTCTGCAGCAATTGATAAAAACATTTTTTCTCGTCCACCATCCAAAGAAACGGAATACAGTTCGTGCAAAGCAGGAGTAGGGAATTGGATGGATTTAGGGTCGTCTAGTCGCCATGAGCCGTAAATAACTTCATTGGTACCAGGTTTGAAGGCGTACGCAAAATCAGGTGAAGAATAAAAGGTTAGTCTTTTTGGAGAACCACCTTCTTTTGGGACAGTGAATAAATCGAAATTACCGTATCTATCACTTGAGAAGACAAGGTTTTTGGAATCATTTGACCAAACAGGCATGAAGTCGTACGATGGGTGAGAGGTGATTTGTTTGGCTTCACCACCCTTTGAATTAACGATGAAAATCTCACCTTGATAGGAAAACGCAATGTTTTCGCCATCTGGACTAATTTTCGGGTAGCGCATCCAACCATCAGATGAAAAGGCAATCGAGCAAAATAAAAGACTGATAAACAAAGAAAAACATTTCATAGTAATAAGTTTTTAGTTTATGAAGGTATCAAAAAAAAAGCAAAAAAACACCCCATTAATCTTACGACCAATGGGGTGAATGAAGAAGGGTGGAAGCCCCTATTTCATTGCTTTAATTTCTTTGATTAATTTTTCATTGCTTGCAACATATCCAAAATCACCATCTTTACTTTCTTTGGCCATTTTCATTGACTTTTCAGCAGCTGCAATAGCTTCTTTCTTTTTTCCTTGCTTTGCTAAAATTTTAGCTTGAACATGAATCATCCAAAATGCATCAGGACGCATTTCAATTGCTTTAGCTATCCACATTTCAGCTTTAGCTAATTCTTTATCTTTTTCCAAGTAGAAACGGGCAGCTCCATAATAGCTATTCGCACTAGGGCCAGCCATCATTTCTGTAATTTGTTTTTCAACTTGTGCATCTGTTGGCGTTACGATAGGCATTGAAATTTTTGTGTTTTCCCACATCAAGTTCAAATTAGCTCCTGAAGTTTCGAAATCACTGAAATCCATTGTAAATGATTCGTATTTGTCAGCTAATTTTGTTGGTTTAACTGTGAAACGAGCGACATCTTGAGTCTTATCGTATCCTCCAGCACCCCAGTTTTCTAAACCTTTGTAAATTATAACAGTCCATTCTTCAGCACCGGGAATAGTATATATTGCATACTGTCCAGCAGGAACTTCTTGACCACCAATTTTCACATCATCAGAAACTTTAATCTTCGTTGAAGCATTTGCACCAGTTCTCCAAATTTCTCCAAACGGAACTAATTCACCGAAAACTGTACGACCTTTTGATCCTGGACGAGAATAAATTATTTCAACATCTGTCAAACCAACTGCTTGTTGAATAGTGGCAGTAGGACTAGGTTGTGGAGTTTTTAATTGTGCATTTGCCGCAGTGCTGAATGTCAAAGCTGCTGCAATAATAAGGGTATTTATTTTAATCATATCTGTAGATTTTATTTGATTATAACCAGGAACGAAGTTACTGCTTTTATTGTAGCAGCAATGATTCAAAATCACGTTTTAACAAAAATTGATAATCAAAAGAAAGAGGCACGATAGTATCGTGCCTCTCATTTAATCTTGTATTCAAGATTTTATTTACTTGTAAGAATCTAGACTCACCTTCTCATTTATCGTTAACGAAGAAATCTTCCCATCGAAAGTCATTGGTCCAGCAGTTAAAGACATACTGTAAGGCATCATAACTCCACCAACTTCTCTATAGTCTGAATAGCTAATCTCAGCCGTTTGAGTTTCCTCACCTTCTTTGCTGGTTGTAACCGACTTCATTTTCATGAAAGTTGATTTATCATAGAAGTCAACATGATCACTTTCTCCATCGTTGTATGCCAATTTGTACATGTCTTTACCATCAACAACTTCAATGCCTTTAATCTCATAGGTCATTCCTGTTTTTTTGAAGTTCATTTCAGGAAACAAGCCAATGGATTTTGCTTTTGCAGCAATTTCTTCGGCACCTAATTCCTGTTTACCTCCTTGCATTGCTGATGTAGCACCAGATTTACCGTCAAAATAGGTTTTTTGAAAAACCATTCCTTGACCTTCCATTTTATTTCCTTCAAGATTTGGAGTCATCCAAACTTCTGTCAACTTAATCGGAATTGGAATTTGTGCCGAAGCTAAATCCGTAACACGACTGTAAGTTTTGATTTTCTTAAGTTTTTTCGTCGCACTTTTCATTGAGGAAGTTTTTGTAACCGCCAAAATGTATTTTTCGATTAACTGGTCTGCAGTGATATCAGCAGATTTGCTTTCAATTACCCCATTCCCGAATGCGTCGAGTAAGGTGATTTTACCGTCTTTGTCGAATTTCTTGAGGCTACCAAGTATAGCTTCATTTCCGACAACAACAATATTTACATTTTTTGAAGATAGATATTTCTGAGCCAATAGTAGAATATCTTCCTTATTAACAGCTGCCAATTTTTTGAGGTAGTTTTTGTAGTAGTCTTTATCCAAATCATACTTTGCAACTCTCAACGCAAATCGCGCGATTGTTTGCGGTCTTTCCAAAGCGCGAGCAAAGCTTCCAGCCATTGATGATTTAATAAGATTCAACTCCTCATCGGTAGCATATTCTTGAGTTAGACGACCAATTTCATAAAGAATTTGTGTTATCGCACTATCAGTAACATCGTTTCGGAAATTTCCACTTGCGGAGAATGTGCTGCCATAATCGCTGATATCAAAAGAAGAGAAGCATCCGTATGTGTAGGCCTTATCTTCGCGTAAATTTTGCAATAAACGAGAACTAAACCCATTTCCTCCTAATAAATTGTTTAATACAGAAAGCCCAATTTCATCATCACTTCCTGGCTTAATGTTTATTGGGTAGGTGATGTTGACAGCTGACTGCACCGCGCCAGTTTTATTTACAAAAAACACTTCACTTCCTGTAGCAGGTTTTGAAGTAAGATTATTATTTTTATATGCTTCAGAACCAGTCCAATTTCTAAAAAACTTGCCAACAAGAATCTTAGTTTCTTCAATGGTAATGTCACCTACAACAACTAAATAACTTCCTTTTGGCGTATAAACATTTTTGTAATAGTTTTTAACGTCATCTAATTTGATATTTTTCAACGACTCTTCGGTCATTATCTCTGAATTAGGATGATTGCTGTTGAAGTTTGCTTTTGCTTTAGCACTGGCAGCCATTGCTGAAGGGTTCGACTTTTGCGACTTTAAACCAGATTCGTATTGTTTAACAATACGATCAAATTCAGACTCTTGAAAAGTTGCGTTCGACAATATGTCAGCCATTAAATCCAAACCAAATTCTTTGTATTTAGTCAAACAAGATAGAAAAATTGAATTTTGATCTGCCGATAAATAGGCTCCAATATAATCTACTTCGTTGTCTAGTTTATCCTTATCACGTCTTGTCGTTCCTGACATAACCATGTCACCGGCAATATTTGACAATCCAGCTTTGTCTTTTTCAAGGATTGGATCTGCGCCCATCACTAAATCGAAACTTACTTTTGGAATAGCATGGTTTTCACTAAGGATTACAGTAATTCCACTTTCGGTTTGGAAAACTTCAGAATTTTTTATGTTGATGGTTGGAGCAGGACCAGCTTTCGGACGAACCGATCGATCCAATTGTCCCAAAGCTAAAGTTGGGATTAATCCAAGTAATATGATAATTGAATTTCTCATTATAAATTATTTTTCTTTAGGTAAGTAGTATAGGATAAGTCTTGCGTCCTGTTTCAAATATTGTTTTGCCACTCGCTGAATGTCTTCTCTGGTTACTTTTATATAACCATCAAGTAGGGTGTTAACACGGTTTGTTGAGCCATAGTAGACATAATTATTAGCCAAGTTCTCAGCAACACCAGCAATAGTTGAATTTGAAGAGACAATCTCGTTTTCCGTTTTGTTTCTAATTTTTTTAAATTCTTCTGGACTCACAGGCTCAGTTTTAATGTTTTCAATGATTTCATCAAATTCCTTAAGTAGGACATCCAGATCAGCACCATCTGCTGCAATTGCGCCAAAGATTTCGACTCCACCTGCTTCTAAACCATATGCAAATGAAAATGCATTCACAGCAAGTTCTTTCTTCTCCACTAAAATTTTGTTCATTCTAGAAGAAGTTCCGCTTGAAAGAATATCGTTCATCATTTCTAGTGCGTAGAAATCAGGGTGCGTTTCGTTTGGTAAGAGGTAATTGATAAACAAACCAGGTAATTGAATATTATCATAAACAGTGTCGATCAAAACATTTTCCATTTTTCTATCATAGTTCGGTGGTCTTTTGATGTCAATTTTCATTCGGGCTTGATTATTAACAACCTGCTTAACTTCGAGGTCTTTTGGATTAGAGAAATCTGCACCGATTACTCGTGATCTATCCACACTATACATAGCTAAAAAGGCTTCATCTGAAAGATTTTGGGCATCACGGTGCATATTAATAGCATGGCCAGCAGGAATTGTCCCAAAATACTTTTGCACCCACTCTCTTGTCTGTTCAATGTCCAAATCTCCCGCTATACTTAGTGTGGCATTTGCAGGGATGTAATATGTTTTATAGAAATTAACATAGTCTTCTTCTTGAGCAGCATCTAAGTCTTCCATGCTTCCTATAGGTACCCAATTGTAAGGGTGATCAACGAACATTCTCTTAAATATTTCCGCGATAAAAGATGCGTAAGGTTGATTATCTATTCGCTCTCTTTTTTCTTCTTTAACGACACTTCGCTGCGTTTCAATACCCTTGATATTTACTTTTGCATGCAACATACGCTCGCTTTCTAACCACATTCCTAACTCCAATTGGTTAGAAGGCATCAATTCATAATAGTACGTTCTATCGTTGGAAGTATTAGCATTTAATGTTCCGCCATTACTTTCAACTAACTTGTCATATTCGCCTCTTTCAATGTTTTGTGAACCTTCAAAAAGTAAATGCTCGAAGAAATGCGCAAATCCTGTCCTACCCACTTTTTCATTTTTTGAACCTACATGGTAGAGAACCGAAACGGCTACAATAGGTGTTGATTTTTCTTGGTGAAGAATTACGTGTAGACCGTTAGCCAGATCATATTCAACGAATTCAATTGTCTTTTGGGCTAGAACATTTTGCGAAAAAATGACCATGGCTCCGATAAAGAGAAGTTGTTTCATAGTTAAATTAGTTACTTATTTTTTCACAAATTAAACAAGAAAAATCGACTTTTTTGCGTTTGAATTTAAACAAACAATAACGATTAACAGAACTTAACGAATAGCGTTTGAAAATCTAGATTTAAAAATGGAACAATAATTGTAATTTAGCAAGCATGAAAAGACTCACTGTACTATTCGTACTTTTTACGACAATTTCACTTGCTCAAAAAGCAATCCCGTTTGTTGACTTCAATAATTTTTTCAGAACTTTTGAAAGCGGTACGTTTCGTCAATTAGAATTTCAGAGGATTGAGCAATATAAAGCTGGAGATGAAGCAATTGCGTATTATGATAATCGTGGAAATCTTAGAATATATAATGGAGGACAACCTGTTGATGTTGCCAATCTAAATGCTGAATATCAAGTTTCCGACCACTTGATTACTTGGAAAATTGGAGAAACCTTAAACCTATGGGACGATGGGAAAATGCAAACTTTAACCTATCGATGTGGTCAGTATGCGGTTAAAGATAGTATTGTTGTTTATCAAGACATTCGTTACAATACCATTAATGTATATTGGAAAGATCAGATATACCCCATAAAAACAAGTACTGGAGATTTGGTTTTGCCTGCAGCTATTGGAGAAAACATTGTCGCTTATAAGGATAATGGAGATTTCTATAAAATCTTTTGGAACGGGAAATCATATGAAATTGATGTATGGGTGGGTAACATAGATTTTTCCTGTGGCACCGATATTTTATGTTACAATGACCCAACAACAAGAACTTTCACAGTATTTGAAAATGGCGAATTAATTGACGTTGAGCAGTTTTTTATGAAAAATTTCAAAGCGGGTAGAGGATTTGTCGTTTATGAAGATCAGAATGGAAACTTAATCAAATATCAAAATGGGAAAAGAACAACCTTAACCAATTTTGGAGCTTCCAAATGGGAAGTAAAAGATGATGTAGTTATTTGGTTTGAAAACAGTTTCTTGAATATGGAGTGTAACGGACAGACTTGGCGGGTTTGCAACTATGTCCCCGAAGACTATGAATTAAAAAATAATGTGCTTGCCTTCAGAAATATATCACAAGGTGTAGACGTTTCTATCGATGGAAAAACCCATACCATTACCAATCAAATGGATGCTGCATACGAAATTTTAGGTAGTTCTGTATTGGTTAAATTATTCAATAACAGTTTTAAAGTGTTTTGGGACGGAAGAACTTTTGAACCATAAAAAACTTTATCAACACCTTACAATTCCTAGTCAATAGACCTTATATTTGCATTCTTAATAAAAATGGGGCTTTGGCTCCTTAATTCAAAATGCGATAAGAAATGAATAATTGGTTTACAGTAAAAGTAAAATACACAAAACAACTTGAAAACGGCTCTTTTAAGAGAGTTACAGAACCATATTTGCTAGCCGCAATGACCTTTACCGATGCTGAAGCTCGCATTTATGAGGAGCTTGGTCAAATAATCCGTGGTGAATTTAATGTTGTTGGAATTACAAGAACTGAGATACACGATATATTCTTGTACGAAGATGCAGATGTTTGGTACAAAGTAAAGCTTACCTACGACTCTGTTGATGCAGATGCAGAAAAAGCAAAAAAAGTAACACAAAATTTCTTGGTTTCGGCAAGTTCCGTTAAAGAAGCTTATGACAGAATAAAAGAAAGTTTATCAACTTTATTAGTTGATTTTATTATTCCTTCAATTACTGTTTCTCCTATAGTGGAGATTTTCCCATACCAAGAAGAGATGGATAAAGAACTTAACCGTCGTCCATTGGAGGAAGAGGATAAAGATTTACCAGATATTAAATCAAAGCCAGGTAAAAAAGCAGTTTTTTCTGCACCTGGAAGTGATGTTGACGAAGATGTAGAAGAAGTTGAGAATGAGATTTCTGATGACTTCGACGAAGATGAAAATTAAAAAATGAGCAAATTTCTCGACGATTTAAAGCATGATCATAGTGATTTCGACGATGGCAAATTAGAAAGTCATTATGGAGATGAACCATGGGATTTATTTGTGAAATGGTATGCTGAAGCTTTTGAAAGAGAGCAAGTAGCCAACGCAATGACAATTTCGACAGCCTCAGCCGAAGGTCAGCCGACGACTCGAATTGTTTACTTGAAGGAACTTTTAGACGAGAAATTCATCTTCTATACCAATTACAATAGCGAAAAAGGAAGAAGTTTAATAATCAATAATAAAACCTGTCTCCACTTTTTCTGGCCGCAAGCCCAAAGGCAAATAAGAATTGATGGAATAGCAACAAAGGTTAGCCCAGAAATGTCAGATGAATATTTTGCTAGCCGACCAAGAGAGAGCCAATTAGGTGCTTGGGCTTCTCAGCAAAGCGAAATATTGGAAAGTCGTGAAGAACTAGAAAACCGAATTATTGAGCTTGATGCGAAATACCCGAATGATGTTCCTCGACCGCCACATTGGGGCGGATACGAAGTTGTAGCATCTAAAATTGAATTTTGGCAAGGACGACCTTCTCGATTGCACGACCGAATAGTCTATCAAAAAGAAGACGGAAATTGGAAAATATTCCGACTAAATCCATAAGATGGAAGAGTGGCAACCTGAAATTTTCAACTTATCAAATGGAATGAGATTCGTTTATTTACAAACGATTTCACCTGTTGCGCATTTAGGAGTGCACGTTTTGGCGGGCTCCCGTCTAGAAGATAAAAATGAGGAAGGTCTCGCACATTTTTTGGAGCATTGTATTTTCAAAGGCACAAAAAAGAGGAAGACATTTCACGTTCTTTCGAGGTTAGACTCAGTAGGTGGTGAACTAAATGCTTATACATCCAAAGAAGAGATGGTAGTTTATGCCTCTTTCGTAAAGAATCATACAGAAAGGGCAATGGAATTGTTGGCCGATATAACCTTGAATGCTAATTTTCCAGCTAAAGAAATCGAAAAAGAAAAGGAAATTGTTCTTGACGAAATAAATTCTTATTTAGATAGTCCTGGAGATAAAATATTTGATGATTTCGAAAGTTATCTTTTTGAAGGTCATGCTTTAGGAACAAATATTTTGGGGACGCCTGAAACGGTTTCTGCTTTTACTAAAAAAGATCTTGAAAAATATTTAGAGAAACATTTTCATGCCGACAATATGGTCGTATCGTTCGTTGGAAATGTTCCTTCTCAAAAAGTGCTAAAATGGATAGAGAAGTACTTTGCAAATTGTCCAAAACGCCAAAAAGAAATAGTAAAAGAGTTTACTGGTTGTCACCAGTTTCACAAAATTGAAAAAGAAGCAAATTATCAGGTCCATGCTGTTGTAGGTGGCTACGCACCTGGTTATGACGAGGAAGACAGGAAATGTATGTTTCTACTCACTAACATACTTGGTGGACCTGCTTTGAACTCAAAATTAAATTTATCCATTCGCGAAAAGTATGGATATTCCTATAACATCGAATCTTCATACACTCCCTATGGCGAAATTGGATTTTGGTCAGTTTATTTGGGGACGGATACGAAGTATTTAAAGAAATCGTTAAAGGTACTTTACAAAGAATTAGATAGTCTCCGAACTAAAAAGCTTAGCGATAAATACTTAAAAATGGCCAAAGATCAATACAAAGGTCACATGGCCCTTGCAATGGAAAGTCATTCTGGGTTGATGTTAAGCCTGGGTAAAAGTGTACTTCTTTTCAATCAAGTTGATTCCATTTTTGAAATGAATCAAAGTATAGAAAAAGTTACCGCAGACGATATTCAGAGGATTGCTAATAAATATTTTGCAAAAGAAAAGATTTCAGAGTTGATCTTTGAAATCGTCGAATAATCCCACTATATCAATAACACAATAAGCGATTGTATAAGGGCGTAAAGCAACCATAAAAAACAATTGGTCGTCATAAGGTTGAATAGAAGGAACAATTAAAACAATTTTTATCCCCCCCCTAATTAAAATTCTCTCCGTTCTTATTTACGAAACCAATTAAATAATATTGCTATGAAGTTCATTTCCCTAAAACAACTCCTTTTAGCTTGCTCGATTCTTTTTTCGACCAGCTTATTTTCACAGTCCTTTAATATAACTGGCGTGAATGCTGATACTTCTTGGGTTTATCCATGTGATAGTATAATTACTTTATCATTTTCACCTATAAATCAAAGTTTCAGTGGAAATGCCAATTTTTATTTCACTATACAAGGAACTAATTATGTAGCAGGTCCAATCGTCGTTACCGTTAATTGGGGTGATGGAACATTTAATACCTATACTGGTCAGTCTACCACTATAGGCGCTCCAATTCAGTTTGGAGGAATTACGCCATCTCACGTTTATTCCAATCCAGGAGTATCCTATCAAATGGTAGTAACCGTTACTAATCCTAATAATAATAGTACCGCTACGACAACTGAACAGGTTTATATCGGTTCATGTAATGGATATATTTATGGTTACCCACAAGTTGACTGCAACGGCGATAGCATTATCGATTCGACCTTGTATAATTCAACTGTTCCAATAATTTTATCAAATACTTCAGGAGGGGTTTATAATGGTGTTATGGTCAACGGACTTGCGTACCTTTCAAATATCCCTGCAGGAGTATATACTATTCAAGTGAGCAGTGCTTGGTTAGCAGCTAACAATTATACAGTTGCTTCAATTACGCCAGCAACAATGACTATTTCCCCTAATACAACGAATACAATACAAATTATTCTGAATTGTATTACAGTTCCAACATGGACAGGTTGTACAGTGGGTCAAGTATTTTGTGATGACAACAACAATGGAGTTTTTGATTCAAATGAAACAGGCATTCCTTCAGCTCCAGTTATTGTGCAATATAATAACCAATCTTATTATGGGATAACAGACCCTAATGGGTTTTATAATATATCCTTCCCGAATCCAAATATTAATTCTGCGACAGTAACAGTAAATTCTGGATGGTTAGCACAAAACGGATATTTCTTAACGAACAACTCTCAAATAACAACCGTTACACAGTGTTCACAAGCAAATAACTTACCAATTAATTTTGCTGTGGATTGTGATTCATCTACTGTTTCTAGTGAGTGCGTAATCGGTTGGGTTTTTTGCGACGCTAATTCAAATGGAATACTAGACTCCGGTGAAGTTACCATACCATATGCTCCAGTAATGCTCTCTGGAAATGGGAATACAGTAACAGTTTATTCGAATTCAAATGGTATTTTCAATTATTCAGGATTTGGAAATTTAGGAACATCCACTATCGTTTCAATCAGCCAATACTGGTTGGCTCAACACGGTTATTCAGCAATAAATCAAGTTTTAACGACTACAACTAATTGTAACTCATTAACACCAATATATTTTGGGTTGAATTGCGGATCTACTTCAGGGTGCGCTGATTTATGGACAACAGTAACGCCTTGGATAGGATATTATCAAAATCAAACCAATTATGTGAAATTGAAATGGGGAAATTATGGTCCAGCACCTGCTCAATCCTATACACTTACTTTTACCTATCCAGCTGGTGTGACGCCAATTACTTCATCAATTGGTAACCAAAACTTTACAATCTCAGGAAATACAATCACATGGGTTGTAACTGGAAGTAATTTATCTAGTTTTTTGAGTACTGATGTAATCTACTTTACTGTGCCAGGAGGATTAACAAATGGAACACAACATATCTATTCTTCAACAATTACAGCAAACGGAACAAATGCAGATTGCTACTCAGCAAATAACAACGGTTCATTGATGATGATTTTGGGTAACAGTTATGATCCAAATGATAAAAATGTTAGTGCAACCACGATAATCAGTCCGTCTGTTCAAGATGAGTTAACCTATACTATTCGTTTCCAGAACACGGGAACTGCGCCAGCACAAGATGTTTACGTCTTAGATACTTTAAGTGCAAACCTAGACTGGACAACCTTTAAGATGATTAACGCATCGCATGATATGCAGTTGATTGATTTAGGAAATGGTGTAATGAAATTCAACTTCCCTGGAATCTGGTTGCCAGATAGTACGACAAATGAGCCTTTAAGTCATGGTGAATTTACCTACTCTATCAAAGAGAATGTAGGTAATGGAGTTGGGTCACAAATTTTGAATACCGCTCATATTTACTTTGATTGGAATCCGGCTATAGTAACAAACACAACGTTCAATGAGAATAACGTTCTTGGACTATCTGAAAATGAAATAAGTAAAGTTATGTTGATGCCGAATCCGTTTACTGATTTTGTAAATGTAGTTTCATCTCATAACATTGAGCAAGTTATGGTTAGTGATTTAACTGGAAAGGTTGTTTACAGTCAATATGTGAATGGTTCAACAACTAAACTAGACTTAGCTGACTTAACAAGCGGAGTTTATTTAGTCAGAGTGCAATCCAACAACGAGACATCAACTATGCGAGTAGTTAAAAAATAGAATTCAAAATCAAATTTTGTGAAAGGTTAATTCTTAGGAGTTGGCCTTTTTTTTGTACATTGTTAATTTCAAAGGGGGTAAGTTGATAAATAATTACTTTTTTTTGGTTGACCCCCCTAAAAAATGAACTACATTTGTCAAAATTCTTTAAAAAGTAAGAAAATGGCAACAAAAAGAATGCAAGCTTATCAAGATGTGATGGGTAGAGTTCCTCGAAAAATGGAATTTGACGGTAAAATCTCTGAAGTTTTTGGAGAAAATGTTTTTCACACAGAAATCATGAGAGAGTATCTTCCTAGTGAAGCATACAAGTCCATGATAGAGTCGATTCAAAATGGAACACGTTTGGATCGTAAAATTGCAGACCAAGTTGCTTCAGCAATGAAAGATTGGGCTGTAACAAAAGGAGCAACACACTATACGCATTGGTTTCAACCGCTAACGGGAACTACTGCTGAAAAACACGATGCATTCTTTAAGCCAGTTGGACCAGGCCGTGCTATTGAGCGATTTGATGGAGATTTATTGGTTCAACAAGAACCGGATGCGTCATCATTTCCAAATGGAGGAATACGTAATACATTCGAAGCACGTGGATACACAGCTTGGGATCCATCTTCACCAGCATTCGTAATTAGCAAAACACTTTGTATTCCAACGATTTTCATTTCTTATACAGGTGAAGCATTGGATTATAAAATGCCTCTTTTGAAAGCATTACACGTTGTTGACAAAGCGGCAACAGAGGTTTGTCAATACTTTGATAAAAACGTTCAAAAAGTACACGCAACTTTAGGTTGGGAGCAAGAATATTTCTTAATAGATTCGGCTTTATACAATGCACGACCAGATATCATGATGACTGGCAGAGCTTTATTTGGTCACGCTCCAGCCAAAGGGCAACAATTGGATGATCATTATTTCGGTTCTATTCCTGAGAGAGCAACCAATTTTATGCGTGAGTTTGAATATGAAGCTATCCGTTTGGGAATTCCAGTTACAACTCGCCACAATGAAGTTGCACCAAATCAATTCGAATGTGCTCCGATTTTTGAAGAGTGTAATTTAGCCAATGACCACAACCTTTTGTTGATGGATATTATGGAAAAAGTTGCTAGAAAGCATGATTTCAGAGTTTTACTTCATGAAAAACCATTCGCAGGTGTCAATGGATCAGGAAAACACAACAATTGGGCATTAGCCACTGATACTGGTGTTAACCTTTTGGCTCCTGGAAAAAATCCAAAATCGAATTTACAGTTCTTGACTTTCTTTGTCAATACAATAAAAGCTTTGCATGACAATGCAGATTTGCTTAGAGCATGTATCGCTGGAGCAGGAAACGACCACAGACTTGGAGCGAATGAAGCGCCTCCGGCAATTATTTCAGCGTTCATTGGAACTCAATTGACCCAAGCATTGGACAATTTGGAGAAAAACGTGAAAGCTGGAAAAATGACGCCAGAGGAAAAGACAGAATTGAAACTGAATATTGGCAAGATTCCACAAATCATTTTAGATAATACCGATAGAAATAGAACATCTCCTTTTGCCTTTACGGGTAACAAGTTTGAGTTCCGTGCTGTAGGTTCATCAGCAAACTGTGCATCTGCTATGATTGTTTTGAATACGATCATGGCAAATCAATTGACTTTGTTCAAGAAAGCAGTTGACGGTCGAATCAACAAAGGAGAAGGGAAAGATGAAGCAATTTTGAAAGAGCTTCAAGTGATGATTACAGATTCTAAAAAAATTCGCTTTGAAGGAAACGGATATGGCGAGGAATGGGTGAAAGAAGCAAAAAAACGTGGACTTTCTAATCTAAAAGACACACCAAGTGCTTTGAAAGTATGGGGAGACAAAAGAGTCGCTAAGTTATTTGATGACATGGGTGTCTTAACCCCAAGAGAACTGCACGCGCGTCAAGAAATTGAATATGAGGCATACGTATATAAAATCCAGATAGAAGCTCGTTTAATGGGTGATTTGGCATTGAATCATATTTTGCCGGCCGTTGTAGAATATCAAAATAAACTTTTAGCGAATGTTCAAGGAATGTTCGATGTTCTTGGCGAAAAACAAGCGAAAGTAGCTTGTGACGCACAATTGGATCTTTTGATGCGTACTTCTGTTCATATGAATAAAATGAAAGATGCCTGTGATCTAATGTTGGTAGACCGTAAAGATGCTAACAAGATCGAGGATATGGAGAAAAAAGCTCGAGTTTATTGTGATAAAGTCAAAGTTCATTTTGATGAAATTCGTTACCACGCGGATAAATTGGAAATATTGATTGACGATGAGGTTTGGCCATTGCCAAAATTCAGAGAAATGCTTTGGACTAGATAAATTGGAATTATGTTTTATATAAGAGTCGGCATTTGGTCGGCTCTTTTTTTTGATTAAAATTCGATAATTCGTATTTCAAATTTGGGAATTTGCAGATTCCCAAATTTACGAACGAGGTCTGTTAATCAGAATTTTAGAATTGTTTTTGAAAAAATTCAACTCTTTATCTCAAAATTCCCCTATAACTAATTCAAAATTTCTATTTTTGTCTTATCTAAATCAATTCTAAATAAGGAATGCTAGGTTCAGCTTTAAAAATCGTAATTGCGGACAATAATGACATCGTTTTGGTGGGCTTGCAAAGCATTCTGCATGCTGAGAAAGGAATAGAGGTGGTAGGTGAGGCGAGAAGCAATAGTCAATTGATGGCCTTATTAAAACAATTTGAAACGGACGTGGTATTGATTGATTATACTGCTGACGGTTTTGATATTGATATTATTCCAAAAATTAAAAGCAAATACGAAAAAATTGAAATTTTAGCCATAACACCTGAGCAATCGGCACAAACATTAGTGCATGCATTGCGAAGTGGTGTAAAGTCTTATATAAAAAAGGATTGTGATGTTACCGAAATCGTTGATGCGGTTCGCGAAACAGGTAAAGGAACGAAGTTTTTTTGTGGACAAATACTAGAAACAATTCAAAAGGCCTCAATTGACGTTAATGACATAGATTTGGATTCGTTCACATGCGCACCAGTTCTTTTAACGGAACGTGAAAATGAAATAATTGTTTGGATTTCGGAAGGGTATACCAACGCGCAAATTGCTGAAAAACTGTTCATTAGCAATCACACGGTGAATACACACAGGAAAAACATCATGACAAAACTAGGTGTAAAGAACACTGCGGGAATTGTTATGTATGCTGTTAAAACTGATTTGGTGAAACCAAACAAGTTTTTGTTTAGTTCGGAGGTGTAGGGTTGCAGAATTTATTTCTAACATTCCTTAAAATCTTAAATAAAAAAATACAATCTTCTTACTATATTTGTCCTTCGTATTAAACTAATATAAATTCATGGCGACGAAAGCACCAAAAAAACCAAGTACAGCAACTGTAAAATCAAAAGCAGCGAAAGGGACGAAGTTTTCCAAAGAAACCTATTTGAAATGGTACAAAGACATGTTACTCATTCGCAAGTTTGAGGAGAAAACAGGTCAATTGTATATTCAACAAAAATTTGGTGGTTTCTGTCACTTATACATTGGTCAAGAAGCTATAGTTGCTGGCACAGCTAGTGCTTGTCAAAAAGGCGATAAACACATGACAGCTTATCGTGATCATGCTCATCCCATTGCATTAGGAACTGATCCTCGCGTTTTAATGGCTGAATTGTACGGACGTACAACAGGTTGTTCAAAAGGAAAAGGTGGTTCGATGCACTTTTTTGATAAAGAAGTTGGTTTTATGGGCGGACACGGTATCGTTGGAGCGCAAATTGCTATGGGTGCAGGTGTTGCATTTGGCGAGAAATACGCTGGAACCGACAATTTAGCCGTGGTTTCAATGGGTGACGGAGCAGTTCGTCAAGGAGCATTGCACGAAACGTTTAATATGGCCATGTTGTGGAAATTACCAGTGATTTTTATCATTGAGAATAACAACTACGCGATGGGAACGTCTGTAGAGCGAACGACTAATGTTCAAGATTTGTCTAAAATTGGTCTTTCTTACGAAATGCCATCAAAAATAGTAAACGGAATGCGTCCCGAATCAGTTCATGAAGCAATTGCTGAAGCAGCTGTTAGAGCTCGAAAAGGTGATGGTCCAACTTTATTAGATATCCGAACGTACCGATACAAAGGTCACTCAATGTCAGATCCTCAGAAATACCGTACGAAAGAGGAAGTATCTGAGTGGATGGAACAAGATCCAATTGAACATTGTTTGAAAGTTATCAAAGAAAACAAATGGATGTCTGCAAAAGAAATTGAAGCGGTTTCAGAATGGGTGAAAAAGGAAGTAGAAGAGTCAGTTGAATTTGCTGAGAACTCTCCATACCCAGAAGGAAAAGATTTGTATGATGATATTTACAAAGAGCCTGATTACCCTTACATTATTGAATATTAATCGAATAGATATATAAAAGAAAATATGGCTGAGATTATTTATATGCCGAAATTGAGCGACACCATGACAGAAGGTGTTGTTGCAGAATGGTTGAAAAAAGTTGGTGACACTGTTGCTAATGGAGAGCTTATAGCAGAAATAGAAACTGATAAGGCGACTATGGAATTTGAATCGTTCTACGACGGTGTTTTATTGCATATTGGCGTTGAAAAGGGCAAAGGAGCTCCGGTAAATTCAATATTAGCTATTATAGGTGAAAAAGGGGAGGATGTGAAAGCTATTTTGGCAAACGCAACTCCAGGAGGTGATGCTCCAGCTGCAAAGCCTGAAGCTTCAAAAGAAGAAGCTCCAAAAACGGAAGCGCCTGCACCAAGTCCAGAGCCAGTTGCAGTAAAAACAGAGACTGTTGCTGCACCAACCCCAACTGTTTCTTCATCTAATGGTTCAAATGATTCTCGTTTAATGGCAAGCCCATTAGCGAAGAAATTAGCCGAAGAAAAAGGTATAGATATTAATCAAGTTGCCGGTACTGGTGAAAATGGTCGTGTTGTTAAGCGCGATGTTGATCACTTTGTGCCATACACGCCAGCAAGTCGTCCAGCATTTTCTTCTGCTCCTGCTGGAACAGAGTCATATACGGAAGTGCCAAATACGCAAATGCGTAAAGCGATTGCTAAAACATTAACAGCATCAAAGTTTTCTGCTCCTCATTTCTATTTGAAGATGGAAGTAGACATGGATAACGCTATTCAAGCTCGTAATGCTATCAATTCGGAAGATGGGGTAAAAGTTTCATTTAATGATATGTTGATTAAAGCAGTAGCTGTTGCTTTGAGAAGGAATCCAAAAGTAAATGCAGATTGGATGGGCGAATCTATTCGCTACAACAATCATATTCATATTGGTGTTGCGGTAGCTGTTGAAGACGGATTAGTTGTTCCAGTTGTTAAATTTGCCGATTCAAAAGGAATTGCACAACTGGGTGCTGAAATTAAGGATCTTGCTTCAAGAGCACGCGATAAAAAGATAAAGCCAGAAGAAATGCAAGGTGGAACTTTCGCAGTTTCAAATCTTGGAATGTTTGGAATTGAAGATTTCACTTCAATTATCAATCCTCCAAACGGATGTATTTTATCTGTTGGTCAAATAAAAGCTACTCCAGTTATTAAAAACGGAGAAATTGTTCCAGGAAACGTGATGAAATTAAGCTTGTCTTGTGATCACCGTGTTGTTGATGGTGCAATAGGTTCTGAGTTCTTAAAAACATTAAAGGAATTATTAGAGAATCCTGTAAGAATGTTGGTTTAATTAAAACCGTATAAAATTATGAAAGTCAGTCCTTTTGGGCTGGCTTTTTTTATTCCTCCTCTTTATAAAATGGAGTTTTTTCGCCAGAATAGATAAAGGTTTTTAAGGTATTTTCTTCTGGTGGAATTGGACAGGAATAACGATGTGAATACGCGCAGTAAGGATTGTAAGCAAGGTTGAAGTCTACAATTACCTCTATTTGATTTTTATCCATTGTAAGATCTAGATAACGTCCGCCTCCATAAGTCATTTTGGAAGAAGTCATATCACGAAAAGGAACAAAAAAGTAGTTTTTATATTTTTTAATTCCTTTCAACTCTAAGTTCTGGTATACGGTCAATTGGAGCTCTTTCCCATTCAAATTAAATTTCAAGTAGCCGTAACGACGATAAATAGGAGTTCTTTCAGTTGAGGTAGGCATTTCGAATTTTTTTCCAATTGACTTTTCAAATTTTGCCTCAACGATGTAGCTTGAATCAATGTAGAAATAATGAAGTCCTTCAAAATGATTTAGGTCTTCCTCAGTGAGAATGCCTTTTACAGGGTTTAAAAGTTCAATTTCTTTAGACTTCCTTTCGGAAATGATAGAATCGAAGTAACTGGTTTGAGAATAGGAGTAAAGTGTTGAAAGTGTAAATACTAATACCAAAAATAATTTCATCGTGAACCGAAAATTGCGCTTCCCACGCGGACCATAGTGCTTCCTTCTTCGATTGCGATTTTGAAATCGCCACTCATTCCCATGGAAATCTCTTTAAATTTGTCATTATACTTGAAGAAGTGACTCTTAAGTACGTTGAAATACCCTTCAAGGTTTCGAAATTCCTCACGGACTTGGTCTTCATTATCCGTGTTTGATGCCATTCCCATAACTCCGTCAATGGAAATGTTTTGCATTTCCACAAATGTTCTACTTTCTAAAAGTTCCTTTGCTTCTTCAAAATTTAATCCAAATTTGCTTTCTTCTGTAGCAATATGGAACTGCAGAAGACATGAAATAACCCTTTCGTTTTTAGCGGCTTGCTTGTTTATTTCTTGAAGAAGTTTTAAGCTATCTACGGCGTGGATTAAACGAACAAAAGGCGCAATATATTTTACCTTATTACTTTGTAAATGGCCAATAAGGTGCCAGTTTATATCTTTTGGAAGTTCGTCATATTTGTCAACTAATTCTTGAACTTTGTTTTCACCAAAATGTCTTTGTCCTAAATCGTATAGCTTTTTTATTTCACTCGATGGCTTCGTTTTAGAAACAGCAACAAGACAAACGTCAGAAGGAATTTTGGAAGCGATATTTTCAAAAGTTTCTTTACTCATTGATAGGGTAAATTGTTAATCCACTGCGCATTTTGGGTTCAATCCATGTGGATTTTGGTGGCATAATCATCTTGTTGTCAGCTACTTTTTTAATTTGATCCATACGGACAGGGTAGAGTAAAAAAGCTATGTCAAAATGACCTTTTTTCATTTTGCGTAATAATTTGTTCTCAGGCTCTATTCCTGATATAAAGCCGATATTTCGGTCAGTTTTTAAATCATCGATACCTAAGATTGGTGTCAAGACGTAATTCGTTAAAATCTCAGCATCTAAACTTCGCACGGGATGGTTTGATTCGATAATTTCAGGTTTACACTGAAGACTATACCATTTATCTTCCATCAGCATGGTGATTTCATGCTCTTGTAGGGGTTTTCTCCCTTTGGTGAGTGGAAGTACTAGAAAGTTTTCACCAAGCTTGTGTAAGAAGCTGTTTAAGTCAAGTTTTGTTTTGTTTTTGATTAAACGGTTATATTCATAGATTTTCAGTTTTTTCTCATCAATTAAGAAACTTAGAAAATAACCGTCATTATCGTATTGAATTTTGTTGTTTTTTCTTGAATTCTTTAAAAGAGCGGATGAAGCGCTGCGGTGATGTCCATCTGCGATATAACATGAATCCATTTTTTCAAATACGCTTATTGTATTTTGGCATTGAGCTTCATTCATGAGCCATAACTCATGCTTTACTTCATCAGTTGTAGTGAATTCATATTCAGGTCTTTCAGAGCAAACTTCATTTAGTATTTCGTCCAATTCTGAATCGCTTTCATGACACAATAAAACTGGTTCAGCGTTGTATCCAACAATGTCCAAATAGGCCGTAAATAACTCTTCTTTGGATGTTAAAGTTGCTTCGTGTTTTTTGATTTTATCATCGTTATAATCCTCAATGCTTGAAGCTGAAATAACACCTGTATAGTTTTGGTTATGAGTTGATTGTCTGTAAATATATAAAGTTGCTTTTTCTTCTCGTCGGAGAACATCTTTAGTTATGTATTCAGCATACTTGTTTTTTACTAATTGAATTCTATTCTCGAATTCTCTGCCATCCGAGTCACTCGATAGTAAATCGTAATTTGGATTTATAATTTGCAAAAAAGAGTATGGATTGCTTTTCAGTTTTGCCTTTAAAACACTTTTTTTATAACAATAGTATGGTCTTGTAGCAACAAGATGAGCCTTGTCACGAACAGGTCGCAATGCACGAAAAGCTTTGATTTTAATCATTTATTAATTGAATGTGCCAAACTTAGAAATTATCAAATCAGCAAGCTCTTCACCAATTCGATCTTGAGCCTCAATTGTTGCAGCTCCAATGTGCGGTGTGCAGGCTATTTTAGGGTGATTTAATAAGTCTTGTCTTGGATTTGGTTCATTTTCATAAACATCAAGTCCGGCAGCCGCTACTTTCCCACTATTCAAAGCTTCAAGCAAAGCGTCTTCGTCGATTACGCCACCTCGCGCCGCGTTGACAATGCGAACACCGTCTTTCATTAGTTTAAATTCCTCTGTGCCAAAAACAGCTGCGCCATTCTCTTGTTTTGGAACGTGTAGAGAAATGAAGTCCATTTTTGGAAGATTTGTATTTAGGTCTGTTTCAACATCTATTTTTGTTGATATATATCCAACACCTTGTATTTCAGGAAGATTTATGGTAATCGTTTCTTCGTCTTGTGAAACAGCAATTACTTTCATGCCACAACCCAATGCATATGAAGCTAGGCTTTGTCCAATTCGTCCAAACCCTATTATTCCCAGGGTTTTCCCTCTTAGCTCTACACCTTTGCCGTAGCTTTTCTTTAGGGCTGAAAAATTATTGTTTTCCATGTTTCTAAAGCTTTCGTGGAAAAAGCGTGAAATGGAAAACAGATTGCCCATAACTAATTCCGCAACCGATTGCGAAGATGCTGCAGGAGTATTGATGACAGTTAATCCCTTTTCGCGTGCATAGGCGACATCAATATTGTCCATTCCCACTCCGCCGCGACCAATTAATTTGAGATTTGGACAGCTATCGATTACTTCTTTTCTAACAGTGGTTGCGCTTCTTACTAGGACAATTTCGATATTATTTTTATTAATCTTATTAATTAATCCAAACTGTTCAACTTTTTCTAAATCAACAGTATAGCCTGCTTTTTTTAATTTGTTTATTCCGGCAGCTGAAATACCGTCATTTGCTAATACTATCATTTATCCTTTTGTTCTTTTTAATTCATTCATTACGTCAACTAACACTTTTACACTGCTCAATGGAAGTGCATTATACATACTTGCTCTATATCCACCAACCGAACGGTGACCTGGTAAGCCAACTATTTCAGCTCCTTTCCACATATTGTCGAATTCTTCTTGTAGATTTTCATTTTCCAAAAGAAAGGTAACGTTCATTCTAGATCGATCTTCAATTGCCACAGTCCCTTTGAATAAAGGGTTGCTATCAATTTCTGTATATAAAAGATTCGCTTTCGCAATGTTGTCTTTTTCAATATGCGCCACACCACCTTTAGCAATACTGTTTCTAAGATTTAGCATAGAAACAAATATTGAGAATACAGGCGGAGTGTTTAGCATAGATTCTTTAGCCGCTTGTGCAGCTAAGTCCATGTAGGTTGGTAAAAACTTTGAAGTCGATTTCCCGAGAACTTCATCCTTAACAATATACAAAGTTGCTCCAGCAGGACCAAGATTTTTTTGAGCTCCAGCATAAATCAAATCAAAGTCGGCAACATTGATAGTTTTGGAGAAAATGTCTGAAGACATATCGCAAACTAACGGGAGTTTTGACTTTGGAAAATCCTGAAATTGAGTTCCATAGATTGTATTGTTTGAAGTAAAGTGAAGATAATCTAGGTCATCTGACAAGTCAAGCTCTTTTGGAATGTAAGTGAAGTTCTTGTCTTCAGAACTTGCAACCACTTTAACGTCACAACCCACTTTTTTGGCTTCTTTAATTGCGCCAGAGGCCCAAGTTCCAGTATTGATGTATCCTGCCTTGCCGCTTCTCATCATATTTAAAGCAGAAATCGAGAAACCTAGCGAAGCCCCTCCTTGAAGAAATAGAACTGAATAACCATCAGGAACGTTAAGCGCTTTTTTAACAAGCTCGATTGCTTCGTCCATAACAGCGACAAAGTCTTTATGTCTATGAGAAACTTCCAAAATGGATAAACCATTGAAATCTAGAACCGCTTCTGAGGCGCTTTTAAATACTTCTTGAGGCAAAATACAAGGGCCTGCTCCGAAATTATGTTTCATATCTTTTATGACGTTAAAAGCAAAAAAAAGCTATCACACGGATAGCTATTTTTTGAAATTCATATTATATTATTTTTTAGCTGCTGGTTTTTTAGCTGCGGGAGCTTTTTTAGCCGCTGGTGCCTTTTTAGCTACAGTTTCTTTTTTAGCTACAGTTTTTTTAACTGCTGCTGCTTTTTCTTTTACAGGTTTCGCTTCTTTGGTACTCGCAGCTTTCTTAGCTTTTTTCGGTGCTGCAGCTACTGTGCTCGAAGTTTTACTTTTTTTTGGTCGAGACACGCCATAAGAACCCATTGTTCTTTTGCCTTTTGCTGTTTTTTTATCACCTTTTCCCATAGTATTTAATTTAGTATTATTTGTATCTTAATGATTGCAAATATAATATTCTATTTCCGTATTTCAAGTATCCTTTTGCGAATTTCCTCTTCTATTTTAGAACCTTCACGAATAATCTTCGTGCACCATTTTATCTTTAGTTTAGTTTGTTCCTCTTCATTCATTAAAAAGGGAACATTCTCATTTTCTAAACGGTTACGCAGAAACTGCAATGTCAAGGCTACTGAAACGGATACATTGTAACTTTCGGTAAAGCCATACATGGGGATTTTAACAAAGTGGTCTGCCATGTTAACGACTTCTTGACTAATTCCTTCTCCTTCGGTGCCGAATACTAATGCTATTGGCTTATCTAGAGGTATTTCAGTCATTTTTTTTTCGTTTTCATGAGGTGTTGTAGCAATAATTGTATAACCATCATTCTTTAATTTGGTCAAACAATCTTTTGTTGGGTTTGGCGTAGAATAGTTTTTGAGATCCACCCATCGACCTGCTCCTCGAGCAATGTCGCGTTGAACCATGTATTTATTATTCTTCTCAATTGCGTGTAATGTTTGAACGCCAAAACAATCACACGTTCTTAAGACTGCACTGGCATTGTGCTCTTGATAGATATTTTCAAGAACTACGGTCATGTAATCGGTCCTTAGCGATGCAATCGAGTCAAAGAGTTCAATTTTATTAGGAGAGATTATTTTGTGAAACTCATCAAGAACTAAGCTGTCAATATTCATATTTAAAACAAAAAAAGGGAATCTTAACGATTCCCTTTAGAAAGATATTATACAATTATCTTAGTTTACTTTACCAGATAAATCAGCACCTGCTTTGAATTTTACTACATTCTTAGCTGCGATTTTGATTTCTTTCCCTGTTTGAGGGTTACGTCCAATTCTAGCTGATCTTTTAGAAATTGAAAAAGAACCGAATCCTACTAAAGAAATTCTATCACCTTTTTTCAATGCTTGACCTGTTACTGCTACGAATCCGTCTAATGCTTTTTTTGCGTCAGCTTTTGTGATTCCACCTTCTGATGCCATTGCATCGATAAGTTCTGCTTTGTTCATAAAATTTTAGTTTTAAAAAAGTTTCTTGTAATTAATATGAGAGCAAATATAGCCGAATATCAATAGGTTCCAAGTGTTTGGGGTAAAAAATGCTGAATTTTGTGGAAAAAAGTAATAATATGTTCATAAATGCCTTAAAAACGCCCCTATTCAAGGGTTTTGAGCTTTCCAATCAAATCAAATGGAATTCATCAATGTTGTTTCCGGCCAAAAATTCGCTTGCTGTCATCTTTCTTTTACCTTCAAGTTGTAACTCAGTTATTCTTAAATAGTAATCCGAACATGGGAATAAAACAGCTTTTTTCTCAGCGATCAACTTGTTTTGATTGCTTCGCAACTCTGTGACTTCACTACAGTATAATTTACATGTGAGTATTTTCCCGTCTTTTTGCAAGCGACACCAAGCAGCTGGGTAAGGGCTGAGTCCGCGAATAAAGTCATGATTTACCTCCGCAACGCTCTCCCAATTGATAAGACAGTCATCTTTGAAGATCTTTGGAGCTTTTTTTAGCTGACTTAAATCAAACTCTTCTTGATCTTTTGGAGAGATAGAATTGTTTTCTATGTTGTCAATTGTTCTTAACATGGTGTCCTTGCCAAGTAAGGCAAGTTTGTCATGCAACTCTCCTGCAGACATATCATGAGTAATTGAAATTCTGTCAGAATCAATAATTTTCCCTGTATCAATTTCCTTTTCAATAAAGAAGGTGGTAACACCAGTTTCTTTCTCCCCATTTATTATTGCCCAGTTTATTGGCGCTGCACCCCGGTATTGCGGTAGAAGTGAACCATGAAGATTAATCGTTCCCTTTTTCGGCAAAGACCATACGATTTCTGGAAGCATGCGAAAAGCAACGACAACAAATAAATCTGCATTTAATGCCTTAAGCTCAGAAACAAAGTTTTCATCTTTCAGATTGGTGGGTTGAAGAATATTCAGTCCTTTTTCGACACTGTATTTTTTTACAGCGCTTTGATTCAATTGTCTTCCTCGACCCGCAGGTTTATCAGGAGCAGTAATTACTCCACATATATCTAGCCCTTTTTCAAAAAGGCCATTTAAAATTGTAACTGCAAATTCGGGCGTACCCATAAACACTATTCTCATATTCTAAATAATTTTGTCGTGCCAGACTTTACGCTTTAAATACATGTATGACATCAAACCTAAACTTCCAAAATAGACATATTCGACCGTCCAAATATAGAAAATAGGGAAGTTCAATACTTTAATGAAAAGGTAAGCACATGTTAGATATAGTATGACACAAATTGATTCTATATACAAGGTAATGTTAGTGTTGCCGCTTCCATTTATAGTTTGGTAATAAACATTAACAAAGCCAAAAAGAAAAATGGATGGCGAAACCATTCTAAGAATTTTAGCACTTTCTTTAATATATAATGGATCTGGATTTATCAATTTTATCAATGTTTCAGGATAGAAAAGAGCTCCATGAAAAATAAGGAATAGGAATAACATGGTCAATTGCCTTACCCTTTTTTGAATAACGGCAATTTCATTTTTACGATCTCCGCCCAAATATTGCGATACATAAGTCTTGGTTGTTGCGGCAAATCCCCAAATAGGTACAAATGCGAGCATATAAATGACTCTAATGTTCTGCGATACTGTTAGTTCGAATTTTCCTATTTGTTCAATTAGCGTAAAGAAAACAGTCCATGTAGAAAGAGCAAGAAACCCTTGAAGCATCATCGGACTTCCAATTCTAAATAAAGTTTGCATGGCTTTGAACTTAAAACCCAAATTTTTCAAAAGACCAATTTCTCGATTTTTTTTGGAGGCAACAAGCAAAGCAAGTATACAAATCATTCCTAATCCATCGGCAATGGTGGATGCCCAAGCAGCGCCGTCTAGCCCCATTTCCGGCAAACCTATATTTCCGAATATTAGACCGTAATCTAGGATTACATTGCTCAAAGCCGTAACAATGGATGCAATTAGCACCTTACCAGTTTGTCCGCTAGCGAATAAATATGCATTGACTGAAAGCGTGAAAACAGCAAAAAACAGCCCGAAACTTCTTATTTCTATGAACCTTCCTTGAGCAATGGCTAAATCTTGGTGTTTCGAATAGGAGAGTAAGGCATCGCTCATAAAAAGCTGTATGACGATAAATAAAAAGCTAGCTAATAGTAAGTTAGTCCAAACGGTTGTTCCAAGAATGGAACCCAATTCACTAAATTGTTTCTGTCCAATACGCCTGGCAAAAACAATTTGGGAACCGTCTCCAATCCCCATTAATGCAACAAAAAGAGTCACGTAAATCAATCCAGCATTGCCAGAAGCATCAAAAGCTAAAGTGCTATACCGACTCAAAAATGAAGCGTCGGTTATCATTACAATGGATTGTATGAAACTTGCGCCCATCACCGGTAAAGCAATGGCCAAAATTGTTTTATAACGATAATCTAGCATTATTGGACTTGAATGACCAAACCTTTTAAATATTCACCTTCCGGATGGAAAGCACTTATTGGGTGATCCGCTGGTTGATGCAATTGCTCCAGAATTCTAACTTCTCGTTGTGCTTCAATTGCGGCAGAAATAACGGTGTGATTAAATAGTTCTTTGTCAACAACTTGAGAGCAAGAGAAGGTGAAAATTATCCCGCCTGGTTTTATCTGTCGAATCGCATTGGCATTTAATCGTTTGTAACCTTGAACAGCTTGATGTCTTTTGTTTCGGTGTTTCGCGAATGCTGGCGGATCTAAAACGATGATATCATATTCGGACTCTAAGTCTTTTAAAAAAGTGACTGCGTTGTCTACAATGGATTTGTGCTCACCATTAAATTTATTGAGTTTAATATTCTCTTCGGTCAAATCTATTGCCTTTTGAGAGCTATCCAATGAATGAACTTCTTTAGCTCCTTGAATCAATGAAGATAAACTGAATCCGCCTGAGTAACAAAATGTGTTTAAAACGACTTTGTCTTTTGAATATTTCCCAAGAAGAGAGCGGCTTTCACGTTGATCGATGAAGAAGCCAGTTTTTTGTCCATTAATCCAATCGATGGCGTAATTAATACCATTTTCCATTGCCAAATGGGGAACATCACACTTACCAAACAAGTATCTGTTTTCTGGATTTATATGAGAAGGTAGTGTTTCTGAATTCTTTGTATAAATTGCGTGAACTCTTTTTCCAAATAAGTCTCTCAGGGCAAGTGCCATTGTTTCTAAGGCCAAATACATACCAACGCTATGGCATTGGATGATTAAAACACCGTTGTAATGATCTATAATCAATCCAGGTAAACCATCACCTTCACCATGAATTAAGCGACAAATGTTATTTGTTTCAGAAAAAAGTCCAAGTTGCTCGCGTAATTTCAAAGCATTTTCAAATTTATTGAAATAGAACTCTTTATCGATTTTTATTTTTTCATGCGTTAAAACTCGAACGGCAATTGTACCATGTTGAAAATGTCCAATTGCCAAGAAATCACCGTTAGTAGTGGCTAAAGAGACCAATTCACCATCCGTGAAAGATTCTGTGTCGGAAAGAATTGCACCAGAAAATACCCAAGGATGTTTTCTTAATATAGATTTTGTTTTGTCTTTTCGGATAGTTAATTCTCTCATATTTCCTTGGAATAAGCCGCAAATTTAGGAATTTGACTGGACTTCTGTTGTGAAGCTTTTGATTTGATTAAATTTGCAACAAAACAAAACGAATGGCTTTTTTGATAAACGTTTTCATGAACAACGAGTTGTATTCGCAAGAATTCGCGGATGAGCATCATGCGGGAGAGGAATCTGCTGACAACAAGCTATTTGAATGGGAGGATGAAATGAATATTCGGACTGAAATTGCTGAAGTGGATATTGAGGAAAATGCAATTTACACTTTGCGTGGTGAAAAAGCTGATGGTGCTAAATTCGAAATAGAAATTCCAAATACCTTAATTTTTAATTTCATTAACGAGGATAATTCTGTGACGCAAATTGCTTGTTCTCAGAGTTTAGTTGATAGCTACGATTTAATAATCAACGACAAAATATTGACTGTTTTTCTAAAAGGTGAGCCATACGCAAATCCATTTCCAGGACTATATTTGGCCTCAAAAGCCTTTCCTAAAGAATTGATAGCTAGTGTTAGAGATTAAAAATATTCATTTTTCTTACGATAGAGAAATACTTCATGACGTCTCTTTTTCATTGAAAAAAGGTCAGTTTTTAGGAATTGTTGGAAAAAGTGGTGGAGGGAAATCCAGCTTATTGAAAATTATAGGTGGTTTTTTGACACCCAATTCAGGAGAGGTACATTTCAATGAAGCTTTGATGAAAAAGCCTTCAGAAATGTTGATTCCAGGTTACGAGCAAATCGCTATTGTACATCAGGATTTTGGTTTAGACCTATATCACACGGTTATCGATAATATCAGGCAAAAAATACTTCATTTACCGACCAAGTTTCAAGATAAATTGATCCGTCAAATGATCGACTTACTTGATTTATCACATTTAGAAAGTCAAAAAGCTATTGATTTATCTGGCGGAGAGCAACAGCGATTGTCCATTGCTAGAGCTTTGGCAAGCGAATCTGATTTAATTTTACTAGATGAGCCTTTTGTTCATCTAGATGCGCCAATGCGAGCCAGATTACTTAATTATCTTGAAAAACTTAAGGAAATAAGGGATGTCAGTTTTATTATAGTCACTCATAATGGCGATGAAATACTCGGTTTATGTGACGAAGCTATTTTCATGAAAAAAGGAAAAATCAAGAGAAAGGGAAGTCCTTCAAAGTTTTACGATTCTCCTAAAAGTATCGAGGAAGCTGAGTTTTTTGGACCAATAAATTCAGTTTTGATCAATAAAAAACGCAAATTGTTTCGGCCGAACCAATTTTCTCTGGATGCAAAGGAAAATTCAACCAAACTTGAATTAACTTTCCTGAAAAATCATCAGCAAGGACCCTTGCAATACAATTATTTTCAAACAAAAAGAGGAGAGGAGGTTCTATTGTTTACTTTAGAGCCCATGAATACATTAAACTGCATATATGTTTAAGAATTTATTGAAATTACTTTCACCCTTGTTTGTTTTTCAATTAATGAAAAATACATTCCAAGAATTTTTCAAGGAAAAGAGTTTCTTTCACGGTGCTGCTTTGGCTTATTATGCCATATTTGCTATGGTTCCTATGCTTTATTTAGCTGTTAACTACGTAGGCATGATTTTCGGGAATAAATTTATGATAGAAATTATTACCGAAGTGCTACAAAGCTATGTCGGGATCGACGATGTTTCTGGAATATTAAAATTTCTAGATGGTGTAAATTTTGAGAAGAGTAGTTTTGTCTTAAATGCCATTGGAATTGCAGCTTTATTGCTGTCTAGCACGGCTTTGTTGAATTCACTCCGATCAAGTATCAATGAATTTTATGACATTGAACCTGAATATCATAGTTCAAAACGAATGATATTGATGACTTTAATAACAAAACTTATATCCATCGTCTTTTTGACAGCAATTGGTTTGGTTATTATTATTTTCTATTTCGCTGAAACAATTTTCATGTCTATTTCATCGGATTGGCTTTCGGAATTTCATACAATACAATGGCTATTTGAATCCTTCTTGCACCACGCTATTTCTATTGGTTCTAATGTTATCATTTTCATGTTTATGTTTAAATTCTTGCATGACGGAATAATAAAATGGAGACTTTCTTTTTATGGGGCCATTTTTACTAGCGGACTGCTCTATTTGGGACAAATGATGATAAACTTCTATATATCTAATTACTTCTTTGGTTCATCAGCAGGTTTGGCAGGAACGCTTTTAGTAATACTTTTGTGGATGTATTATTCATCCCAAATTATCTTTTTGGGAGCCAAGTTTACCAAAGTACTCGGCGACATGCTTGAAATGCCTATTCTGAATAGGAAATACTGATCCCTGGAAGTCTCTTTTATAGCTATGTTTCTTTCGGTTTTGATTAAAATTTAATCTAAAAATTGTTTATTTAATCAGAATTGATTAATTTTCCGACATAATAACGATTAAATTATTCTCATGTTCACAGGTCAAAATTTAAAAATTCTTAGAAAACGAATCAATCAATCTCAAGAAGAAACGGCCTCTGCTATGGGTTTGACTCGTTCATCGTATAGTGGATATGAGAATGGAGTAGCACAACCAAGTGTTGAAAATTTAATTGCTTTTAGCGAGTATTTTGGTTTGTCAATTGATGATTTAGTTCGAAAAGATTTTTCAAAGTATACAGATGACCAAATAAAAGAGGCAATTGACGGACCTAAGGCAGACACCTCAGGGCGCCATTTACGCGTTTTAACGGCAATGGTAGACTCTAATGAAGAAGAACTCATCGAGATGATTCCTATGCAAGCAAGCGCAGGTTATGCGAATGGATATGCAGATCCGGAATATTTGAAAGTATTACCAACTTTTCATTTGCCTTTTTTGAGTAAAAATAAAAAATACCGTTCCTTTCCAATTGTAGGAGATTCTATGCCTCCAGTAGTTGAAGGTTCTCATGTTGTTGCGGAATTTGTTCAAAACTGGATGACGATTCGTAATGGAACACCGTGTATAGTTGTTACTAAAGAAGACGGGATAGTTTTCAAAGTAGTTAATAATCTGCTGTCTACGAATGAAAGTTTCCAATTGTGCTCAACAAACACATTCTATGCTCCATACGAAGTAAAAGCAAACTCAATTTTAGAAATGTGGAAGTTTGTCAATTATATTTCTCCGGAATTACCCGATGTTCAAATGGATCAAAGCGGTTTGACGCAATCCGTTCAAGCCCTGCAAAGAGAGGTTCATGACTTGAAAATACAGCTGAAGAACTAATTTATTTCTTCGAAATATAATGTCCGTTCTCAAAAAAGACGATTTCATTCAATAAAAATTCCTGCAAATATTTTTTAAGTTCATTCTCAGAAAAATTGAGTTTTTCTATAAGATTCTTGAAAGTTTGGGGTTCTCTTAACTCTACTAAAAGTATCTTTCTTTTTTCTTGAGGCGACCGTAAGTCATTTTCAATTAGACAAATATCACAATTTCCGCATTTCTCAGCCGGTTGGCCGAAATAATGTAAAAGCCCAATGTTTCTGCACTGAGGTTCTTGTAAATAATCTATTACTGCTTTTGTTCTGCTTGCGGCAAGTTTTTTGCGCCTGTCGTAAATCTCAACTTTGATTGCGATATAGTCATCTGGCAATCGTTCATGCAGGAAAGTGACTGTTGGAAGTGAACTTTTCCATGAAACATCTAAAATCCCAAACTTTTCAAGTTCATGAAGTTGTTTTTCAAATTCAAGAGAAGAAATATTAAGCCGTTTGGTGAATTGCACTTCATCTAGTTCAAAAAATAATTGGAAAATACCTGGGTAACTTCTTGAAATTAATGAAATTAAAGGTGCAAATCGATCGTTTTTTATTTGAAAATTGTACAATTCCTTGTTTCCAATGGCAAATTTAACTTTGGTCGGATGAAAGACCGACTCTGAAAACTGTATATCCTCGTTCATCTCTAATATACGTAAAGCATGGTAGATCTTTTGAGCGGGTATGTCAAATTGAGAGCTGAATTTTTTAATGTCAAAATGGTGAGTTTCATCCAAACCAGATCCGATGGCAATTTGCAAATGACTGGCCAATGCACGATATACTGTCTTGATTTCAGAAATAGGAGGGAATTGCATTTTCAATTGCTCTTCCATTTTACTGCAATCCTTCAAATTCCAAAAGCCAATGGCAATTGCCGGCTTTTCATCCCGGCCAGCCCGGCCAGCTTCTTGATAGTAAGCTTCTAGATTGTTGGGAATTTCATAGTGTAAAACATATCGAACGTCTGCTTTGTCAATTCCCATGCCAAATGCATTTGTAGCAACAATCACACGAGTTTCATTTTTCATCCAAGCTTGAAGCATGGTGTTTCGATCGGATTGATTCATCCCGCCATGATAAATTCCAACATTTACGCCATAAGAATCAAGAATTCTCGCTACTTCTTTGACGCTTTTCCTAGTTTGACAATATACAATGCCTGTTTCTTGCTTATGTTTAGAGCAAAAGTCTACAATACGTCCGAGTTTATCCTCAGTTTGAACGAGCTTGAACTCTAGATTAGGACGTTTAAAACTACCCTGAAAAAGTTTTGCGTTTTTTAATTTAAGTTGCTCTATTATATCTTCTTGAACTCTTTGAGTTGCTGTTGCGGTTAGGGCAATAATCGGAGTATTTGGATGAAATTCCCTGACTAAATGAATGTCTAAATACGATGGTCGAAAATCATGTCCCCATTCGGAAATGCAATGTGCCTCATCGACTACCAATAGTCCCAATGACATTTTTTTCAATCGTTCTATAAAAATTCTTGTTTTCAACCTTTCCGGTGAAACATACAAAAAATCAATATTCCCATAAATAGCATTATCGAGAAGAATATCAATTTCCCGATAAGTCATTCCTGAAAAAATGGCTTGAGCATTAATTCCTCTGCTTCTCAAGTTTTTGACTTGGTCTTGCATCAAAGCAATTAGTGGTGAAATGACTAAGGTTAATCCTTCTCGAGCAATACCGGGCACCTGAAAACATATGGATTTCCCTCCGCCCGTTGGAAGCAAAGCCAAGGTGTCATGCCCGTATACAGCACTATCAATAATATCCTCCTGTAAAGGTCGAAATTTATTGTAGCCCCAAAAATGCTCTAGTATTTCTTTGCTTTTAGTCAAGAATTAAATTTATATTAAGGATGCTAAAATTAGATAAATATTTCGCCATTATTGGTCAAAAAGTTTGATGTGTAACGGATTTAAGGTATCTTCGCGACTCAAGGGAAACTAATGATACAAGAACAATTCGAAATCAAGATCAATTCTACAATACCATCAAAACTTGAGCAAGTTGATTGGGACAATTTACCATTTGGTAAAGTCTTTAGTGATCACATGTTAGTAATGGACTACAAAGATGGAGCATGGCAGACGCCAGTTATTCAATCGTTTGAAAATTTATCCATGCACCCAGCTACATCGGTTTTACATTACGGTCAGACGATTTTTGAAGGTTTAAAAGCAAACAAAAGCGAGTCAGGGGAAATATTAATTTTTCGCCCTGATATGAATGCAGAACGATTCATGGAATCATGCGATCGTATGTGTATGCCGCGAGTGTCAAAAGAGGTATTTGTTGAATGTGTAAGAAAGCTGGTTGAAGTTGATAGAAACTGGATTCCTGATAAAGAAGGATATTCACTTTATATCCGACCATTTATTATGGCAACAGACGGTTATATTGGAATTAAACCTTCTGATACTTACAAATTTATAATTTTCACTTGTCCAGTAGGAGCATATTATTCCAAGCCTGTAAATGTAAAAGTAGAAGAGCATTTTACGCGAGCAGCTGAAGGAGGAGTGGGTAGAGCCAAAACGGCTGGAAACTATGCTGCAAGTCTTTACCCTGCTAAATTGGCAAACGAACAAGGTTTTGATCAATTACTTTGGACCGATAGTAAAACGCACAAATATTTTGAAGAATCGGGTACAATGAACGTTATGTTTATGATAGACAACGTTTTGGTTACTCCTTCTGAAGAGAACGATACGATATTAAGAGGAATTACTAAAAAGTCATTTATTGAATTGGCGCGATCTCAAGGACATAAAGTTGAAGAACGAAAAGTGAGTGTTGAGGAAGTAGTAAAAGCAATTCGTGAGAATAGACTGCAAGATGCCTTCGGAATAGGCACTGCGGCAACAATTGCTCATATTGATAAAATCGGTTTTAGAGACGAAGTCTTTGAATTGCCAGCAGTTGAAACGCGTACTGTTTCAAACTCAATCAAAAATCTTCTAAACGAGATAAAACAGGGTAAAGCAGTCGATCCATTTGGTTGGTGCTTGAAAGTAAAATAAATAAAGAGCTTCTTCGGAAGCTTTTTTTATGGAATAGAATTTGTTTATGCATCAATAAAATAAAAGACCTTGATGAGCCAGCGTAATTTCATAATGAGAATATCAAAATATATACTACTCTTTTTGGGAGTTATTCTTTGCTCTAACTATGTTTATTCGCAAGGACATTTAAAAATACAAGTTCAAAATTTATCGAATGATAAACCAGTTTCTTCCGCTAAAGTGACCATCTCACAAGGGGAGCTTTTAATTTTAGGGACAACCAATGAAAGTGGTTTGTATTTAGTCGATTTAAAATTCAAGGATAAAGCGAATTTAATCATATCTCATCCGAATTATTATTCGTTTGAGCGTCAGTTTGAAATGAAAGACGATACTTTGGAATTGGTAATTCGTTTACGACCTGAAAAAGTTCAAGACTTAAGGGAAATCGTTATAAAAGCACCTGGGGCCGTAGACACTGTCTTTAGTAGTTCAAGGTTGCATGTTGAGGATTTTGCCATTTTACCAAATGGAAATATGATGTTATTGACGTATTCCAAACGGTTAAAAAAAGGATCAGAGGTTTTATTATATGATGGTCAGAAAATACTCAATTCGTTTGCCGTACCTGGAATTGCAGAGAAATTGGTTCAAGACTACCGTGGAAATGTACACGTCATTTGCAGAAATAAAGTATTCACCCTATTGGCAGAAGGCAGTAATTTGAAATTGGCTCAGCTGGAAAAAGACTACTTCTATCGATATGTTGCCCCAATTTTGGATACCAATGCATACAAGATGTATTATTCAGACTTCAATAAAGATTATCCAGAGTTCTCCTATTGGCAATATGATCAGAACGATTCTGTTTATGATAAAATTCGCACCATAAAAGACGAATTGATGATGGAATTGTATCTAGCTGAATACAAATGGGTTGATGTTCGAACGAAGCTTTGGGCAAGGAATTTAGAAATTGAAACGGGAATTGATGCTGAAATTTGGGTAGGGGCGAACTACTTTACACAATCCATTTTCTATAAAGAACTTTATGCTCCTTTCTTTCAAGTGGAAGAGAATCTGCTGGTTTTCGATTATTATAGGGATAAACTCTTTATCCATGATAAAAACGGATTGGTTTTGGGGTCCTCTGAAATTAATCATCATTTGGATAAGAAGACATCAGGCTGGAAAGCTGATTTGATGCAAGATCGGAAAAATGAAAGTATTTATACTTGGTACGAAAAAGCTGGGACAAGTTTTCTAGGTAAAATCGATACTCAAACTGGTGAAGTAACTACTAAATATCAGCTGAATTTCAAATATTTAGAGAAAATTCAAGTTTTCGATAATTTCGTTTACTATGTATATCGACCCTTTGAAACCGCACAGAAAAAGTATTTGTACAAGGAAAAACTTCCTTTAGAATTTACGAATGGTGATTAATATTCTATCGTGAACGATACCGGCAAATGGTCTGAATATCCATCTAAATATTCATCTCTAGCGTATGTTCTAAATGGTACGATATTCTCTTTGTAGGTTGTTAGCAAATATGAAAACTCATTAATTTTTCCAGAATTTGCCACTGCTCTTAATCCACTTGTCGTATTCATTCCTGGAGAAATCATAATGTGATCCAATACATCATATTCGCCTCGGTAACTATACGATCCGCCCAAAGAACCAGATGACTTCGAAATCATAGGGTCTAATTTTTCATCAATCAATTTTACTGAATTATTGGTCGGGTAATCATTCAAATCACCCATGAAAATGATTTTTGCATTTGGGTCTTCTGCTAAAATTTCATCAATAAAACTTTTGGCTGTAGTCGCAGCAAGTAAACGATTTGGCTCCGATTCTAATTCACCTCCACTTCGGCTTGGCCAGTGATTAACCATAACGTAAACGTAAGATTTCCCTTGTTTGAATTTTGCCCATAAAATATCTCTAGTCGCCTTTGTTTCATCATTTACGGTTAAGGTAAACCCAAGAAACCCTTTCTTCTTCAAGCAAAATGTTTTCTTATCGTAAAGCAGCGCGACGTCAATTCCTCGAGCATCTTGGCTGTCGAAGTGAACAATTTTCAATTTTTTGTCTTGTGCTTTTACCACATCCTTTACTACGCCCTTGTTTTCAATTTCACACATTCCCATGAATGCAATGTTGTCGAATTCATTCATTACTTTAGCGATTCTGGAAACTTTCGTATTGTATCGATCTATATTCCAGACTTTTGCAGCTTGTGGCAAATACTCTTCGTCTAAAACATCTTTGTCATCTTTCGTATCAAATAGATTTTCAACGTTATAGAATAAAACAGTGGCTTGCTTTTGGGTAAAAGCGACTCCGAATAGCAAAAAAGAAAGTAAAAGAATTGAATATTTCATGGGTTAAAAGTAGGTATAAGAATGATAGAAAGACTTAGCTGATTATTAATTTGCGAGCCATTGGTCCTAAGCAGAAAATAGCATCGAGAATAGAGAGATTAGGGGTAAATCCTTTCTGTCCGAATTCAACTTGTTGGTATTTAGATTCTTCAATATTAAAATCGAATTCTCGATAATCCTGGGTCGGATTATCAATATAAACGAGTTGAAAGTTTTGTTGAATGGGTAAATCAAGCCATTCTATTATCTTATTCAAAATAAGCTGATTAAACTTAAACAATGATTCTTCTTTTGAATTTATTAAATCAAAAATTGTATCTGAATAATCCTCGAAATAAGGCGAGGACGAATAGGCTGCTTTTATCGCGCGACAATGATCTCGTTCCCATGATTCAACGAAACTGATTTGGATATCTTTGGTTGCTGTTTTGTTTCCGTTTGGACGAATGATTGGAACGCTGAGCTTTTGAATACCATTTGCTGTTAATATACTAGCGCGCATTCTTTCCGTTTGCTTGGTGCATTGAGCGCCCAAATCAATAACCGGATTTTCGGCCTCGCAAAAAGCCTTCAGATAGCTAACTGAGGGAAAGTATGCCGTTGAAAAAGCACTAATCAAACCTAGTGTATCATTTTAAACAAACGTTCCCAACGAATTCCCATGTATGGACTTTTCGAGAACCAAACTAGAGAAGCGCGACCAACAATGTGGTCTTCAGGAACAAATCCCCAAACACGTGAATCGGCTGAATTGTATCGATTGTCTCCCATCATCCAATAGTAATTCATTTTGAATGTATAACTAGTTACTTTTTTGCCATCAATAAAAATATCGTTTCCTTTTTCTAACAATGAATGACCTTCATACGCAGTAATGATTCGGCGATACCAAGCAATGTTGTCCTTGTTCAATTTAACGGTCGCTCTTTTAGCTGGAACTTTAAACTTTGTAAAATCTGAAACTGTGTTATTTATATATGGGTCTTTTGGAAACATATTTAAATTATTCAACATTTGAATACCTGTCGGTTTTGCATTCGAAGCGTCTGAATATTGAGGATATAAATTAACGTAAAACTTAGCTTCGGGAAAATCCTTTTTTAGTTTTTTAAGTTCAGATAATGTTGCGTTAACAATATAAGAATCAGCACCTTCTCCAGACGGGTAATAATCTTGACGTTCTTCTTCTAGGCCATATTTTTCTTGCATGGTTGTTTTCGAAACCGGAGCAAAATTACTCGCTCTATATTGCAAATTTTGATTTTCAGCAACAAATGCAGGCTTGCCGTTTATCATTAAAATTGATTTTACAATTTCAACATTGTCACCTGGAATGGCAACACAGCGTTTGATATAATTTTCTCTTTTGTCAACAGGTCGAGCAATTGCCCCACCGTGCTCTATAATCACACCTTCGTTGTCCATTGTTAGTTTGTCAATGGCAATCATTTTTCTCGCTTTATTCTGCCAAACATCCATTTCTGCTATAAAAGAACTAGCGAATTTTTCCGTTAAGTAGTTGGTTGCCATTGATGCAGCATAATTGTTCACTGCTTCCATGTTTAAATTCTGACCAGCATTGGCTTTTACAATACTGTCTGAAAAGTATTGCGTTACCGCCGCTTTTTTATCATTCAATTTTTCATCAACCCACAGTCGCTGAGCTTCTCGGATTACAATTCCGTGGTAATCATGTCCCATCAAACCCATTGGCATTCTTGGATCATATACTGCGGTATCGCCTGATGGGTAATTGAAAACAACAACATCATTACGATTTACACCACTAAATCCGGGTAGTCTAGTGTATTTACACGTCTCTAAGGTAGAATAGGAGCGCATATTTACCCAAGGAACAGTGTTATGAACTAATGGGAAAGATAAAGGCGTAACAGGAACTTTTGGACCATAAGCAAGTTTGTTCACGAATAGAAAGTCACCTACAAGTAAGGTTTTCTCCATAGATCCGGTTGGAATTTGGAAAGGTTCAAAAACATAAGTTCTGATAATACCAGCTGCCACAAGGGCAAACAAAATACTTTCTACCCATTCTTTAACTTTGGATTTTTTTCCTGCTCTCTCTCTAGTGACTGCTTGGGTTCCTAATGCAATTATATGACCAAATACTGGTAAGGACATGAATAATGTCAAATGATCACCCCATTCTCTTTCGGCTGCTTCTTTGGCATTTGCCCAATTTGTTTCGGCTTTGTAGTCTGTTGGGTTTTGAGATATTTTAAAGAAAATTATATAAGGGAAAAAGATTCCTTGTAAAGTATCAACCAAGGTGAAGTAGCCAAATCGACGTATGTAACTGACGTTTACGACAGCTAGCATCACCAGATGAACTCCTGGAAAAATCAACAAAGCCGACCACCAAGGTTTTTGACAAGAAATTTTGAATGCAACATAGTAGTTGTATCCCGGCACCAATGCTTCCCATGATTTTCTTCCAGCAGCTGGAAAACTTTTCCACCATAAAGCAATGTAAGGGTGAACTAAAATGAGTAAATAAAAATACAATGCGTTCATAAAACTTATATATTAAGTACGTTTTTCATAGTGAATAGGCCTTTTTTCCCTTGTAACCATTCGGCTGCGAGAATTGCCCCCAAAGCAAACCCTTTTCTGTTATGTGCTTCGTGTTTTATTTCAATGGAATCAATTTCGGAAGTGTAGGTTACAACATGGGTACCTGGAACTTCAGGAATTCGCTTGGCAATGATATCAAAATCTGGCGTTTTGCTTGTTGCAATTCCCTCATTGTCATCAATACAATTCCATTTTTCGTAATTTGACTTGGAAATTATGTCATCAGCTAAACTAATAGCCGTGCCACTCGGTGAATCTAGTTTCTGTGTATGATGTATTTCTTCCATAGAAACTTGATAATCATTAGAATGCGGAGCCATTAACTCCGCTAATTTTCTGTTGATTTCAAAAAATATATTGACACCTATGCTAAAGTTTGATGCATGTAAAAAACTTCCATTCTTCTCTTCTACAATCTCTGTAATCTTCGGTAATTCACTTGTCCAACCTGTTGTTCCTAAGACAAGTGGTATATTGTTTTCTAAACAAAAGTTGATGTGTGGAAGGGCCATTTCTGGTTTTGTAAATTCAATGGCTACCTCTACTTCAGAGAAATCAGCTTTTTCAATGGGATTTTCAACGTTAACAATACACGCAATTTCATGTCCTTTCTCGATCGCAAGTCTTTCTATTTCCTTGCCCATTTTCCCATAACCGATTAATGCTAGTTTCATGTTGCTTGTAAAAATAGTTTTTCTACTGTGACAGTGGTTTTTAATTAACGAAAATTAAGTGACAGACTTAATCCGACATGCGAGCTTTGGTAGGACCATGGTTTGATTCTGAATGATAAATCCTCCGAAACATCAAAACTCACAAAATGAGCTTCAACAGCAGCGTCGGCAACTTGTAATCCATAAATCAATACAAGGCCTAGGATGGAGAAGTCTCTAAATCCAGCATTCTGGTTTTCTAAAGTTAATAGTCCTTGAGAATCGTAAGCAGACCAATCTTCATTCACTGCTATGCCGCCGTTTTCTTCCCGATCACGATATTCTTTTCTCAAAGAAATAACGTCCCTTTGATTAGTAATTAAAAAATAGGAAGCTCCGCCTAAAGCAGCGTATATTAATGGGACTTTCCAATAGGCCTTTTTCTGACCTTTGGGTTGAGCGAGATGATTGTATATTTGACCAGAACCAGGAATAACAGCTGAGAAGAGTGTTGCTTTTCTTACAGAATGGCAAGTATCACATTTTTCAACTTTAAGACTGTCCTGGGCTTTGGATGTAAAAGCGAATAAAAATGCGAGGATTAAAAGTCCTAAATAGCGTTTCATGCTTTTGTTAAGAGCGCGATGATTCGATTTAAATCGTTTTCAGAATTGAAATTCACGACCAACTTACCTGTTCCGTTTGAACCTTTAGAGATTTCAACTTTTGCCGATAATTTATCAGATAAATGTTCTTTAAAAGCGAATTGCTTGGACGAAACTTCGGCTTTTTCAGTTTTAGCACTTCCATTAACTTTTTTATCTGCCTTAGGTTCTTTGGTAACTCCAGATTTAATCAAGCCTTCTAATTCACGCACTGACAATTGCTCGTCAACTATTTGGTGAAAAAGTGCGATTTGAGTTGATTCTTCTCCCGCAGACACGATTGCTCGCGCATGACCCATGGAAATTAAATTATCACGAACACCAGCTTGAACTGGTGCAGGCAGTTTCAATAAACGAAGGTGATTAGTAATACTTGAACGACTCTTTGATATTTTTTGACTTAGTTGGTCTTGTGTTAATTCACATTCGTCAATCAAACGCTGGTAAGATAAGCCCACCTCAATTGCATTTAAGTTTTCACGTTGAATGTTTTCAACCAAAGCCATTTCCAACATGGCTTGATCATTTGCAACACGAATGTATGCGGGAACTTCTGTTAATCCAGCCAACTGTGCAGCTCGGAAACGACGTTCTCCAGAAATCAATTGAAATTTATCACGACCTAATTTTCTTACCGTCAACGGTTGAATTATTCCGTGAATCCGTATGGATTGCTCTAATTCTTTTAATGCTTCTTTTTCAAAATTTGTTCGCGGATTGAAAGGATTTGCTTCTATACTTTCAACAGGTAAACTGGAGATAGAACCCACCAATCCGTTTGATGCTGAACTCGTTATGTCCGTACTAGCGCTTTCTAATAATGCGCTTAAACCCTTGCCCAATGGCGGACGCTTCTTTGTATTAGAGCTCATTTCCTATTTTCATTTTTTTGTCCTCGTTCGCCAGTTTCGTCATATTATTCTTTTGCAAAATCTCTCTTGCAAAGTTCAAATAATTGATAGAACCTTTGCTAGATGCATCGTGCATAACGATTGTTTCGCCATAACTTGGAGCTTCTCCTAGTTTCGTGTTTCGGTGAATAATTGTATCGAAAACCAACTCTTGGAAGTGTGTTTTAACCTCGTCAACAACCTGATTTGATAGGCGTAAACGTGTGTCATACATGGTTAAAACGATTCCTTCAATTTCCAAATCAGGATTTAAACGACCTTGAACAATTTTAATTGTATTTAATAATTTTCCTAAACCTTCCAACGCGAAATATTCACATTGAACAGGAATCATCACAGAATCTGCAGCTACTAGTGAGTTAACTGTAATTAGACCCAATGAAGGAGAGCAATCGATAATGATGAAATCGTAATTGTCTTTGATTTTATCAAGTGCAGCTTTTAATTTGTACTCACGATTCTGTAAGTTGATCATTTCTAACTCAGCACCAACCAAATCAATGTGAGAAGGAAGAATATCTAAATTTGGATTATCCGTTTTTATGATGAAATCATTTGGATGTGCATCGTTAATAATGCAATCGTAAATATTTCCAGCACTACTTGGGTCTAGACCAACACCAGAAGTCGCATTCGCTTGTGGATCAGAATCAACAATTAACGTTTTGTATTCTAAAACACCTAGGCATCCACCTAGATTGATAGCCGTGGTCGTTTTACCAACTCCACCTTTTTGATTTGCAATCGCAATAATTTTACCCATCGATGTTTTATAATAAGCTGTAAAGATACATTAAACAACGCTATTTTCTTGGATAACTTATGCAGAGTTTTCAACGAAATGCATGAATTGTTAATGTAATAAAAGTAAGAATTCAATTAATTGAAATTCATGTTTTTAAGACTCTTCTGCCAATTGTCGTTCGTACATTTCAGCGTAAAGCCCGTTTAAATTCAACAATTGTTGATGATCACCCATTTCTTGAATTTTGTGATTGTCAAGAACAATTATGTTGTCGGCATTTCTAAGAGAAGAAACTCTATGTGAAACGATTATCCCTGTTTTTTCATCAAATTCTCCTTTTAAATTCTTTAGAATAATTTCCTCAGTTTCGGTATCAACAGCTGAAAAGCAGTCGTCCATCAATAAAAGTTTTGGATTACGTAACAAGGCTCTTGCGATACTAACTCGTTGTTTTTGACCACCTGAAAGATTCACTCCTCGCTCACCAAGTAGCGTGTTCATTCCATTGGGAAATTGCTGTATATTGTGATAAACATGTGCTTTTTTTGCAGCATCAATGATTTCGTCATTCGTTACATCTGGATTAGTCGAACCAAATTTTATGTTGTTTTCAATTGTGTCTGAGAATAAAAATACCTCTTGCGGAATGACCGCAGATTGGTCTCTAAAGGCATCTAAATTGATTTCTTTGAGATCTTTTCCATCAATCAATATTTGACCGCTATCTGGATCAAATTGTCTCATCAGGAGATTGAGAATAGTCGATTTTCCACTACCTGTATTACCGACAATTCCTAAAGTTTCACCTGGCTTAATCGAAAATGAAATGTGATTAATTGCTGTAAGTCCTGAATTAGGATATGTATACGTAACGTCTTTAAATTCAATACTCCCATTAAAAGAAAGAGGTGACAAGTTAGTGTTTACTATTTCGGGCTTTACTTTCAAAAACTCGTTTATTCGTTCTTGAGATGCGGCTGCTCGTTGAATAACTGAAGTAACCCAACCAACAGATGCAAAAGGCCAAGTAAGATTATTGACAAAAAAGATAAAAGCGAGAATTTGTCCAAGAGTTATCGATTTATTGAAGGTCATTAATCCGCCTATGTAAATTGATAAAATAGTACTCAAGCCAATCAAGAAAATAATAGTTGGCATAAATAAGGAATTTACCAAAACGAGTTTCATTTGCCGCTTTTTATATTCTTCAGTGTTTTCGTCAAATTTATTTTTGGTTTCGCCTTCACGAGTATATGCTTTTAAAACGCGGATACCCGAGAATGATTCTTGAACCAATGTTGATATAAAAGATTGTTGTTTTTGAACTTCGCCACTCAGCAAGTTCATTTTACTCGAAACTTTGTAAATCAAGAACGACATCAAAGGCAATGGAAAAAGTACGAAAAGAGTCAAATACAAATCAATTGCAACCATTTCACGGATAACCATCGTAAAAAGCACAACCAAATTGACGGTATACATTACTCCCGGTCCTAAATATTGTCTAACCTGAGTAACATCTTCTGAAATTCGGTTCATCAGATCTCCGGTATTATTCTTTTTATAAAAATTGTAGTTGAGCCTTTGATATTGATGATAAACTTCATTTTTTAAATCAAATTCGATGAACCGAGATGTAATAATGATCGTTTGCCTTGTTAAAAACAAGAAGAAACCCTTGCCAAAAGACAAAAGCATATAGATTCCGCCAATTTTCAAGGACAAATATAAAGCGTCATTAAAATTGGCTATTTCTCCCGTACCCATCAAGTTGTCAACCGTTGACTGCACGAAAAGAGGCATTTTAACCCCAAAATAGTTTGAGAGAATAATAAAAAGAACCCCCAAAAGCATTCTCCATTTGTATTTGATGAAATATTTGTTGAGATAGCTGAGTGACTTCATGCGATTAATTTCCTATTTTTGCGACGCCAAATGAATTGCTGGCAAAATTAGTGATTCATGTTGATAAAAACCGTTAAAATTAAATCGGATAATATGATCGAAGTTAAAAACCTTTCTGACGTCAATTTGGGAGAAAACCCAGTGATAGCTCAAATGAGTCAATTCAATCACGAACAATTGTTGTTTTGTAACGACAATGCAACGGGTTTGAAAGCAATAATTGCTGTGCACAATACGGTTCTAGGTCCCGCATTGGGAGGAACAAGAATGTGGAATTACGCCAATGAAATGGACGCATTGAACGATGTTCTGAGACTTTCAAGAGGTATGACTTATAAAAATGCAATTTCTGGTTTAAATTTAGGAGGTGGAAAAGCGGTGATTATCGGTGATTCACGTACAATGAAATCAGAGGCACTGTTTCGCCGTTTTGGAAAATTCGTAAATAGTTTAGCTGGAAAGTATATTACAGCTGAAGATGTTGGGATTGGTACGGCTGATATGAATTGGGTTTCTATGGAAACGAACCATGTCGTTGGTTTACCTGGAAAAAGCGGAGATCCATCACCTGTAACGGCACATGGTGTGTATATGGGGATGAAAGCGTGCGCTAAAGTGCAGTTTGGTTCTGATAGTTTGGCAGGTAAAAAAATTGCCGTTCAAGGCGTTGGTCATGTTGGTGAATATTTGGTAAAGTCCTTAGCTAAGGAAAATGCAGATATCTATATCACTGACATGCATGAACCAACTTTACAACGTGTAGCAAAAGCATACGGAGCTAAAGTTGTAGGTTTAGAAGAAATCTATGATATCGATATGGATATTTACGCTCCATGCGCGCTAGGTGCAACTGTAAACGAAGACACCATGAGTCGTTTGAAGTGTTCAATTATTGCCGGAGCTGCAAACAATCAATTGAAAAGCGAAAATATTCAAGGTGTTGAATTGATGGATAAAGGGATTATATATGCTCCCGATTATGCATTGAATGCTGGTGGTGTTATCAATTGCTATTCAGAAGTAAAAGGACTTACTTCAGAATGGGCGATGGGACAAGCTGATGAAATTTACAACACGATATTGAATATTGTTAATCGATCAAAATCGGAAAACATACCAACCTATCAGATTGCCAATAAAATGGCTGAAGAGCGAATCGAACACATCGGTTCAGTGAAATTACCAATGTAAGTTATGCTAAATCGAAGACATTTACGAATCAAAGTTTTACAAGCGTTATATGCTTATTTTCAGTCTAATGAGGAGAATTATCCGAAGGCTGAAAAGGAAATGATGACTGCTTTAGAAAGAATTTACGATTTGTACTTGTACTTTTTGTTGACCTTCAGTGAGCTTAAAACGATTTCTGAAAATCAATTCGAGGATAGAAAGAAGAAAATACGTCCTACAGCAGATGATCTTGAGCCCAACCTAAAATTGGTTAACAATCGTTTAATCCCACAGTTAGAGGCATCGGCAGTTTTAAAACGCGACGCGAATGAGCGCAGAGTGAATTGGGAAGGAGCAGAGCAACAAGAAATGTTCAAGAAGGTTTTGGCGCAGCTCAAGGAAAGTGAAACGTATTTTAGTTTCATGTCTAATGAATTGGATAACTACGATGATGATAGAGCTTTCTTAATTGAACTTTTTAAGGAAGACATCGCAAACTCCGAAATTCTTTACAGTTATTTCGAAGAAGAAAACATTAACTGGATCGATGATATCGATTTGGTTTGTTCAATGGTTGTTAAAACTTTGAAAAATTTCACAGAAGATTCTCAAGAGATTCTACCTTTATACAAAGATAAAGAGGACGAGGTGTTTTTTGTAAAAGAATTGTTTCGTAAAACCATCAATTTAAACAGTGAAAACGAAAGTCTAATTGACGAGTTGACGAAAAACTGGGAGTTAGACCGTATAGCCAAAATGGATGTAATCCTAATGAAAATGGCCATTACAGAAATGCAAGTCTTTTCAAATGTGCCAACAAAAGTTACTTTGAACGAATACATTGAAATATCAAAGTTTTATAGCACTCCAAAAAGTAACACCTTTATCAATGGTGTCTTGGACAAAGCAATTGATCGATTAACGAAAGACAAGAAGATCAATAAAGTAGGTAGAGGTTTAATAAATTAATAATAGAAAATGAAAGCAATTCTTTTTATAAACTTATTAGCAATTTCAGTTTTAGTTTCTTCATGCGGAGGAAGCGACGTGGTAGAGGTAGGAAATAAAACTTCTATGGAAGTTGAACCAGTTTTTGATGCTGGCAAGGTATTGAAGGGTGAAAAAATTGATGCAGAATTTAAAATTAAAAACACGGGTTCGTATCCTTTGGTTGTTGCTGAAGTAAAAGGTTCTTGTACATGCACAGTTGCTGATAAACCTGAAGATCCTATTATGCCTGGCGATAGTTATGTAATTCGTGCTTATGTTGACACGGAAAGAACAGGTACAGGAGCGATAAGTAAGTCAATAACCATAGTTGCCAATACTGACCCGTCGGTTTCAAATGTGGTTGTGAAGGCAATTGTAATGAACAAATAATAAACTAAAAACAAATAAATAGAAATATGTCACAACAAATAATAATGTTGGTTTTGATCTTAGTAGTATTCTACTTTTTTATGATCCGCCCACAAATGAAAAAACAAAAAGAATTAAAGAAATTTCGTGAAAATTTAAAAGCTGGTGATAAAGTAGTTACCATCGGTGGAATTCACGGTAAGATCTTAGAAATGAATGATGCAACTGTTCTGATTAACTCAGAAGGAAGCAAGATTCGTTTTGACAAATCTGCGATTTCGCAGTCGTTTGAAGAAACAGTATTGGCGCCAAAATAGTTGGTAAAATCAATGAATAAAAAAAGAGGACTTAATTAGTCCTCTTTTTTTTTGGCTTTAGATGCAGCTTTTTTCGTTTTTCGTTTGATTTTCTTATACTCTTTATATCTTTTTTTGTATGCTTTCTGAGATACTTTGAACTCTTCTTTATTCAAAGGTTTCACATCCCAATTGAAATCTATGCGCTTCGCAATGATATCTTGAATTACCATTTCTGTAATCCAATCCTCTCCATACGGGTCGTATTGCACATCTAAGTCTTGTTCCCAGATTTTACCGATTCCTTCATAAATATTGGCGTGCAATTTTCCTCTATACTTTGAAACGATTTCTGAAACGGTTGTTCCAGTTTCTCTATGAACAAGTTTCATCAACATTATTCCTTCACCTATATACAAGTCGCGTATGTCATAGAGGAATTCTTCTTTCAATGTTTTGTGGGCATCCTTACCGTACTGTTTTTTCTTACGTTTCTTTTCAATGTCGGCTAAATCATTTTCAAATTCAAGCAAGTAAGATTTTGCCTGCAGTGCTAATGGATAAACACGTTTTAGTTGATTAAGCGCATTCTGGTATTTTATATCAAAATTTTTCTCGACATGCATTTCCCGAATTTCCTGATACAATTGAACAGGTGCAACAGCTTGAGCAATCAATAATTGGCTACTTAAACAAAATGTGAAAAGTATTAATAGTCGCATACTAATAATTTGTATTTTTAACGTAAACCTATTCATACTTATTATTTAGACAAAAATGCTGCCAAAGATTATCAAAAGTTTCTATGTTCTTTTTACAGTGCTACTTTTTAGCTCATGCAATGAGGTGATACCATGTGATGACTGCCAAAAGTGCGGCGAAAATCTCCAATATGGTTCACGGGAAGTAGTTCCGATTGCTAGTTCAAAAGTAATAACGAAATTGGATACTATGGTTGTAGTGGACGATCAGTTTGTTGAGAACAAAATTAAAATTGAAGAAAAATTCGGTGAACAATGGGATTTCTGTCGTTGTGTTTTGGCGAATGATTCATTGGATCGATTAATAAAGAAAAACGTCGATTTGGACGAAAAGTTTATGAAAACCTTTGACGAGGTTGATCAAAAGTGTAAGGCTTTTTTAGTAATGTCGCCTAATAAAACTCCTGAAGAAAGAGAAGAGCACGAACAAAAAATTAAAAAATGTCTTAAAGCAGGAAAAAGAAGATGACACTGATTGAAACAATGACCGAACTTGAAAAACTTGGTTCGGAACAAACCAGAAAAATATATACCAATCACGGATGTAAAAGTGCAATGTTCGGTGTAAGTGTCGCAAATCTTAAAACCATTTTAAAACAGACTAAGAAAGACCACGAATTGGCATTGAAATTATACGATACGGGTAATGCCGATGCGCAATATTTGGCTGGTTTAATGGCCGATGCAAAAAAGTTGACCACAAAAGATTTACAGAATTGGGCAAATAACGCAAGTTGGTATATGGTGGCTGAATATTCCGTGGCTTGGAATGTTGCAGAAAGTCCACATTGTATAGAACTGGCTGAAAATTGGATTAATTCAAAAGACGAAAATCTTCAAGCAATAGGCTGGGCGTCATTAAGTAGTCACTTGATTTACGAAAAGAGAGAACCTATTGAATCAAGTTTCCTTGATACTTGTCTGAATAAAATCGAAAGGGAAATACACAATTCAGGTAATCGAGTAAAATATACAATGAACGGTTTCATAATAGCTTTAGGGGCCTCTGAGTCAGAATTTTTTAAGACTTGTCAAGACTTAGCCAAAAGGATTGGGAAAGTAGAAGTATTTATGGGGAAAACCTCCTGCAAAGTTCCAGAAGCAGTTTCTTATTTAGAAAAGATAAAAACGATGGGGCGTTTAGGAAAAAAGAAGAAAACTATGAAATGTTAAATGATTGATTATTTTCGGTGGAAATTTTTAACAACTGAAATTGATGACCACTAAACTTAACCTTTTAATACTGTGTCTTTGTGTTATTTTCACAGTTAATTCACAAAGAAGTAAATCACCCCAAAATTTACCTGAATTCGCCTATACTTTTAGTTCGCCATATAATGTCGTAGATGCTAGAACGAAGAAATATTTCTCTAAAGATGGCTCAATTTTATCCGTTAAGTTTCATGGAAAGAAGTGTGTTTTACAAAAATTTGATGGGAATAATAACTTGAATCAAACGATAGTAAATGAGTACACTGATTTTGAGGAAGGATTCGTTGAAGAAGATATCTTAGAAGTTGATGATCATTTTTATATTTTTTATTCAGTATGGAATAGAAGTGAAAACAAAGAACAGCTTTATTATCGTGAATTAGATTTTGAAGACTGTGTTTTTAAATCGGCTGGAATTAAAGTTTTTGAATCCACTGGAAAAGTTGTTGGTGGATTTGGTGCAGGAATAGGAGCTGGAGCTAATGAAGCTTTTGGATTTACAATGACATTTGGAAATATTGTTAAGAAATTCAGGTTTAAAGTTTCTAATGATAAAAGCATGATTCTGGCTTCATATAAAGAAGTTCCTGAAAAGAAAATTGATAAAATAAATTTTGATGAAATTGGACTTTGCATTTTCTCGAATACTATGGAGGAATTGTATCGACAAGTAATTAAAATGCCGGTGGTTGAGTCAAAAATAAGGATCAACGATTACGCTTTAGATAAAAACGGCGACGTGTACATATTAGCTGAAATTTACCATAAAGGTTCAAAGAAAAGAAAATTTACCTACGTGTTTAAAAAGCCAAAATACGATGTTGAATTGTTACAAATCAAACAAGGAAATCCCGATGTATTTCGAACAAAAATTGAACTATCCAATAGAGTTCTAACTTCATACGGCTTGTTCAATGATACGACGAATAATGAATTATATATCGCAGGTTACTTTGCGAACCAACAATGGAAAATGGATAGAGTTTCCAATGGTATGTTCTATTGCAAGATTGAGGATGGTGGAATAAGTAGAATAACTAATTCTGAAATTCCGCTATCTGCGAAAAATTTATTTATCAAGAAGAGATTTCAGAAAAAAAATACGAGAAGAAATAATCGAGGTAAACAGGTCAATTTAACAAATCTAAAGCCAAAAGAACTCTTGTTTGAAGGGAATTCCGTCATTCTTATTGGCGAACATGAATATGTTGTTGTTACAAGAACTTCGGGTGCTGGAGTTGGCGGTATTGGCGGAATCGGAACCACAAGCACTGAATACTATTCACGAAATATACTTGTAACTAAAGTTGAAAACAGCGGGAAGATGATTTGGGCAAATCAAATACCCAAATATCAAATCGGTGGTGAGGCTGTTGGCGGAATGGGATACAAGTATATCTCTGGTCCAGACGGTTATTATTTCTTATTTCTGGATAACAAAAAGAACGCAAAACTAAAAGAAGATAAATTTCCCTATAAACATTATGATAAATTAGGCGGTTACTTGGTTGTTTATAAACTTGACGACTTGAAGGGAGAAGCAACGAGAACCACAATATTGAATACAAGAAAAGTTAAAGGGTACAGTTTAAATCAATTTGCAATTTCAAGAATGGTCGAAACATATCCTGGACAATTTGCTCTAGAATGTTATAAGAAAGATAAAGAGGATGTATTGATCAAAATTCAATTAGGCGAACCTGACGGTGAGGAAGTTGAATAATGGTTTTGATTAGTGTGAGGATTATTCATAAATCTCTCTTACTTTTGTAATGTGAAAAGAATTATAGCATTCGCCCTATTGGCTAGTTTTTTTGTGGTTTTATCGCCGCGAGAGATATGGCATTCACATAATCATGTTGCAGAGAAAACGCTAGCTGAACTTCAAATTCAGAAGACAGATAACTCGTTTCATTCAGCAGATTGTTTCGTTTGCGATTTTAGTTTAAGTCTATTCACGGTTCATGATGAATTTAAATTTGATAAATTTAGCCATGCTGTTCTGCCAAGGCAACTGAAAAGTATTCCTTTTGTTGAAACAGAGGCCGATTTATACTTCTCACGCCGAGGTCCACCCAAAATAGTTTAATGCACAGATACCTTCCTTGTTTAAGGGAGTTTTTCGAAATCATTAAATTATAATCATGAAAATTATTATTTATTGCTGCTTTCTTATTGTGAGCATCAATATAGTATATTCTCAAGAATGCAATATTCGTATTCGGGGCGAAGTTACAGATCGGCACGATGGTCACCCAATTCCATCAGCGAAAATTTATATTAAGGGTACTAGCGTGCAGACTGAAACAGATTCAAGTGGGATCTACCAGTTGGAAGGACTTTGTCCAGGATTAATTCAGCTTGTTTGTTTCCATCACGTTGGTTGCGAGCCTGAAAGAAAAGAAATCCTCTTAATCGAAAATACGCAAGTAGATTTTTCAATTGAATACCATTTACTGGAATTAGAAGAAGCCAATGTTGTTTATTATGTTCTAGATAATTCACCGATTTCAGTTGTCAAAATGTCGGAAATTGACAAATTGAATGGAGCAGGCAAAACTCTTGGGGAACAATTGACGCAAATTCCTGGCGTTCAAACCTTATCCACCGGTGCAAGTATTTCTAAACCGGTAATTCACGGACTTCATAGCAATCGTATTGTTATGATGAACAATGGAATAAGACAAGAAGGTCAACAGTGGGGAAGTGAACATGCCCCGGAAATAGATCCGTTTCTATCAACCGAAATGTCTGTTGTAAAAGGAGCGAGCGCTGTAAAATATGGTCCAGAAGCACTTGGAGGAGTTTTACTCATGGATCCTTCACCTTGGACTCTAAAAAAAGGCTGGAAATCTGATTTTCTAACTGGGTTTTATTCTAATGGGAGACAAGGCTTTGGTTCCTTGAAAATTGAGAATAATTCTAAGAAAATAAACGGACTTTCGTTCCGCGGTCATGGAACTATAAAGAAAAGCGGCAACATTTCAGCACCAAATTATTCTATGGGAAATACCGGATTTTCAGAATACAATTTTTCGGTAGCTAGCAGATATATTTTTGGAAAGAACAGCTTCGAAGTCTTTTATTCTCAATTCAACACAAAATTGGGGATTTTTGCTGGATCTCATATTGGAAATTTAAGCGATTTGCAGGCAGCTTTTGTGGCAAAAGAGCCTCTTGTGAAAAGTGAGTTTACATATGCTATCGTTCCGCCTCGTCAAATGATATCGCATGAATTACTAAAAGCACATTATCAACGTAAGTGGAATCAGCGGCAACAAAGTAGTTTAGCCTATTCGCGCCAAATCAACGATCGTTCTGAATATGACGCAGATCAAAAAACTTCCACGGCAGATGAAGAATTAGCACCTGATTTTAGACTAAAGTTAACAACAAATGCAATCGATTTTATTCATAAATCCAAATGGGGCGAAAAGCTAGAGACTCAAATAGGAACGCAATTAACCTATCAAAAAAATGCTCGAGCTGGCAGGTTTTTGGTTCCAAATTTTTACAAATACATGGGCGGTATTTTCGCAATTGGAAATGTTCATTTGGAGCATTGGGATTTTGAAGGTGGCGTCCGCTGGGATTACGTTCGACTAAAATCGTTTTATTATATCGAAGACAGCTTGGTGTCATCCGTTAAAAACTTCGACAATACAAGCGCGACAGTTGGTGCAACGCGATCTTTTGGACATCATTGGCTTATAAAATTGAATTTGGGAACTGCGTGGAGACCACCTAGTATTAGTGAACTATACAGCAATGGACTTCATCATGGCGCTGCAGCAATCGAAGTGGGAAATTCCAATCTTGGTAAAGAGCAATCAAATTCTATCCAAATAGGAGGGCAATACAAGTCAAATAAATTAACGGGTAATTTGGATTTATACCACATGTATTTCAGTAATTATATCTATTTGCGACCAAATGGAATAGAATTATCGATAAAAGGGGCTTTTCCTAGTTTCGTATATGAATCTGTTAAAGCGCAGTATTCAGGCTTGGATTTGAGCATAGAGTATCATTTGTCAAAGGTGATAAGCTATATTGGGAAATACAACGTGGTAAGAGCTAAAAACGTAAGCAACAATTCTTATTTAGTTGGTATTCCTCCCGATAGATTAAGGAACGGACTAGCTTTTGCGTTTAAAATGAAAAAAGAAAGAAAACTTAATTTATCTGCGACTACTGACTATGTTTTCAAGCAAACCAGATTTGCTGAAAACGCAGATTATGTTGATCCTCCATCAGATTATTTATTATTGAATTTGGCTGTAAATTATGATTTCCTTATCAAAGAAAAATCTGTGCAATTGGCATTTACCGTCGACAATCTATTAAACAAATCTTACCGAGATTATATGAATCGTTTCCGCTATTTCACAGATGAAAGAGGAATTAATTTAGGTTTAAAAATCAATTATAAATTTTAAAATTATACAAAATGAAAAACACAAAATTCATATTTATTGCACTAATATCTGGTTTATTAGCTTTCTCTTGTAAAAAAGATAAGTTAGATCCTGTGGAGAATCCACCAGCGCAAAATGAAGAAGAGTTGATAACGACTTTCAAATTAACTTTTACCGATTCAAGTGGAATCGATCCAACAAAAGAGTTCTATTTCAAAGATATTGATGGACCAGGAGGAAATGCTCCGTCACTTTTTGATACCATTCGAATTAATTCTAACCAAACCTATTTGGTCAGTATAGAACTGTTTAACGAATCGGTGAGTCCTGCGGAAGACATAACTTCCGAAATTCTTGCTGAGGCTGATGAACATCTATTCTGTTTTTCACCAAACATCAATGGAAATTTATCTATCGTTCGAACAGATAGCGATGGAACGTATGAAATTGGTTTGTCGAGTAAGTGGAAAACTTTGTCGATATCAAATGGGGCGGTGGTAATAAAACTAAAACACCAACCTAGTTTAAAGAACGGGAGCTGTGATGTTGGAGAAACAGATATAGAATTGAGTTTCGTAGTTGAGATTCAATAATAAAGTAATTCTAGAAAGTAAAAGCCCAAATCTTAATGATTTGGGCTTTTTAAGTTATCTAACATCGCGGGGGAGCGACTTACTTGGTTTCATTAATAATAAATAGCTCTTCGCACTTTGGTTACATATTTCGCCATACGAATAACTTGCTTTGTGTATCCAAACTCATTGTCATACCATGCGTACAGAACAACGTTTTTACCATCATTTGAAGCGATAGTTGCATGAGAATCGAAAACAGAACAACAAGTGTTTCCAATGATATCGCTTGAAACTAGTTCAGGATCAAATGAGTAGTAAATCTGATTTACCAAATCACCATCCAAAGCCGCAGCTTTAATTGTTGCGTTTATATCCTCAATAGAAGTTCCTTTTTGCAATTCTAAACTTAAAATTGCAAGTGAACCGTTTGGAGTTGGAACACGAACAGCATTTGCCGTTAATTTATCTTTTAAATCAGGAATAACTTTCGTTACTGCGCTTCCAGCTCCAGTAGATGTTATTACCATATTAATTGCTGCTGATCGACCTCTTCTTGGCTTGTTGTGCATGTTGTCCAACAAGTTTTGGTCATTTGTGTAGGCGTGAACAGTTTCAATATGTCCTTTTACAACCCCATATTTGTCATTCACGACTTTCAAGATTGGAGAGATAGCATTTGTTGTACAGCTAGCTGCTGAATAAATGTTTTCATTTTCCAAATCCAAATCACCTTGGTTGATCCCGTAAACAACATTTGGAATTTCTTTACCAGGTGCCGTAAGCAATACTTTGCTAACACCTTTCGCTTGAAGGTGACGACCTAATGCTGCTCTATCTGTGAATACACCTGTATTATCAATTACCAATGCATTGTTGATTCCGTATGCCGTATAATCAATATCTTCAGGATTTTTTGCATCAATCATTAAAACAGGATTCCCATTCATAATGATAGCTTTTCTGTCCAAATCAACATCAACAGTACCTTTAAAAGCGCCGTGAACTGAGTCATTACTTAGTAAAGAAGCTCTTTTGATAATGTCCGCATCCGATCCACCACGTGTAACAATTGCTCTAAGACGTAATTGTTGTCCTTTACCAGCTTGTTTGATTAATTCACGCGCAGCTAAACGGCCGATACGACCAAAACCGTATAAAACAACGTCTCTAGGTGCAGCTGCTTCAGCATTTGTAATATCGAAACCAGATAATTTATTTTCTAAAAATTCTCTTTTAGAGCTAAAGTTCTCTTTTTCTGTCAACCATTCATTACCCAATTTGCCAATGTCTAATTTAGACGGGCGCAAATCCATTTGAAGTAATTCCTCAGCCAATTCAGATGTAGTGAAAACATCAATCGGTTTGTTCACTACCGTTCTTGAATACTTGTGTAAATTCAAGATTTCTGAAATAGTTGTATCCAAAAGGTGGTTTCTAAACAAAACCAATTCGATTCCTTTGTCGTACAACAATTCTCCTACTTTGCTTGCTAGTTTAACAGCAGCTCTTTCTCTTTTCACATGTGAATCGAGTTCCTTCTCATAGCCTACAGCTGATTCCATTGTATTTGTAAATGTTTGATAAATAAATATATGTAAACAAAAAAAGGCTAATTACCAGAGATAATTAGCCTTATTATTTTTAGCCGAGATAAGCTTTCAACAGCTTGTTTCTCGAAGTGTGTCTCAGTCGACGAATCGCTTTCTCCTTTATTTGTCGAACGCGTTCTCTAGTCAAATTGAATTTAGATCCAATTTCTTCCAATGTAAGTCCATGATTCATTCCAATTCCGAAGAACAAACGAATGATCTCTCTTTCTTTATCAGTTAATGTACTTAAAGAACGCTCAATTTCTTTTTGCAAAGACTCAGCCATCAATACATGATCCGCTTTCGGTGAATCTGCATTTGCCATTACGTCCATCAATGTTCCGCCATCCTCTGCTGTGGAAAGTGGAGCATCCATAGATACGTGACGACCAGACACGTTCATACTTTCTTTAATCTTATCTTCAGGAACCTCCAATGCTTCAGCTAATTCTTCAGCTGATGGTGGTCGTTCGTATTCTTGCTCTAATCTAGAGAAGGCTTTGTTTATTTTATTCAGTGAACCAACCTGGTTCAACGGTAAACGAACAATACGAGCTTGTTCAGCTAATGCTTGAAGTATTGATTGACGAATCCACCATACTGCGTATGAAATGAATTTAAATCCACGTGTTTCGTCAAATTTCTGAGCGGCTTTGATCAAACCTAAGTTACCTTCATTAATTAAATCGGGTAGGGTAAGACCTTGATTTTGATATTGTTTAGCAACAGAAACAACGAAACGTAAATTCGCACGTGTCAATTTTTCTAATGCTTGTTGATCACCTTGTTTGATTTTTCGAGCTAATTCAACTTCTTGCTCTGCCGTGATTAATTCTTCTCGGCCTATGTCTTGTAAGTATTTATCTAAGGATTGGCTTTCGCGGTTGGTTATCGATTTGGTAATTTTTAGTTGTCTCATGAACGTTTTTTCGATTTAGTTTAATGGGTTCTCACGAAATTCCAATATATATTGAAACGGCTACAAAGGTACGACCAAAAAAAGCTCATTTCCAAAAGTAAACGAGCTTTTTTTTAACATTCTTGGTCGTCAAATATCGTGCCTAATTTAGAGTCCGAAGCCTCTATAGTCTTTCTTTCCACTTGGTGTCAGGAATTCTATCAAGATTCCTCTATTCACGCTATTTAGTTTTTCTGTTAATTGTTCAACACTTTGAATAGGTTCATTATTCACCTTTGTGATAACGCAACCTTCTTCCAATCCTATGGACATTAATTTTCCAGAATTCAGTGACTTGATTTTTACACCATTAGTGATGTTCAATTCTTTTTTCTCTTTAGACGATAGCTCAGCAAACATAGCACCCAAAGCTCCAGATTTAGAAATCTCTTCCTTAGAAACTAACTTAGTATCACCTTCAGCGTTTCGGAGAACTAATTCTTTAATCGTCTCAGAACCATCTTTTTCACGAACGGTAATATTCACTCTATCTCCAGGACGTCTTTTCCCAATTTCTTCTTGCAGGCTAGCAACAGAATTTACTTCTTTCGCTCCAATTTTCAGGATTACTTCTCCATCCTTCATACCCGCTATATCGGCACTGCCACCTTCCGTTACTTTTGCAACATAAACACCTTTTAAATTTGGTAGTTTATCTTTCTCTTTTAATTCTTGATTGATGTCTGCAATTTGAACTCCCATGAATCCACGTTGTACAATTCCATAATCGATTAAGTCTTTCATAACTTTTTGAACCAAATTCACTGGAACAGCAAAACTATATCCAGAATAAGATCCAGTTTGAGAGGCAATAGCTGTATTTATACCTATAAGTTCACCATTCGTATTCACCAAGGCACCACCACTGTTTCCTGGGTTAACCGCAGCATCCGTTTGGATAAATGATTCGATAGGAACTACGTTGGCTTTTGATTTGTCAGCCAACAAATTGATATTTCGAGCTTTTGCGGATACAATTCCCGCCGTTACCGTTGAAGTTAAATTGAAAGGATTACCAACGGCTAAAACCCATTCTCCAACTTTAATATTGTCTGAGTTTCCAATAGGAATAGCTTTAAGTCCTTTCGCTTCAATTTTCAAAACAGCAATGTCTGTTGACGGATCTGCGCCTACAACCTTTGCGGTATATTTCGAATTATCGTTTAAAATAACCTCTATTTCACTTGCGTTTTGAATTACGTGATTGTTGGTGACAATATATCCATCACTGGCGATGATTACTCCAGAGCCAGACCCTTGTCCGAATTGTTTAAATTCTTTTCCGCCAGCTCCAGGTCCATAAAAGAACTCTGAGAATATGTCACGTTGAAAGGAAGTTTGGACAACTTTGGTTGTCACGTGAACTACCGAATTTAATGAGCTTTCTGAGGCCGCAACAAAACTTTCCGTTCCTACAGGAGTTGCTCCACTGAAACTTACGCGTTGAGCATATTCACTTCTATTGCCGTCTATAACTTCATCAGAAAGAGATACGGATTGATTGTTTCCTACGGTCAAGTATACTCCAAGTGGTAAAAGTCCACCAATTAATCCAAGACCAATCGTTTTTAAATTACCAGATATTTTCATGTTTTTATATTTTATATTTTTTGCTTGTACAGCAATTATAACTCCAAAAAGAATAAGGTGTTGCATAAGTCGTTGTTAAAGATTGTTAAGCAGAATGATGCTACATCACCTTTAAAACCTACCTTTGCTAAAGAAATTAAGAAGAATGCATATTGACTTTTACAAATATCAAGGCACTGGGAATGACTTCATACTATTGGACAATTTTTCAGGAAAGTATGACGCACTGACAGTTTTTCAGATTTCACAGTTGTGTGACAGAAGATTTGGAATTGGTGCTGATGGATTGATAAAGATAAACAAAGACGAAGAATCCGATTTCGAAGTGGAATATTTCAATGCTGATGGGTCGAAGAGTTTCTGCGGAAATGGCGCTCGTTGTTCTGTTCGGTTTGTGAATGAGCACTTGTTTAAAAGAGATTCTTACACCTTCAATGCCATAGATGGTTTTCATGAAGCGCAATTGGAAGGGAAAAATGTGAGTCTCGAAATGAAAGATGTTTCTGAAATTGAAAATGGTGAAAACGGATCATATATTTTGGAGACAGGTTCGCCGCATTACATTAAATTCGAATCGGACATTAAAGAAAAGGATATTGTTGAATTTGGAAAATCAATTCGGTATAATGATTATTATCGTGAAATTGGAATCAACGTAAATTTGGTGGAAAAAGTGAATGACACGAGTTTAAAAATCCGCACATACGAGCGTGGTGTAGAAGATGAAACACTTTCCTGCGGAACCGGCATTACTGCTGCGGCCATTGCTCATTCATCATCAAAAAAAATGACAGGAGATGTACATATCTTTGTTGAATCTATGGGTGGAGATTTGGAAGTGAAGTTTTATTCTGAAAACGGGACTGATTTTCGTAATATTCGACTAATTGGACCTGCTGAGTTTGTTTTTAAAGGGTCGATAAATGTATAAATTCAACTTTAAAGATAGAGTTGAGATCAACTCGACAAAAGATCTTTCAGAAGGATTGTTTATTTGGATTTGGCAAGCACATAAATTGCCACCACATTTGGGTATTTCACAAAATGGAAAGTACTATAGTTTGTTGTACGATCGAAAACAAGTAGCCCTCAGTATTGAGTCACAAATGGAAATAATACGACGAAAAAAGCTAAGTATGATTTGGCAAGAAATCACTTCTGAAAGTAAAGATTTATCAGATATTTTCACTAACTACACTAGTTGTGCTTCTGACAATAGTTCATGTATTCAGCCTATTTTAGATGGATTAGAAATAAAGAAAAAGGGAGGAGTTCTTTTCGATTTGCTTTCTGATCTTTCAAATCACGATACTCTTGGAAAAGCTTTGTGCCTGAATTTGCCATATGATTTCAAAGGAATTAAAAAATACAATCGCCGTGAGGTAGAAATGTACCTTTTTAAACTTCTAGGTTGATTCAAGGAGAAAGAATATATCTAAGACCCGTTCGGATTATTGATATTCCACTTATCATGCAATGGGAAAATAATCCTGAAAATTGGATAGTTTCTGAAACGGAAAAGGCATACACTTTTGAAGAGATTAATTTGTTAGTTGATTCTTCAGAAGATATTTTTGAAAATGGTCAACTGCGATTGATGATTATTCTGAAAAGCGTAGATGAACCGATAGGAACTTTAGATCTTTTTCAAGCAGTTATTGAGGATGGAACGGTTCACGTTGGGATTTTAATTGCCGATGCAAATAAGCGCAGAAATGGATATGCAGAAGAAGCAATCAGATTGGCTACAAACTATGTATTCCAAGAACTAAAATTTGAGAATCTCATATGTTCCGTTCAAAGTTTTAATCAACCGAGTTTAGAATTGTTCAAAAAATGTGGTTTTGAAGTGTTGACGGAAGGGAAAGAGAATCCTATATTTGATCAAAATTCTTCGGAGACAATCCTAATGCGTTTATGTCTAAAAAAATAATCATTGCCCTTTTGGCAATTGGAATAGTTGGCGGAATAGTCTTCAAAGACAAGTTGGTTATACTTTGGTATTCGGCTGCTACAACTTCGAATTCTGATACCAAAGATTTTTTCATTTCTAAACCACTAGATTTAATTGCCTTATCTAATAAACTGAAAGAAGAAGGATTCTTGAAATCTGTTGTTCCTTTTGAAGCTTTGGGAAAACATAAAAAGTTGACAAAAGAGAATATTGCTCTTGGGAAATATCGCATAAATGCTCATACAAGCCTAAGAACATTGCTAAATGGCTTTCATTTGAATTCATTAGGGAACGGAAATGCTGAGGTAGAAGTGGATGTGGTTGTTCCAAATGTTCGTTTTTTGGAAGATTTAGCAGGGAAACTAGCCGAAAAAACCATAGTAGATAGCGCCGAGTTTATTGCCATTCTTAATGGACCAGAAATCTTAGAAAAATATGATTTCACAAGAGAACAATTGCCTGCATTATTCATTCCGAATACCTATAAAATGTACTACGATACCGACGCAAGTGCTTTTATAAGTAGAATGGCGAAAGAGTTTAAAAATTATTGGACGCCGGCAAGAAAGGAATCTCTTGCAAAAGTTGGATTAAAATCTCCTTCTGAGGCAGTTACGCTTGCAAGTATAGTTTATAGTGAACAATCCAAACAACAATCAGAATGGCCAATTATTGCTGGACTATATTTGAATCGGATTCATCAGGGAATTCCATTGCAATCTGATCCAACATTCAAATATTGCTGGGGAAAAAAGTTGGATACTGTTCAACGATTATTGAATGAACATAGAAATATTAAATGTGATTATAACACTTATTTGATCAAAGGTTTGCCGCCTGGACCAATTTGTATTCCTCCATTGGGAGTTGTTTCAGCAGTTTTAAACCCCTCGAAACATGATTATATTTTCATGGTTGCTGAACCTTCATATTCAGGAAAACATTTATTTTCGAAAAGCTATAGTGAACACAGTGCCAACGCAAGGGTATTTCAAAGATGGCTTGCAGCAGAATTGGCGAAAAAATAATTAACTTAATCCAATGAAAAGAAGAACACTCTTTAAATTCGGTGCAATTGGAGGTTTTTTGGGCGTGACTCAGCCTGTTAAAGCTGCACAATTAATTGAGTCAAGTACCAAAGAAAAAATAGCTGGCCCAATAGTTTTGTCTACCTGGTCGCATGGAATCGATGCCAATAAAGGAGCATGGGAAGTATTGTCAAAAGGAGGAAATGCATTGGATGCTGTTGAAAAAGCTGCACGTGTGACTGAATCTGATAGGACAAACCGAAGTGTTGGAATAAGTGGCAGACCTGATAGAGATGGCCATGTGACATTAGACGCATGCATAATGGATCATAGGTCGAAATGTGGCTCAGTCGGCTTTATAGAAGGATATGAACATCCTATATCCATTGCTCGTTCGGTAATGGAAAACACACAACATGTAATGTTAGTTGGTGAAGGTGCTGAGGATTATGCTAAATGGGTGGGGTTCAAAAAAATAAAATCACCGATTAAAGAGGTTCAAAAAGATTATAAAGACTGGAAAAAAGAAAACAAAACACTTTTCGAAAAACCAGAAATTAATCACGAAAATCACGATACTATAGGGATTATAGCAATGGACGAAGCTGGAAACCTTTCCGGTTCCTGTACCACAAGCGGATGGGCTTATAAACTGCATGGACGTATTGGTGATTCCCCAATTATAGGTGCTGGTTTATTTGTTGATAATGAAGTAGGTGCAGCCGTTGCAACAGGATTAGGAGAAGCGATCATAAGAATTGCTGGTAGTCATACGGTTGTGGAGTTAATGCGAAACGGAATGTCACCTCAAGATGCTTGTAAAACTGCTGTGGAAAGAATAATTGCCAAACATGATGATTTGACTGGTTTACAGTGTGGATTTCTTGCCTTAAACAAAAATGGCGAGTATGGAGGTTATTCAGTATACAATGGCTTCAATTTTGCATTGCGAACGAATGAATTTGAAGGAATGAAAGACACTCCATTCAATAGATCATGGTAATATGACGTCAAAAGCACTTTTTTTTATAGCGGGGATGGGTATTTCTTTAATTGGCAACTCACAGAATATAGAATTGGATTGGAAAGTTCTGAACCCATTGAAAAATGTTTGGATGGAATTTGGAACCAAAGGAAGCGTTCAGGAAGCGTTTTTAAATGCCGGTGAATTGCCTGATCCTTTCGTTGGTAAGAATGAAGACTTGTATCAATGGATGGAAAACCACCAGTGGCAGTTAACTTCTCGTTTCGAATTGAGTGAAGAAAATTTTAATAATGAGTTCATTGAAATGAATTTCTTCAATGTAGATACTTATGCAGAAATCTTTTTGAATGACTCATTAATAGGAAAAACAAATAATGCTTTTCGACCATATCACTATGATATCAAGCAATTTGCAAAGGTTGGCTTGAATCATGTCAAGGTCATTTTCACATCTCCAGTCGAGTATCATAAAGAGAATTACAAAAATGCAAAAACGAGGCTACCGGCGCCTAATGATGTGAATAAAATTGCAATTGCACCTTATTCTAGAAAACCACAGTATCAGTTTGGTTGGGATTGGTCATTACGAATGAACACTATGGGATTTTGGAAGCCTGTGGAAATAAGAACGTATGATGGAAATAAAATTATTTCTAAAAACATTCAAATAGAAAGTGTTGAGAATAAGAAAGCTGTCGTTCAATTTCAAATACAAACCAAAGCCAAGTTAAAAGAGGATTTGGTTTGGAAAAGCGAGCAATTTGGCGATTTCATCTTAAAAGCTGGTGAAGATAGATTTACACGAAAAATAAGCATAGATAATCCAGAACTCTGGTGGCCCAAAGGTCAAGGAAAACAGTATCTATACTCCGATAAATGGATTCTTCAATCTAAAAATAATACCGTTATAGATGAGGTTGATGTTCGTTTTGGGGTCAGAACGTCGCAGTTAATGCAAGAGAAGGATGAAATCGGTACTAGTTATGAAATTTCGGTAAATGGCCGTCCCATTTTCTGTAAAGGAGGTGATTACATCCCTCAAGATATTTTTCCAGCTAGAGTAACGAACGAGCAAATTCGCAAAATGGTTGAAGACATGGAAAAAGCCAATTTTAATATGGTCCGTGTTTGGGGTGGTGGTTATTATCCAGATGAATATTTCTTCGAGTTGTGTGATGAAAAAGGAATAATGGTTTGGCAAGATTTCATGTTTGCTTGTGCAATGTATCCAGGAGACGAGCTGTTTTTAGCAAATGTAAAAGAGGAATTTGATTACCAGATTCCCCGAATTTCAAGTCATCCTTCACTTGTTATTTTCAATGGAAATAATGAAGTTGATGTGGCATGGAAAAACTGGGGATTTCAGGCAAGATATTTGATTTTTGGTGCCGAAGCTGACAAAATTGAGCAAGATTATAAACGATTGTTTCAAACCTTTTTGCCGGAACGCGTAAATTATTGGAGCAATACTCCATATATACATACATCTCCATTGAGTAATTGGGGAAAAGATGAATATTATGACAGCGGTTCTCAGCATTATTGGGGTGTTTGGCATGGAAAAGACCCAATCGAGGATTTTGGCAAGAAAAGCGGACGATTCAATGCCGAATATGGTTTTCAGTCGTTTCCGCAAATGTCAACCATAAATACTTTTGCTAGCGAAAAAGATTTAGACTTGGAGTCAGATGTAATGAAAGCACATCAAAAGAGTTATGTGGGCAACGGAATGATGTTGAAGCACGCAAAAATTCTATATGGTCAACCCAAAACATTTGAGCAATTCGTTTATTATTCCCAACTAACTCAAGCCAAAGCCGTTGGTATAGCTATTGCTTCGCACAGAGTTCAGGCGCCGCGTTGCATGGGAACATTGTATTGGCAAATCAACGATTGTTGGTCTGCACCTTCGTGGTCGAGTATCGATTATTTTGGAAATTGGAAGGCACTGCATTATCAAGTAAAACGCGATTATGAAGATATTGCAATGGTTGAGAAAATTGAAGAATTGAATAAGGAACAGTACTTCTTAGTGAATAGTACTGGCCAATCACAAGACTTGGATATTCAATGGCAAATTTATGCTTTAGATGGTTCGGTTTTGAAAGAGGATAGCAGCCATCAAGATAGCTATAGCAATAAATCAATTCAACTTGCGAATTACTTAAGTGAAGAAGGGTGGGCGAAAAATAATTTCTTGGTAAAATTTCAGGTATATGAAAATGGAGAGGTGTTGACCGAAAGAAGTTTTCTCCATTTACCGAAAAAGAAAAAGCACTCTGGTGATCTCAAAATTGTCGCGAAGTTGATCTACAATCCAGCTGAGAAAAGTGGCGTTTTAACCTTAGAAAACACCTGCTTTTTGAATTCATTGTTTATTTCTAGTAAAAAGAATGGAGTACATTTCGATAATAATTTATTGTATCTTTTACCAGGCAAACATACAATAAGCTTTCAATCAGAGGATTTAATAACTATTGACGATTTAGTTTTCGAGTACTTGTAAGGTAAGTTTTGTTCATTTGTTTCGTCTAAAAATTAATTTTCGAATTCAAAAATTGATAATTTTAGAAATCTAGAATAAATAACTGCTCGTAAATAAGCGGTGAATTAATTTTAGAACTAAACTTAAGCTAGCAGATGAGCTATTTGATTAGGAGAATTTTTGAGAATAAAACGGCTAGAATTCTATTCTACTTTTATTTTATAATAATAATTCTGACTTCCTTTTTTATCATTTTCAATTATTTCAACCAAAAGAAACAGATTGCTGAGACCGTACATGCTAAACTATGGTCAATAGTGAAAACTGCATCAAGCCAGGTTTCAGGGGATGATTTGGATAACTTATTGAAAAATAAACCAAACAAGAATGATTTGGTCACCCATTTTGAAGACAGCACTTATCTAAAACTTCAAACTGCATTGGCAAAGGTTGATTCAATACAGGAATTAGATAATCCTTTATACATACTCCAATTTGATAAATCTCGTGATTTGTTTCGATATGTAATCCGTTCCGATGAAAAAGTCTATTATTTACATGAATACAAAAAGTTTCCTAAAGAATTAAAATTACACTATGACAAAGGAGGTTTTTTACCCGTATATGAAACTGAGAACGGTACATGGTTAAGTGCCTTTGAGCCTATTCGAAATCGTTTCAATAGAGTGGTAGGTGTCGTAGAAGCAGATGTCAATGCGAAAGAATACTTTGAAAAGGTGAAAAATGAATTCCTGTGGATGCTTTTCTACAGTGTAATAGGAGTAATACTTATTGCATTAATTCTATTGCCAGTAGTAATTAAAATATTAAGACAAGACGAAGAATACATTAAAGAAATTACCTATCAGAAAGAGACTATTGAAGCCTATTCAAATGAAGTTCAAGCCAGTTCTCGTTATGCTTCTAACATTCAAAAAGCGTTGGTTCGAACCATTGAAAATAAGGGTGTGATAAAAAGTATAACTTTTTTAAATCAGCCGAGAGATATTGTTTCTGGTGATTTTCGATGGTCATTTGAAACAGAAGAGTTCGTTTATTTCTCAGTAGGTGATTGCACCGGGCATGGTATGCCAGGAGCGGTACTCAGTGTTATTGGTGCGACTATTTTAAATGGACTTTTTGTAAATGGAAAAGATAAAACTCCTGAAGAAGTTTTATTAAAATTAGACAAGCAATTTACAGATTACATCAATTTGTCTTCTGACCAATTGAGAATGGATGGAATGGATATTTGTGTTTTGCGATTGAATAAAATGAGCAACGAACTGATGTTTAGCGGAGCATTACAAAACTTAGTTTGTTTTCAAGATGGTGAATTAAAAACCATCAAAGGGTGCCGTTTTCCAATTGGTGCAGCTCGTTTTTATCCAAATAAGAAATTTATTAATCACACTTTGCCTTTAAAAGGCAAATTAGATTTTTTCATCTATACAGATGGATTCCAAGATCAATTTGGTGGTGAGAAAGGTAAGAAACTGGGGAGTAAAAATTTCTTATCAGTTTTGAATGAAAGTCTTACTTTAACTGGCAAATCAAGGGTTGGGTACATAGAAAAACAAGTTGAAGAGTATCAGGGACAAGAATTTCAAGTAGATGACCGCTTATTAATGTCTTTAGAAATGGAAATCTTTCATTAACTTTACCCAGATTAACAGAACTACTACTGATGTCAAGCAATGAGCATAGATAATAAAATAAAGTCCAGTTTTAATTCAACACAGCAAAAAGCTGTAATAAATACCCTATTGACTGCCGGCTTCTTATCTGCTCAACAAAGTAAATTTATGTCCAATTACGATTTGTCAATGGCTCAATTTAACATACTCCGAATTTTAAGAGGTGCGGGTGAAGCTATTACGATCAGTACGGTCAGAGAAAGGATGATAGAGAAATCACCGAATACTACTCGTCTTTTGGATAAGCTTTTAGAGAAGAATTTTATTTGCCGAAACAGTTGCAAAGAGGATAAGCGTCAAAGTTATGTTGAAATAACTGATTCAGGAATGGATATTTTACGACAGATTGATAATTCAGATTTTTCCAAACTTATTGAACCACCCAATTTCTCAGAATCAGATGCAGAACAATTGAGTCAGCTTTTGGACAAATTACGTGATTCTTATTAGTAATTAGATTTAACGAGCCGCAGTTAAGAACAAAAACGGCAATTGTTGACAAAAGCTGTAATTTCTAGTTTTTAATGTGAACACCTAGACTTATTAAAGCTTCATCGAAACCACCTTTTACTTTTTTTGGCAAAGCCCAAGCATTTTTTGTTTCTTGAGCCACTCGTATTGATTTTTCTTTACGTTTCATGACTATTGAATTAGTATTTAACTGAAGTTAGCCAAAATCTATACCAAAAAAATTACGAAGTAGTGAATGGTAAGTTTAATTGAGGGAAATAGGTGTTTTTTCAGCCTTTTTGGCAAGTGTATATAAATGCAGGTGGAAAATTCCAAAAAGCATAGTTGATTTTCACTTTCCCAAACTCTGATTTCAAGTATTTTTTTGATTGAAGTGAATATTGAAATTGAGTCATAATTCCATCTTTTGTTAAAGCATCTTTAGCCGCTGAAACAATATTTCCTCGCAAATCTTTAGAGAAATTAGCCAAAGGAAGCGAAGAAATCACAACATCTGCTTTATGTAAGTTATAATGCTCCAAATAATCAGATAGTTTTTCTGCACTATCATGAACAATATGGCAACGCTCGTCGTGAATGGTTGATTTTAAATTGTGATAAAACTGATCATGCAATTCGAAAACAAGAAGTTGTGCGTCTGGTGCCATTCTTTCAAGTATTTGTCGAGTAAAAACACCAGTTCCAGGCCCAAGCTCAACAATTGTTTTGACCTTAGAGAAGTCAATAGGAGAAAGCATTTTCTCAGTTAATGCTGGCGAACTTGGGCGCATAGAACCAACAAGTTTTTTGTTCTTGAAAAATTCTTTAAAAAAATCACGCTTCTCCATACAACTCTTCTTTTATCATCAATTTACCTTGATGAACTATACCTAGAACTTTTGAATTGTATTCTTTATCAATGAATGGACTGTTCTTACTTAACGAAATAATTTCATTTTCACTGTAAGTCCATTTGTCATTTAAAGAAAAAAGCGTTAAGTCTACTTTGTTACCAATTTCGATACTTGAATATGGTATTTCTAATATGTTTCTAGCACGAGTTCCAAGAATTTCACAAATTGTATCAATGTCGAGGTTTGAGGCTTCAATTAAATTAGGAAACAAAGTTTGAAGTTGCAATGAACCAAAGGCTGCGTGATCAAATTCTAACTCTTTTTCTTCCAAATCGCCTGGTCTGTGATCTGAAACTATACAGTCAATTGTTCCATCTTTCAGTCCTTTCCATAGTGCTTTTCTATCCTCTTCAGTTCTTAAAACGGGTAAAACTTTGAAATTAGAATCAAAATCAAAAAGTGCATCTTCAGTAAACAAAAGATTCATTAAGTGAACGTCGGCGGTTACATTTTTGTTTTTCTTCTTAGCTTTTCGAATCAAATCTACAGATTCTGCACAAGAAAGGCCTGAGAAGTGAATTTTCCCATCAGTATATTCAGCCAATCGAAGATTTCTCTCCAATTGAATAATTTCAGAAATACTTGGATCAGCTTTTAATCCTGTTTGAACGGAGGCCATTCCTTCATTTACCATTCCTGATCCAGAAAGACTATTATCTCGAGCGAAACATACAACCTTTCCACCGAAATTTTTCGTGTAAAGCAAAGCACGGTATAGTATCCCTGAGCTCACAGGTTGATTGTCGTCTGAAAACAAGCGCACACCATTTTGATACATATCAAAGAGTTCAGCTAAGTTTTCGCCTTTCATTTTTTCCGTTATCGCACCAATTGGATGAAGTTTCGTAGAATGATTTTCAGCTCGTCGAAGTAAATATTCTATTGAAGCTTTGTTATCAACGATTGGATTGGTAGAAGGAAGAACTGCTACATGTGTAAATCCGCCGTAAGAGGCTGCATCTAAACCTGTTTCT
>TARA_R110000737_G_scaffold251825_3_pt1 | contig 134070 bp, 107 predicted proteins | sample TARA_R110000737 | Tara Oceans TARA_R110000737 (sample SAMEA4398027) | marine metagenome | biome: Polar Biome; feature: [SRF] surface water layer (ENVO:00010504); material: water (ENVO:00002006), including particulate matter (ENVO:01000060) such as... | depth 5 m | reverse complement strand
GGGTGAAGGGTCGATTGGGGTTGGGGCGGCGTACAACTTGGCGTGCTACTGGGCGCTGGCGGGTCGGCTTGAGCGAGCGCTGGATTACTGGCGGGTGTGTGTTGAGGGTGGGTATGACTTGAATGGGGCGGGTGGCTGGTGGCGGGTTGATCCGGACCTTGAGGATTTGTGGGATGACGAGCGGTTTTGGGGGATCGCGGGGGAGTGATTGGATTGGGGTTTCTGGTTGCGGTTTTGGGGGAGTATGGGCGATAGGGTTCCTAGAGTAGGGTTCGGCTGGCTGCGTCCTCGATGAGGCGGTGGCTGGCTTGGCTATTGGTTCTGTGGCTTTGGCACTCTGGGATTGTTTCTGGACGCCGAATTGAGGTTGGTATGGGCACGATTACGATCAACGGGCTTGTGTGCGAGTTTGAGCAGGGCGAGAAGATTCTCGATGTGGCGAATCGCTGCGCGGTTGAGATTCCTCAGTACTGTTACCACAAGGGGTTGAGTGTGCCTGCGCAGTGCCGGATTTGTTTGGCGCAGATCTCGGCTCCGAATCCGCGGAACGATGGCAAGCTTGAGCTGATGATGGGCGGGAAGTTGCTTCCGACTTGTTCGACGGATGCCGCGGAGGGGATGGTGGTGACCACCGAGTCTGAGTCTGCGGTGGCGAACCAGAAGGCGGTGATGGAGTTTTTGCTGATTAATCACCCGCTGGATTGTCCGGTGTGTGATCAGGCGGGTGAGTGCACGCTGCAGGATTTTTCGTATCAGTATGGTCGGGGGCATTCGCGGTTTACGGATCAGAAGGTGAAGCAGCCTAAGAAGGATTTGGGGCCGAATGTGTACCTGTATTCGGATCGGTGCATCATGTGCACGCGGTGCGTGCGGTTTGCCGATGAGGTTGCGGGGACGACCGAGCTGATGATTGATGGGCGGGGGAACCAGTGTCAGATTGATGTGTTCCCGGGTGTGCCTTTGGATAATCCGCTGGCGAGTAATGTGATTGATTTGTGTCCGGTGGGTGCGCTGCTTGATAAGGATTTCTTGTTTGCCCAGCGTGTGTGGTTCTTGAAGAGGACGGCGGGGATTGACCCGTTGACTGCTTCGGGTGACAACATTTGGGTGGAGCACAATCAGGGGCAGGTGTACCGGCTCAAGCCACGCGAGAACATGGGGATCAACACTTGGTGGATGACTGATGAGGTTCGGTATGGATGGAAGTTTGTGCACAGCGAGGATCGGCTTGTGGGACCGATGCGGCGCGAGCATGGGATGATGGTGGAGGCGAGCTGGGCGCGGGCGTACAAGCAGGCGATCCAGATGATGAGCGCTGATGGTTCGTTGGGCGTGTTGGTTTCACCGATGCTGACGAGCGAAGAAGTGTTCGCGTTGGTGACGGCGGTGCGCTCGATTGATGGCTCGGCCAGGTTCTATGTGGGCGCGGTGCCTGTCGATGGCGAGGACCGGGTGTTCAAGAACACGGGCGGGGCGAAGGACTTTACGATGCGCGCGGAGAAGGCGCCCAACGCGCGGGGCGTGCGGCGGGTGCTCGATTCGATGGGCGCCAACGGCGGGGAGTTTGATTCGTTCATCAAAGAGGCTGGCTCTGGTGGGGGTGGATTCGGATGCGTGGTGCTCACAGGGAACTATCCGAGCGACTGGGTGACCGATGGGCTTGTGAACGCGATCAGCGATTGCGAGCTTGTGCTGATTGATACGCTCGACTCGACGCTTGTGGAGATGGCGGGGGTTGTACTTCCGTCGTCGACCTTTGCGGAGAAGGCGGGGAGCTTTGAGAACTGTGATGGGGCAGTGCAGCATTTCTCGCAGGCGATCCCTGGGCAGCACGCGAGCAAGAGCGAGGGGCAGATCGCGATGGACCTGATCGAGCTTGGCTCGGGCGGTTCGCTGCGTCGTCATCCTCCGGCGTTCGGGGCGCAGATTGTTGATGCGCAGCCTGGGCAGGTTTCGGGCGCGAGTGAATCCGTGAACCTTGAGCGGGGCGAGTTGTTTGATGTTGGAGTGATCCGATCGGAGATGGTGAAGATCGAATCGCTCGGCGGGTATGTTGGTTCGATTGTGTCGGCTCCGGAAGAGGAGCTGGTTGAATCGGACATGGAGATGGTGACGCTCTAACGGTTGGCGACTTGTTTTGGGGGGAGTTTGGGAGTAGGCGATGATGTTCCCGTGGTATGTGTGGCTCGGGCTTGGGCTGGTGGTGTTTGTGTTTGCAACCTTCTTTACCTTCATTTGGTGGAAGATCGGGGACCAGTGGGCGGATGCTGAGTACAAGAAGTTTGGGCATGGGGGCGGGGGCCCGGTTGATACGAGCAAGGCGACGGTGATTTCTGGATTTGATTCTGGGGACGCTGTTGTTGTGAAGGATGTTGCTGATGAGGGTTCGTCTGATGAGAAGACGGGTTGATCGGGGTGGATCGGGTTGGGTATAGGTTGGTGGTGGCGTATGAGGGGACGGGGTTTTGTGGGTGGCAGAAGCAGGAGCCGCCGGCGAGTGAGTTTGGGGATGGGGGGATTGAGGGCTCGAAGGGGGAGGTTGTTGGGCGGGTGATCAAGGATGGTGTGGAGCGGGTGCAGCTTCGGACGGTGCAGCATGTGCTTGAGCGCGCGGTGCGGGAGGCGCTTCGGGAGGAGGTGGTGCTTGGGGGGGCGTCGCGGACGGATTCGGGGGTGCATGCTTGGGGGCAGGTGGCGTTCTTTGTGAGCGAGCCCGATGTTGAGAAGGGGGTGGGTTGGCCTGAAGATCGTGGGGTGGATCGGTTGGTGAAGGCGGTCAATGCGCGGCTGCCTAGGGATGTGTGGGTGCGGTCGGCGGAGGTGGTTGGGGAGGATTTCAATGTGATCGGGGGGGCGGCGAGCAAGGAGTACACCTACACGATCGCGTGTGGGGAGGCGCGGCCGATTTTTGGGCGGCGGTATGTGTGGCATACTTGGTATGACTTGGATGTTGCGAAGATGAACGAGGCGGCGCGGGTCTTGATCGGGGAGCATGACTTTGCGGGCTTTGCGCAGATTAATCATGGTCGAAAGACGACGGTGCGGACGATCTTTGATTGCTCGGTTGAGGAGCTTGATGGGGGGAATGATGTGATCGGGATTGGTGGGGACGGGGTGAAGCTGGTGCGGGTGCGGGTGTCGGGGTCGGGGTTTTTGTACAACATGGTGCGGATTGTGGCGGGGACTTTGATGGAGGTTGGGCGGGGGAAGATGTCGGTTGAGGATGTGCGTGCTGTTGTGGACGGCGCAGATCGTTTGAAGAATCGTGGTCCGACGCTGCCTCCGATGGGGCTGCGGCTTGAGTGGATTCGGTATTGAGGGAAGAAGGGGTTGGGGACTGGCCACTAGCCACTCGGGGAAGATGATGAAGAAAGAGCGTTCGAAGTTCAGAATCATTGGGCGGTGGGGGGTTTGGGTGTGTACTTTTTTGGTGTTGGTTTCGATTCCGGTTTCGGTGTGGGTTCAGCCAATGGTGATGGTTGTTGGCCTTCATCCAAACCACTCGAAGACGATGTATGGGGCACGGCTTGTTGATGGGCGGCTTGTTGTAGAACGCGATCCAGTTTACTTTCCAAATATGATCTCTGCTGCACCTCCCAAGACGACTTGGACCCCATATGTACATACAGGTGTAGGTCCAAAGGATCGCAAAAATAGGTGGTGGCCGGCTCCGTCTACGGATACTGGTGCTTTGGGAAGCCGCGGATGGCATCGGTGGGTTGAAATTCCGATGGTGAATCTAGCGGTGTTGATGGTTGCGTGGTCGGGGTGGTTGGTGCGGGGGGTGAAACGACGGCGGCGATTGGCTGGGTGTTGTGTTGGGTGTGGGTATTCGTTGGTTGGGTTGGAGGGTGGGGTGTGTCCGGAGTGTGGGGGTGGGGAGAAGCTGGAACAAGAATGAAGAGCCCTCACCCCGGCCCTCTCCCCGAGGGAGAGGGAGGAAGAGAAGATGCGCTAGGATGGGGGTATGAGTGAAACTGATTTTAAGAATCGTGGACGCAAGCGTCGTGTGTTGGTGGTGTCGGGGACTCGGGCGGAGTTTGGGTTGTTGCGTCCGGTGATGAAGGCGGTGTTGGATCGGGGGGGGGATGTTGGTGGGAAGATCACAGGCGGGACGCCTGTGCCACGGGGGGATGGGGGAGGCAACGGGCTGGAAGCCCGTTCTACTGGAGATGGTGGGGTTGGTTTGGAGTTGTTGGTGGTGGCGGCGGGGGCGCATTTGGTGCAGCCTGCTGTGACATTCAGAGAGGTGAAGGCGGAGTTTGAGGTGGCGGACTCGATCCCGATGCAGACGGCGGGGCGGGTTGGCCGGCAGGAAGATGTTGAGGCGCTGGGGCGCGGGGTGTCGCGGTTTGGGCGGTCGTTCTCGATGCTTGATCCGGACTGGGTTGTGGTGTTGGGGGATCGGATTGAAGCGTTTGCGGCGGCTACGGCGGCGTCGATTGGGGGTTGGGCGCTGGCGCATATTCATGGCGGGGATAGGGCTGAAGGGGTTGCGGACGAGGCGATGCGGCATGCGATTACGAAGCTGGCGAATCTGCATCTGCCTGCGACGGAGGGGAGCGCGGAGCGGATTGTGCGGATGGGGGAAGATCCGGAGCGGGTGTTTGTGGTTGGGTCGCCTGCGATTGATGGGTTGTCGGTGATTCCGGCGCTGGGGGATGGGGCGTATGCGGAGCTTGGGTCTCCTGAGGTTGTGGTGCTGATGCATCCGTGTGGGCGGGGGGATGATGTTGAAGCGGCGGAGATGCGGAAGGTGCTTCAGGCGGTGGAGGGGAAGCGGGTGCTTGTGATGCATCCGAACTTGGATCCTGGTCGTCGGGGGATTTTGGAGGCGATTGGGGAGTTTGTTGGGGGCGGGAAGAACACAGGCGGGACGCCTGTGCCACGGGTTTCAGGGAGTGTTGTGGTGCGGGAGCATTTGGTGCGGGATGTTTTTGTTGGGTTGTTGAAGCGGGTTGGTCTTGAGGGCGGGGCGCTTGTTGGGAACTCTTCGGCGGGGCTGATTGAGTGTTCGGCGATTGGGTGCCTGAGTGTGGATGTTGGGGATCGGCAGGCGGGGCGGGAGCGGTGTGACGGGATGACGGTGCATGTTGATACCGCGGCTGGCGCTGATGGGATTGCGGCGGCGATTGATGAGATTCGGTCGCGCGGTGTCGTTGATGGGGGGCATCCGTATGGGGATGGGACGGCGGGGGTGGCGATTGCGCGGGTGCTTGCGGAGGTTGATCCGACGGTGGAGGGGTTTACTCGGAAGCGGTGTGTGTATTGATTGGTGGGGTGGGAAGAGAAGACCCTCACCCCAGCCCTCTCCCTGGGGGAGAGGGAGGAAGATGGGAGAGGGGAAGAGAAGACCCTCTCCGTCCGCTGCGCGGACACCTCCCCCGTCAGGACGGGGGAGGAGAATGAATGAAGACCCGACTGTGCCGGGGGTGGCGAGGTCGGGGTGCCCTTGCTTTTTGGATGACGGCTTTCGTTGAAAGACTCTTTGAAGGATGGCGTGTTTATGGGAGACATGGAGGAGTCGAAGTCGACGCCTCCATGGCACCCTTGTTTGTGGGTCGATTGGTTTGTTCTCGTAAGTTCTCGATAGTTCTCGTTTGTTATAGGTTGTTGTGCTGGGAGGGCGGGGATTATCGGGCGGGTTGGGGTGTAGGGAAGGGTTGTTGTTTGATGAGACGAGGATTCTTGTGGGGGACGCAAGTTGGGTTGTGGAATGGTCGATGGGAGTTGTGAGCTACAAGAGCTTACATACACCACTTGATGGAGCATTGACCATGACGGTAACTCAGGAACAGCGTGAACAAGCCGTGGAGGGCGCCCTTAAGGAGATCTCGCATATTGCGACGCTTCCTGAGGTGACACTGAAGATTATTGAGCTTGTTGAGGACCCTGAGAGTACTGCACAGGATTTGCACGAGGTGATCAGTAATGATCCGGCTTTGTGTACACGCATCCTGAAGGTTGTGAACTCATCGTTTTATGGTCTCCCTGGTCAGATCGCTTCGATCAACCGTGCGATTGTGATGCTGGGTTTGAACGCGGTCAAGAACATTGCGATTGCGGCTTCGCTTGCGAAGTTGTTCCGTGGTGGTGAGCTGACGCCGTTCTTTAGTGCGAAGGATTTGTGGGAGCACTCCAACGCGGTTGCGATCGCGAGCAAGTTGCTTTCGGACAAGCTCGGTATGGGTTTGTCGGACGAGGCGTACCTTGCGGGTTTGATTCATGACATCGGGATTATGGTCGAGATGCAGTATGATCGGAGTGATCTGATTGATGCGATCGATCGTTGTGAGGCGGACAGCGGTGGCGTGCCTCAGAAGGGTCTGATGGAGTGTGAGGAAGAAGTGTTTGGCGCGAACCACCAGGACTTTGGGATTGGTTTGTGCAAGAAGTGGAAGTTCCCTGCACCGTTCGCGGCTGCGGCGGGGTTCCATCACAATCCATTGTCCTGTCCTGACGAGACGCAGAAGATTGTGTTCTTGGTGCATGTCGCTGATTACTTGGCGTCGACGCTTGAGGGCGGGTTTAAGCTGGATCAGCCAAGCCCTGCGATTGTTCCTGAGGTGTTTGAGTCGCTCAAGCTTACCGACAAGATCATCGACGAGCTGTTGTTTGATTTGCAAGAGAAGCTTGAAGAAGTGGACGCGACTGTCTGAGCCGAGTGCTCTGAGTTCGTAAAACGAAATCGATTTCAAAGCCCCGGATTGTTCCGGGGTTTTTTATGTGTTGTTGATGCGGTCGTTCCAGAAAGAGAGACGCGCGTGGTTGGTGAGGTCGTAGGTGAGTGGGGTGATGGTGATGTTGCGCTCGAAAAGTTCGTGGACATCGGTTCCGGGGTCTGTTGAGCGGAACTCGAGACCGTGGGCGGTGGACCAGTAGTAGGCGTTGTTCTTTGGGGTGGCTCGTTGTTCGTATTGGTCGACGAGTGCGTGGGTGTTCATTGGGCAGACGACGGCTTTGGTGTTGTCGTTGAGGTACTGAGTCGCGGGGATGTTGATGGAGAGGACTTCATGTTGATTTGGGAGTCCGGTTTGGAGGAGGGCGTCGATTGTTTTGCGTGCGGCTTTGGCGGCGCGGTTCCAGTCGGGGTATTGGGTTGGATCTCGCGTTTCGCTTTGCGTGCTGCTTTGGGAATCGAGGTGGAGGGAGACGGCGATTGCGGGGACACCGATGAATGCGGCTTCGATTGCGGCGGCGACGGTTCCGGAGTAGATGACATTGATGCCGCAGTTTGCGCCGGCGTTCATTCCGGAGATGACGAGGTCTGGTCGTGCGCCTTGGCCGTGGTGTTCTGGGTAGAGGTTTGTGAGCGCGAGTTTTGAGCAGTCTGCGGGTCGTCCTTCGACGGCGAGTGCGGGTTGGTTGTTGATGGTGGTGTGTTCGACCATGAGGGGGGTGTGGTAGGTGATGCCATGGGAGGTTGCGGATTGCGGGGAGGCGGGGGCGACGGTGAAGATGTTTCCGAGTGGTCCGTCTGGGTGGGACTTGTCGGTGAGTGCGTTGTGGAGCGCGGCGATTCCTGGGGCGTGGATGCCGTCGTCGTTGGTGAGGAGGATGTTCATGGAGTGAGGGTAGGTGAGTATCGTCTTGGGGGCGTGCGCTATTCCTCGAGACCGAGTCCTTTGCGGAGGGGGGCGAGGTGGGCGGTGTAGTGCTCGTATTTTTTCACGGAGCTTTTATAGATTGGTTTGCGGACTTGGTCTCTGGAGGCGGTGCGGACGGTGCGGTCGGAGTTGTGGAAGTTGAGGATGTCCTCGGTCCATTCTTTGCCGAGGTATTGGCAGACGCGTTTGGATTGGGTTTCGGGGTCGGAGACCATGTCTTCGTAGTGGACATCGAGCATGTCGATTTCTTCGATGTCGTGCCAGGCTTGCATCATGCGTTGGTAGGTTTTGTGGTAGCGACCGATCCAGTAGAGGTCGTTGGTTTGGGGGTGGGGTCTTGCGAAGGTTTGGGTGAAGTTTGAGAGGCAGGTGTCTTGGGCGTCGCGGCAGCAGTGGATGATCTTGGCGCCGGGGAAGAGTCTTGTGATGAGGGGGACATAGAAGGTGTTGTAGGGTTGCTTGTCGGTGATGATGCCTTCGTTGGCGACCTCGTTGTAGAAGACGGCGGCGCCTTTGGCCATTTCGTTGATGACGCGCTGGTTGTAGATGAGACGGGTGACGGGGAGTGCCCTTCCTCCGGTGGGGTTTGGGAGGGACTCGAATCGGATGGGGGCGCGGGCGATGGCGTTCATTTCGCCGCCTGGTGTGACTGTTGGGATCTGGGCGAGCATTTGCTCGGTCATGGAGGTGCCTGAGCGCATCATGCCTACGACGAAGATGAGTCGTGATGGGTCGATTGTGTTTTTAAGTGGGACTGTTGCGGTGGGGACTTTGGCGATGCCTTTCCAGCATTTGATGAGGCGGTCGATGTAGGCGTCGAAGAGGTCTGGGTTCCAGTCTTCTTTTTTGAGGTCGTTGCCCAGCTTGAAGTATTTGAATGCGTTGTCGTAGTCTTTTTGTGTTTCGTAGAGTCTTCCGATGTGGTGGAGTGCGATGGAGCGGAAGCGTTCGTGGAGCTTTGGGTTTGTCGCGAGGGGGATGAGTTCGTCGATGGCTTCTTGGGCGTCGATGGCTTTGGGGGCGAGTCGGGCTTTGTCGATGGCGAGGCCGATGGTTTCGGATGGGGGGAGGTCGAGGGTTGCGATGTGTGCTTCGAGGGCGCGGAGTTCTTTGAGGGCTTGCTGGTTGTCTCCGATGTCGGAGTAGGTGTTGAGCTTGCCTCGCATGGCGTCGAGGTTGCCTGGCATGTGGTAGAGGGTGCGTTCGAACTCGATGATGGCTTCTTCGTAGTGTCCGCCTGACTGGAGGGCTTTGGCGTAGCGCATGCGGGTTGGGGCTGCTTTGGGTGCGAGTGCGACGGCTTTGGCTCCGGCTTCGATGGCTTCTGCGTGTCGACCGAGCGCGGAGTTTGCGGAGCAGAGGCAGTCGTAGACACGGTAGTCGTTGGGTTTGATTTTGACCATCTGCAGGATACCCGAGAGGGCTTCGCTGGAGCGGCCTTGTTGAATTAGGTTTCCGGCTTCGATGAGTTTCTTATCGAAGTAGGCTTGCTGTGCTTTGGCGGTGGGCTTTTTTTTGTTTGGTGTTTTGGCCATGTCGTGTGGGCTAGCTCATGAGTTGGGCGAGGGATGGGGTGGAGTTGATGAATCGTTCGTGGACGGTGAGGTAGTGTTTTTTGTAGATCGCGTCGACTTCTTCTGGGGATGGGAAGTGATCGCTGAATCCGGGGACCTCGGTTTCGAGGGAGGATTGTGAGGCGCGGATGAGGTGGGCGAGGAGGGTTCGTGGGTCTTCGAGTCCGACGCTGACGCGGATACAGGTTGGGGCGATGCCGGCGTCTTTGAGTGCTTTTTGGGACATCTCGGAGTGGGAGGTGATCGCGGGGCAGAGGATGATGGTGTTTGGTGTGCCGAGGGAGACTTGGTGTCCGAAGACGGGGTCGAGCTGATCGAAGAAGCGTTGGAAGGTGAGGCGGGAGAAGTCGACGGAATCTGATTTGCTTTCAAAGTCGAAGGTGAAGAGGGGGACGGGGAGGGCGAGGTGCATGCATTTTTCGAGCATCGCGTGGTTGGGATGGTTCTTGCATGCGGCGGAGTTGACATTGATGTGCGGGTGTTTGGAGAGGGCTTCGACGAGGGTGAGTGTGTTGATGGCTTTGGTGATCATGCGCTGATCGAGGGTGTGGAGTCCATTGATGACTTCGTAGGCTTTTTCGGAGTCGAGGAACGCGCCTTTGATGTAGTAGACATTCCAGAAGAGTGTTTCGTTCCAGAGGAGTTCTTTGTCTTTGCCTTGGAAGTCTTTGACGGTGAGGGTGGTGTTCTTTGGCATGAACATGCGTTCGTTGCGACCGATGACGCATCCTGCTGTTGTTGAGCCGTGTCCTGAGATGTCTTTGGTGTAGGAGTGGATGACGAAGTCTGGGCGTTCGATGAGTGCTTCGCGTTGGAGTGGTCGGTGGAGGAATGGTGTGCCGACGGTGGAGTCGCAGATGACTTCGAGTCCTCGTTCGTGCGCGGCGCGGGAGATTGCGGGCATGTCGAGGATGAGGCCGTGTGGGTTGCAGGGGGTTTCGACATAGACATAGATTTGTCGGCCTTGGTCGAGACGGTCTTTGTGTTTGATGACGGCTCGGTCGTAGGCGTCGATGAAGTCTTGTTCTTCGTATCCGTCGAAGAACTCGATGGCGATGTCGAGGTTTGATTGTTTGCCGTACCAGTCTTCGAGGAGTTGGTAGACACCTCCATAGACATTGCGTGATGCGAGGATGATGTCTTGGTAGCCGCAGAGGTGTGAGAGGATGGCGTCTACGGCGGCCATTCCGGAGTTGAAGTTCCATGCCATGTAGTTTGCGGTTTCTTTTCCGCATTCGACATCGACGATTTGGTTTGCGAGTGTGATGGAAGTTGGGTTGAGGAGTCTTGAGTAGATTTGGTGGAGCATTTCCTTGCCTTGGAATGCGTCTTCGACCCATTCGGCGCAGGCGTAGATGTAGGTTGCGGTGCGTGTGATGACTGGTTTGGAGGAGAAGATTGCGGTGATGTTGTCGAAGATTGGGTAGGGGCCTTTGCTGGCGCGGGTGGAGGTGTCGGAGACGATGGATTGGTAGAGGGAGCGGGTGGGGTGCTGGAGGGTGTCGAGGATTTTGGCGAGCTGGAAGGAGAGGAATCGCTGTGAGGAGAAGCGTTCGAGTCGTTCTTGTCTTGGGAGGTTGGCGAGTTCTTTGGTGCCTTGTTCCCAGAGTTGTTTGAGGTCTGCGTTTGCGGCGTAGAGGTTTTGGGCGAAGCTTTGGAGGTGTGAGCCGTAGGGGGTTGTTGGGTCGATCCCGAAGTGTGCGAGTTGTTCTTCGACGAGGCCTTCGATGGTGGAGGCATCGGTGGTATGGCGACGGGGTGAGAGGTCGCGGGCGAGCTCGAAGATTGCGGATTGGTCGGCGTGGGGGTTCATATGGATGCTTTCGGCGGAATCGGGGGGATTATTCGGGGAAATCCGCGACTCTGTTGCCTGGGTTTCTGCTGAGGATCGTTGGGGTGATGTTATCGCGACCTAGGACGAGGAAATCGGCGATTTCGATCGCTTCTTGGAAGCTTGCTTGTGCTGCTTTGCGGTCGGCACCTTCGAGGACTTGTCCGGCTTGGAGGTGTTCGATGGTGGGGATGGCGTCGCCGCAGATGAGGGTGGTGGTGGTGGGTTCGGAGATGAGGAGGCCGCAGGTTCCTTGGGAGACTCCGGGGAGTGGGAAGAGGTCGACGGCTTTGGCGATGGTGTCTTTGGCGGGCTGGATTTTGGAGAGGATCTGGATGTCTTTGGTCAGGATGTCGAGGAGGATTTGTTCGTCTTCGGGGAAGTCGTCTCCGGCGTCTTCGGCGGCTTGTTTGGAGTGGGCGAGCTGGGCGAGGGACTGGGCGAGGGGGATCCCGACGGATTCGCGCTCGGCTGGGGAGATGAGCCATTTGGCTTTGTCGAAGAGTTCGAGGGCGCGTCTGGCTTCGGGGTTGAAGCTGGTGAGGAAGACATGGGTGATCTGGTCTGGAGTGAGATTGGCGCGTTCGGCGAGCCGGGCTTGGACGGCTTGGGCGGGGAGTCCGGGGTTGACGATGATCTTGTCGTCTCCTGACTGGATCAGGACTGTGGTGGCGTGTCCTGTGCGCACGGGGGTGCGTTCATTCCAGAGGGGATGGGCGGAGAGGGTGCCGATTGAGAGGATGCGGATGTCCATGGGGGAGATTAGGGGGCGACGATGGCTTTGGCTCGTACGAGGAAGTCATTGGCTTGAGATGTGAGGGGTTGGCCTGCAGGGAAGCCGAGGATGGTGTCGGGCGTTTGTATGAGTTGGAATGTTGTGAAGGTGGTGTTTGAGGGGGTATATCTGTCAAACTGGTTGTATGGAGAAACATCGAGAACTCTGCTGTTCTTGGAACTGATGTATTGAGTGAACTGCGGGAATACAGAGGGGATGATCGTTGGGGGCTGGTTGTTGAACTGATAAACCGTGATCAGGGTGTACGCAAGGTTCTCAGGGTTTCTTGGCTCGACGGCGGGGTCGATGATGGTGGTGATCCAGAGGGTGTCGTTGTTCCATTGCAGGCGGACTGGACGGGAGGGGGTGAGGTAGAGATTTTCGTTGTTGTAGTTATCTTGCCGGAGGGTGATCCAGTTGTGGATCTCGTAGCGATGGGTGCGGCTGAGGGAGGCGAGTGTGATGGCGGGGAGTGCGATGAGGGTGAGGATGATGAGCACTCGTTTTTTGTTGCTCCATCGTGTGTGTGATTTTGTGGTTGTGATGGAGTCTTTCCAGCGGAGGCCGCACTCGGGGCAGGTGTGGATACTTGGGTCGAGTTGGTAGCGGCATTTTCGGTTTGGGCAGTGCTTCTGGTGTTTGAGCCGGGTTTCTTGGGGGAGGTCTTTGATGAACTGCTTTGATTGAAAGTAGACATAGATGAACGCGACGAGCATGGGGAGGATCAGGAGGAAGGGCCATTCGATCGGTTGTGGAGAGAACGAGTTGTGGATGTAGCGTGCCCATCGGGTTGTGCCTGATGGGAGATCGAACGAGCTTTGGATGCGGTCGTAGGTGAGGTACCACGAGAAGATGGCGAACATCGGGGCGGTTACGACGAAGATGAGTACCGCGTTGGACTGGATTGAGATGAGGCGGCTGCGTGTGTTGGGCTCTTGGAAGAACTCTCTGGAGAGTCCGGTGGACTTTGGGGATGCGGAGAGGCGGGTCGCGATCAGCGGGACAACGAATGCGGCGAGACACATGGCGACGGTAAAGAACAAGATGTACACCAGACCAAATCCAACATCGAGGCGGAAGACATCTGCGTCGATGGACAGTCCGAACAGGAGATGGGCGGTGGGGTCGTCGGTGGTGTTGTGCTCGAACTGGATAAAGTCGTTGGCCCATGCCCATGCGAGGTCGCTGGACCACGGGGAGAGGTCGCGGGGCTTGGTGGATCCTTGGTGAGATCGGGCGACAAAATCCTGAAAGTGGGTCCAGAGAATGGAGTTGGCGGAGGAATAGGCGACGAGGGCGAAGAGGATGGCGAGCGGGCCTGCGAGGATTGCTGTGATGAGGCGCTTGGTCCGCATTGTGTGGTGTACTTGGTTGGGGGTGTGGGGTTTCAATGGAGCGAGACCCCCTCCGTCAGCGAATCGCAGACACCTCCGCGCCTCCCAAGAAGAGGCCCGGGGAAGAAGATTGATGGTTTTTTTTGTTGAGTGGGCTTTGTGTTGGTGGGGGATTGGGTGTGAAGACATGGAGGAGTCGAAGACGACGCCTCCATGCCACCCGGATATCTTTATGACTGCATCGCGGTGGCGAGGAGGAAGGCGAGTTCCAATGACTGTTGGTAGTTGAGTCTTGGGTCGCAGAGGGAGACATAGTTTTTGGTGAGGTCTTCTTCGGTGATGCCTGCGGCTCCTCCGAGGCATTCGGTGACATCTTCGCCGGTGAGTTCGAAGTGGACGCCGCCGAGGATGGTTCCGGCGGCTTTGTGGGCTTGGATGGTGTGCTCGAGTTCGGTGAGGATGTCGTTGAAGTTTCGGGTTTTGATGCCGGTGGCGGTGGTGGTGCCGTTGGCGTGCATGGGGTCGGTCATCCAGAGGACATGACGGCCTGATTGTTTGATGTGCTGGAGGAGTGGGGGGAGGTTGGTGGCGACTTTGTCGGCACCCATGCGGACGATGAGGACCATTTTGCCTGGTTCGTTGGTTGGGTTGAGGGCGTCGATGAGTTCGAGGAGTTCATCGGGCTGCATGGTGGGGCCGACTTTGACGCCGACGGGGTTGTTGATGCCTTTGAAGAACTCGATGTGTGGGCCGTCGAGGTTGCGGTTGCGTTCACCGATCCAGGGGAGGTGAGCGGTGAGGTCGAAGTGGCCTTGCTTTCTGGGGACTGTTCTGGTTTGGGCTTGTTCGTAGTGGAGGTTGAGTCCTTCGTGTGAGGTGTAGAAGTCGACACGGGTGGATTCGTGGACTTGTTGTTCTCCGAGGTTTTCCATGAAGGCGAGACCATCGGCGAGGGTTTGGGACATGCGTTGGTATTGGGATTTGCGTGTCGCGTCGAGGTCTGCGTTGTGGAAGAAGGAGAGGTCCCAGTATTCGGGGTGGTGGAGGTCTGCGAATCCGCCGTCGAGGAGTGAGCGGATGAAGTTGAGGGTCATGGAGGCGTGCTTGTAGCCTTCGACCATGAGGTTTGGGTCTGGGGTGCGGTCTTCGGGGGTGAACGGGGCGCGGTTGACGAGGTCTCCGAAGTAGCTTGGGAGGGTGCAGGACTGGCCGTTGTGGTCTGCGGTTTCGGTGGGGGAGGAGCGTGGTTTGGCGTATTGACCGGCGAAGCGTCCGATTCGGGTGACGGGGGTGTGGAGTCCATGGATGAGGACGAGGGACATCTGGAGGAGGATTTTGAGTTTGGAGGTGATGTATTCGGGTCGGCACTCGTCGAGGGTTTCGGCGCAGTCGCCTCCCTGCAGGATGAAGCGCTGGCCGAGCTGGGCTTGGGCGATTTGGGCTTTGAGTTTGTCGATTTCCCCTGAGGTGACCAAGGGGGGGAGCTGGGCGAGGCGGGCGGTGGCGGCGGTGAGGGCGGCGAGGTCTTCGTAGATGTAGGGCGCGTTGAAGGGGGCGGACTTCCAGGAGTCTGGGGACCAGTTGCTGGCGGGACGGGCGGCTGGGTCGGAATTTGGTGTGTTATTGGACATGTTTGGCATGGTGTCGTTTGTAAGGGTAGGTCAGTAGGGGAATCGGGTGTGAGAGCGGGGGAGTTGACGCTAGAGTGTGTGTATGAGTGACAAATGCGTAAAGAGCGGCGGCGGTGGCGAATCGGGTGAGCGGACGGTTGGATTGCCTGTGATTCAGTCGAAGGCTCCCAAGATGGGTCAGACGAAGGCGGGGCGTTGGCGGACGATTGTGCTGGTGATGGTGAATGTGCTGATGGTGGCGCACCTGATTCAGTGGTTGATTATGGGGATGACTGTTTCTCCAATTGAGCCAAGCGAGGCGATGGAGACTTTAGAGGTTGGGGTTGTGAATGCGGGGGCGGTTTTCTTTCTTGTTGCGATCTTGGCGACGGCGTTCTTTGGTCGGTTCTTTTGTGGGTGGGCGTGTCATGTGGTGTCGTTGCAGGATGCGTGCGCGGTCTTTATGGCTCGGATCGGGGTGCGTCCGAAGGCGTTTCGTTCTCGGTTGTTGATGTGGGTGCCCTTTGTGCTTGGGATGTACATGTTTGTGTGGCCCACTTTCAAGCGGCTTGCGATGAAGCCTGCGTTTGAGTCTTGGGGGATTGATTGGCCTGTGTGGCTGAAACCTGTGGGGGAGATTCATCGGTACAGCAGTGAGTTGATTGTGGATGATTTTTGGGCGACGATGCCTCCTTGGGAAGTTGGCGTGGTGTTCTTGATTGTGTGTGGTTTTGTGACGGTGTATTTTTTGGGCGCGAAGGGTTTTTGTACTTATGCGTGTCCGTATGCGGGGTTCTTTAAGCCATTGGACAACATTGCGCCGGTGCGGATTGTGGTCAATGACAACTGTCATCAGTGCGGGCATTGCACGAGTGCTTGTAGTTCCAATGTGAGGGTGAATGAAGAGGTGCGTGACTTTGGGGCGGTGATTGATTCGGGGTGCATGAAGACTTTGGATTGTGTGAGCGCGTGTCCGAATGATGCGTTGTCGATCGGGTTTGGTGGGCCTGCGATCTTTAAGAAGGCGAAGGACACCCCGGCGGCGAAGATGGCGGCGGAGAAGCGGAAGCGTCGGTATGACCTGAATGTGTGGGAGGATCTGGTCGCGGTGTTGGTGTTCGCGTGGGCGTTTTATGCGACGCGGGGGGCGTTTGATGCGGTCCCGATGCTGATGGCGGGGGGGCTGGCGGCGGTGGTGACGATGCTTGTGGTGCAGGTGTGGTGGTTGATCCGGCGCGAGAATGTTCGGATGCACGGATTCACGCTCAAGAACAAGGGGAAGATCAAGATTGGCGGGGTAGTGATCGGTTTGCTTGCGGTGGTGATGATGGCGGGGTCGGTGTGGGCGGGGCACGCGAACTTTGCTCGCTGGCGCGGGGACATGATCTTTGCGGGGTTTGATGTTCCCAGCGATGCGATGATGCGGACGGACTTTATGGGGACTCCCGCGATGCAGGAGCGGGCACGCGAGGGGATCGCGTGGTACCAGCGCGGTGATTCGTTTGAGCGGGGTGGGTATGGGTGGTCGCTCAACGCGGAAGAGCGCGTGCGGGTGGCGTATCTCAAGGCGGTGATGGGTGATCCGGCGGCGGGGCTTGAGGAGCTGCGCTGGGTGATTCAGAACGGGAATCCGACGGACAGTCTGATTATCCAGGCGGGGAAGCTCGCGGAGCTTTCGACGGGTGATGTTGGGCAGCTGCTTGAGGTGTATAAGGAGGGGCTTGCGGCGCATCCTGATTTGCACTTGATCCGGAGCGAGCTTGCCAAGGCGGCGTGGTCGCGGGGGAATCAGGAGGAGGCGTACGCGATGTGGAGTTATGAGCCGGAGGAGAACGAGATTGGGTTCTTGATGGCGCGGGCGGGGTTTGAAGGGTTTACGGGGAATATTGAGATGGTGGGCAAGCTGTACCGCGAGGCGGTGGAGCTGGTCCCTGAGCAGGATGGGCGGGATACGACGCATTACATTGATATTGCTCGCGGGGCGCTTGCGTATCGGATGGTGGATCTTGTCAAGGAAATGGTGGACAAGGCGATCGAGAGTCCGGATGCGACGGTGACGACCTGGCTGAGCGCGGGGGAGCTTGCCAACGCGATGCGTGAGATCAAGGTTTCGGTGGAGCGTGCGGAGAAGGCGCTGTCGATGAAGGGATCGGAGCGGTCTGAGGTTCTACGGCGCGCGGCGGGGATTCTTGCGGATGATGGGCAGGTCGATCGATCGCTGGATCTGCTTGAGCTTGCGGAGGAGCGGGCGGCGAATGACTTTGATCGGAAGTACATTATCGAACTGATGACCCGGATCGGGATGATGCTTCGCAATGAGCGTGGGCTTGAGATGGGGTTTGCGCATTACAAGGCGCTCGCGGAGCGGCGGGATGATGTGCCTGTGATGATGGTGGATTACGCGGGATGGTTGTTTAACTCTGGGCGAGCTGAGGAGGGGATCGCGGCGATGAAGATGGCGGCGGGGTTTGATGAGCGGAACCCCGCGGTGTCCCAGAAGGTGGGGGAGATGTACTCGGCGATGGGGAATGCTGAGGAGGTGCAGGTGTGGGCTGAGGAGACGGAGCGTCGGCGCTTGTTGCTTGAGGACTGATTGTCGGGAGGGGTTGGATTTTGGTGCTTTTGTTGCGCGGAATTGGATTGCGTGGTTGAAATGCGGGTCGTTTGCGATGTTGTTGCGCGTTTTTTTGTTTTTTTGTGAGTAGTTCTTTATATGGGGACCTTGCGCGGTCGAAAACGGCGTGTGCACCTTTGTAAGGGTGCATGTGCCTGTCGGTGTCGATGGGCGATTGAGTCTGGGAAGGAATCCCGGGCGATTGAACCACCCGCCCGGCGCATTGCTTGGGCTTACGGAGAACTGTCATGGCAACTCGTACGAAGAAACACCCTGCGAAAAAGGCAGCGGCAAAGCGAACCACCCGCAAGACCGCGACCAAGAAACCAGCAGTGAAGAAGGCAACTGCTAAGAAGAGCACCGCCAAGAAGTCACCAGCGAAGAAGACCGCTGCGAAGAAGACTCTTGCAAAGAAGACCACCACCCGCAAGCCAGCGGCGAAGAAGACGACTGCGAAGAAGACCGTCGCTCGCAAGACTGCTGCGAAGAAGACCACTGCTCCTAAGAGCACCGCAAAGAAGACCGCAACCAAGAAGCCAGCTGTGAAGAAGGCGACCACCACTCGCAAGCCTGCAGCAAAGAAGTCGACTGCGAAGAAGACTGTTGCTCGCAAGACCACCGCCAAGAAGACCACCGCTCGTAAGGCCGCTCCTAAGAAGACCGTTGCGAAGAAGAGCCCAGCACGCAAGACTGCTGCGAAGAAGACTGTGGCTCGTAAGACCACTGCCAAGAAGACTGCTGCTAAGAAGACCACGGCTCGTAAGACCACTGCCAAGAAGACTGCTGCTAAGAAGACCACGGCTCGTAAGACCGTTGCGAAGAAGGCTACTCGTAAGCCAGCGGCAAAGAAGACTGTGGCACGCAAGACTACAGCTCGTAAAACCACTGCGAAGAAGACCACCGCTCGTAAGACAACTGCTCGCAAGACTGTTGCCAAGAAGAGCCCGGCTCGCAAGACCGTCGCGAAGAAGGCGACCCGCAAGCCAACAGCGAAGAAGACCGTGGCTCGTAAGACCGCCGCGAAGAAGAGCACTGCTCGCAAAACCACTGCACGCAAGACGACCGCACGCAAGCCAGCAGCTCGTAAGAGCACGGCACGCAAGGCGGTCGTTGGTCGTATTGGCCAGAAGACCACTGCACGCAAGACGGTTCGTCGTCGCGCTGCATGATTGATCCTTTGATCAGTCAAGTGTTGAAATGAATAAGACAACCGGCCCTTGATTGGGCCGGTTGTTGTTTTTGGGTTATTCGTTGTTGGGTTGGTGTTGGTCGGCTTTGTCGAGGATTTCTTCGTAGGAGTCGCCTTCGACGAAGGTGTCGTGGATCTCTAGGAAGCGGGTTTCGAAGCAGCGGGTGCAGTTGGAGAGGCAGTCTCGGCAGGTGAATCCCTTGTCGAGGAGTTCCTGTCGTTCTTTGAGGTTTCTTGGGTTGTTGACGCAGTAGCGGACCGCTGGCTTGCTTTGGATTGGCTTGGTTGGCTGTTCTTCCATGCACCCAACGATAGGGGATCAGTTCCGTGATTGGCTCATGATGTGGCGTTCGAGTTTTTCGAGTCGGGACTGGAGCTGTTGGTTTTGGGTTTGGAGCTGCTGGATCTGGGCGTCTTTTTCGGCGCGGAGTTCTTGGAGCGCGTCGATGACGAGGGCTTCGTATCCGACTGGGTTGAGGTAGAGGTAGCCATCGTCGGCTTGCTGGACCCATTGTGGGAGGACTTGCTGGACTTCTTGGGCGATGAGTCCGGGGATGGTGCCTGGGATGTAGGAGAAGTGGTTGGGGTCTTTGTAGTTGAAGGTGACGGGGCGGAGAGCGGCGAGGGTGTCGAGGGAGCCTTGGAGGGGGGTGATGTTTTCTTTGAGTCTTGCGTCGGAGAATACGGACCAGAGTCCACCTCCGGCTTTGCCTGCGTTGCCGTAGACATTGAGGGAGAAGGTGGAGGATTCTGGTCCTCCGATGGTGGCGGTGGATTGGACGATGAGGTCGTCTCCTACGGTGACATCGTTGGCACTGAGTGTGGTGCCTTCGATGCGAACGCCTGTGGCGGAGGAAGCGTCGATGAAGATGCTTGAGGCATCAAGGTCAATCAAGTTGGTAGCGTTCAGATCGAGAACCGATGCGGCGTTGAGTTCGATTTCGAATCCGCTGTCGAGTTGGAGCGTTGCGTTGGCGGTGAGATCGAGGTTTCTGCCGGCATCGATTATGGTATCGATTCCTGATTCGAATCGGTTGTACTCGCCGCTGGTGAGGAAGAAGTCGCCGTCGGGGAGGATGCTGTAGTCGAAGTTGCTTTCGAAGGTGAAGTTTTGGTTTGCTTGGAAGGATCTTGGGGTGAGGAGGGTGGCGGTTGAGCCGTTGGTGAGGAGGAGGCCGTGGTCGTTTTGTGAGAGTGCGGCGATGTGGAGTTGGTTGGTTGGGGTGGGTTGATTGATCCCGATGTGTGATCCTGTGGAGGTGACGAGTCCGCCGGAGACTTCGATGAGTGATGCGGCGTTTCTTTCGAGATCGGTGGAGGTGACTTGGTCGGAGCCGATCATTGCGGAGGTGATGGCGTCTGCTGGGATGAGGAAGGTGCTTCCGAAGAGGCTGAGTCCGGCGCCTGCGGTGTAGGTGTTGTTGTTGTCGATGTTGTCTGCGAATCCTGAGGGGACGCCGGTGAGTCCGGACCAGAGGGTGGTGCCTGCGGGTCCGGTGTTGCCGATTGGGCCTTGGGGTCCTTGCGGGCCGTCGGGTCCGGTGGGGCCGGTTGGGCCTTGGTCTCCGGTTGGTCCTGCGGGTCCGGTGTTTCCGGTTGGGCCTTGGGGTCCTTGTGGGCCTTCGTTTCCGGAGAGGGCGAACTGGGCGACGGGGGTGGAGGTGATGGGTTGGTTTGGGGAGAGGGTGGTGAAGGGGCCTCCATCCATGACGGAGCGGGTGGAGATTTCGAGAAAGCGTGGGGCCGCGCCGAAGGCGGCGGGTCCGAAGTCGAGGTTGAGGGTGAAGAGGCCTTCGATGATGTCGGCGATGATGCTTTGGGTGGTGCCGATTTGGTTGTCGGATTGGTCGAGGAGTCGGATCTGGAACTCGTACATGCCTTCGACGGTGGTGCCGTTGTGGGAGAGGGATCCTTGGTAGGTGAAGGTGGTGCTTTGGGCGTAGGCGGTGGAGTTGATGATGGTGGTGGCGGTGAGCGCGGCGATAACGGCGGCGGTGATTGATCGTGCGTGCATGGTCTCTCCCTCAATGATGCTGTACTGGTGTTCTCTCGATGGGTCCGATTGTCGCCGTTCTTGGGGGTTGATGCAATACTTGGTCTTTGATATGGGCATGAAAAAGCACAGACTGGGTCTGTGCTGAGGGTGGGGTGTTGTCATTTATGTCGGGTTGGTCTGATTTAGTACTGCATCTTGGTTATCAACCCGTTGCGGCGGCTCAGTCGTCGGTTCCCGGGACGATGGCGAAGCTCGTGTTCATCGCGTTGATGAGTGAGGCGTGCTGGGTCTGGTCGAGGTTGCGGACGAGGAAGGCGTGGCGGTCTGTCAGGGTGCCTGCGTTGATGGCGGCGGAGCAGAGGGCGGCGCTGGAGATGGATGGTCCTGCGAACTGTTCGGTGAGCTGGGCGACTTGCCAGGCTTCGGAGTCACGGCCGACGAGGAGGAGGGCGGCGTGGTAGGCGGCGGCTTGCTCGGTGGCGGCGAGGATCATCGACTCGGATGGGTTCCCCGGCATTGGGTTTGTTGCGCTTGGGTTGATCGCGTTGATCTCTTCGGCGAGCGTTGTTGCGGTTGCGAGTTGCTCAGCGATTTGTGTTGGGGAGGTGATGGTCAGTGCGAGGGCTTCGTAGCGGTGGGTTTCGATGAGGAGTTGGGCGAGGGGTTGTCCGTAGTCAGCGAGGGTTTGGGCGACGCGCTTGGAGGTTGATGGGTTGTCGATGCCCTCGTCGATCCAGGTGAGGACGGAGTCGGTGTCGCCTGTGATCATCGCAAGGTCGGACCAGATGCCGAAGCCGAAGGTTGAGTTGGTGCGCTTGTTCCATGTTTTGATGGCGATGGCGCGGGTGTGGTTGATCTGATCGAGGACGGACTGGTCGTTGGTGTTGAGGGTTGCGAGGGTGAGCTGGGTTTGGTTGTAGAGGGTGGTCATCTCATCGAGGTCGGAGGTGGTGTAGGTGGAGGCGTATGGGCCTTGGATGAGTGCGTGGAGGTTGAGCATGATCTGACACGCGCCTTGGGCGGCGGTGGGGTCTTGACCGGCGAGGGCGAGGTCGTTCATGGTGTTGTAGAGGAACTCGGTTTGGTCTGGCGCGTTGGTGGTTGGTGCGGAGTTGTCGAAGGCGAGGGCGAGGAAGGATTGGAGGTTCTTGTCGGTGAAGAGACCGGTGCGGGAGTGGTAGGGGCGGCCGTTGCGGAAGGAGATGGTTGCGGGGGCGGACTCGATGTAGGCGCTTTCCATGACGAACTGCGCGTCTTCGCCTCGGACGAAGAAGACCGGATGATCGGTCTGGTTGAAGTTCTTGCGGGCGGTGGTCCACTGGTCGCGGATGGATCTGGCTTGGCCGTAGTTTTCTGGGAGGATGACGACGAAGCACATCGCGGAGGGGTCTGTTTTGGTCGCTTCGACGGCGTCGTTGATGGCCATCATTTGGGTGGACATCTGGGTGGAGTTGGCTTGTTCGGATGAGAACTGGTCTGAGGAGTCGAAGGATTCTGGCGAGGTGATCGCGGAGGTGGTGGAGGAGAGGCCGATAAGAAGGGCGGCGGTGAGTGCGACGGGTGGGTTGATTGGCATGGCTGTTCCTTTTTCCGTTGTGGCCTTGGTGGCTTTGGGGTCTGGAACAGGGATCGGCGGGTTTTTGGGGCGGGTTTATCGGGATTATGGATTATCGGAGAGTGTGATTAGATCGATGTTTTGAAGCAGTGGATGATACCTGCATCCTCGAAGCCGAGGGCGTGGTGGGCGGTTATTGAGAGCTGGTTGTCTGGACGCGCGTCGGAGGCGGCTTCTTGGCAGTTGTTGGCGCGTCCCCAGTCGAAGGCGGCGTTCATGAGGGCTTTGCCGACGCCTTTGCCTTGGTGTGCGGGATCGACATACCAGCCTTCGATGTAGAGGACTGGCGAGGTCATGCATTCTTCGGCGGAGGAGCGGATGGTGAGTTCGATGAATCCGATCGGATGCTCTTCACCATTGGCGTCATCATCGAAGGCGAGGAGGCATTGGAAGGGTTGGGATTTGAGTGTGCCTTGGGTGAGGATTTGGCGGGACTCTTCTTGGAGGAGTTTGGGGTCCTCGCCTTCGAAGAGGGCGTTGCGCATGGTGTCCCAGGCGGGGAGGTTCTCTTTGGTGTAGGGGGTGATTTTCATTTGTTATGCGTTTCCGAACTGGGTGCGGAGGAGGCGTTCGACTTCGAGGACATTTTCAAGGGCGCGGAGTTGGTGCCGGACGGCGACTTGGTTTGAGGTTCCTGCGCCTCGTGCGGATTCGAGGGTGAGGGTTCCTGAGCCGTCGGGGAACTCGGTGCGGGCGAGGTGGATGAGTTCGTCGGCGCGGTAGTCGCGCTCGGTGATGGATTTGTTTTTGTTGAGGGTGATGATGATGGCGCGTGTGTCGGTGATGGCGTAGATGGTGTTGTTGGAGATGTATTTGGCGTGGTGGAGCATTGGCCAGCGGAGGAGGGCGGCAAATATGAGGATAACGGCTGCGCCAATTGCTAAGCCGAGCGGCGAGTCTTCTTCTGCGATGCCGTAGTATGCGAGAATGCTGAACAAGACGAGTACTGCTGCGGCGAGAATGAGAAGAATGAAAAGGATTCGCCAGGATTTGACGGCTTCCTTTCTGAGGATTCGGTAGCTTGGCTGGGCGGACCAGTTGATTGATTCGCCTTCGTCGAGTTCGCGGTCGAGGTGGGATTGGAGGTTTTGGGGGAGGGTTTGCATTTGGGATTGTATGGGGTGAAGATCATGGAGGAGTCGAAGACGACACCTCCATGCCACCCGATTATTCCCAATGACTTCGATTCGATTCAAGATACTTATCTAGCATTTGATATCTTGCGTGAAGTTTATTATTCGATCCTTCAAACTGTTTGAGAGACGATGAAGTGAATGATCGCATTTTGACAAACTGATCGCGAAAAAGATGTCTAGCAAGCTCATCTGGCTGAAGCTCTATTGCAAGACTTGCCATACCTTCTCCAGCAAAATCGACAATAGTGTTTCCATCCGAATCTACAGTTAAAAATTTCTTCGCAAACCCCGCGATATTCCTATTAATCGGTGAAATTTGCGGGTCTTTAGTTTCAGTTTGTGTTTTATCAAGAAACCGAGTCAACCCGTCTCCACACACAATTCTCGGATACTGAGCGCATTCGGATTCGAGTTGATATGCACTTGCAATACAAGGGCCATACAAATCTGCATATAAATCGTTGCATCCCAATCCGATTTCGATAGAACCCCTTGTGGCAACTCCATTCGACAGGCAATGGAAGTGGGTCGCGGCCATACCAAACATAATTCCAAAAATCGATTTCATATGAGCAACACCATCTTCTAAGTTTGCTGGTGCAAAAAAGACAACGGTATCAGTGATCGCGAATGATTCCAATCTTGAATTTGCGGTCCGCTCGTATGTCTCTGTCTTTTTAGGGTGAGATATTCTCAGCTTGCTTGGAACTGGTGTCGCAGCGTTATATTTGGTATTGAAACTTGTCACCATTTTTCTTAGCTCATGAACAGTGCCGAGTGTTTTTCCGATTGCTTCAAGAGATTCAATTCTCTTGTTGTTGATATCATCTTCCGTACCCCATCGATTTAAGTAGTGTTTTTGATTTAATATGTCCAAGAAACCAACAACATAATCCACTATTTCAATAGTCTCAGGATCTTCCGTTCTAAATTTGTTGTTGCTCACATCCGGGCCTCGTGGTTGGTTCGGTTTTCGTTGAACCAGTCGATGGTTTGGCGGAGGCCTTGTTCGAAGGTGACTTTGGCTTGCCAGTTGATGAGTTCTTTGGCTCGGGAGACATCGAGGCAGCGGCGGGGTTGGCCGTCGGGCTTGGTGGGGTCCCAGCGGATTTTTTCGGCGATGGTTTCTTCGGTTGCGAAGCCGGTGAGTTTGGCGATGAGGTGGACGAGGTCTTTGATGGTGATTTCCATGTTGGTGCCGAGGTTGATCGGGGTTGGGTCGTCCATCTTTTCAGCGGCTGTCAACAGTCCATCGGCGCAGTCTTCGATGTAGAGGAACTCGCGGCTTGCTGATCCTGTGCCCCAGACTGGGAGGTGGTCGTCTCCTCGGTCCATGGCTTCAACGCATTTGCGGATGAGTGCGGGGATGACATGGGAGGAGTCGAGGTTGAAGTTGTCGTGCGGGCCGTAGAGGTTGACGGGGAGGACGAATGCGGACTTCATGCCGTATTGGAGTTTGTATGCGTCGAGCATTTGCCATGCGGCTTTCTTGGCGACGCCGTAGGGTGCGTTGGTGACTTCGGGGTATCCGTTCCAGAGGTTGTCTTCTTGGAAGGGGACTGGTGTGAGGTTTGGGTAGGCGCAGATGGTTCCGGTTTGGATGAACTTGCCTCCGCGGTCGATGAGTCCATCGGCGCGTGCTTGTTCGATGAGGTGGAGTGCCATGGCCATGTTGGCGTAGAAGTATCGTCCTGGATTTTTCATGTTGGCGCCGATGCCTCCGACTTCGGCGGCGAGGTGGATGATCATGGTGGCGCGGTCTGAGCCGAAGGCGTCGTTGTAGAGGGAGACGACGGCGTCTTTTTCGGTGAGGTCGTAGTTTGCGGAGCGTGGGATGACGATCTGGTTATCGGCGACGCCTCGTTTGTGGAGTCCTTGGACGATGTGTTTGCCGAGGAATCCGGAGCCGCCGGTGATGATGATGCGTTGGTCTTTCCAGTTGACGGAATCTGGTTTGTTGTCGGGGTTGGACATGGCTGATGGCTCCGGCTTGGGCGTTCTTTGGGGTTGGGGAGGGATGATAGGGGTGTGATTTGCGGCGGTTTGGTGTGGGTTTGGTCGATGAATGTGGTGTGAATGAGCGCAGAAACGAACGACGGAGGCGGCGGGGAGCTGGCGGGGTGCTGGGGCGGTTGTCGTTGTTGCTTTCGCTTGTGGGGATCGGGTTTGTGGTGGTGTTTGTGGGGTCGCGGGTGGTGACGGATCGGTTTGGGTGGTCGCAGTGGGTGTGGTGGGTGCCTGCGATGTGGTGGGTGGTGGTGGTGTGGGGGGTTTGGGTGTTGACTCGGGTGGTTGGGTGGTGGTCGATTCGGCGGGGGGGACGGTATGGGAAGAAGGCGATGCTTCGGCGGGTGTTGTTCTTTGGGTGTGTCGGGGTGAGTGTGTTTGTGGTGGTTGGGGTGCAGCGGTGGCATCGGGTGGTGTGGGGGGATGGGCTGGAGGATCGGGCGGCGGGTGCTGTGCGCGTTGCACATTGGAACATTGCGGGGGCTGTGGTTGATGAGGACGCGGCGATTGGGTTGCTCAACTCGCTTGATGTGGATGTGGTGCTGTTGTCAAATGCTCGGTGGGATGGGCAGCAGGGGGTGTTGCTTGAGGGGCTTGATGTTGGGGGTGGGGATGACGGGCGCGTGGTGAAGCTTGGTCGCGCGATTGTGGTTTCGCGTTTAGATGTTTCAGCGGCGTCGCTGGTGTATGTGCGGGGGGATGCGGACGACGGTGAGGGGATGCGGGAGTCGGGGGACTTTGGGTGGGTGTGCCGAATGAAGATTGGCGGGGATGGGGCGCGTGGGTTGGTGGTGTGGCTTGTTGATCTGCCGAGCGAGCCGACGGTGCATCGGGGGGTGATGATGGATCGGGTGGTGGAGGCGGTACGGGATGATCGGGGTCAACTGCGTGTGTTTGGTGAGGATGGGGTGATGCGGTTTGAGGCGAATGATGGTCGGCTTGATGCGCCGGGGTTGATTGTTGGGGATTTCAATACGCCGAGGGGTTCTTGGTCGCTTGGGAAGTTTGATGTGTTTGGTGGTGGGGATGGGTTTGCGGATGCGTTTGAGGGTGTGGGGTATGGGTTTGGTCGGTCTTGGGTGCCTGGGGTTGATGGGTGGTGGAGGCGGGCTGCGGTGGGGATCGCGGGGTGGCATATTGATTTGTCGCTGGTGGGGAATGGTTGGGAGGCGACGGGGTATGGGTTGTTTGGGGAGGGGCTCGATGGGGACGCGATTGGCGGGGCACACCGGATTCAGATTGTGGATCTGAGTCGGTGAGGAAGTGCTGGTTTTGGGTTGGGTTGTCGGACCATTTGTGGTAGGGTGTTTGGACGCATGCGTGTGTGTGCGTTTTTTTGTTCTTGAGGGAGAGAGACATGTTGAGTCGTTTGGTACTGATTGTGGTTTTTGCGCTTGGGATGATCCAGGGCGGGGCTTTGGCTGGTCCGGTTGTCGGGAACGATGGGAGCTTTGGTTACCAGGGGTATCTTGAGTTTGGGGGGGCTCCTGCGAACGGGGATTTCTACTTCCGGTTCTCGATGTTTGATTCAGCTGTTGGTGGCAGCGAGGTGTCGCCTTTGTACGGCTTGGTCGGACCGGTCACGGCGACGGACGGTTTGTTTGTGTGCAATATTCAGTTGGGTGGTACCCAAGAAGACGCGTTGGGGTTCTGGAAGGAGTTTGGGGATGCGGTCAAGTACTTGAATATTGAGGTGGGGCAGATCGAGGGGTCGTACACCACGCTTTCGAATCGTGTGTTTATTGGATCGACGCCTCAGGCGTTGCACAGTCAGTTTGCGAGGGCGCTGACCTTTCCGTATGCGGATTCCTATTCGAATACAATTGGAGATCCTGACACCATGGTCTCGCTGAACAGCGTGTTTGGTGGGCCGGTCATGGATCTCTCTGTCGGAACAGAATCGAACTTTCCAACACTCCGTGTTCGAGGGAGTAACCCATCGGACGATTTTGTTTTGTCGGGTCAGTACGGGGGTGCTGTACAGATCAATAGCATGGACGAACAAGTTGGGCTGCTGAGCGTCTCGGCGGGATTCCCTCTGCTTGGGTACCATGTATCGGAGTTCTTTGGGAACCGTGCGGCGGTGCTTGGTGAGGTTGATTTCAATGCAAGTCCAAACATCATTGCGGTGTGGGCACTCAACGATGCTTCGGGGAATAATGCCGCGCTAGGGACCGGGCAGTATGCGGGTGACTTCAGTGGCGATGTGCTTGCTCGTGAGGACCTGCGTGTGATCGGAGCAGCGACGCGTGATTTTTCGTCGAACAACCCGAGCCCGATTGGACCTTTGGCGTATGCATCGGTCAATACAGCAGGAACGGTGACTGCTGGGACGGCGAACTTGTCGGCGACATGGAATGCAGGCAACTCCGCGTACGATATTACGATTGCTGGCGAATCGATTACCTTTTCCACGCATGTTGGGATTGTGACTGTTGTTGACAGTTCGGAACCACGCTTGGCGACGATCAATGCTGTGAATGGAAACTTTGTGGTGACGATTTGGGATTTGGATTCGGGGAATATCAAGGTTCAGGACAACTTTCAGATCGTGATCTATGACCCAACGGCGACCACGCTGAATCGTGTCATGATCCCTGATGGTGTTGATGCTGATCAGTATGTTGAGCGGACGGGCGCGACACTGATTGAGACCCAGCCGAGGATTGAACCGGTTGAACCGTTCGAGCGTTATGGCACTGGTGTTGGTGGTTCAGACTGAGTTGATCGCATTCAAAATCAAAGACCCCCGACCAGATGGCCGGGGGTCTTTTTTGTTTTGGGGATCGTGTTTGGGCTTACTGGTCGTGTCCTGTGAACTCGGGGAGTTTGTGTCCCGCGTCTTTGAGGGTCTTCTCGCGTGATGCGAGTTCCATGTCGTGCTCGACCATCATCGCGGCGAGCTCTTCGACGGTGGTCTCTGGAACCCATCCGAGTTTTTCTTTGGCTTTGGTTGGGTCGCCGAGGAGGAGATCGACTTCTGCGGGACGGAGGTAGCGTGGGTCGAACTCGACATGGTCGTCGAAGTTGAGACCGACGGAGTTGAAGGCCATCTCGGCGAACTCGCGGACGGAAATCGTTCTACCAGTTGCCACGACATAATCGTCGGCTTCTGGCATCTGGAGCATCATCCACATCATCTTGACATAGTCACCTGCGAATCCCCAGTCGCGCTTCGCGTCGAGGTTACCGAGGTAGACCTTGTCTTGCATGCCGAGTTTGATGCGACCGACTGCGCGGGTGATCTTGCGTGTGACGAATGTTTCACCGCGGCGTGGTGATTCGTGGTTGAAGAGGATGCCGCAGGAGGCGTGCATGCCGTAGGACTCGCGGAAGTTGACGGTTGCCCAGTGCGCCATGACTTTGGCGCAGGAGTATGGTGAGCGTGGCCAGAAGGGTGTGGTTTCGGATTGTGGGACTTCGAGGACTTTGCCGTACATTTCGGAGGAGGATGCTTGGTAGTAGCGGACTTCTTGACCGGATTTTTCTTGGAAGTCTCGGATGGCTTCGAGGAGACGAAGGGCGCCCATGCCGACGGTGTCGGCGGTGTAGATTGGCATGTCGAAGGAGACGCGTACATGGGACTGTGCGCCGAGGTTGTAGACTTCGTGTGGTTTTACGGTGTCGATGACTTTGTTGATGTTGTTGGCGTCGCAGAGGTCGCCGTAGTGGAGTTTGAGTTTCGCGCCGTCGAGGTGTGGGTCTTGGTAGATGTCGTCGAGTCGTTCGGTGTTGAATGAGGAGGCGCGTCGGATGATGCCGTGGACTTCGTAACCCTTTGCGAGGAGGAACTCGGCGAGGTATGAGCCGTCTTGTCCGGTGATTCCTGTGATGAGTGCTCGTTTTGGGTCGCTCATTGGTCGTGTTCCTGCTTTGCCGGTTTTGGGCTGGGTATCGGGCTGGGTGTGGTCCAGAATGGGGTCATGATACTATGGCCCTGTTTGTGGACGGTGGGTTTGAAAGAGGTGTATCGGCGTGTGGGGGTGTGTTATTGAGCCGAATCGAGAGAGTTGGCTCAGGGGGTGGTACGGTCCGAATCCGGCGTGGTTCGGTCGATCTGTGGGACAATTGGGTGGGTTTGATCGAGGAGGAGGACGCGGGGGTCGGTGGTGTCGCGGGAGAACTCGTTTTTCAGCAGGGACATGGTGATGAACGCGAGCATGGCTGAAGCGGCGACCGATCCGAGTGCGGCTCGTTTGGGAGTGAGTTCGATTTTATGGGACCTTGCAAAGATCAGCATGAGCATGATGAGGAGCATGGGCTCGTGGTATCGCTGCCAGCTTTCGAGGTTTGCGGTTTGGGCGAGGGTGAAGGCGAGGAGGGTTCCTGCGAAGATCCAGCGGTCTCGGAGGGAGAGGAGTGACCCCCAGGTGACCAGCATGATGGAGCCGACGATTGCGCCGGCGATGTAGACGGGGGATCGGTCCATGAAGTCGGGGAACTTCTTGACGACATTCCACCATCCGCTGTATCGGCCGGCGGCTTCGTTGTAGGAGGAGTGGGGGATGATGGCGAGTGCGGTGGCGAGGAGTGTGGAGATGAGGAGTGCTGGTTTGGAGACTTTGACGAGTTGTTTGAGTTGTGGGAGGAGGATGGGGAGGAAGAAGATGGAGAGGACGGCGATCTGGAGAAGGATGAACGCGGGGGTGGCGAGGTTTGGGCCGTGGTGTTCGTCTTTGAAGGTTGGGGTGACGAGACCTCCCCAGAGTTTGACGAAGTAGGCGAGGAGGAGGAACGCGGGGAGGGTGCAGATGAGTGCGATGACGGATCGCGAGAATCGTTTGGGGAGGTTGGAGAAGAAGGATTTGAACTCGGGGGTTTGGTCGGTTGAACCGAGCCAGGCGGCGAGCCAGATTGGGGCGGCGGCCCAGATGTGGACCTGGCGGAAGTAGATCAGGATGATGAGGGTGATCCCTGCGAGGATGTGGGACTTGAGGGTTGGGTTTGGTCTAAGCGCAAGGAGGAGGATGATGAGGACACCGAGCCACCCGGAGTTGTCGGGGAGGAGCCAGGCTCCGGAGAAGATGAAGTAGTTGCTCGCGAGGAGGGGGAGGATCATGGGGAGGGTGAGCCAGCGGTATTTTTTGGCGAGGGGGATCGCGAGGATCGCGATGATGAAGAATGTATAAATAGATGCGATGATGCGGAGAATGGGGTTGGTTGCGCCGAATTTTGCGGGGACAGCGAGGACGGTGTGGTATCCCGGCGTTGTTGCCGAGGAGTAGTCGGAGTAGTCAGGGGTGGGGAGCTGGGCGGCGAAACGGTCGATGGCGGGGGTGTGGAAGAGTTGCTCGGCTGATGCGCTGCGGATGAGGTAGGTGGGGTTGAGGATTGGGAATGCCCAGAGGAGGACGGCGAGAAGGATGAGGATCGCAGTGGTGACTTTGATCGCGGAAGCGTGGCTTGCTGGGGTTGGTTGGTCGGTCACTGGGGTTTCCTTTGCGCGGGTTGCCGGAACGGCTTTGGTATCAGATTTGATGATGTATTCACAGACTTTATTCGAGATGGGTAATGAAATGGTCTATATAGTGAATACTTATGACCACTGATCACACTATACAACCCGAATCTGCGCCGGACCCATCTTCATCACAAGGGGGGCTAATCGGCGGGCTGATCAAGCTCGCTCGTCCGCATCAGTGGGTGAAGGGTGTGTTTGTGCTTGCGGGTCCCGCGTTTGCGATCGGGGACGGGACACTGTCTCGGGATTCGATCAACGCTCAGCTGTTTGTCACCATGGCGATTGTGTTCTTTGCGTTCTGTCTGGCGGCTTCGGGCTGCTATGTGTTCAACGACCTTGGGGATGTTGAGCAGGACCGGAGGCATCCTCGCAAGTGCAAGCGTCCGATCGCGTCTGGTCGGGTACCGATCGGGGTGGCGAGGGTGTATGGATTTGCCTTGCTGGTTATCGGTCTTTCGCTGGGGCTGTTGGTGCCTGGGGCGGTGAAATGGTGGGTTGTGGGGCTGGTGGCGGCGTATGTGATCAATGTGACGGTGTACACGAGGGTGTTCAAGCACATGGTGATTTTGGATGTGTTGAGTTTGTCGACTGGGTTTGTGATTCGCGTGCTTGGTGGGTGTGCTGCCGTTGCGGTGACGCCTTCGACTTGGCTGCTCAATGCGACGCTGTTCTTGAGTATGTTCCTCGCGTTTGGCAAGCGGCTCGGGGAGCGTCGCGTGATGGCGGCGAACGATGCGGGGAGCAATGCTGGGAGCATCCGCGCGGTGCAGGAGCGGTATTCGGATCAGATTTTGCGGATGTTGGTGGTGGTTGTTGGCGTTGCAACTCTTTTGACTTACACGGGTTATGTGCAGAGCCGGGAGCATGATATGTCTGTGGTGCTCGCGACTGGGGTGGGCGGGGATTTCTCGTTTAATCTGTTGTGGGTGACGGTGATGCCTGCGATGCTGGGGTTGCTGCGGACGATCACGCTGATTATGGATGGTCGGTATGACGATCCGACGGAGCTTGCGATGAAGGACCCGGTTGTTCGGTTGTCTGGGGTGGCGTTTGTGGGGTTGACCGTTGGGGCGGTGCTGCTGGCGGGGTGAGCGGTTCTGATGAACTGGTTGATGAAGTGGGCCGAGTGTGCTGAATTGATTGCAATCGGTGAAACCTACGGAAATCTGGGCTGTATAGAGGGATGCATGGTTCTGGCGCAGTTCGTGCGCACCGGAGTCGTGTGTTGTTTGGTATGGCGCGGTAAGCGACCGATACCTTTCGATGTTGTGGTGGCGTAGGCCGATTGAAGTTGTGCTGTCCTTTGGATGGATGCGGCGAGATCGGTCTTTGGTTGTCTCGGCGTTGACTTACACAACTCGGTTGACAGAGTGGCAGGATTTCTTTTCTTACTCGGCGGCAAGGCCCGCCCTTTCGATAAACACATGGAGTATTTGATGCGTGCAAATCTACGGACATTGAGCGGGCTGGTTGGATCGGTGATCGGGGTTGGTGCCCTGATCGCGGGTTCTTCGATGGCGATGGCGGGGCAACCTGAGAATGCTGGACCTGAGGAGTCGATCGACTTTGCTGCGATCGCGGCGATGGCGGGCGGCGCGATGGGCGGCGGGGACAAGGAAGCTCCGGACTTTAAGCCTTGGAAGGAAGTTTCCAAGGGGTTTACGAAGGTCGTGTCCACTGCGGATGGCAACTCGCTGTACACGGTGTATGTGAACAACAAAACGAACCAGGTGCTCGCTGAGCTTCCTCGTGGGTATGAGAAGCAGCATCACTTCTTTGCGATGACAGTTGCGGGCGGCGAGATCTTTGCGGGTCTGCAGGCTGGTGATATGTACACGCAGTGGAAGCGGGTTGGTAAGCGGTTGATGCTTGTGCAGCCTCAAATTTCGGTTCGTTCGTCAGGTGATCAGGAGTCGAAGGACTCTGTTGAGATGATCTGGACGGATCGTGTGCTGCTTGATCTTCCGATCGTGACGATGGGGCCGGGGGGTCAGCCTGTGATTGATATGGATGAGCTTTTGGTGGGCAAGGCGACGAACTTCTTTGGTCGTTCGGCGGGTGGGCTCAACAAGCAGTTGACTGTTGTGGATTCCATCAAGGCGTTCCCGAAGAACATCGAGATCGAGTTTGAGGGTCCGGTTGCGGGCGGGACGATGAAGACCTTCCACTACTCGATCTCCATGATCGAGGGGTCGCGCGGATTTAAGCCTCGCGCTGCTGATGAGCGTGTGGGCTACTTTGTGACCAACTACACCGACCTTGGTAAGTTTGACTGGGCGGACACCTCGCAGCGGTTGATCAATCGCTGGCACATCGAGAAGGCGGACCCGAAACTGAGCATGAGTCCTCCGAAGGAACCGATCGTGTACTACATCGATCACACGGTTCCGATCCGGTACCGTCGGTATGTGAAGCAGGGGATTGAATACTGGAACGAGGCGTTCCGCGAGATCGGCATCGATGGCGCGATCCAGGTGCAGTACCAGGACAAGACGACCGGCGCCAACATGGACAAGGATCCTGAGGATGTGCGCTACAACTTCATCCGCTGGATTTCCAACGACATCGCGACGGCGATTGGCCCATCACGCGTGAACCCGATGACGGGCGAGATACTTGATGCGGATGTTGTGCTGACCGACGGCTGGATCCGCGTGTTCACTTACCGCTGGGAAGATTTGCTGAGCAACCTTGCGACTGAGGGCATGAGTCCTGAGACGATGGGCTGGCTGGATGCGAATCCGAAGTGGGACCCGCGACTGCGTTTGGCTCCGCCATCGCGCCGCGAGCAGATTCTTGTTGAGCGTGCTCAGCAGCGTGCGCACGATTCACACAGCGGTCATGGTGTCAACCATGATTCGTCGATGATGATCGGCGAAAATCGGTTTGATGGTCTTGGCGGGCGTGCATCGCAGGTCAATGGGATGTGTGAAGCGGCGACTGGCAAGGCGCTTGATCTTGCGATGATGCGGATGAGCCTTTCGATGGTCCGGTTGCTTGAAACCGCTGCGGAGATGGGCGATGATCCGGAGATGAGCGAGGAGATGCTGGAGATGATCCGCAAGCAGCTCGCTGAGAACCCGGCGCTTCGCGACATGATCCCTGCGGAGCAGCTTGCGATGCTTGAGAAAGCCGTGGACGAAGACGAGGCGGATGACGCTGAAGATGATGGCGAAGAAGTCGCTGTGAAGAAGAAGGACGAGGGCGACATGATCGACGGCGTACCCGAGTGGTTCGTTGGTCCGATGCTTGCTGAACTCGTAGCGCACGAGGTTGGTCACACGATCGGTCTTCGTCACAACTTCAAGGGCTCGAGCGCTCACTCGCTTGAAGAGATCAACTCTGAAGAGATGAAGGGCGTGAAGCCTTGGTCGACATCGGTGATGGATTACAACGGGATCAATATCCGGATGCCTGGCTCTGGCGAAACTCAGGGCGATTACTCGGTGATCGGCATTGGCGAGTATGACCAGTGGGCGATCGAGTATGGGTACGGGAGCGGTGATCTCAAGGAGATCTTGAGCCGTTCGGCTGATCCGTTGCTTGCGTACGGTACTGATGAGGACGCGTTTGGTCCTGATCCTCGTACACGACGGTATGACCTTTCGGAGAACCCGCTTGATTATGCGAAGAACCAGATGGAGCTTGTCAAGAAGATCCGTGCGGGGTTGATCAATGACTTTGTTCAGGATGGTGATTCATGGTCCCGCGCTCGTCGTGGGTACTCGATTACCCTGAGCACACAGATGCAGTCGCTCTCGATGATGGGCAACTGGGTCGGATCGGCGTATGTTTCGCGTTCGAAGAAGGGTGACCCGGACTCGAAGGCACCGATCGAGGTTGTGCCGGTTGAGCGTCAGCGTGCTGCGTTGCAGTTTGTGATCGACAATGCGTTTGAAGACGAAGCGTACGGGATTACCCCTGAGCTGCTTGCCCACGCGACGGTGGACAAGTGGTGGGATAACTACAGTTCGATTTCATCGGATTCGGCGTTCCAGATTCATGATCGCGTGATGGGGATGCAGGCTTCGGCGTTGACGATGCTGCTGAATCCTCAGACGGTGAGCCGGGTGTATGACTATGAGATGTTCGTTCCTGCGGACGAAGATGCGTTGACTGTTGCGGAGCTTCTGAACACGGTGAATGAATCGGTCTGGTCGGAACTGAAAGACGGTGGCAAGGGGACCTACACCCTCCGCAAGCCGATGATTTCGTCGCTGCGTCGCAATTTGCAACGCGAGCATCTTGATCGCTTGATTGATATGTCGATGGACAACGGCGGGTTCAACTCCGCTTCGATGGCGGTCAAAACGATTGCTTCGATGGACCTCCGTGATCTGAAGAAGACCATTGATGGTTCTCTCAAGTCTGGCTCGCTTGATGGGTACACCAAGGCCCACCTTCAGGAGGCTTCGGTGCGGATCGAGAAGGCACTTGATGCGGATTACATCTACAACGCTGAAGACATGGCTGGCGGTGGTGGGATGACCATCATCTTCGGTCAAGAAGGTAAAGACCGTCCGTAAGGGTCGGTTCTGAATGCTTTCTTTTGAATCGGTTTGATGCGGGCGGTCCTGATGGGCCGCCCGCTTTCTTTGTATGTGGGGGTGCGGATGGACGATAGTGGATGCATGGACGACACCGATGGACATCAGATTGAAGAACGCGAGACTCCTCGACCACGCAGGCGATGGGTGACGAAGGGTGCTTGGGTTGCCGCGTTGCTTTGTTTTTTTGTGTGCGCGAGCTGGGTGGTCAGCGGCGGCGTGTATGTGCTTGATGTTGCGGTTGGGTTTTTGTGGGTGGTTGTTTTGGGGAGCGCGGTGGTTGGGTTGGTGTTGTTTGGATTGAAGCGGTGGGGTGCGGGGCTGGTGTGTGCTTTGGGGGTTGGGATTGGGGTGTGGCCTTTGGTTGCGGGCAGGCCGATGGTTGTGGAGCGGGGAGAGATTGGGGATGTGGTGGTGACGGTGGGGTCGCTGAATATGTATCCGCGCAATAAGAGTTGGCGGGACGATCTTGATGTGTTGATGCGGCTTGGGCTGGATGTGGTGGTGATCCAGGAGATCCCGACGGAGATGAACCGGGTGGTGAGTACGGAGGGGTATCTGGATGACACGGCGATGCCGTACTGGGTGAAGCGGCGTTGGCGGAGGGAAAGGGTTTCGCCGGGGTTGATTGTGTCGCGGTATCCGATCGAACTGATTGAACCGGCGGCGGATGATGTGATGGCGGAGCATCAGTTGATGTGTGTTGTGGACCATCCGGACAAGCGGTTTGTGGTGGGGTTGATGCATCCGCTTTCACCTCGATCGCGTGATCGCTGGGAAGCGGGGAACCTTGCGGTGGAGTCGCATTGCGGGCAGATTGCTCGCGCGATGGAGATGACGGGGCTGCCGGTGATTCTGGGCGTGGATTTGAATGCGGGGGCGGCGCAGGTTCGGGGACGGTCGATGCGGAGCGCGGGATTGCACGCAAGCAAACCGATCTGGCCGATCCGGAGCGGGAGTTTCCCGGCGGACAAAGGCTCGGTCGTGCGATTGCAGCTTGATGATGTGTGGCGCTCAGAGGGCGTGGGGGTTGAATCGTGGGAGATGGTTGATGGGGGCGGGAGCGATCACCGCGGGGTGGTGGTGCGGTTGATTCTGGATTGAATGGGGATGCTTACTTCTTTGCTTTTAGGAGCCGCGAGGTGATGGGGGCGAGGACTCTGAAGATTCTTTTCCGATCGCTTGTGTCCAGGATCACGAACGCGGCGGTGAATGTGTAGATGACGACCATGATGGCAATCGAGGTGAGGATCACGGTGGGGTTGATGAGCTGGGCGGTTTCTTTGGTGATGGGCTGGGTGAATCCCATGCCGACGAACTGGTCTTTGTAGAAGAGCCAGCCCAATGCGGGTGTAATCGCGAGGGTGACGGCGATGAACGGTCTCAAGAGTCCACCAAAGAGACTCGGTGCCGAGACATGGAGGCAGCGAGCTGTGATGATGGGAATCCCGATGAGGTGGAAGGTGGCAAAGACGATGGTGAACATCATGGGCGGTGCGTAGATAGCGATGTCTGGGGGGAGCACAAACAGGAGGATGAGTGATCCTAAAGGCGCGATGATGCCTCCGATGATGACGAGCTTTGCGTAGCGGTGGACGAAACCGGCGCCGTAGAGGACGATGAGCCAGGTGTCTGAGATGGCGCGGGCGAGGATCGCGAAGGAAAGGATGCGTGCGAACATGACCGCGTGTGGCATGACGCCTTGGTAGTCTTTGATCTGCTTTCCGACCCAGAGCTCGAAGATGGGTCGGGCGTAGACAAAAATCCCGACGGCGGCGGGGAGGGCGACCATGGTGGTGAGTTTGGTTTGGATGGTGATGAATCGCTGGAGTTGGAGTCTGGATTGTTCGGTGTCGGTGCCTGAGGAGAGTCGTGCGCTGACGGCGTCTGATCCGAACTGGACGCCGGTGGTGACCATCCGGATGTAGGCGACGAAGCGGAATCCGATACCCCATGAGGCGTTGGCGAGTGATCCAAAGAAGAGGTTGAGGAGGATGGGGGGGAGCTGTTCGTGAAGGTTCATGGCGATCTGGACGCCTGAGTTCCAGCCGAAGGTTGAGAAGACTTGTTGTCGTGTTTCTTTGTCGGTGCCTTTGAGTTTGAACATCAGGCGTCGGTCTTTGAAGATGATGATGACTGCCGCGATGAGCATGCAGAGGATCGCGAGGACGGACCCTGTGATGCCGTGGAGTGTGAGTCCGAGTGCTGGATCGTCGATGACGATGACATATCCGAGGATGAGCACGGAGAGGAGGTTGCTTGCTCGGACGCCGATGAGCCAGGAGCTGTACCCGATGAATCGTTCCTTGACGAGATACATGTTGAGCATTGGTGAGAGGAGGACGATGGTCGCTGTGAAGAGTCCTTGGCCGAAGACGAACCATCGTGCGGGGTTGACGAACTCTTCCGGGATTTTGAAGAGGGGGATGAGCGCGAAGACGATGGAGAAGGTGGCGATGGAGAGGATGGCGCTGGCGAGAGAGATCGCGCAGATGGTGGCGTAGCTTTTTTTGAATGACGCGTCGTCTTTGTGGTATGCGGAGCCGAGTTCCCTGACTAGGGACATCTCGACGATCTGGCGGAAGATCGCGGCGAGTCCGATATTGGCTCCCAGTAGCGAGATGATTCCGAACGCTTCGTCACCGAGCCAGTTGATCGCGAGGGGAACCACAGCGATCCCGAGCGCAAGGGTGATGATGAGCCTGGAGTAGTTGACGAGGATTCTGGTAAACCCTCGGCTCGATTCGGAGGGCATTACCAAGCGCCCTCTGAGTATGCATCTTCGTGCTCGTCTGAGTAGGAATCGGAGTCTGAGTATTGGTCTTGGTATTCGTCTGTTTCGTAGTACTCGTCATCGGTGGACTTGGAGATGATGCCGAATGTTTTGAGAATATACGAGATGACAAGCATGATCACCAGCGATCCAACCACATTGAGTGTGCCGGCGAAGAAGAATGCGCCGAGTTCACCGCGAGGGATGGCGATGAACTGGCCCAACGCTGCGCCCATTGGAAGAACCAAAAATGGATTGTCGGGATTCCAGATGACAACCCTGTCGAGGAATCGGAAGTAGAACGCAAGGATGAATGGGTATAGCCAGAGTGCGATAAATGGGTTGTCGTTTTCAATGTGTCCGATGATCCCAGGACCGATGTTGATGTGTCTGGAAACATTTCTGATTTTTTGTTCTTGCTGAGGGATTTGGATCGAGAGCCCGATCGGTTTTTCGGGCCAGATTGATCGCGGGATCGGGTAGGTGATCACCGATCGAAGGGAATGCAGAGTATCGTAGTCTTTGCTATCTGGTCTGCTTTCGATGATCCACATGCTGTTCATTCCGGCTTCTTGACCGGCGAGCAGGCTGATCGCGCCGGTGGAGAAGGTGCCACCTTTGAGCGAAGAGATGTTTTCAAATGCGGATCGTTTCATGAAGTCGCCTTCGCGAACAGAAGTGAAGATCGCGAGCAGGAAGAACCCGCCCCCTGCGACTAACGCGCCCCGCATCATCACCGAGCGGAAACCAAGTGATCTCCAGTGGGAGTAGTACGCGGCCCAGCCGATGATTGCGACAATGCCCAGCAATGGTCTGCGTCCGAAGTTTTGGTAGAAAGTCAGACCCATGGCGACGAGGATAATTGCGACTGCCATCGTAAAGAACACCGGGTTGTAGAACCGCTTGAACCAAACCCAACTTGCAAGCCCGGCACCGATGGCGTAGATACCGAATCCGAGTACATGGAATCCGGGGCCGAGCACTGGGATATAGACGAGACCGAACTGACAGAGGATACCTATGGGGATTGTTGCCGCCGCAATCAGCATGAGGCCGATGGCGGAGTAGTTTGTTCTCACTTGCTGCCGCTTGGAAAGGAGTTTGTCAATAAACTTTCCCGAACCCTGATATATGACCAGAAAGAGACCCAGGAATACCGTGAGCATGGAGGTATAAATGACTGAGGTCTTTGAAAGTTCGGCGGGCTGGTACTCGGCGAGCATGCCCGAGAGGATGCTCGTCGCGGGACCGGTCATCTGAAAGATGATGAGCCCCAACAGGAACATGTTTCTTGTCGACAGAATCTCGACGGTGCCCCTTGCGCCTTGAACAAAGATGTACAACGCGAGCATGATGGTGAGAAAGATCAGGATGTAGGCGGAGAAGAACTCCATGTATCATTTCCCCTTGTCATGTCTGGTTGCGGCTGAGTACATGGACTCGAATTGTCCGATGATTTGATCCGGGTGCATTTCTTCGAATATCCACTGTCTGCCCAGACGGCCCCGCTCGTTGAGTGCGGGGAGGTCGCTTGTGAGTTCTTGGATGGCTGAGGCGAAGGCGTCCTTGGTCTGGTCGCAGATCACCGCTTGGGCTCTTTCTTGCAGCTCGGGCCAGGTGTCGACGCCTTTGGTGGTCACGATTGGGGTTCCCGCGGCGAGGGATTCGTAGAGCACGAACCCGAAGTTTTCTTGGCTCGTGGAGAGGACGAAGAGATCCGCGGCTTGGTAGAGCGAGATCTTTGCGTCGCCTGTGACCATACCCAGAAAGGCGATGTGGTCTTCGAGGTCGAGTTTCTTGACGAGGGCTTTGAGTTTGGATTCGTACACCTTGTCTCCATCGCCTGCGATGAGGAGGCGGTGGGGGTTGCCTGAGTCTTTGAGGACCTTGATCGCTTCGATCAGGTGCTCGATCCCTTTTTTGTAGTGGATGCGTGAGAGGAAGAGGAGGACGGGGTCGCCTGTATCGAACATGGGGAACTTGCTTCGGGCGAGTTCTTCTCCGGGCATTGTTTCGTAGGGTTCGAGATTCAGCAGGTTGGGGATGACGATCCCGGGTGGTCCAGAAAACCATTTTTCGGATTGGGCGAGTTCGCCCTCGGCGTTGCACTGGATGGCGGCGGCCTTGTTGAGCATCGCTGTGCCACCGAGTTTGAGGTAGGCGAGTTTTTTAAGCTTCCGCTGGTCGATGCACCAGTCATCAAGCATGCCGTGGAGCGAGACGATGTAGGGGACGCCGGCGGACCTGGCCGCTTTGGAAACTCGTTTGGTGAGCGGTTCCCAGATGGCGTGCGCGTGGACAATATCGGCTTGGGCGATGGTCTTGGCGATGAGGTCTTGTTGTTGTGTTGTGGCGCGCATGCCTCCGGATTGGGCTTCACCCAGCGTGACGGTGCGGGGGTTGCTCTCTGGATTGTCGCGCCATTCTGCTGGTACGCCGGAGTCTTCGTAGGTGAGGATGGTGACGGAGTGGCCTCGATCGGCGAGCTTTGAAGAGACATCGATGATGGCGCGGACGGTGCCCCCGCTTGAGAGGTTCATGTCTGTGATGGAGTGGACGATGTGCATATCTATGAAGCCTTTGGGTGTGATGTATGGATTACTGGCTGTTTTTTTCGAGGGCTTGCTTGTGGGACGCTTGTGTTGCGGCGGGGGTGCTTGGGTAGAGACTCTGGCCTTCGCCTCGATCTGCGGCGGTGATGTCTGGGCGATCGAGTTCTCGTACTTTTAGAACGATGATGTATTCATAGACACAGAGGATGGTGCAGTAGGTGAGTCCGGCGCGTCCATCGAGGATACCGAGCTTGAGGATGTACATGTAGAAGAACTTGACGAATGGGCGGAAGGGGAGGCGGAAGGAGATGTTCTTCATTTCCAAGCGGCGCGTATTGCGGTCTTTGGAGAAGAGCTTGGAGAACTTGACGGGGTTCTCTTTGAGTGCTCGGACGGTCTCGTTGGCTTCCATCGTGGCGTATCGGTTGTGACGATCGAACCATTCTCCGATTCCCTTGGAGAAGTTATAGTGTTCGAACATGCCTTTCATGTATCCGATCGCGCCGTCGACGACGGGGACCTGGTGGACCTCGCGCTCAAAGCGGATGAGCGGGGGTTGGAAGAAGCGCATGTTGTTACCCGGGGGCATGGCGTGCTTGATCCATTTGCCTCGGAAGAAGTTGCGTCTGCCGCAGTAGTACGCGACGGGGTCTTTGTCGGCGGTGTGCTCACCCGATTCCCATTTGGCGGCGATGTCTTCGAGTGTTTGCTGGAGTGTTGGGGACATGCGTTCGTCGGCATCGAGCATGAAGACCCAGCGGTGTTTGTATTCGATTTCTTTGATGCCCCAGGTTTGGTGTGGGCCGAAGGAGTCGAACTTTCGTTTGACGACGCGCGCGCCGTACTGCTCGGCGATCTCTGCGGTGCGGTCTGTTGAGTAGGAATCGAAGACGACGACATCGTCGCACCATTTCAGGCTTTCGAGCGCACCGGGGAGGTTCTGCTCTTCGTTGAGGGTCATGATCATGACGGATACGCTCATGAGATTACTTTCCTGTGTCGGTGCTGGTGCTGGTGCTTGAGTCTGGTGATTGCGGTTGGTCGGGGGAGATCATCGTACGCGGGCCTTTGGGTTTGGCTGGAGATCCAACGCAAACGGTCCATTCTGGGAGGTCTTTGAAGACGCTTGATCGTGCGCCGACGACGACGCCGTCCCCGATGGTGACGCCGGGGGCGACGAAGACATCGGCGGCGATCCAGACATCAGCGCCAATGGTGATGGGGAATGGCGTCAGCGGGTGCTTGGGGTGGGTGAAATCGTGGGTCGCGCCGCAGAGGTAGGAATACTGCGAGACGGTGGTTTGGCGTCCGATGGTAATCTTGTCCACACAATAACAATCGACATCGTCTGCGAGGGTGGAATAGTCATCCATGATGAGATTCCACGGCCCCCAAACCTTCGCTTTGGGATAGACGCGGGCTTTCTTGGAAACCTGAGCGCCGAAAAGGCGGAGGAGGAATGCCCTCCATTTATGCATCGGGTTGGGGCTCCAGCGGAAGAGGGTCGCTTGGACGAGTCCCCAGAGGGCGCGCATGAGTTTGTTCTTCAAGCTGTGCGGGCTCGGGGCGGACTCCAGATCAACTGCGGGCGCGGGACTGCTTTGGTCCGGATAACTTGGGTTGGTTTTGGTTTGATTGGTGGTCATGTGTGGTGTGGGATCGGTTTCTGGATTCGCTAGTTCTACTATCGACCTGACTACGGGGCTGGTCAAGCTAAAGTTCGGCGGTCTGGCGTGTTGTCTGCCTTGCGTGCGAATCGGCTTGTTGAGTGCATTGCGTGGTATTGAATGCCGATAGTGTGTGAATCCCGTCGTGCTGATGGTATTTTTGGTAAGGATGTTGTGATGATCGAGCGTGATGAATCCAGAATCGGCCTGAATACCGTTGTTTTCGGGGGATGCGCTGATGGGTGAGGGTTCACAACGCGGAGCGCAGAGGCCTCGGGTGGTGCTGGTGAACCAGTACTGTTATCCTGATGTGGCCTCAACGGGACACCTGATCCATATCCTCGCCCACGAGCTTGCCGAGAACCACGGGTTCGAGGTTGAGGTTCTGACTACACAACCAAGTTATGGTGACAAGGACAGTTGGGTGAAGTGTCCCGCCGTCGAGCGCCAGGGGCATGTCACATTCAAACGGATGTGGGGACCTCGCCTGAGCAAAAACATCCTCGCGGGTCGCGCGATCAAGGATGGCGTGTTCATGATTCAGCTCGGATTGCGGTCGGTGTTTGGTTCACAGAAGGGCAAGGTCTTTGTGTATACAACCGCCCCGCCCTACGGTGCGCTCGTCGGCGTGATCGCCCGCCTCCTCAGACGCCAAACCTACTGCACACTCCTCTATGACTCATATCCACAGGTCGGGGTCTGGGTCGGGACTTTCAAGAAGGATGGGTTGATCGAGCGGGCGTGGCACTGGATGAATCAGCGGATCTACAACGGGGCTCGCCGCTCGATTGTGCTGTGCAAAGCCGCGTCGAAGCTGATTCAGAATGAATACGCCGTCGATGAATCGAAAGTCGTCGTCATTCCCAACTGGGCCGACGGCGACAAAATCTATCCCGTCAATAAAGCAGAAACCAACTTCGCGAAGGAACAAGGGCTTCTCGAACCCTTCACCCTCTTGTACTCGGGGAACATGGGTCTGTATTACGAGTTTGAGACGATCCTCAATGCCGCCGAAGCGCTGATGGACGAGCCCTTCAAGCTCGTCCTCGTCGGGGGCGGCGGGAAGAAGGCGTGGTGCGCCGACCAAGTCCGTCAGCGAAACCTTACCAACACGATTGTCCTTCCTTACCAGCCTTTTGAGACACTCAACGATTCACTCAATGCGTGCGATGCGTCGCTTGTGACCATCGCCGAGGGGATCGAGGGGATCAGTTTCCCGAGCAAGCTCTATACCTCACTGGCAACAGGAAAGGCGATTGTCGCAATCTCCGAGCCCGAATCAGAACTCAGGCAGATTGTCGAGGAGTCGGGTAGCGGTATTTGGTCAGCGCTGGGTGATGTTGATGGGCTCGTTCATGGGCTCCGTGCCATGATGCACGACCATCAAGAAACCTTGAAAATGGGTGTCCGCGCCCGCGATCTATTTGAACAGCGCTTTACTCGTCAGATCTGTTCGGCGCAATACGCAGATGCGATCCGGCAAGCGGGTATTGAAGCGGGTGTGTACCCATCTTCGATCCAAGAATAAGCCGAATCTAACTGCGGTCTTGTGTTGAGAAGATCATCGCGGTTTGTGAGCCGTGGATTGGGTAGTCTGCGGTGCATCGGTAACCGCGGAGTGTGGTGCCGTCGTATCCGAGTGTAGAGCAGACTTCTTCGAGCATGGTCCGGTATTTGGGGACGGATGATGACCCGAACCGGTTGAGTCCTGCGCCGAGGTTTTCGATGGATTCCATAAGGTCGAGTTGGTCCATGTCGCGCGAAGGGTCGTTGATGTCCGCTTGGCCGTTGATTGTGGTGTCGTAGATGCGGAGGTCTGGGAAGGAGCGGTTGTAGAGGTCTTTGTGGACGAGGACATCGAACTGCATTCGTTTAGATGGGATGTTGATGTCGCTCGATGCCCATGCTTTGCGGTTGCGCTCGTCGGGGATGTATCGGGGGATCTCGGCGCGGTTGACTTCGCAGGTGACGAGATCGACGGAGCTTGACACACCGAACGCGTCGTCCTTGAGCATGTAGTGCATGAGCTCTCCTGCGGGATGGACATTGAGTGTTGGGGTCGGGGTGGAGCAGTAGTTCTTGAGCGTCGCACTGGAGAGGGAGTCCACGGGATCTCCTGTGAGGGTGTAGGTCTTGCGCTGGGTTTGGCCTTCGATTTGTCGATGGCTTGTGAACTTGACGGGGACTCCGGGACGGAGGCGGTGGAGGCCGACGATTGCTTTGATCCAGACGACATCGATGTGCTCGTTGTCCGCGCTTGGGTAGAAGATCGCGCACTCGGCGTAGACATCCGCCTGCGCGCCTTTGAGCTGGGACATGGCGCGGAACGCGGTCTGCTTTCTGCGGAGCTCGAACTCTCTGCGTGCTTCGGGGACCCACGCGCTGAGGATCGCTTCGAGCGCGCTGCGGTCTCCGATCTCTGAGCGGATGAGGGTCTCGAACCGATCGACGGCGGAGTTTGCGGTCAGGATGTCTGCGGGATTGACGCCGAGCTTTGAGGATGCTTTGAGCAAGCGGCGCATCGGTTCGGGTCCAGGGACTCTGTGGACGACGGACATGGGGTCCGGTGCGCGGATCGCTTTGAGGATTCTCGACGCGAGGACTTTGTCGATCCCGAGTTCTTTGGCGAGTTGTTGGGGACCGGAGTCGCCGCCTGGGATTTGGTTGAGGACACGGACGAGTCCTTCTAAGAGATCTTCACCCGCGGCGTTGATGCGTACCTCGAGCGTGCCCATTGTTGGAGAGACTGGCGTTGGTGATGTCGAGTCCGCTTGGGGCATTGGTGGGTATTCTCGTGGTCTTTCTAAGCTCTGAAACGGGCTTATCTGGAGTATACACGGCATTTTAGGGAATTGCACGATATTTCTTGGTAGTTTCTAGGAAACTTCCTTGCAACCGATTTGAGGGCGCGTTATAACACAGTCTGGGCACAGAACGCTCTACGAAAGTCTGGATGGATGTCATCCAAAGTTCTGTGCGGAGGAGGCGTGCTTGGAACAGTTGGTTCTGGGTATGCGAAAAATACAATGCGGCCTCGGACTGATCGGGGAGCCGCACCTGTGAAAGGGAAACTCATGAAACTCACTGCACTGATCTTTGCTCTTGGTACGACGACAGCGGTTTCGCTCGCTGGTGTAACCACCACTGTTGACTTTGAAGACGGCTTGACCCACGGCTGGGAAGGCCCACAGGGGATCGGCGGCTCGACTTACATCGATAACACAGGCGGCAATGGCGGCGGCGCTGGGTACCGCACGCAGTTCAACAACTTCGGGATCGACTTTAGAAACAACACCAACTCCGCGTTCATCGGCGACTTCACAGGATTCGACGAGGTCACCGTGTCGTTCGATCTGAAAGTCGATCAGATTGGCACATTCCTCCCGGTCTCTCGTCCGTTTGTCCTCGAGATGCGGAGCACAACACTCGCATCCGGTGGATACCCATGGGCGAGCGCGTACTTCCTGTTCGACTGGTACGGCCAAGACTCGTTCGACGGATACACCACACTTTCCACAACCTTTGATCCAAACGCGGTGGCGCTCCCAGCAGGGTGGGGCGGATACGGCGCGGAAGATCCCGTCACCTTCGAACCAATGCTTCCAGATGGAGTCACCTACGCGGACATCATGGCCAATGTGGACGAAATGGCGATCACAACGCTTCTCCCTGGATACTTCTTCAGCTTTGATGATTACGACTTCACGCTCGACAACATCTCAATCTCCACCGTTCCTGCACCATCGGCTCTCGCGCTGATCGGGCTTGGTGGCATGGTCGGCACGCGCCGTCGTCGCTGAACCGAACCGAACTGTTGATACTCTTTCAAAACGACAAGAGCACGCGGAACCCAATCCGCGTGCTCTTGTTCTTTTTCGTTTGTCTGTTCAGGATCAGTCGCAGGGGGAGCTAGGTTGTGTGGGTGCTTCTTCGTGGTGGGGGGTTATGAGTCGCCGTTGGTTGCGACGGTGGAGTGGAAGATGACATTCTTGATTCCGGCGCGTTCCATCGCGTCGCAGAGTATTTGCGATGCATGCTCGTTGACGGCGTAGGAGGTGTCCTGGGCGATCCCGAAGTCGTGGCGTGTCTGGTGTGAAGTTTTTAGAACCCACCGAAGACGAGGGGGGCGAGGACGACGCAGACGACGCCGCAGATGATGGTGAGGGGACCACCGAACTTGGTGTAGTCGATCCATTTGTATCCACCCGGACCCATGACCATGAGGTTGGTCTGATATCCGATCGGGGTCGAGAACTCGCAGCTCGCGGCGACTGTGATCGCGACGATGAACGGCATCGGGTTGAGCTGCTGCTGGGTCGCGACGGCGACGGCGATCGGGAACATCAGCACCGCGGCGGCGTTGTTGGTCATCGTTGCGGTGAAGACGGAGGTCAACGCATAGACCGTGGCGAGCAATCCCCACGGCCCCATCGCGGAGACTGCAGAGGTGATGGTGACCGCGATATCCGACGCGAGTCCGGTCTTGGTCATCGCGGATCCGATACCAAACGCGGCGCCGATGACGACGAGGATCTGGAAGTCCACGCCTCTTCGTGCTTGCGGACCGGTGCAGCAACGGGTCAGGACCATCAATCCCGCGGCGAGCATCGCGGCGGTCATGGGATCGAGGAACCCGAAGCTGAGGATCACGACCAGCACCGCGAGGACCGCGAGGGCGGCCCACGCGCGATCGTGACGCAGCGCGGCGGGGGTGATGCGTTCGTTGACGAGGTAGAAATCTCCGGAGGTCATGAAGCGATCACCGAATCCCGGAGGCGCTTCGAGGAGGAGGGTGTCGCCGGAGCGGAGGCGGATCTCGCCCAGCTTGCCGGTGAGTCGTTGTCCTTGTCGGCGGACGGCGACGACGACCGCGCCGTAGCGGGTGCGGATGCCGGACTCTTTGATGGTGAGTCCGACGAGGGTGGAGTTGTTGGAGATGACCGCTTCGGAGATGCAGAGGTTGGGTCGGTAGTGGGGGTCGATGGTTTCGTCGATGGACTCGTCGGATTGTGGGAGGGTCGATGGGACGAGGCCTTTGATTTGTTGGAGGTCCACGACGGAATCGATCTGGCCTACGAAAACGAGGACATCACCCGCGTTGATGGTTACTTGTGGGGAGACCGCGCCGAGGGTGGCGTGCTCGCGCTCGATGCGTGCTAGGAAAAGTCCTGGGAGGTCGCGGAGGTCCGCGTCTTCGACGGTTTTGCCGACGATTGGGGAGTTGGCTTCGACTCTGAGCGCGGCGTGGTAGCCCTCTTCGTGGTCTTCCGCGTCTTGGATCGGGGAGATGCGGTCGGGGAGGAGTTTGCGTCCGAAGACGAGGATGTAGAGCAGTCCGATGATCGCGATGGGGAGACCGACCTTGGAGAGGGTGAACATCCCGAATCCGAGCGCGGGGTTGGATTCGGATATAGGCAAACCGTCGGCGGTGAGGTTGCTGTCGATCAGGAGTTTGGCGACGACGACATTGGTGGAGGTCCCGATGAGTGTGCAGACGCCTCCGAGGATGGACGCGAAGGACAGGGGCATATAGAGCTTGGATGGTGAGAACGAGCAGCGGCGGGCGACGGTTGAAAGGGTCGGGAGGAACATCGCGACGATGGGGGTGTTGTTGATGAACGCGCTCATGATCGCGACGGGAATCGAGAGTTTCATCTGTGCGCTGCGTTCGGTTTTGGGTCTTCCCAGCACAATGGATGTGATGCGCGCCATCGCGCCGGTCTCGCGCATCGCGGTCGCGACGATGTAGAGCATCGCGACGGTGATGACCGCTTGGTTTGCGAATCCCGCGATCGCTTCTTCGGGTTCGAGGATGCCGGTAAGCAGGAGGACGAGGAGACAGCCCATCATGATGATGTCGGCGCCGAAGCGTCCCATCGCGAGGGTCCCGACCATCAGGAGGATGAGGACCCCAGTCAGGATTGGTTCCCAGGTCTCGATCATGCGTTGGCCGCTTGGTCCTTACCGATCCCGAGTTCTTTGATTGCGCGGATCAGGATGCCGTGGATGCGGGGCGGGGCGCAGACGATGCCCTTGTTGTTTTCAAGTCCGCGTCCGGTCGAGAAGTCGAGGTTGCGGCCGAAGATGTCGGTGACGAACGCGCCGGATTCGGACGCGATGCACGATCCCGCGGCGTGGTCCCAGATGCGTTCAACATAGGGTTTTTTGGTCGGCAGGCGGAGGTACGCGTCGGCTTGGCCGCGGGCGACGACGGCGTATTTGCACTGAGAATCCAGACGCGCTGGCTCTCCCGCGAATCCGAGTCCTTGCTGCTCGATCCATTCGAGGATGCGATCGGTGTCGCTCATGTTGGTGTGTGCTTGTTCGACGGATGCACAGACGGAGATTTCTTCGCCTTCGATGTGGTCGAGTCGGGTGATGCGGATGGTTTTGGCGTGGATGTCGTCGCATGCGGACTCGTAGACGCCGTCGCCTTGGATCGCCATGTACAGGCAGCCGTGGTCATCGCGTTCGTCGAGGGGTTCGGACATATCGACTGGTAGGTTCGGGCATCCCATGACCCCGATGGTTGGGGTGCCGTGCTCGACGAATCCGAGGGCGACGGCGTACTGCTGGTTGCGGAGGAAGCCTTTGGTGCCGTCGATTGGGTCGAGGGTCCAGAAGGAGTGGTGGTCGGTGTCGCCGGCACCGAGATCGATCGCGTCGAGGACTTTTTGTTCGGTCGCGCCTTCCCAGACGCCTTGGACTGCGGCGACGGTTGCGTCGAGGAAGACCGAGTTGTCTTCATCGCGGAGGAACGCGGAGTCTTCCTCGGCGACGAGGTGGAGGTCTTCGCCGAGCTTTTGTTTGAGGACCATCCCGACGACCGCTTGGGATGCGAGGTCCGCGATGGTGACGGGGGACTTGTCGTCCTTGGTCATCGCGCGAACTTTTTCGAGGTTGTCTTGCACTTCGCGGCAGACGATTGATGCGGCGATCACCGCTTCACGGGCGGCGGCGGCATAACGGGCGTGGTCGATCATAATGGGGAGTCCTTAGTTGGAGCTGATTGGCTTGAGGATTCTATGGGTGACCAACGCGTCAATGAGCCGATCGGCGGCTTGCTGCGGTGAGAGTTCGTCGGTTTTCAGGTCGATCTCTGGATTGCTGGGGGTTTCGTACGGATCGTCGATCCCGGTGAACCCCTTGATCTCCCCGGCGCGGGCCTTCTTATACAACCCCTTGGGGTCGCGGGATTCGCAGACCTCGATGGGGGTGTTGATGAAGACCTCGAGGAACTTGAGTCCCGCGTCCTCGTGGATTGTGCGGACCTGGTCACGGTCGGACTGGTAGGGGGAGATGAAGCTGGAGATGGTGATGATCCCGGCATCGGCGAAGAGTTTGGCGACTTCTCCGATCCGGCGGATGTTCTCTTGGCGGTCCTGGGCGGAGAAACCGAGGTTGGCGTTGAGGCCGTGGCGGACATTGTCGCCGTCGAGTCGGTACGCGAGACATCCGCGCTGGATCAGCGCGTGCTCAAGGGCGACGGCGACGGTGGACTTGCCCGATCCGGAGAGACCGGTGAGCCAGAGGGTGCAGCCTTGGTGTCCGAGGACCTTGGCGCGGTCGGCGGGGGTGATCTGGCCCTCGTGCCAGACGATATTTTCGGACTTTGGTTCTGGTGATTGGCTGGGCACTGTTGGTGCTCCCTGGCGTGTGGGGGGTGGATGGGTGGTGTGAGGTGAGGATATGGTCAATGCTGGGTTTGGTCCTGATAATTGTCGCTTGGAATCTGTTGGTATGTCTATACTTCGACCGTTTGTCGGCGGAGTTCGGGGATTCTTGCTCGAGCGCTCCGATTCAATCGCCGATAGCGAACAAAGACGGTCATTTTGGCCTTGCTTGTTGAACTAATCACTGCCCGGCGTCTGTATGCTGGGCTTTTTGAGCCGGAGACCTTGGGTATGACCCAGACTGTAGATCCCAGCGCCCACTACAAACTGACGCACCTCAAGGCGCTCGAAGCCGAGGCGATCCACATCATGCGCGAAGTGGCTGCGCAGTTCGAGCGTCCCGCGCTCATGTTCTCGGGAGGCAAGGACTCGATCGTGATGGTGCACCTCGCGAAGAAGGCGTTCCGTCCCGCGAAGTTCCCGTTCCCGCTCGTGCATATCGACACGGGACACAACTTCCCCGAAGCGCTCGACTTCCGCGACAAGCTCGTCAAAGAGCTCGGCGAGCGATTGATCGTTCACAAGGTCCAGGACCTGATTGACAAAGGCATCGCGACGGAAGATCCGGGACCGTTCCCGTCGAGAAACCGGGCGCAGATTCCAACATTGCTTGATGCGATCGAGACCTACCGGTTTGATGCGCTGTTCGGCGGGGCACGCCGTGACGAAGAAAAAGCACGCGCCAAAGAACGCATCTTCTCGTTCCGCGATGACTTCGGTCAGTGGGACCCCAAGAACCAGCGTCCCGAGCTCTGGAACCTGTACAACGGTCGTCACCGCATGGGCGAGAACATCCGCGTGTTCCCGATCTCCAACTGGACCGAGATGGATGTTTGGCAGTACATCATGCTTGAGAACATCGAGATCCCCGAGTTGTACTTCTCGCACAAACGCGATGTGGTCAAACGGATGGGTCAGTTTGTTCCCGTCGGCGACGCGCCGTTCGGGCCTCGTGATGGTGAAGAAGTCACCAACCGCGTTGTGCGTTTCCGCACGGTCGGGGATATGAGTTGTACCGCTGCGACGGATTCACCCGCGTCGAATCTCGAGGAGATTGTCGCGGAGGTCGCCGCGGCTCGGGCGTCTGAACGCGGCGCACGGATGGATGACAAGACCAACGAAGCGGCGATGGAAGATCGTAAAAAAGAAGGGTATTTCTAGGACATGGCCACCAATACCACTGATTCTGACCTCTCGACAACCACCAATGCCAATCAGGGCATGGAGTTCTCGACCGATGCGTACCTCGACATGGACCTGCTGCGGTTTCTGACCTGCGGCTCGGTCGATGACGGCAAGTCCACGCTGATCGGACGGTTGCTTTATGACTCCAAGTCGATCTTTGAGGATCAGCTTGAAGCCGCGGAGAGTGCATCGCTCTCGCGCGGTGATCAGCGGATGGACCTCGCGCTGCTGACCGATGGCCTCCGCGCCGAGCGCGAGCAGGGCATCACCATCGATGTCGCGTACCGCTACTTCGCAACACCCAAACGCAAGTTCATCATCGCGGACTGTCCGGGGCATGTGCAGTACACACGCAACATGGTGACCGGTGCATCGACGGCGAACCTCGCGCTGATCCTGATCGACGCGCGTCATGGGGTGATCGAGCAGACACGCCGGCACTCGTTCATCACTTCGCTGCTCCGCATCCCGCACTTGGTTGTGTGCATCAACAAGATGGACCTTGCGGACTGGTCAGAAGAAACATACAACAAGATCCGCAAGGACTTTGAAGATTTCGCGGCTCGCTTTGAGATCACGGACATCACTTTCATCCCGATGTCCGCACTCACCGGCGACAATGTCGTCAACCGCTCGGAGAAGATGGATTGGTACCAGGGACCGTCGCTGCTGCACCATCTTGAGAATGTTCACATCGCGGGCGACCGCGACATGATCGATCCCCGGTTCCCTGTGCAATGGGTGATCCGTCCGCAGGGCGATGAGCATCACGATTACCGTGGGTACGGCGGTCAAGTTGCTTCGGGCGTGTTCCAGGTCGGTGATGATGTGGTCGCGCTCCCGAGCGGGATGACCAGCAAGATCAAGTCGATTGATATCGGTGGCGATTCAGCTTCGTATGCGACTCCGCCGCTGAGTGTGTCGATCCAGCTCGAAGACGACATTGATGTTTCCCGCGGCGACATGCTGTGCCGACCCAACAACAAACCAACATCGGGTCAGGATATTGATGCGATGGTGGTGTGGATGACGGATCAGCCGATGGTGGTCGGGAAGAAGTACACGATTCGGCATACTTCCAACGAGGCGCGCTGCGTGATCAAGAATCTCCGGTACCGTCTGGATATCGAGACGCTCCACCGCGTGGAGGATGCGGAGAGTCTGAAGCTCAACGAGATCGGACGGATCTCGATCCGCTCGACGCGTCCGTTGTTCTTTGACCCGTACCGTCAGTGCCGAGCGACGGGGAGCTTTATCATTGTGGACGAAGCGACCAACAACACGGTCGGTGCCGCGATGATCATTGGCGAAACCAGCAGCTGATCAGATTTATCGAGATACAAAGAGACCCGCACCGATTGCTCGATGCGGGTCTTGTTTATTTCATATCCGGTATCATCCGGATGGGATTACCGGCGACGACGGCTCACGAGTGCACCACCAAAACCGAAGAGTGCGAGAGCACCCGGGGCTGGGATGGTGTAGGTGATGTTGTCGAAGCCCATCGAGCCACCGACATTGAAGACTGCTTGATCGAACCCACCTGCGACGGTGAACTCTTCGATGAGGTTGATGGAGTTGTTCCCGAAGATCACGCCGTTGTCCATGCTGCCACCAGCGAGGAAGTCAGAGAAGTCCACTGAGTTGACCAAGCTACCACCGAGGTAGAAATCAATCGAGGTGCCTTCGATGGTTTGGCTCTCGAGATCGACGACATGGAAACCGATCGATTGGACGGCCATGTCGAAGTCGAATGTGATGGTGCCGGCTGGGCGGTTGCCCTCGTCGTTTGGGGTGCCATCGGTTGAGATGATCAGCACATTGCCCAGGTTGGTGTTCAGATCGGTGTTGCCCATGGAGTATGGGTTTTCGAGATCTGGGTCTGGGGTGTTGTTGAGGTTGGTGTCAAACGCCATTGCGAGGTCCACTGGACGGCTTGGGTTGTTTGCCGAGATGTGGATCCCGAGTCCTGCGTACTGTTCAGCGACGATTTCGCCGTGGGACAGGTCGGAAAAATCGAGTACGTCAGCGGTGGCTGCCGAGGCCATCGCGGCCGCGGTCAGAGCGATGAGGGTAATTTTCATGTTGTTCTCTCTCTTGGGTTTCTCTCTTGCTGTTCTGTGCATCCTCTCTCACAAGAATGCGCCGGAAATACAACTGATCCGGTCGAACAGGGTAAAAATACCCCGTCCCCAGAAGTGAAGCAAGAATGATTGGAATCGATCGGTGAGATTCAAATGAAAGTCCTAACGAAATGTGGTTATCGGACAACTTTGTGCCCGAGAACAAAGCAGGAGATCGATTGTGCGAACAGCCATATTCACCACTGAACGACTGATCCTTGCAAGTCCCGATATGGACGATTGTGACGCACTCTGCCAGCTCTGGAGCGACCCAGAGACCATGCGATACATCGGCGCGGGCGGGGTGTGGACGCGCGAGCAGATCGTCGCGCGGATCGAGCGGGCGATCGGGATGCAGAGGGATCGCGGGATGACATTCTGGACGGTCGTCGAGAAGGACACCGGAGAAGTGATCGGTCAGGGGGGGCTGGTCCCGATCGAGTTCAACGGTCCCGAGATCGAGCTTGGGTACCGACTTGGCAAGGCGCACTGGGGGAAGGGGTACGCGACGGAAATCGCACGAGCATCCGCGGCGTACGGGTTTGACACGCTCGGTGTCGAAGCACTCGTCGCGGTGTGCTACGCGGAGAACCTGCCGTCGCGGTGCGTGCTCACTAAAGCAGGATTCCGCGAAGCGGGTGAGTCGGATGTCTATTACGGCGTCAACACCATCGTCCACCGGATGACTCCGAGCGATTGCGTACGATGACCCGATGAGCAAGACCATCCTCCACATCTCGACACGCCTGATCCTCGGCGGATCGCAGGAGAATACCGTGCTCTCGTGCATGGGACAATCCCGGCTCGGACACACGGTCCATCTCGCGTTCGGTCCGATCTTTGGTCCCGAGGGTTCGCACCGCGAAACGATCGAACGCTTCAACCAGCGCGTGCGCGATGGGCTCGAAAGCGAACTCGCGACGCAGGTGCGGATGCACGAGCTTCCGAACATGGTTCGGGAGATCAATCCGATGAAGGATCACTTCTGCTTTCATCATGATTTGAAGCGTTTGATGATTGCGGTTGAACCCGATGTGGTCCACACGCACTCGTCGAAGGCGGGCATCCTCGGACGATGGGCGGCGTGGGTATTCATGAAGAAAGCGAACAAACCCGTCTCGGTGATCCACACGATCCATGGCCCGCCGTTCATGCCGATCGAGGGATCGGTGGTCAGTCGTCTCAAGATCGGTTTCAAGAACTGGGTGTACACCATCGCAGAACGATTCGCGGCCAAGCGGTGTCACACGATTGTGTCGGTCGCCGATGCGATGACGCAGCAGTTTCTGGTTCGCAACATCGGGAACCCTGCGCAGTATGTCACGGTGCGATCCGGGATGAATGTCGAGCAGTACCTGGATGCACGCGAAGGCGAAGACCGCGCGTCAATGCGGAAGGAACTCGGATTTACAGATGACGACTTTGTCATCGGCACCGTCGCTCGGCTCGCGCAGCACAAGGGGCACGACGACATCCTTGATGGGCTTGGTGATGATCTCAAAGCGAACCCGCACTGGAAGCTGCTGTGGGTCGGGGATGGGTGGTGGACGGATCGGCTCATGGATCGCGTGCGGTCGATGGGTTTGGAATCTCAGATCGTGCACACCGGGTTGGTGCCTCAGCTTCGGGTTGCGGCGATGATGCGCGCGATGGATGTGCTGCTGCATCCGAGTTATCGCGAGGGGTTGCCGAGGACGGTTCCCCAGGCTTTGTTGTGCGGCGTGCCGGTGGTTGCGAGTGATACGGATGGGACTCCTGAGGTGTGCTTGGATGCTCGCACCGATCCGGAGCATGGGACTGGATTGCTGGTGGGGGTCGGAGATCCAGCGGGAATCCGGGATGCGATTGCGTGGATGCATGATCATCCATCAGAACGATTGGCAATCGGGGATCGGGGTCGGGCGATGTGCACCGAGATGTTCAGCACCGATCGGATGATCGAGGGGCTGGAAACCGTGTATCAAACAGCAATTGAGGGGTGAGTGGTGTAAAAAGCGAAATGCCTCCGGCGCTACCGAAGGCATTTCAAACATCTCTCGGGACCTTTCGGTCCCAAATGGGCCATAGAGCCCGATTTTCCTACCGAGTCAATTAGAGCACAGATATTCAGCATTGCCAGTCAAGGACGGATTTATTCAGACCTTCAGCGTCCGGTCGTGCTGTATCTGTTTGCCAATCTAGTACTTGCGCGCGTTATAGATTTTGCGTGTTTTTGAGATTTTGGTGTTTACGCGGCGAGTTTGGTCGTTGAGCCGCCTGGATACTCGAGTTCTTCGACGGCCCAACGGACGACATCGCGGAGGGTAATGATCCCGACGCAGTGCTTCTTCTGATCCACGACGGGGAGGCAGGAGATCCGGTGGTCCAGCATGACCCGAGCCGCGGCTCTGAGCGCGGTGTTGGGACGGACGGCGATGAGCTGACGGGTCATGATCTGGTGTGCGCGACGATCCATGAGCGACCGATCCGCGGTGCGTTCACCCATCTTCCCGATGAAGGGGGAGATGTTTTTGAGGAGATCGCGGTCGGAGATGACCCCGACGCATTCGTTGTGATCGCCGTGGACCACGAGGTGGTGGTAGCTGTGGGACTCAAAGATGTTCCGGATCGTTTGGATGGAATCGTCCATCGCAACGGTCTGGAGCGGGTGCGTCATGACATCGCTGACGATGAGTGAATGCGTGTGTGTCATGGCGAGTGGATCGGTCGTTTCGGACCGACGCTACACTGTGGTATGAGCGATAACCATTCTGGGCATGAAGGTGTAGGGTTTGGGCCGTCTGCGATCTGGGCGCCGTGGCGTTTGGCGTACATCGAATCGTTATCGGGTGACGAGGGTCCCAAGAGCGCGCCTGGGAAGCATGAGCAAGCGGGGGAGTCCAGTGGCAGCTTTCTGCTCGACTACTGGAACGCGCCCGAGCTTGATGCGTGTCATCATGTCATCGAACGGACCGACGCTGGGATGATCCTGCTGAATAAATATCCGTACTCCAATGGGCACCTGTTGGTCGCGCTGGGCGATGCGCGTCCGACGCTATTGGATTATCAGCCGGAGCAGCGTGCTGCGTTGTGGGAACTGGTGGACCGAGCGACCGCGCTGGCGCAGCTCGCGCTTGAGCCGCAGGGGTTGAATATTGGAATCAATCAGGGACGCGCGGCGGGCGCTGGGGTGCCGAGCCATCTTCATGTGCATGTGATCCCGCGCTGGAGCGGGGACACGAACTTCATTTCGAGCGTGGGGGGAGTGCGTGTGATTCCCAGTGCGCTTGAAGCGATGTACGAACGCTACACACGCGCCATCGACGCTTGAAACTGACTCAGGTCATGTGCGCTGATCGGGACATCGGCTTCGATGTCTTGCGTTGTTGTGCAACCGATGACCGATTCGAGATCGTACGCGAGGATTCCGGTGCCTGGTCTTTTGATGGTGAGCATGTCGCGGGTGATGGTGGTGCCGGTTGGAATGTCGCATGTTGAGACGACAGACTGGCGCGAGACCGCTCGGACATCTTGTTCGCAGTCGAGGACGCGTTTTTCTTTTGGCCCAAAGTAGGTCAGAAACGGTTCTTTGTGTCGAATTTCTTCCAGCACCTCAACACTGTCATCGTCAAAGAATGATTTCTGTGTTTTGTGCACATAATCCTTGAACTGATCCGGATTCAACGACGCGGCGTGGTCAGGACCCGCCGCGGTGTTGTCATAGGTCAGGTGTTTTTCAAACACGCTTACATTGAGCGGCGCGAGCAATGGACCCGGGTGGTGCGTTGCGGTGTGGTCGCTGTATCCTACTACGCAATCCAGTGCTTCCCGGATCGCTTCGCATCCTGCGAGCGCTGAGTCTTCCAGTGGCGTTGGGTAGCAGCTGATACAGTGCAAGACCGCGAGCCGATCCTTTGCTGAATGAATCCAGCCAACCCCGCGCTTCACCTCATCAAGATCGCTCGCGCCGGTGCTCACGATCATCGGCTTCCCCGTTTCCATGAGCGCTTCGAGCAATGGTTTGTTCACAATATCCGGGCTCGCGGTTTTGTACGCATCCCAAGGTAGGGTCTCAGCAATCGGGACCAGCTCGGTGCTGAAGACCGTCACGATCGCGTGGATGCCCTTGCTGTGCGCCCGCTCGACGACCATCGCCATCTCATCGATGGTGAGTTCGAGTCTTCGGAGCATCTCGATGGGGTCGGTCTCTCCCGCGTTCTTCTGGTACGCCGCGAGTTTGGCGGCTTTGCTCATGAGCCGGTCGGTTTCGAAGAACTGGAGTTTGACCGCATCGGCGCCAGCGTCCGCCGCGGCGTCGGTGAGTGACAACGCGCGCTGCACATCGCCGTCGTGGTTGACACCGATCTCGGCGATGATGTAGGGTCGGTGGTTGATCCCGATCTCTCGATTACCGATGCGCATGGGCAGTGCTTTCTTGAAGGGTTCGTTCATTGAGTATCGCATCGGCGACAAGCAGGTCGATGCGGGAGTCGATGTCGATGACATCGCCCTCGTTGGTTTGGATGCCTCGTCGGTCGGTGCCGAGGAATGCGTGGGGGCCGGATCGATCAAGACCGGGAGCGTCGAGATTGCGCATGAGCGCCTCGGGTGTCAGCGCGATCACGCCGCCGTCTGGGACTTGTGCCGGGGGAAGGTCTTGCCTGCGGAAGCAGTTGTGGTAGAGCGTGTCGCCCTCCCATGGATGGACGCAGCCGTCGTCGTTGATCTTGACGGTCCACCATGGATGGTGCTTGCCGACGCGCGCGTAGGACTGGACGGAATCACACTTCGTTTCGACAAGCAGGTTCACCGCATCATCGATCAAGCCATCGGGACGCACCGGGACATTGGCGTACAGGATCACGATCGGGCCTTTGGGTGATCTGATGGTTTCGTATGCGTGCCTTGCAGCGCTGTCGATGGTTGCGGTGTCGTGGGCGAGTTCGCTCGGACGCTCAACCACCACGCACCCACTCGCGTTCGCGAGTGCAATCACTTCTGGATCATCGGAGGACACCACCACCTGTCCGATGCTCGTCGCGTTCTTTGCGGCGTCGATCGTCCATTGGACGCAGGGTTGACCTCCGACGATGGCGTGGTTCTTTCCGGGGAGGCCTTTGGACCCACCTCGCGCGAGGATGATGGCGGTTGCGGGTTGGGTCATGGTGTGCTCGCCAGTGCGGTTGCTTTGTGTTCGATGATCGCTGAGGTTTGCTGAACATGGGTTCGGTAGTTCGCGAAGGACCGCTCGATTCCAAGCTCCAGCGCGTTGGTGTTTGGGATCGGATTGCCGAGTTGATCAACGACCTGCCCATCCGCTTGGATGCGGAGTGTGTTCAGTGCGAGTTGCTGCTGCCGATGCTTTGGAACAGTCAACGGCTGAATGCGATCCGTTGGTTCCGGATTCGGACTGGGATCAATCACCGCGCACCCGCACACCGAGAGCCAGCGGTCGTAGAACGATTTGATGTCGTCGTGCACAAGATCGCACCGCGTGATGCGAGGCACAATCCAAGGTGATGGCAGCACGCCAGGAGTCGTTGTCCTCGCGTTAAACAGATTCTGCATCGTGTCGAGCATTGATCCAAAGTTGCCGGTGCCGGTCATCGCTTTGTAGGATGCTTCTGAATCCGCGAGAATATCGACACTCAGCACATCGAGGCCTGCGCTCAGCAACGCTTCAAACGCATGCGGCTGCTCAAACAAGTCTGTTCGCAACTCGATCCCCGCGATCCCTGAATCGCGGGCGTGTTCGATAATCGTAATCGCATCCGCATGCAGCAGCGGATCGCCCCGACCTGCAAACAGCACACTGCAATCGTCGCGGAGATGGCGTGCTTGGTTGATCAGGTCTCGTGCTTGATCTTGGCGCATGTGTGCATCAACACCAAGACCGCCATGCATCGTGCCCCAAACTCCACTGGTGTTGCGTCTGGTTGTCAGCTCAATCTGAATCCGTTTGGGTGCCCGCGCTTCGCGCTTCGCGAGTTCGTCCGCGAACGCTTGAACTAGGACCGAAGCGTCCGCATCCATCGCAAAGCTTCCGAGCCCGGAGTACGCCGCGCTCATTGCCTGCATGCGGATCACCGAATCGGCAACCACGCGAACGCCGGCATCGCGGATGACCGGATCAACCCCAACACACAGCGGCGAGGCGATCGGGTCCCCTTGTGGTCCGACCGGGATATAACTGAACATCGCACCGATTGATCCGAAGATGCTCGTGCTCTCAATCGCGGCCACAAGTGTTTCCACAACGCTCCGTTCAATCACGCAGCATCCGATCCCGGGGACCGCTTGCGAGAATGGGATTTTGCACCGATCCGGATCTGAACGATGCCGTGAAACGATCCGGTCCACAAGCAGAGGATCGACCATCGCCCAGTCGCTGCCGACGATGGCCGCCGCGTCGATTGAGCATTCATTCATCACTTCGTGAAGCGCGTGCGGATCGATGCCCTCGTCGTAGCATCCGATCGAAGCGATCGAGCCGCGCCAGCATTCGCTCGATGCGATGCGCGCCTGACCGATGCTCTTGCACCGCGATTGCAATCGTGCCTTGTCACAGGCAACAACGCGTACCGGAAGCGGGCCGTCGTTGATGCTCATCGCGTTGATGCGAGCGGCGTCGGGGGTGATGATGGTGATGCCGTCGATGGTGACGCATCGCTGCAGGCGTTTGATGGTCAGTTCGAGCGCGTTGAGTCCTTGATGGATCGGCTGGCCAAGATTCCTTGGCATTCCGAGCGGGCCCATATCAGGATCAGCGAAGATCACCGCATCGACGCGCCGCTTGCTTGTTTCAGAATCAGGCGAGCTGCTAATCTCCGGGATCTCATCAGCAAACTCATCGCGTGTCATCGGGAGCATCGTGCCTTCAAAGACACCGAGCGACCGCTCGATGAGTTTCAGGACCTCAGTGCTGGATTCCTTGATCCACCGGATATTGGTTGCATCGCGGTCGAACTGCTTTGCGATTTTTTCGTATTTGGTCAGGTCCTTGAGGAGCGAAATTTTTCGGTCCACCTTGAAGCGATCGAGCCCGCCCTTCTGGTTCACAAAGTTCACCAGTCCAAACCCGGGTTCACTCACCATAACATCGTCGCGGATCGTGTGGATCTGCGCGATGCACCGATCGACATGCGCCGGGTTCTCGATCTCGGATTGTGCTTTGCTGATGAGTTCGAGTGCACGATCGCTGTTCTTGCTGATGGACTGGAGTTGACGGATGACCAGCTCCAATCGGGCGCGGACCTTGATCCGTCGTTGCTCGTTGTCTTGCGCCAGTTGCTCCGTCGTCGGGATCCACACCGCTTGGTCATCAAGACATTCATCGAGCGCGGCTTGCAGCGACATCGATTCGGTGCCTTGGATGCGGACGCCGCCCTCGGTCGCGTTGATGATCCGCGAAGTCGGGTCGCTCGCGAGGTCTTCTTGGAAGTCGCTCTCAAACTGCGCGATGTAGGTGGACATCTGTTCGTCGGTAAATATCTCACGCCCGTACACATCTTCCTTGACGCGCAGCAAACTCTTCATCCGCGCGATGCGTTCCCACTCGAACATTTCAAGCGTCCGGTGCTCGGAGAGTTCCCCGCTCCAGACCGTATGGATCGACGCGCCGCTCGCGTAGTACTGCCCGTCGGTGAATCCGAGGTCCTGACCGATCAGGATCGTGTTGGTGCATCCGAGGTGTTTGGCGAGGTAGTAGTTCAGGTGCGCGACGGTCGCGCCGGCACGAAGCTTTCCCATCGGGCGCGTAAGTTCTTCACCGAGCAGCAGGTCAAGCTGCTTCTCCGTAGTGCACAATATTTCACCCGGGAACGCGTCAAGTATCGCGGCGTTCGCTTTGGGTTCCACAACCAATCGCACACCATCGACATCTTCCTTGGTCAGACCCTCGTAGAACCGCTTGCTGATCTCGTGGTGATCGAGTGCCGTCACAAAGTCGGGCTTGATCCCACGCTCAAGCAATGGCTTGAGCATCGTCTGCACCGCGATGACCACCACACGCTCGCGCACGCTCGGGTCTTCAAGCAGGTGCAGGTTCCGCGACAAACTCGGTCCCGCGGCAACCAGCACCGCGGTGCGCCCAGCGCACGAATCACGGAGCGATTCAACCCCGGCGCTCGTGGTGTAGTGCTTGAGATTCATCAGGATGTTGCGGAGTGTGTATCCAGCATGCGCCAACACCGTCACCAGGTGCGTGCGCGTCGAGCGGACAACATCGAGCAAGGTCCTCGAAAACTCGTCTGCGGTCCTTTCGAGCCGTTTCTTGCTTGGGGGATGCGGCGCGAGCTCAACACCCGTCGCAACAAACGCTTCGGACTGATTGAGCAGCTGAGTTAAAGTGGACGCATCACGCGAATCCGTCGCGAGCAGGAAAATGGATTGCTGGATCCACTCGCTGTGATCGATGCGTTCGAAGACCGCACGGAGCAAACCGAGATCGGGCTCAAAGCACAGCAGCACCGAGAATCCCTGGTGGTTCTCGTAGAGGGCGCGGAGGTGGTGACCGACCCCGAATCCGAGAACCCCAACAAAGCCACAGGTTTGCGGGTCGTACTGCTCGGCCCATGTCCTCGCTTCATCAATCGGTTGTCGTTTCGAGCACAGCGCCCGGCCTTCCATGACGGCGTACAACTCACCCGATTGCGTGAGCGCGAACTCAATGTCCGTCTTTGCGGTTGCTTCCCGGATCTTCGCCGCGGCTTTGGGTGACTTTCGCTCAAGAGCGGTGAGGTTGCGTTCAAGGATCGAAGGATCGGGTTCGAGCGACACGATCGCGAGCTCGGGTGTGTTGTGGTGCATGCTCATGGTCCCGCTCCGCAGGGTGCTGTATTTGACGGTTCATTGGTCGTTCGCGCTTCGGTGTGTATCGGGTATCTGACGCAAATTGCCCCAGAATATCGAAGATTCGAGCGCGTTGTGCGTTGTGCTTCCAAGTTCATGCACCCACCGAGCGTCCCGCTCGGTATAGACAATGCGGCACGACACGCGAGGAACCCATGCAATCACCGCTCTTTGAACCCACCAACCTCCCACAGATCGAATCTGCGGGACCGCTCGCCCGAGCACTGTTCGAGGAACCCATCCTCGCGGTCGTCGCGCTCGGATTGCTCGGGATCCTCCTCATGTTCGCGCTCCGCACGCGCGGTCAACACAAGCAAGGAATGATCGCGTTGGGGATCGCGGTGCTCATCTCGGGAGCAATGTGGATCACCAGCATGGTGGTGACGACCGATCGTGAACAGATTTCAAACCACGCGACCCAACTCGTCAACGCGGTCGCGGTGGGGGACGAACCCACGATGCGATCACTGCTCGGCGAATCGGTCCGCGTCCAAACCCGGTTTGCAGCCGCTCAAGGGGTGGACAAGGTCGCGTCCCTCGCGGTTTCGCGTGTTCCCAGACTGGTTGATGAGTACTCGATCACCGAGATCCGCGCGGATCTTCCTGGACCGCGGATCGGGCGCACGATGGTCAAACTCCGCGTCAAGGGGAACTCGGTCCCCGGCGGAGCAAGCTGGTGGATGATCCACTGGCAGCGTCCCGACGACGAGACAAACGCATGGACGGCGTTCTATATTGAGCCGTTGTGGATCCAAGGGATCAACAACCCGGGCGGCTAACCCGCGATGCATGCTCATCTTATAACTAGATACTGATCATGAATCCGGGATACCCACCAAGCTCGATGGCTGGAGTCGCTTCACGCGCTGGCCGCTTGAGGAGGTGATTGTTTCGCGGATGCCTTGCCCGTTGAGGTAGTTGTGTGGGAAGCGTTTGCGGAGTTCTCGCAGTCGCATGGACTCGATCGCGGGGGTGGTGGAGCCGTCGAAATCTTGCTCTCCGAACACACCGATGGTGACCATGCTCCGGAGCGGCGCGTGGTAATAGAACGCTTGTTCTCCTTGACCCCGCAATTCTAAGACCGCTCGTTCTGCTGTTTGGCGAAACTCACGAATATCACTCGCATTTGGGGTATCCCCATCCACTCCGCCGTAGACCCCCATCTGCAAGGTATAGATTGCTGCGGGACCAAATCGGGACTTGACGGTGCGGAGATCGTACTCCGAGTTCGATCCTCCCAGCGCCGAAGCGGATGGCGGAGCAAGGAACGCGGCGGCAAACGGTCTTGAGTTTCCAGACTGGATCTCGCGGACCCGGTCCAGATCAACAAGAGCGCGTCGATCGTCTGGCCCCTCGTACCTTCCGTACAGAATCACGGCTTTCCCCATCCGCTCGCTGATGTACGCGCTGACCAAGCCATGCGTGGATTGGACGGTGTTGAGCACTTGAGGCGCGAGCTCAGGCTTGGGGAGCGTGACCAACACGATGGACCATTGCGTGGATTCGTCCTGCATGCCTGGGATATCGAGCGATCCATCGGCGTTGAACACCCCCGCGCTGTCCTTAATCGCTGGGGAGTCGTCCTTTGCAGAACCAGACTTGAACATCCCACATCCGGTGGCTGGAAGGAGGGTCAATGCAAGCACGAGGGCACCCAGAACGGGACGGGCAAAGACTGCGCCTGAACCGAACAAACAGAAAACCGGCTTGTGATGGGGTGTTTTTGAGATTTGTGGATTGGGTGTAAACATTTTTCGCTGGTCCCCGGCTGTGTTATTCTGTGTAAATATTTATTTTGCAGTTACTTAGGCGATTTTAACCATTTTCGTTCATTTGTGTTCTTCGACTGAAGTGCCTTCCGATACACTCATAGAAGGATGGTGGAACTTTCCTTCAAACAACAACATGTAGTGGTGTCCTAGTGGTGGGCACTAACTGGACACAAGCTGGCAGGCACAACAATGGAGGCAATCCTCATATGAGTAACATTTCACCAATCAACACAAACGCCGCGTCGAGTGTTGGCAGAGTCCGTTCCGAACAAATCTCCCGTCCCGACCTCGTAGAGAACGATACGCGTCAGAGGCCGGCCCGATCCAAAGATCAGGTCCAGTTCTCGAATGTCGCTCGTTACCTCTCGGAACTCAAATCCGGACCTGCTGAACGGACCGAGCTCATCAGCCGCGTCCGCGAAGAGATCGACGCGGGAACCTACGACACCCCAGAGAAGCTCGAAGCAGCGATCGATGGCGTGAAGGAAGACCTCGAGTTCGAGCTCTAAAGCATTCGAATCCGTAATCTGAAAGAACGCGAGCTTGGTGGCTCGCGTTCTTTCGTTTTACACCAGTCGGGTATGGACCATCCGCAGCGAGGGGAGCTTCGATGCGATCCGATCCATTGTTTCAGCATCCAGATGACCGATCACATACATCGTCGATCCCGATCCGGAGAGGTGGGGATGGATGCCGAGCGATTCGAGCGCGGACATGGTTGCATCCAGTTCGGGTACCGCTTGCCGAGCGGGAGTACTGAGGTCGTTGCTGAGAACCGATTGATCAACAATCCCGCGATTCGCAGCGACCATCACCGCATCGTGGTCGATCCCGCGTCCCTCCCCCATCTCATCAAACACGCGGTAAACCGCGCCGGTCGGACACCCGAAACTCGGGATCAGCAGGGTGATGCTGGATGACACCCGATCCGTCGGTTCGATCCGATCCCCGATTCCCGAGACCACGGCAGGGCATTGCGGAACGCCCGACTCGAACGCTTCGATGTCGATGAAGTAGGGGATGTCCGTCCCGAGTCCATGCGCGATGGTTCGGAGCTGGTGCTGATCTAAGCCGAGCGCGAACATCCGGTTCAATCCCAGCAGCACTCCCGCAGCATTCGATGACCCGCCCCCCATGCCCCCCCCGGCGGGGATGGATTTGGTGACACAAATTCGAGCCGGGAGCGAGCAGTTGAGTTCCCGTTCGAGCAATGCGTGGGCGCGGAAGACCAAGTCCGACTCGGTTTCCCATTCAACAGGATCACCAGAACTCCACGAAATCACAAACTCCGACGGTCCTTCTGGGAGAATCGAGAGCTCGATCTGGTCGTGGAGGTCGATCGCGTGCATCCAGCTGCAGATGGGATGGAAGCCAGTCGCTGAACCGGTCGATAATTGGGGCGCGACTTTCAGAATCAGATTGATCTTTGCGTAGGTTTGGATCGTAAGAGGAGTGGTCATCGGTACAAGCGTAGACCCGATCTGCAATGCACCGAGCGACCCTACGATCACACAGGAGAATCACCATGAATGTGCGGGACCTGATGGATGCGATGGAGCGGATAGCGCCGCTCAAGTATGCGGAATCGTGGGACAAGGTCGGGCTCCAGCTCGGCGTTGCGGACCGCGCGATCGGTGGCCCGGTCATGCTGACGATCGATCTGACCGAAGAGGTGCTTGCTGAAGCGTTGTCGAAAAAAATCGGCGCGATCATCGCGTACCACCCGCCGTTGTGGGAGCCTTTGACGCAGCTGACGGATACAACGCACACCGAGCGGATCATCCGTGGTGCCGCGGAAGCGGGTATCGCGATTTATTCGCCGCACACCGCGCTTGATGCGACCGCGGGTGGGATCACCGACTGGTTGTGCGAAGGGATCGGTTCACCGCGCGGCCATTCCAAGCCAGGCGTGATCGCGGGGGACTGCCGAGCGTTGTCCCCAGCAACCGGGGGCGACCGATCGCGCGAGGTCAAGGTGATCACCTTTGTGCCACGCGATGACATCGACCATGTCCGCAACGCGCTTGGCACTGCGGGCGCGGGTGGACTGGGTAAATACAAGCTCTGCTCGTTCTCCACACGAGGCGAAGGGACTTTCCTCCCAGGACCAGACGCGAACCCGACCGTTGGCGAAACCGGCAAGCTTGTCCGCGCTGATGAAGTGCGCCTCGAAATGGTGTGCGAACGACGCGCGCTCCCGCTGGTGATCGAGACCCTCAAACACTTGCACCCCTACGAAGAACCGGCGTACGACATCGTCGAGCTCATCCCAGAACCACTCCGGCGCGAAGGGTCAGGACGCAGACTCACGCTCGACCAACCCGCAACGATGGGTGATCTGATCGATCGCTTGAAACTCCACCTCGGTCGATCACGCATGCGCTACGCACTCTCCGGAGACGACCGACCCTTCCGCACCATCGGCGTGGTCCCGGGTTCGGGCGCGTCGCTCGTTGAACTCGCATCACGCGAACGCTGCGAGGTGTTTATTACCGGCGAGATGACCCACCACCAGATCACCGAAGCGAAGCAGTCCGGGATTTCCGTTCTCCTCGCAGGACACACCAACACCGAGCGCGGCTACCTCCCGAGACTCAAGGATAAACTCGAAGAGCTGTGCCCCAGCATCGACATCATGATCTCTGAGAAAGATCGCGATTACATCGTCGTTGGTTAGTCGATATCTGGATCGTCCACATTCACCTGTCCACGCAGGTGGAACCCCGCTTTGGGGACGCTGACTTTCGAGTCGAACATGACCTCCGCGAGTTTGCCCGGCTTGAGGTATTTCGCGGTGCCGTCGAGTGTGTAGTTGATGATCCCGGACACTTCCCCAGGCCCAAACTCGAAAACCGCTGGGAGCTCGAAGGTGTGGTTGCCGTAGGTGTGGAGCGTGGTTTCTGGACTGCGGACACCGGAGAACGAGTGGTTCCCGTCAAGGGTGACGGTGTACGCGACTTCGCGGAGCGGGATGGGTTCTTTGTTTGGGTTGGTCGCTTTGACGACGAACGCGTAGACGGTGCGCGTGTCGGTGCGTTCGATTTCTCGCACGCCGAGGGTTTCAAAGCGTGGGCTTCGGATGTTTGAGCATCCGATCGAAGCGAGTGTGCACAGGATCAGAATACCGGCGAGTGCTGTTTGGGCGTTTTTGCGCATGCTCCAGCGTATGCACGCTGAGGCGTGATGTTCAGGGGATGCGTGTGGTTGGACGGAGAGGACCGGTCTCGAAATAGACCCAGTTGGGGTCGCCCAATGCATTGACCTGCATTGGGCCGTCGGAGATTCTGGAATGTTCTTCGATGTACGCGACCCAGTGTGCCATGAGCATCACCAGGATCATGCATCCCGCCCATGCTCCAAACTCGGCGCTTCGTTTGTGTCGGATGAACGCGAGAATCCCGACCCCGAGGGTGACGGTCGCGAGTTTCCATACGCCGAGGATCGCGGGGGACTGGTATTCCATCATCGCTCGCGCGAGCGGGTTGACCTCGTTCATCCCGGTATGGGTGATGTAGAGGATGGTTAGGTACAGGTCTACGACGGACATCACCGTGATGAGGGCGATGAGCACAATGACCCGGGAAGACCGGTTCATAAAGATGCGAGCGGGAGCCGCGAGTGCGGGTTTGATGGGATTGACGCGAACGGTCATGGATTGCAAGATCGGACGGATCGCGTGGAGCGGGTCGTTGAAGTTGAATCTGGAATCAACTTCTTGGTTCTCGGGCACTGTTCTCCCGATCCACTACACTGTTGTGGTCGTACAACACTGCAACACGCATCATTCTCGGGTGTTCAACACAAGAGTGATCTTCCGATAAATACCAAGTCTTCCGTAGCCGTTTTCCCGGATCAGGATTGGAGCCCAACGCTGAACCCTTCCATTGCTCAACTCGGATTCATCCTCGCGCTGTCTTCCAATGCGATCCTGTCCCAGTCCGCCCTCGCGCAGCGGAGCGGAACCACCCCCGCGACCAACCCGGTGTACCTCGCTGATGCGCCTGTTGCGGTTGAAACCATCGAGCGAGCGATGTCCCTCGCGGCGCAGGGGAGCTACACCGAAGCATCCCGCGTGCTCAGCGAGTTGATCATCACGCAAGGGGATCGTCTCACCCCAATCGAATACGGCTCTGAAATCTGGATCCCCGTCCGCGTCCGGATCGGTGCGGTGATCGCCGCCGATGCACAGCTGCTTGATGCGTACCGGCGCACCAACACCCCCAAAGCACAGCGCCTGCTCGATGATCACCAGTTCACCGAAGCTTCGAGAATGTACTGGCTCACCGAGCCGGGACTCGTCGGCTCGCTCAACCAAGCGCAGGTCCTGATCGAATCGGCGAGCTTCTGGAGTGGGCTGCGTGTGCTGGACCGACTCACCCAGCATCCTGATGCATCCAAGCACGCTGACCGCGCACGCAAGCTCACGGCTCTTGCGTACCGTGCCCAACCAAACGATCGGGCACGCCTGCTTCTTGAACAATGGTCGCGGATCAACGGACAAAAACTCGATGCGCCCGATCCGTTTAATCAACCTTCAGCGACTCCGGAAGAAACCACTTCGCTCCGGTGGAAACCGATCGATCCCACGGCGCCCGAGCTTCGCATTGATGGGATCGTTCCCAGACCCATCGCGACGACCAAACTCACCCCTCCCCCTGCGTCCGAGGAACTGATCGGGATCGACGATCAGCCGCAAGCGGCGCGGGGCGGCGCGGTGACCCAGCCCAAACCCTGGACGATGCCTGTGGTGCGAGGCGATTGGCTCATCACCAACGACGGCATCACCATCTCGTGCTTCGATCGCTTCACGCTGCGTCCGCACTGGCGCGTTCCCACCATCACGCTCGATACCGAAGAACAAGACCGGACCAGCGAGGGCATCCGCTCGCGGATCGCGCGGACGGTCGAGGATATGTCCAGCGCGTCAATTGTAGATGATGTCGTGTATGCAGCAGCAGGATTGGCGCGGACCGGCGGACGGACCGGCGATGATCGCTTGCTCGCGCTGGATCTGGAAACCGGCGCGATCCTCAACCAGACCCGGCTCGAAGTACTCGACCCATCCCTGAGCGAATCGACCATCCGGGGCTCGATCATCATCGATGGCGACACACTCATCGTCGCGGCGCGAAAGAACCTTCGGAGACAACGCATCGTCGCGCTCTCGATCATCGGGATCGATCGCCACACCTTCGAGCACCTCTGGACACGCGAGATCGGCAGCGCGGGATCGCTGCCCTTCCAGCAGATCGGTCAGATCTCGCATTCGGGTGTGCTCGACGAGGGTGTTGTGTACTGGACGGACATGATGGGGCTGATGTGTGCCGTGGAAACCGCGACGGGTGATATCCTCTGGGCCAAGTCGTCCCCGACCTCTGATATCTACGCGCGCTACGAGCGCGACGCGTGGACCGCATCGACACCGATCGTCCGCGATGGATCGGTGTACATCCTCGGCGTCGATGGACAGTCCATCGAACGGATCGATCAGTACACCGGTGAAACACTGTCCAAAGTCCGCTCCATGACAACGGGGCAGGGGTTGTACCTTGTCGAAACGCCCGAGAGCATCGCGTGCATCAATCGGACCTCGATCGCGGTGCATGATTTCGATCAGTTCGGGGTTACCAAGCCGCGCCTGATGACACCGACGGGAGACGGGCGCGCCGCGATCCAGGGGCGCGTCGTGTCCAGCGGCTCCAAGCTCATCGTGCCAACTGAGTCCGGGCTCGCGGTGCTCGACACCTCACGCGCGGGAGGACGCGAATCGATCACGCTTGAAAGTCAGGGGATTGTCGTCGCGCTCGACGGCCAGTTCCTGATCGCTGATGAGAACACCGTGTCGAGCTATCTCTCGTGGGACATCGCCCAAGGGATTCTCAACAACCGCATCGAAGAGTTCGGCGATGTTCACGCCGCGATCACGCTCGCGGATCTCGCGTACCGCTCCGATCATCACGACCAGATCGTTCCCGCGATCGACCGCGCGATCTCGATGTTTCGCCCATCACGCATCGCCGGTGAACCACTCCCGAATTCACAGAAGCTCACCGAAGCACGCGATCGGCTCTTCTCGGTCATCATCGACATGGTCGGTCTCCCGGAATCACTCATCAACACCCAAACGGCATCGCTCCCCGCACCGACGCGCACAGAGCTGCTCAAACGCACCGGGACCATCGCACGGACTGTTGAGCAATCACTCGCGTATCAGATGACCGCTGGAGCATGGCACCGCGCCAGCGGGGAAATCCCGCAAGCAATCCGCATCTACCACGGCGTGCTCAACGATCGCGCACTCGCATCGGAGATGTGGCATGGAAGCGGGGTCGCGATCCGCGCCGAGCTCGAAGCAACCCACCAGATCAACCAGATCGTCGCGTCCCACGGCCGGATCGTGTGCGCCCAGTTCGATGAACTCGCCGCTGCGGACCTTGGCGCGCTGGGACCCAACGAGGACGCGGAGACTTACGAACAACTCGCGCGGATCTATCCCTGGGCACTCACCACCCCGAGCGTCTGGGCAATGGCTGCGGACCGATGGTTCGACTCTCAGAACGCGCCCGCCGCGGTCCGAGCCGCGTCGTCGGGACTCGACGCGATCAATCGGCTCCAAGTCCACGGCGTCCAAACCGACCAACCCACCATTGACTCCACCGCGTCCGTCCTAATCAATGGATTGCTCGATTCACAGCGACCAGGAGAAGCGTCCCGTCAAGCCACGCGTCTCATGAGCGACTATCCCGGCCTGACGATTCTGGTCAACAACCAACCGATCGACGCCGCGATGTTGTCGGTTGGATTGTCGTCGGGACAACCCGCGCCCCGTCTTGGGAGCAAGATCATCGCGAGCGACACGCCGATTCTGCTGACGGGATCACCGGTTAAGTCACCGATCCGCACCGAGTTTGACACGATGATCTTCTTCGCGCCCCAGCTCGCGCAGGCGCGGATGGTGCAGTTCACCGATGGACAGCCCGAAGTCATCTGGACGCGGAGGAGTCCGGATGTTGAGCCCCCGCTCGCCGTTGTGCACAACGAGTTCCAGACCGTGCTCATCTGGGCTCCGCCCAACGGAGATCCAGAATCGGGAAGCGTCGAATCCATCGGAACAACCACAGGCAAAACACTCTGGCGCATCGAAGGACTCTCGAAGCGATTGATCGAACACTCGATCCGCGAGCCCGATGAGCTTGCGCGGATTGATGGTCAGTTCATCTCTCCAACCGAGGGCGTTGTGCAACCCGATCAGATGCTCAGCGTCTGCGATGGGTCGGTGTTGGTCCTTGTCGACCGGATCGGACGCGCGATGGGGATTGACATCCTGACCGGACATGTCCTGTGGAAAGACGACCTCCCAATCAACCGCGTGCATGATCTTGATCTCGCATCCGGTGTGCTCGGGATTACGGGTATGTGGGTCATGGACCAGAATGATCCCAACGGGGAAGTTGCCGCTCGTTCACCACGGATCGCGTCAATCGATGCGAGGACCGGACAAACGATCCATCTGCTGGACTCACAAACCTCCACCCCGCGATGGGTCCGTGTCGCGCCGTCCGGCAGTTTGATCGTCGGCACCAGCCAGCGCGTGCTCTCGGTGTCCACGCGCACCGGGACACTCGACTGGGTCGTCCGCAACCAGAGTTTGTTCAACACCAACGCAGGATGGATCATCGATGGCACGCTCGTCGTCCTCGATGAGTTCATCAACCTTTGGCCGATCGGTCTGACCGATGGTCGCACGCCGCTGACCGCGCTCGACACCGCCAACCGAATTATGGAACGCGGCTGGGTTGATGTCCGATCGCACCAGGGAAACATCTCCGTCACCGCCTCGGGGGGGATGGGCGTCTTCAACCACGACGGCACCACCATCGGTCTGGACTCTGAACAAGTCTCATGGACCTACTCCGATCGGGCATGGGGCAGCGACCGTGTGGTTCTCGTCGGCAGGGTATCAAACAGTGACCAAGATTTCATGCGCATCCCGATCAAGGTCTTCGATCAGCACAGCGCGCAGATGAGTGATTCGATCGACCTCACGCTCCCCAATGCGATCCAGCGACAACCAACCGTTGCACAAGCCGCCAACGGGGTGGTGGTTGTGGGCTTCGGAGAGGTCAGTATTCTTCTCCAAACAGATAAATGAACTGTGTTTGAAAATCAGACCGCAGCGGTCGATGGATCGCGCCCGTGCTCGATCTCGGTGATCTTGTCGATCCGGCGCTGATGGCGTCCGCCTTCGAATGGGGTTTTGATCCAGACCTCGACGATTTTGTCCATCAAGCGAGCGCCGAGCAGGTCCGCCGACAAGCAGAGGATGTTCGCGTCGTTGTGGGAGCGTGAGAGCTGGGCGGTGAGTTCGTCGTGGACGAGCGCGGCACGGAGGCCATCGATTTTGTTGGCCGCGATCGACATCCCGATCCCGGTGCCACAGATCAGCACGCCGCGATCCGCTTTGCCTGAGGTGACCTGCTGACCAACCTGCCACGCTCTTTCGGGGTAATCACACGGCTGGTCGTCGCAGCCGCCTTCGATCCATCCGTCGTGACCGAGGTTTTTGATGGTTTCGAGGATCTGTTTGGCCGCCGTGTTCCCGCGATGGTCGGAACCGATCACGATCGTGAAGGACTTGTTCGACTCGGATTCGTTGGATGTCATATGCGGATCTCCTCAAGCCGACGGGCAATCAAATCCCGGAGCTTCTCGGCGGTGTGTTGGTATACCTCAGCGCCCTGTCCGATCGGATCGGGAACGCCTTCTTGTTCATCAAGTACGAAAACCTTGTGCACCGAGTTCGGTGCCATGGTCATAATCGCTTGCGCGTGCGTCGGGGTCATCGTGTAGATCACCTCCGCGTGGTCGATCATCGCGAGCGTCAGTTGTTTGGATTGGTGGTTCGGAACCGCGAGCCCCATCCCGGAGAGCGCGCTCGCCGCGTCCGGATTGATCGGCATCCCGTCGTGGGTCGCGACCCCCGCGCTCTCGACATGGGTGGTCATCCCCTGGTGCTCGTCCTTGCGGATCATGTCCCGCGCGATCGCTTCTGCCATCGGGCTCCGGCAGGTGTTCCCGGTGCACACAAACAAGATCGTCCGCTCCAGATTCGACAGAACCTCGCGTTCGGTCAGCGCTCCCTCGTATTCGACCTCGATCTTGCCGTTCATGGAAAGGCGAACAGTCGTTGATCCTTGCTGGTGCAAGGTTGGTCCATCGTCAATGATCAGCGCCGGTGTCGGCGCATGTGTGGAATCATCCATCAAACCATCCGGGATCGGACTCAGGTCCGTCCCGGGATTTTCCCCGATCGCCCAACTCGCGGCACCAAGACGACGCGCCACGCACGCAACCCCAGAACTCCGAAGCACTTGTCGGCACACCGGATGATCCGGAACGCGAACCGCGATGTGCGTCTCCGAGTTGATGATCCCGAGCGGGATCTTGAGTGCCGTGCACACCGCAAGGATCGCGCTGGCAGGTTGCTCAATCAACAACCGCGATGGGCCGGGGAGCAATCGATCCACCAAACGGCGGACGGTCGCGGCTTCAAGCACAAGATGTTCCAAAATCTGATCGAGATCTGCTAGATGCAGTGTCATCCGTGGCTCGCTCGTGACCTCCGGTGTTCCGGTGATCTCATCGAGCAGCGCGGCTCCGATGTCATCGGCGCGCGTGAAGACGCCGTAGAGCGTATCGGTCGGGAGGACGATCGATTGTCCATCGCGCAGAGCCGCGCCGGCGCGTTCGATCGTCGCCGCTCGTTCTTCTGGGTTCATGTTGGAGAGTCGTACACCAAGGTCAGGCATAGACACACAATAGCATCCAGACCCATTGTCGGCAGCAACTCGAACGATTCAAGAACCATCCCGATCTTGCATGCTCGCGTCAAACGATCCAGACGGGTGTGTCGGATGACAACAAAAAACTTTGAGAAAAAGAAATTGGTTGAATTCTGAACGACTGCACACGCGATTGTGGGTTCATGGTTGACAAGTACCCGTCGACCTTTGTACGGTAGATGCCGTCGGGTTTCAGAGTTGCTCTTGGGAGATGTCGAGAATCCCCTGCTCCGTTCTGATCACTATGATCCCGGTGGGACACACCGTTCGTTCAATCCTGCTGATGCCTATGCAGCGGGTGCTCACGAGCACTTCGAGAAAGCAGCAACGCACAGATGGCGCTCAAAGACCGTCAATCCAATCGCGACCAGGGTCGCAACAGCCGAGAGCATGACCGTGGCGTGCTCGAAGATGTCCTCGCGATTACGCGCGATCTCCATCCTCAGCACACACGCAAGTGGTTCGAAGAACTCGAACCCCTCGGGATGTCCTCAGGCGCGTTCGGGATCCGCGCCCAGACCGACATGCACCGCGACTACCTGAGAAGAACCTGTCTTGATGCGTTCAACGAAGCGCTCCGGGATGTCACGGGACAACTCTTCGCGGTCCGTTTCTTGGGACCCAACGACGCGTGGGAATCGCCGGTCATCACCAACAAGAAAAACGCGAAGGACTCCATCGCGTCCAAAGCCCCAGCCCAAACACCGAAACCTGAAGCCAACACTTCTGGCACAACAGCTCAACAGCAGTCCGGTCCAACACCGATCAAGACCGGCCACTCAAACATCTGGGCCGACGAAGCGGGAATCTCCGCCAATGAGCTCCAATCCAGACCATCCACCCCGATCGTCCACGCAAGTTCCGAACGCGCGCGCCTCGACACCAGCGGCGCGCTGCCGATCAATCCGGACTACGCGTTCGATGACTTTGTCATCGGTCCCAACAACCGACTCGCGCACGCCGCGTCCGTCGCGGTGTCCGAGAATCCGGGGTACGCGTACAACCCGCTCTTCATCCATGGCGGGGTTGGTCTGGGAAAGACCCACCTCCTCCAAGCGATCTGCCTCAAGATCACGCAGGAAAATCCGGACATCAACCTGCACTATGTCTCCTGCGATGGGTTCATGACCCAGTTCATGAGCGCGGTCCAGTCCGGACAGATGGCCGAGTTCCGTCACACCTTCCGCGATGTGGATCTCTTGGTCATCGACGACATCCACTTCCTCGCCAAGCGCGACCGAACACAAGAAGAGTTCTTCCACACCTTCAACGCGCTCTACCAAGCGAACAAGCAGATCATCCTCTCCTCCGATGCGTCCCCAGAAGAAATCCCCGATCTCGAAGAACGCCTCGTCTCCCGCTTTATGTGGGGATTGGTCGCGAAGGTCGAGCGTCCCGGATTCGAAACACGCATCGAGATCCTCAAACGCAAAGCCGAAGCTCGAGGCTTGACGCTCCCAGAACCCGTCATCACCGAGATCGCGCACTACATCGACTCCAACATCCGCGAGCTCGAGGGCGCGATCACCAAGCTCCAGATCTACGCGAGCGTTGAGAAGCGACCGATCGACCTGGACCTGGCGCGCGACGCGCTGGGAGCGGAGTTTGCCGCCGCGGTCAGCGCGCAAGGGACCGGACCGACCATCGGACGGATCATCACCGAGATCTCGGGGTACTACTCCGTCAAACGCACCGAACTGCTCGGCAAGCGCCGGCACAAGTCCATCGCGCTCCCTCGGCAAGTCGGGATGTACCTCGCTCGCAAATACACCCGCCACTCCCTCGAAGAAGTCGGCGCCCACTTCGGCGGACGAGACCACACAACCGTCATGCACGCGGTCAAAACAATCACGACGCGGAGCAAAGAAGACGAATCCCTCCACAGCGATGTCCTCGCAATCGAATCCCGGCTCCGCGTCGGGACCAACAACGAAGTGTCATAACTCGCTGTTTCAGTTGTCGCAAACCTTGTGAATAACCGGTGGATAAGCGCGGATTTGCGCTCGATCGCGCCAATTGTTTGAGTCCCGCCGAGCTTTAACCGAATCCTCGGACCATTCACCATCGAGCGCAGTAGCGCGTTCTTAACAGATAACCGACAGGATGCCCATGGCGGTGGGTGGCTCGTAAGAACCTGCTTTCAATCGGCTTATGGGTGTTTCGCGTGGGTTATTCACCAAGTGGGCGCACCAATTACTACCACCACCTGTTTAATTCAATTGGTTTTATAGAAGAGAAGAAGCAGACCAGTCAGGGCAATGGAATGGATTGTCAGTTTCCACAGTGCTGTGTGGACAGGTGTGGGATAACGCATTGGGGATTCGGGAGTGTGTTGCGATCGATCAGGACCCGCGTGCGTCTCTCAGACGCTTGAAGAACGACTTGAGCATCTCGGAGGACTCCGACGCCATCACGCCGGTCAAGACGCTGGCGCGGTGGTTCAGACGCTCGTCATCGCACAATCGGTACAACGACCGGACCGCGCCCGCTTTGGGATCGTCCGCGCCGTAGACCAGTCGACCGATCCTTGAGTTCACGATCAACCCGGCACACATCGGGCAAGGCTCAAGCGTCACCACCAGCGTGCAGTGGTTCAAACGCCAGTCCTCGATCGATTTACATGCATGCAAGATCGCGGAGAACTCCGCGTGTCCGGATGGATCGTTGTCGCCTTCGCGTGAGTTGGTGCCTTGTCCCAGAATCTTGCCAGTCTGGGTTTCGAAGACGACCGCGCCGACCGGGACCTCTCCTCGATCGGCGCCTTGAGCCGCGAGTTTGAGCGCGAGGGACATCATCGCGAGGTCCTGCTCGGTTGGTTGTTCGGTTTGTTCACTCGGCTGGGTCATGGTTGTACATGAATCACTGGGAATGGTCTTCGCGGGTGATCGCGTCTTGGTCTTGTTGTTCTTTGAGATCACCGATTACTCGTGAGATCGGGAACACACGCAGGATAAACAACCCAAGCTCATACAACGCGTACAACGGCGTCGCGAGCAGGATCATCGACAACGGATCCGCAGGGGTCAGGAACGCGCCGAGGATGGCGCAGATCGTGATCGCGTGCTTGCGGTACTTGCCCATCTTGCGTGGATCGAGGAGTCCCACCCATCCGAGCATCACGACCACCACAGGCGTCTGAAACGCGATCCCAAACGCGAGACCCATGTTGAGCACCGCTTTGATGTACTCGCTGATCCGGTACTGCTGCACAATCCCGATGTCGGCTGTGAGTGGGATCGTGCGGATGATTGGTGCTTGGGTTGCTTTGTCCATCCCGATGACCACGCGCTGTTGCATGAGCGATTGGTTGATCCAGGTCATGCCCAGGGTCGCGGATTCGGGGTCCGCTTGGAGTATGGGAATGGTGGGGATGACGATTCCTTGAGCAACCGGGGCCGTCGGGATGTGAGGCGATCCCGAGACATTGGAGCCGTAGGTGATGAAGAACGAGAGGATCACAGGCAGGATGACATAGTACAGAAACAGCATGCTCAGGACGGTGAGGACTCCCGAGAACGGGATCAGCAGATACACAACCCGCCGTTCGTGCTTGTACAACCCGGGGGAGATGAATCTCCAGAGGTGGTACAGAATCCAAGGCGATCCGAGCAGCATCGTCACCACCACCGCAAGGTGGACGACGGTGCCGAAGGTTTCGAAGGGTCCAGTCGCGAGGAGGGAGGAGCCTTGCCCGCCGTCGAGGAGTTTTTCGCGAGCGGGGGTGATAAGCAGGTTGAGCAGAAAACGGCCCGATCCGAACGCGATGACGAAGATCGGGATGATCCCGACGACCGCGAGGAACACGCGTTTGCGGAGGTCTTCGAGATGGTCTCCGAGCGACATGGTGAGGTGCGAGTTCTCGACCCGACCCGGGATCTGTGAGGATGAGCCAGATTCTGAGGATGGATTCGATGAGAATCGGGATGTGGAGGTCGGTTCGGTCATCTGGGTGCAACTCTAGGGGGCATTCAACCAGTAATACCTAGAGAGACCCTATTTGCAGGGTCTCAAGGACAGGTATCAGGGTCCGATAGCACCGACCAAGAAAGTGACCCATTTCCTGACGGATCAGGACGGGTCGCGCATCTGGGTATGGTAATGAGAGAGAAAACATCGGGTCGGACTGTTCGGATGGATATGGATGATTGCTGACACGAAGAAGGGGATCGCGGGTCGTGAGCGAACGATGGGATCAAACACTGCCGATCGAGGCCGCGATCGAGGGACACACCGATGCGCTGTCCCAGGTTTGGGTTGGGGTGCGACGATGGGTCGCGGTGATCCTGATGGCGCACAAACCTCGCGAAGCGGATCTTGAAGACCTGCTGCAGCTTGTGGCGCTGCAGGTCTGCCGAAAGGTGCACGAGGTCCGGGACCCGTCGCTGTTCAAGCCTTGGCTGCGCACCGTGACGATCAACATCGCGCGAGAGCAGGGACGCAAGGCATCACGCAAGCGCGTCGGGATGCTGAGGCTCGTCGGACGGACCCGCATCGAAGCGAACCAGATGGGGAACATGCAGCTGTCTGAGGATGCCAAACGCGTGCTTGATGCGGCGCTGAGTCTCCCCGAAAAATACCGCGAGCCCGTGCTGATGCGGTGCCAGCAGTCGATGAGCTACAAACAGATCGCCGAGGTGCTCTCGCTCCCTGAGACCACCATTGAGACACGCATCGCGCGAGGGAGACGGATGCTCCGGGAAACACTTGAGACGCAATCCAAGCAAGCACTCGAAGCGAAGCAAACGAAAGACGAGACGCGGGCGATCCGTGTCGGAGGTACAAGATGAGCGACCAACCAGACAACACGAAACAAAACGGGATGAGCCCAGAGAACTCCGCGCACCTGCGCGACCTGCTGATCTCCCGCGTCATCGATGGGTCCGCTTCTTCCGAGGATTGGTCCTCGTTCCGGATTCTTGCCGCCAGCGATGCGGAGGTCTGGACCGACCTGAGCGATGCTCAGCGCGAGCACGAAGCACTCTGCGAAGTCATGAACGCGGCGTCATCCATCGCCGACCGTGTCGATCTACCGGGTGGATCGGGCTCGCCGTTGGTCTTTGAGAGCCGCGTCACAACCACAGCACGGTGGGGGGGCTGGGCGATCGCTGCGGTGCTGCTGCTCGGTTGGTACACCGGCTCGATCACAATGAACACCAGCGAACCGAGTCCTGCGAACACCGCGAGCTTGATTCCGATCAGCAAAGCAAGCCCCGAACAAGCGATGGATCAGTACATGCACGCCGGTCAGCAGAGCGGACAAGTCGTCGGGGAGATGCCCAACCAGATCGTCATCGAGACCCGACCAATGAAGGACGGCACCATCGAGGTCACCTTCATCAGGCAAATCATCGAACGCCGAGTCCTCGACCAAGCGTACCGCGAGACCGTCGATGAGTTCGGGAACCCGATTGCGGTACCTGTCAATCTCGACTCGCTCAAGAATCGGAAACCACAGTAAAGCAAGTATTTATTCGAGAATCTTCCGACAGCGTGACAGGAGTTTGATCGCCGCGCATCCAAGTTTGAGAGAACCACAACACACACCACGACCACAGAACGCAGAGCACACCTCTGCTCTCATGGAGGCACCACAATGAAACGCAACACTTGCACACTCTTGACCACTTCGCTCCTGCTCGCGCTCACCGGCTCAGCATCCGCGATGGAAGCAACCCTCAACGACGGGTTCGTTGTGGTGGACGATGCCGCTCACCCACACGATGATGCGACATCCACCAGCACCTGGATCCAAACAATCAGCGACGGATCACATGTCTACAAACTCCGGATGGAGAACGACAGCATGTTCGTCACCGTCGATGGGAAGTCGGTCCCGGATTCTCGTATCAAGAAGGAGAAGGACATCGTCTTCGTGTTCAATGCCGACGGAAGCGAACTCATTGAGTTCGACCTATCAATGTCGGTGGATACCCCGCCGAATGTACCACGCTTGCCGCAGACACGCGCCAGCGGGAACCGTGCGATCATTATGGGTCATGCCAGTTCGGGAAACAATCAGGGTTTCGCGTTTACCAAGAATGTACCCGGGACAGTGATTTACGATGACGGCACAACTTCCCGTCCCAAGGTCATGCTCGGGATCTACTCCGATGAACCCGGCGAATCACTCCGCGAACACCTTGGGATCAAGGGCGACGCGATCATCGTGCAGTCGGTCATCAAGGGACTCTCCGCAGACAAAGCGGGCATCAAAGACCACGACATCATCATCTCGATCGACGGATCCGATGGTGTCTCACAGAACACGCTCACCAAAATCCTCAACAAGCACAACCCCGGCGATGAGATCAAAATCATTGTCCTCCGCAAAGGACAAGAGATGAAGCTGAACACCAAGCTTCTCGAATACAACGCCGATGCGCTCGGTCATTCTTCGACCACCTCCAGCAACATCTGGATCACCGAGGAGGAAAGCTCGTTCCCATCGATCTTACACAACGACAGTCAAGGCCTCTCGAGGCTTGACCGGTTCTTCAGTCCTGAGACACGCGAAAAAACCCATGCCAAGATCATCGAAGCCCTCAAGAGCCAAGGCATCAGCGACAAGAAAATTGCACAGATCGAAAGCCAACTCGTCGAATCGCTTGATCGAGATATCTGGAACGCATTCGGAAAGGACGATCAGGGTAACTTCTTCGAGTTCAGAACCGATGAAGATGACAATGCATCAGCCCACCGCTTCCCGATCGAGAGCATGCAACGCAAAGCCGAGCAAGCGATGCGGGACGCGGAACGACTGACCCTTCAGTATAAAGATGGACAACTCCTGCTCAAACGACACGCCGAGGGGTTGGAACAAAAAGTGAAAGAGCTCAACGAGCGGGTCCAAGGCTCACTCCCCATCATCGAATCCGAACTCCAGGATCGCTTGGGGATGCTTGAAGATCGCTTGGACACCCTCGAAGAGGCGCTCGATTCCCAGATGGACAGCTTGAGCGGGTTGATTGAACGCCTGATCGATCGCCTTGACGAAGAAGACTGATTCTGATCGAAAAATGTTTGCCAAAAAGCAACCTCGATTCCGCTGATCGGTTGAAAGAGAGTCTGGGAGAATCCCAATCACCCAGCAGACCAGTGCCACCGAACCGATCGGCACCAAAACCAACCACGACGCCGGTCCTGTATTCAATACAGGATCGTCCCCCGGCAGCTGCGCGATGAGACCCCGTGCAGCTGCCATTTTTTTTGAACCAAGTTCCCGCGAGCCGGTATGATGGGTGATAGGTATGCGTTGAACACATGCCCGATCCCAAGGAGTGCCGCGTGATGACCGAATCTGATTCCCAAAACCGTTCCGGTGAAGAAATGATCGCGATCGTCCGCGAGAGCTACGACCTGCTCCGCGCCGAGATCGGCAAAGTCATCGTCGGCCAAGACGAGGTCATCGACCAGATCCTCATGGCGGTCTTCTCCAGAGGACACGCGATGCTCGTCGGCGTCCCAGGACTCGCAAAGACCCTCGTCATCTCCACCATCGCACAAACCATGGAACTCGGATTCTCCCGCATCCAGTTCACCCCCGACCTCATGCCCAGCGACATCACCGGCACCGAAGTCATCGAAGAAGACAAAACCACCGGCAAGCGAGCGCTCCGCTTCGTCCCAGGACCGATCTTCTCAAGCGTGATCCTCGCCGACGAAATCAACCGAACCCCACCAAAGACGCAGGCAGCACTCCTCGAAGCGATGCAGGAACGACAGGTCACCGCGGGTGGTGTCCGCCATCAACTCCCCGACCCGTTCTTTGTTCTCGCGACCCAGAACCCGCTTGAGCAAGAAGGCACCTACCCGCTCCCCGAAGCGCAGCTCGACCGGTTCATGTTCCAGATCCTTGTGCGATACCCGTCTGAAGCCGAGGAACTCGAAGTGATCAAACGCAGCGCGACCAAAGGCGAGAGCAGCGTCAATCCCGTCATCAACTCCGATCGCATCCACGAGATCCAGAAGATCATCAAGCACACCCCGGTCTCCGATCATGTCTGCAAGTACGCGCTCCGTTTGGTCCGTTCGACCCGCGCCAACGAAGCGGGTACCGTCGGCGGCGCTCGTGTTCCCGACATGGTCCGCGACTATGTATCGTGGGGCGCAGGACCCCGCGCCAGCGAGGCGCTGGTGCATGCCGCCAAAGCCCACGCGATGCTCGTCGGGGATGGTCTGGTCACCGTGGACACCATCCGAGCGATCGCCCACCCGGTTCTCAGGCACCGCGTCGTGCTCAACTTCAATGCCCAAGCGGACCAGGTCACCTCAGAAGCGGTGATCAACAACCTGCTCGAAACGGTCCCGACCGATGAACTCGACGACAAATCCCGCAACGCGTTGCGGAGTGTGATCGAGACGAACTGATGTCCAATCCGTATGAATTCGCTTTCATCTAGAGGTATTTGCTACTGCAAATCGGAATCATTCCATTTTCACTGATACCCTTATTTGTACAGTAAGTCTATTTCTCATATCATCCGCACATCTGGGGAGGTTCATTCTTGCTTTCACAAACCACCGAATACGCCCTGCGTGCGACGATCTGCCTTGCGTATTCCCGCGATGGATTGGTGTCGACCTCCGAACTCGCCGAGTTGACCAAAGTCCCGATGAACTACCTTGCCAAGGTGCTCCAACTCCTTGCCCGCTCCGGGATCGTCACCGGACGCCGTGGCGTCGGTGGCGGATACAAGCTCACCAGACCACCAGAACAGATCTCGATGCTCGATGTCATCAACGCGATCAGCCCGATCCAACGGATCACCTCGTGCCCACTGGATCTCAAAAACCACTCCGGTGCGCTGTGCCCACTGCACCACAAACTCGACGAATCGATCAACCTGCTTATCAAACAGTTCACCGGCGTGACCATGGCGGACCTGCTCGGACAACGCGGCGACAGCCGACCGCTCTGCGATGAAGAAATGACCGCTCGCGTCGAACTCACGCTCGGCGGCTCGAATTAACATGCATTTCCCCTGTCCTCGCCGCAGTTCCCGTCAATTTTCAAGACCGTTGATCCCAACATGAATACCATCGCAGCAATGAGCGATCCAACTATTGAAACCACCGCACCCGAACAGGTCGAACCACAAGACCTGCACCGACTCGAACTCCAACGCCGCGCCAACCGCGACGAGGTGATCGCGCTCGGTTTATCCCCCTACGGCCATCGTACCGACGGACTCATCACCCTCAAAGCGGCGCACGAAGCGTACAGCGAAGCCGCGGACACCGCGAACAAAGAATCCAACCAAGCGCACAAAGCCGCCAAAAGAGAGAACCCCGACGCGACCGATCTACCAGAGATCGTCGATGACCGACCACGCGTGAAAGTCGCGGGGCGTGTCGTGCTCTCGCGAGACAACGGCAAGCTCATCTGGCTCAACCTCCGCGACTACACAAGCGACACCTTCCAGGTCGCGGTCTCCAAGCGCGACTGCGATGAGCAAGGGTTCGCGCTGGCAAAGAAGCTCGATGTCGGCGACATCGTCGTCGCCGAGGGACCGCTGACACGCACCAACACCGGAGAGGTCACCTGCTGGGTGGACACCCTGCTCCCCGCGAGCAAGTGCCTCGTCCCACCACCCGAGAAGCACGCGGGATTGACGGACACCGAACTCCGCTACCGCCAGCGCTACATCGACATGTGGGTGAACCCAGAGACCACGCGCGTCTTCGTGCTCCGCTCCAAGATGATGAAGGCGCTGCGAAACTTCCTTGACCAACAGGACTTTGTCGAGGTGGACACGCCGGTGCTCCAGACCCAAGCGGGCGGCGCCGCGGCCCGTCCGTTCTTCACACACATGAACGCGCTGGGGATCGACCTCTCCCTCCGCATCGCGCCCGAGCTGTATCTCAAGCGTCTGCTGGTCGGTGGGATGCCTCGCGTTTACGAGGTCAGCCGAAACTTCCGCAACGAGGGTCTCGACAAATCGCACAACCCCGAGTTTACAAGCTTGGAGTTGTACGAAGCGTTCGGGAACTACGAGACCATGCGCGAGATCGCGGAAGGTCTAGTCCGCGAGCTTGCCCTTCTTGCTGCTGAAGAAACCGGCAACGATCCAAAGTCCATGCCGTTCGGTGATCTCAACATCAACTACGGCAGCGCATTCATCCGAATCACCTACCGAGAACTGTTCAAGCAAGCGCTCGGTTTCGAGTTCGATGACATCGAAAGCGCCCGCGCCGAAGCAACCAAACGCGGTATTAAAACCAAGTCCGAAGACGGCTCACCGATCGCGGACATCTTCATCATCAACGAGCTGTTCGAGGATGTCGCTGAAGCGAAGATCGATCCGAGCAAGCCAACCTTCGTGCTGGATTACCCCGCCGCGTTGTCCCCGTTGACCCGGCCCAAAGCGGAGACGATCAACGACACAATCCCGCTCGCAGACCGCTGGGACCTGTTCATCGGTGGTATGGAGATCGGTCCCGCATACACCGAGCTCAACGATCCAGACATCCAAGAAGCGAAGTTCCGCGAGCAGCTCGCCGGCGTGGACGACGAGGAATCCACCTTCCGCAACTACGACGAGGACTTCATCAACGCGCTCAAGGTCGGGATGCCACCTGCTGGTGGACTTGGTCTTGGGATCGATCGGCTCGTGATGCTCCTGAGCAACTCGCGATCGATCCGCGATGTGCTCCCGTTCCCGATGATGCGCCCACAATCGGGTTCATAAACGACAAAAAGAGATACAAATTACGAGGTACAAAAAAACACCCGGTTGAAGCCGGGTGTTTTGGGATCGTGGTATGCGATCGATCTTATGGGTTTGAAGCTTTGCCTTCTTTTTCTTTTTCGAGTTCTTCGGTCTGCTTCTTGAGCTTTTCATTGTGCTGGGCCGCCGCATCCTTGGTGTTCACCACGCGCCCGTCTGGGTAGGTGATCGTGCCCTGCATTGCTTTGGAGTCGCTGATGTCAACCTTGCGGTCGTGCATCACATCAATCGTGTGAATCGCAGGCGAGATGTCCGGGTTCTTGCGTGTGTTCCGCATCGCGGTAAAGAGGGTGATCCCTTCTTCGACATCAAGTTTCCGCAGCGCCGCGTCGAGTTCTGCGAGATCAGCGATCTGTGTGTCGCGGTCTTCAGACAGCGGACGCTGCAGCTCAGCCACAGCCATCGCCGCAGAGGAAGTGAGCCCGGTTTCTTTGATCAGATCACCGACTTGGATTGAAATCTCTGCAACCATCGCGCGGTACGCTTGGGATGTTTCGTGGATCGAGTCTTCGAGCACAAACTTCAGAACCTCGCTCATCGGGTCTTCCGCTTCAAACTGAATCTCAGAGGTCACGCCCTGCTTGTATTCGTTGACGATGTGCTCGTTCATACCCGCTTGGGTGCGGGTCAAAATGCCCCGGCTCTGGAGTTCCTGGGTCAGGGTGGTCCGGCCGACGAGTGGCTTGATCATCTCGGAGGTCTGGGTCAGACTCTTGATATCCGAAAGACTCATCGTTTCGATACGCCCATCGGTTGCCATCCAGTACAGGTCGAGGTTGTCGATGACCATCCGCTCAAAGCGGGCGCGTCGGCCAAACAGCACAGGCATAATCGCGGTCACCGACTTCTGACCCACCGTTGGGTTCGAGCGGAGCGCGAGGATGTCAGGAAGCTCCGTCAGACGGACGATCTTGCCGTTCTCGTCCTTGGAAAGCAGCTTGGGGTATGGGGTGCTGGTGGGGAGGGTAGCGATCCGATTGTCCTGCTTGTGGGTGGTCTTGGCGGGTTGTGCCGCCGGTTTGGCCGCTGGTTGAGCAGGAGCAACTTTCTTGGCCGGTGGATCGTATTTTGGTTCTTCTTTCGCGGGTTGTGTCGGTGGCGGAGCAACCTGCGCCAGAGTCGTGTTCCCAAGAACACCGATCGCGAGACCGGCCATCAACCAACAACGGCGTGCATTCATCTTCATCTTAGAGATCCTCCCGAATCCTTCAAGCGTGTATTTATTCGTATAGACCCGAGGCACAGTCGCCGCAAAGCCCATCCACTCACCATCCCTGGCCGAAAGAACATACATCGGCAAGCCAAGGGGTATGCTTCATCCCAAGGCAGGGCACTGGTTGCCAAACGCCAAGGGGTGCCAATTATGACGCGCCCTCCGCAAAAAACCGCGCAATTCAAGCTTTTCATGTACAGAGCATCATAATTCCCGGACTTTCGACCACCAACACGCGAGAAACGCCATGAATTCATCCAAACCGCTCAAACCCGTCTCCGAGCTCGCATCCCAAATCGCCGATGCCTCCCTCCTCCGAGGCGAGTTCACCCTCCGCTCAGGACGCACCAGCAGCTACTACCTCGACAAATACAAGTTCTCTACCAAACCCGAGATCCTTGTCAAACTCGGGTCCATGTTCGCCGCTCGGATCGCGGAAGTCGAATCCGAGTTCGGACCAGTCACCCGCCTCGCCGGCGCGGAACTCGGAGGCATCCCCCTCGTCACCGTTGCCGCGATGGAGACCGGCAAACCCGCGATCTTCGTCCGCAACGCCAAGAAAGAATACGGCACCGCCAAACAAGTCGAAGGCGAAGTGAACCAAGGCGATGTCGTTGTCTTTGTCGAAGATGTCGCGACGACCGGTGGACAGGCGCTCGAAGCCGTGGAGATTCTCAAATCGCTCGGCGCGACGGTCCCCGCGATCATCAGCGTGATCGACCGACAAGAAGGCGCGCGAGAAAATATCGAAGGCGCGGGAGTCGCGTTCCACGCACTCTTCACCAAACGCGACCTCGGTGTCGAAGACTAAACGGTCAAAGACAAACTAGTCCCGGCTGGCAAGCTCCGCTTCAATCCGCGCCGATTCCTCGGCTTGGATGTCGTACCGCTCGCGGTTGGTCCGGTGATCCATCAAGAAGTGCACCTTCTCGCTCAGCTCCTTGCCCGCAGTGTCCACAAGCGCCTTGCGTGCCTGTCCAAGATGCGTCCGGCGCGAAACATGGCAGATCACCATGTGCTCGCACTGCGCAACCTTGAGCCATTCCGCGATGTCCGAGACATGCATATGCATCCCGGTCTTGGCGCGTGCCTTGTGATCCTTTTCAAAGAAAGTGCATTCGGTGATGATGATCTGCGCGTTCATCACATCATCCCGCAACAAGTGCGGTCCCGGAAGCGTGTCACCCGTGTACGCGATCAACGGCACCTCAAAGTGATTCACAATCTCATCACCACGCTGGCGCAGCTCCTTGATCTTCTCCTGAGGAAGACCAACGAGTTCAGGCTTGAGCTTCGTCCGCTTCTCCACGATCGAGTATCCGCTCGATGGACAAGTATGCTCCGTATGAAACGGTCTCAGATAGATGTTGTTCTTGATCTGCAGCTCATCGCCCTCTTCGAGCGTGATGAGTTCGTAGGGAGTCTGCTGGCGCTCGAGCTTGTGGAAGCCGTTCATCATGGTGCGGACATCGTCTTCGATGCGTTTATCGCAGACGATGGTCCCGGGACCCATCCCCTGGAAGTTGCGCTGCGAGCACCAGTACGCGAGCCCCCCGATATGGTCCATATGACCATGCGAGAGCACGCAGTACTTGGGCGCGAGCTGCGCACGGGGCGCCTTGCCCATATCGAAGCAGACATCCATTTCAGGGATCGAGATCGTGGTCGCTTCGCCGGCGACCGAAAAACCCTGGACGCGGAACGGCGGAAGATACAGAAACCCAAGTGAGCCCTCACGGGGCGGCGGACGCGGAATCATCTCAAATTCTCCTCAACCCCGTGCTTTGGCACGGGTGGAAACAGTGTGGCCAATCGCTCAATCCATGCGAGCGATGGGGGAGTTTAGGCCGTTAGATCCCTGATTGATCCATATCCCTTGTTGCCCGCTTGTCCTTATGTTTTTTGATTTCAGATTCGATTCCAGCGGTCATGGATGCTGATGCAACCCCAAAGGAGACCAACAAAATCAGACTAAAATTAGCGTGATTCCAATCAAATCGCACTACTGACGGCCCACCAGGATTTACTTTCGACAAGACCTTGTGATTATGTGCAAAGTAGTAGAGCATCGATTCGAGTTCTGCCGATTGTGTACTCGAAAGAATCAGTCGATCCGAATACCCTGGAATTTGAACTGCGTCTCCGACTGCAACAGTGAGACTGCTCCGTGTGAAAAACTCATAAAAGAACTCGATTGGCAAATATTCTTCGCGCACAATGAATGTGTAATAGCCGATCGGCGTTCTTTGCTCTAGATTTAAATCGACATGATCCTGAACTGAAAACTCTTCGTTATCTTGAAATATATACACATCAACAACATCCCCACTCCCGTGCCCTCGATGGATAAGCGGCCCAGTGATATGAGAGTGTCTGGTTATCCATGCTACAAAGTACTGGGTTGCAAGTAGCAGAACGATCCAAGTCGAGATGATCCGAAGAACTCTAACCATATCGTTTCCTATACGGCTTGTCTGGATAAATAGATCCGGCTTGCTCAAATCGCATACCATCCCTCCATGACCGAAACCCCTGCAAACCAAGCCCCCAACGCTGACCAATCCCTCGGCGCCACCATCAAACGCCTCGGCCCCGCCGCATGGCTCGGGATCGCGTGGTCGATCACCCCCGCAATCGCAGGGTTCGTGCTGCTGGCAAACATGAAACCCGCCTCCGATTTCCTCCTCCAAAAAAACCAAGAAGGCGGCGGCTCCCTCGCGATCGGTCTCGCGATGTACATCGGGATCTTCATCCTCTCCGCAGGGTTCGGGTTCCTCCCGACCTACTCACAAGCGATCCTCGCAGGATTCGCGTTCGGGATCACGATGGGTTTCCCCGCGGCCCTCATCGGATTCACCGGCGCATCAATCATCGGCTACACCATCGCAAAGATCGTCGCGCGAAAGAGCGTCGAGAGCGAACTCCACAACCATCCCAAAGCAGAAATCGTCCGCGACGCGTTCGTCAAGCACGGCTACTGGCGCGCGATGGGTATCCTCATCCTCCTCCGCATCTCCCCCGCATCCCCCTTCTCGCTCATGAACGGACTCATGTCCGTCTCCGGCGTCAAACTCCTGCCGTATGTCATGGCGACCGCCATCGGGATGGCACCCCGCACCTTCGCCGCCGTGTGGATCGGGAACCAGATCACGAGCTGGGACGAGTACAACAAACCCAAATGGCTCGTCATCGCAGGCATCGTCCTCATGGTCGTGGTCATCATGATCCTGGGACAAATGGCCAATAAAGCCATCGACAAAGCAATGGGGACCAATCCCGCCGCCAATCCCAGCACATCCCCAGACGACACCCAGCCAGATTCCACCTCAAATCCCGCCGGGTGATCGATTTACACGCTTCTGGGGGGTACGATCCCCTAATGAGCGTTATTGATACAGAGTCTCAACTGCATACCGCACCACAGTCCAAGCCCAAGGCCAATCCTCAGATTGACCCACCCGCTCGCACTGTGACGCTGGACCTGCACACCGATGCAGACGCAGACGCTCCATGCTGCGAAGGGTGCACCTGCGTCGGATGCTCCGGACCAAGCTCGTTCGCGTTCGCCGCGACCTGTGCGATGGTCGGCGCATCGACCAAATCCGATCAGCCCAAGACCCTCCGCGCTCGGCTGATCACCCAATGTTTCTACTGGAGCGTGTCGCTGATCGCCGCGGTGATTTCCCTCCCCGCGCTGCTCCCGATCATGAGCGAGCCCGCGCGTGAGTGGTTCCGCATCAACCTGCTCAATCCAACCGTCGCGCCCATCATCGCGACCACCCTCGCAACACTCTTCGCGATCGGATTCGCCAACAAACTCGGACGCGACCGACTCACCGGCGGCTGCGCCATGCTCCGAAGACTCGGACCCGCCGCGATCCTCGGCGTCGCGTGGTCAACCCTCCCAAGCTTCGCAGGCGTATTGCTCGTCCTCAACATGGAACCCATCCGCATGGCGCTGCTCGGAGACTCCGCATCAACCATGCAACTCTTCACAGGCCTCGGCATCTACACCGTCTGCTTCATCATCCTCGCAGGATTCGGATGCCTCCCGACCGTGTCCCAAGCGATCCTCGCGGGATACACCTTCGGCATCGCCCTCGGACTCCCCGCCGCATTGATCGGATTCGGTGGCGCATCGCTGATCGGATACGAACTCGTCCAGCGCCTCGCGCGCCAACGCGTCGAGCGCGAGCTCGAACGCTCACCCCGCACCGTCATGATCCGCGACGCGCTGCTCACCGCGAGCCCCAAGCGTGCGATCCTGATCATCACGCTCCTGCGTGCTTCACCAAGCGCCCCCTTCGCGCTCACCAACCTCGTCCTCGGATGCCTCGGCGTCAACCGCTGGGTCTTCTTCGCAGGCACCGTGATGGGGATGTTCCCACGAACACTCGCCGCGGTTGTGATCGGCGTGTCCTTCACCGGATGGAACGGCGGCTTCGATCAACCACGCTGGGTCGTCATCGCGGGAATCGTCGCGACCATCGCAGCGCTGATCGTCATCAGCAAGGTCGCCGCATCGACACTGCTCAAAGTGTCGTCAACCCCAGAACGCGCCGAGCCCGTCCCCGCGTGATGCTCGCTTGATCATCAAATAACCGGGTCTTTGATCAACTGAATCAGCGTAATCATAAAGATGAACAGCGTCGCGTTATGAATAAAGTGCGCCGTCATCGACGCGATGATCGACCCGCGCCACTCCCGCATAAACGCGAACATGAACCCAAGTGCAATCAACGGCGCCACCATCATCGCCCCATAGTTGTGCATAAACGCGAACAACAACGCACTGAATAACCCCGCAAAGACCCAGTGCAAGCGACCCCGGAAGTACTTGTGCAACGCGCCTCGGAAAATAAGCTCTTCAGTAATCGGTGCCCACAGCGTCGCAAGCAAGAAGAACAACAGAATCCCAAGCGGCCCTGACGCCGCGATGATGTCCATCACCGGGTTGGTCATCGCTTCAGGTGCGGCGGTGCTCCCTGTCGCGGCCTTGAACGCTTCGCTCAGAATCATCAGCACAAACACCACCACCACACCCATAAAATACACCGGAACACTCGCAAGGTACGCAGCAAACCCACACCCAATCTCTTTGAGCACACCCTCACCCCGATGCAACCCGAGCGATTGTTTCCAATCCGCCTTTGACACGCCGCGAAGCAGCGCCCACAAGGGAACCAGCAGCAACAGCCACTGCGTAAAGATGCTGATCCCGCCCAAACTCGGACTCACATGCACCGAAAGCGCAAACAGCCCGATCGACATGATCCCGAAGCACACCACGAAGATCGAATAGGTCTCAAGGAAGGCCGTCTTTGGTCGAACGCTCGGCTGGTTCTCCGCGAACCGCAAGCGAAGCTTACCGGTTGCAAACTGAATGATCCCCAAGATCAACAGCACGCACCCCGCAAGAAACGCGCACAGCACAATCATGATCAACCCCACCATCAGCACCATGATCCCCACAAACCCCGTCACCGCGGGCTCACGCATCGGGTCCGAATCATCCATCCCGTGCGTGATCGCGGCTTGACCCAGTACGCCATACCGACTGACGAGCCGATCGCTTGCGGCTTGATCGAGCGCTTCGCGTCCATCGTGGTAGATAATTTCCAATGCCGCGAGATCCTCGATCACCGGCGCGAGCCGCTCAACAGGATACAACGGCGCAGGGTTTTCAATGCTTGCAGCGACTTCAGGATCAAACACCAGGGCTTCTTCGTTCATCTGCCAGACATCAAGCATCGCCGCTTCGATCGACTCAAGCGCCGGTCCATCACCCTCAAACTCCCCGATCAGAATCGCAGACCGCACCCGGTCCTCCGGGATCACCTCATACGATTCGATCTGCTCCATGAACATCCCCGCCGACTCAGGCGAATCCTCCATGATGGACTTCCGGCCACGGATGAACATCCGTCCCACGAGATCCGCTGTCGCGAACCGTCCCGGCGCGGGCGCATCGTCCTCGTAAGTCATCTCCGGGATCGTCGCGCCGATGAGCTTATAATGGGTCTCCAAAGGCAGATTCTGCCAAATCAGGACGAATCCCACGCAGACGATTGAGAGCAGCACGATCAAAAGACCCGCCCCTCCAGATCGATGTTCGTCATGTGATTGGGTATCGGGTTGTGTGTGCTGTTGTGGTTCGTCCATGCCCATTCATCGGGTCATATCCATGATTTGATCCCGCGATATCACCAACAATTTGACCCAGACTGTTTCGGTGCCTAATTTCTTGGTCCCCAGTGGTTTGACCGCTGGTACATGTCACAAATCTGCTGGTTGAGCAATCAACCAGCCCGCCCTGCCCGGTAGGCAGCGTGTCAAGCACCAAACAACGGCTGCTGGTTCATGGTCCGGACTCATCTGGATTTGAAATGAACTTCAACGCCGGATTTAGGAGACCGTCATGGGAAGCAAACCACTACGCCACCACCTGCGTCGCGAAACATTCATGGCCAAGAACGGCGATGTCCCCAAGCAATGGCGCATCATCGACGCGACCGGCATCTCGCTGGGTCGCCTCGCCGCGGAAGTCGCACCAGTCCTCATGGGCAAGCACCGCCCAGAGTACACCCCGCATGTCGATTGTGGTGACTTCGTCATCATCATCAACGCAGGCAAAGTCGGACTCACCGGCCGCAAAGCAGACCAGAACCTCCGCCTGACCTACTCCGGATACCCCGGTGGTCAGTCCGCAGAGTCCTACGGCATGCTCCGCGAGCGCCGCTCAGACATCCTCGTATCAGAAGCCGTCCGTCGCATGCTCCCCAAGAGCCGCCTCGGTCGTCAGATGCTTAAGAAGCTCAAGGTCTACGACGGAGCGGATCACCCGCACGCCGGCACGAACCCAACAGCGCTCTAAAGCCCCCAAATCAACCCACCGTCCAAAGCGGTCTTGGGAGTACCAAGATTCGTGGATGCGGACGGATACGAAAAGGAATGTGAACATATGGCTGGATACGAAACCACCATCACCAACCCAGACCTTGCCGGTGAAACCGTTGCCGATGCAGGACCTGCAGAAATTCAAGAACGCGTCCTCCCTGACCCCAAGCCCGCTGACAAGCACGGCTGGTGGTGGGGAACCGGCCGCCGCAAGCGTGCCGTCGCCCGCGTCCGCTTCCGTCCAGCAAAGGACGAAGGCAAAGGCACCGTCCAACTCCAAATCACGCGCAAGCAGTTCAAGACCATCGAAGAGTACTTCTCCGAGATGCGTGACCGCGCCGACGCCGTCTCCCCACTCAAACTGACCGAAACCACCGGCAAGCTCGATGTCATCGTCCGCTGCCACGGCGGCGGATACATGGGTCAAGCCCAAGCGATCCGCCTCGGAATCGCTCGTGCACTCGTCGGATACGATCCGAACTTCGAACCAGCCCTCCGCGACGCCGGGTACCTCACCCGTGACGCTCGTAAGGTCGAACGCAAAAAGTACGGCCAGCCTGGTGCTCGTCGCCGCTTCCAGTTCTCGAAGCGTTAATCGGTTCTTCAACAAACCGATCCAACAGTTTCAAGTTATTCCTCACAGCAGCCCGGTTTGTCCGGGCTGTTTTTCTATAGTGTGGTTGTGAACGCTCGCAATAAACGACACTCCGATGCCCCCAAAGACCGCGTCCTGATCGGTCTGCTCAGCGCGATGGTCCTCGTCGTCCTCGCGTGCATCCTCACCCTCTGGAAGCTCAGCACACTCAACAACACCCCGTCGTGGTGGTCGAAGCTCGATGACAACCCACACATCACCGAACGCTCCGGGATCGAGCTCGAAAACCAGATCACCACCGCGATGACACGCCTGCGACCGGTCGGCGAAGAAGACTGGGCCGCCGCGATCAATCAAGACCAGCTCAACAGCTGGCTCGCCCACCGGCTCCGCGACACCGTCCGCACGATGACCAACAACACCACCATCGATCAGTTCGGAGACATCCGAGTCACGATCAATCAAAGCGGGTTGATCGCCGGTGCCCAGTTCATCCACGCCCACGGCTCAACCATCGTGTGGGCCGTCATCGACCTGGGAACCGACGACCAAGGACGCTTCACGATCAACACCCGAAGGGCGTATGTCGGGAGCACCCGCGTCCCCGCCGGGTACGCCCGCAAGTACCTAACGAGCGACAACCTCGGGAAAGCAAGCGTCGATCTCGGCGACGGCCGCGTGGTCCGCATCCGAGGAATCCGTGCCGGAGATCAACGACTCGAGTTTGCACTGCGGACCCAGCTCAGCGAATGAGCGTCATTATTCCGACCACTTATCCACGATCTTCCGCGCCGTTGGTGTCTGGATCGTCCGGATCGTGTCCGCGTTTGCCGCAAACGCAACCTTGAACGACTCGTCCCGCTTCATGACATGATTGATCGATTCGACAATCGACCGCGCCCCGCTCGTGAGCGACCTCGACCGGAGCATCGTCGCAATCAATGCCGCTCCCAGAACCAACGGCGCTTGCACCGGAGCCGGAACCCAAGGCGACACCGCGTCTGCCGCGATCGTCAACGGATCACTCGGATTCGTCGCACCCTCGATCACCTGATCCGCATGGATGACCGCCGCACTGACCACCGCGAGTTTCGCGTTGACCTGTGCAATCAACGCATCGATCGAATCCCGCTGCGCGCTGTCATCGGGGATCGTTTCCCGCATCAACTCCAGCTCATCAATCTGTGATTCCAGATCAGACTGAATCCCCGCCGCCTGCTCCCGCATTTCCCCAAGCTGCTCAATCGACTGCCCAAGCGGCGCACACCCACCCACCAGCAGACCAATCAACAGCCCAACCACAACCACCAACACACACCAACGAATCCAGTTCCACATACCACTTCTCCCACGCTCGAATCAGAGCGCACGCACACGGAGCGCATCGTGTGTGCACGCTGCGGGATTCAACAAGTGGTGGGGGGCTCAATTGTATACGAACGAGGATTCATCCAGATCGGGAATCACATCAACACGGATCACAAACGCGCACAGAAACGGTCATCGGCTCTCAACCAACAGCATCAGCAATCGCACGAACCAACGCATGCGCCATCGAATGACCCGATTTGTGCGCCACAAACCGCGCGTTGATCCGCGATCCGAACAACGCAATATCCCCGATCAGGTCCAGCAGCTTGTGATGCGCACACTCATCTGGATCACGAAGCTCATTGTCCATCGGCCCATCCTCATCAAGCACCAGCATATCCCCCGGCGCAAGATGCTTGAACAACCCACCCCCGATCAGCATCTCCGCTTCCTGCTTGAGACAAAATGTCCGAGCCGGCGCAACACGATGCGCATAGTCCGCCGCGTCACCGTCCCACCCAACCGTCGCGCGTTTGATCGGTGAGTTCTCACCATAATCAATCGTGTACTGATACGACGCAGACGCTGCGGGTGTCGCTTCGATCCACGAATCCCCATGCTCAACACGCACAGTCTTCGAAATCTGAATCGGTGTCACCGCCGCGTCCTGATCCACAACCCCAGCATCAAGAATCGCGCGAACAAACGCTTGTGAAGACCCATCCAGAATGGGAAGTTCGTGATGATCCACCGAAACAACCGCGTTGGAAATCCCCAATCCCGCAAGCGCCGACAGCACATGCTCAACCAGCCACACCGACGATCCGCCGCTGCTCACCGCGCTGCAACGAGGGGGCACACTCGCAAACAACGGATGCACCGGCCCGTCGCACAGTGACCCAGCACCGAGCGGGATCTGCGTGCCGTTGTGTTCAAAGACCAAGCCGTGATCGACCGGCGCTGGACGGATCGTGCATTTGGACGGCACCCCGGTAAACAGAGCGACACCTTCGATCAATGCTGGATTCGCGAGCGTGTGTTGTTGATCGCTGCCGTGCATCATGGGTTTACGAATCGGAATCCGCTTCGAGTTTCTTCAAGCGCTTCTCGACCTTGCGAACAAAGGTGCTCAGCTCGCGGAACGACCCATAGTTGAGCAGCGCCTGACGCGCCGGCATCGCGGGCATCCCCGCATAAGTCTCGCCCTCGGGAACACCTTCAAGCACGACCGCACCGCCCGCAACCTTCGCGTGCTTGCCGACGACCGCTTGGTCGTTGAGGACAACCGCCCCCCCGATCATCGCAAAGTCACCGACGGTCACTGAACCCCCAAGCGTGGTCCGCCCGCAGATCAGCGTGTCGGTCCCGACGACGCAGTTGTGCGCCACATGGACCTGGTTATCAATCTTCGTGCGATCGCCGATGGTCGTCGCGCCGAGTTTCGCGCGGTCGATCGTCACGCACGCGCCCAGTTCAATATCATTGCCAAGCTCAACGGTCCCGATCTGAGGCACCTTCATCGCGCCGCGCTTTTCGGTCGGAGGCAGGTACCCAAACCCATCGGTCCCGATCACGCAGTTGGCACCAAAGTGGCAACGATCCCCGACGGTGCACCGGTCTTCGATGACCACCCCGGGCTCAAGAATCGTGTCCGCGCCGATGTGCGTGTTCACACCGATCGTGACATTGTGCATCAGCACCGTGTTCGCACCGATCGACGACCTCGCGCCGACCATGCACCCCGGACCGATCGCCGCGGATGGATCAATATGTGCAGCAGGATCAATCACCGCCGACGGATGGATCCCCGCGCTCGGGCGTACCCGGTTCGGGTTGATCGCATCAAGGATCGCAACCAACGCCTCGTCGGCGTCCGGAACAACAATCAACGCACGCGTCTCGGGGTCATGACCAGGGACTTCAATTCCAGCACTCACCAGCGCACACCCGCACGACGAACTCGCCCAGAACTTGGCAAAGCTCGACGACCTGATAAAGGTCAGCGCCTCAGCGGGCGCATCCTCGATCGAGCCGATCGTGCTGAGCGGCACATCCGCGTTCCCGATCAACTCGCCCTCGAGCAGCTCCGCGAGCGTGCCCGCACTGATCGGGAGTGAAAGCAACGAGGAAATATCCCCGCTGTCCGTGTTCTCATCTGATTGAGTGGTCGTCATTGAAGTCATCTTGGTGGTGCCTAACGAAACGAAAGAAGATTACGGCGCGCTGTACTCGTTGTTCATGAGCGTGATGACCTGCTGGGTGATATCGATCGAATCATGGCGGTAAATCACGCTCTTGGTGATGATCGCGCGGTAGACCTCGGGGTCCGGAGCGCCGTCTGGGATCTCAAACTTCGAGTCGTCGAAGAGCACAATGTCGTACCCCTCACGCTCAGCGATGTTCTTGATCGCCGCTTCGACCTTCTTGTACAACCCCGCCATCACGCTCCCGGTGTCAATCGACACAATCTGCGACAACGCTTCACGGCGTGCCTTGGCAACCGCCTGCTTCTCGAGACCCTCGCGGAGTTTCTCGCGATGCTCCGGTGTCCCGCGCTTGAGCATCTTGATATCCTCATTGAGAATCTCGAGCTCTTTGAGGACCTCGTCGAGCGTTGCCTGACGAGCTTCCATCCGAGCGTTGAGTTCTTTCTTGAGGACTTCGCGTTCGTTGAGTCCGTCGATGATGTCAACAATATCGATCACCGCGACCGCGGTCGGCTGTGCCGGTGGGCGTGCGGAGGTCGCATCAGCGCGCCACACGAACGCCGCGCTGAGCAGCATCGCGATCGCGGCAAGGGTGAGGGTTGTATGTTGTTTCGTTTGCATAGGTCAAATCTCCATTATTCCCGAGTCTGAGAAGTCCCCAATGGTATACCGCACCAACCCCCCAAGGTTGACATGCATATACAGCGCACGCAACAAGTTAGTTGAACGGGAGATCCACCGAGAAGGTGAACAAGCGTGTTTTGTCGGTGCTTTCTTTGACGATCGGGAACCCGAAGTCAAACGCGAGCGGTGCCGGGGACAACGCGGGCATGAAGAAACGGAACCCGAACCCGACCGAGACACGGTAATCATCAAATCCGGGATCAAAGGTCACCGTACCCGAATCAATAAACGCGACCACCGACAACAACTCCTCATAAATCGGCTGCTGGATTTCAGCGCCGAGGAAGAAGTTGTAGGTACCACCGACCGGGTCATCCGAAGGCAGACCGTTGTCGTTGCGGATGCCCTTAGGCGAGATCGTGCGGAACTCAAATCCACGGAAGTCCTGACCACCCGAGTAGTATCGCTCGTAAGTCGGCGTGTTGTCGCGTCCCTGCGGGATGTATCCAAGCTCGGAACTCAGTTTGAGGATCGTCGATCGTCCGAGGTAATCCTCGCGGATCGGGATAAAGGTGTTGTGCTTCAGATTGATCGGCGTGAAGGTATAGTCACCCACCACCTGCTCAATACTGATCGATGAACGCGAGCCGCTCGAAGGACGGATGCGGTTATCAAGTGTGTTGCGCGAGAGCGACGCCGCGAGACCAACAAGCGTGGTCCCGTCCGCGGCTTTAAACACATCAACTGGACGCGAAGGATCAATCCCCGCCAGTTCAACTTGGTTCATCCGCAGGTTGAGGTTGCCGGTCCAGCGTGTGCCAAAGCGTCGTCCGAGCCCGAGCGTGAAGCCCGATCGCTGCTCGTCAAACTCATCGAAGTTCCGCCGACGGAAAAACGCGCTGATCGACCCGGAATAGTTCGACTCCATCAAGTACGGCTCAGCAAGCGAGACCCGGAAAGTCTGCACCTCATTACCCGGGAGCGCCTCGATCGAGAAGGTCTGCCCGCCACCACGGAATGCACGGCCGGAGAAAAACTCACCGAATGAATCGGGGGTGTCGCGGATATCAAAGTTCCGCTGCGTGACCGCGATGCGGCCCACAACACCAGAGTCCGAAGACACCGCACCACCAAGATCAAAGCTCCCGGTATTGGTCTCCTCGATCTCAATGAGCACATCCCGGAAAGTCGATTTGTCCGGTGGCGAAAGCGTCAGCGAGATCGGATCTTCAGACAGCGGCGCGCTCAACGATCCATTGGAGTTATCGTCGTTGTACTGATCCTCGTTCCGCCGAGCAGTCGGCACAAACTCATCGTCCCACACCTCCGCAAAGAACTCCACCCCAGATTCTTGCGGCGTAACCTTCGCGCCCGACCGGTCATTGAACAACCGGAGCAAACGCAATCGATTTTTCGACCGCTCCATCGCGATCGTATCCAAAGGACGCGTCGGCTTGAGCTCGATCTGCCTGCGGATCACTTCCTGCCTCGTCAGATCGTTCCCCTGAATAATCACCTCGCCCACGCGCGAGCGCCCGCCCTCACCGATCGCAACCACAAGATCAACCAAAGGCTCATCCTCGTCGCGCCGCTCAAGACGCTCCACCTGCGCATCGATGTACCCCATCTGCCCATACGCATCACGGATGCTCTTGATCGACTCATTGAGATCACGCACCGAATACACATCCCCAGGCTTAATCTTCATCAGCCCCGCGATCTGCGCCCGAGAGAATACCGCGTCCTCCCCGTCCTCCGTCGCGATGTCCACCTGCACCTCGCGCATTGTGTAGAGCGGGCCTTCTTCAATCAGATAGGTCACAATCGCTTCGCGTCCGTTGGGCGCGGGTTGCACAAGCCGGTCCGTCCGCACATCCAGGTACCCGCGATCGCGGTAGAACACGATCAGGTTCGCGATGTCCACATCAAGGATCTCGTCATCGAGCTGCCCGCGCCGGAAAATGTTCGCCTTCTTGGTCGCCAGCTCCCGACGAAGCTTCTTGTTCTCGAACGCCTCGTTCCCCGAGAACCGGATGCCGGTGACCTTCAAACGGTTGCCCTCGAGCACTCGGAAAATCACCAGTCCGGTATCAGCCAGTTCGTCTTCATCAACATTCACACGGACAAAGTAGTACCCCTTGCCGCGGTAGAGTTCTTCGACCCGACGCGCCGAGCGGTCGATCTGGAACCGGTCGATCGGTGTTCCGGCGATGACATCAATCACGCCCCGGATTTCTGCGTCCCCAAGTTCAGTATTCCCCGTCACCTGGACATCAATCACCTGCATCCGTTCGAGCAGATCAAACGCGAGTTCAACCGATCCATCATCCATCAATCCCGCATAGATCTCGACGCGTTGGAAGAATCCCAGCCGATTGAGTTGACGGACATCGTCGTTGACCCGCTGCGCATCAAAGATCGAGCCTTCTTTGGAAGTCAGGATATTGAACGCTTGCTGGTACGCCTCGCTGCTCAGTGAGGTGCGGACCCCCTCAGCGGTCATCGAGCCCCGAATCAGCAGCCGCCCGATCGGTCGATTCTCGTACACCGAGATATCCGACGAGTCCCCGGCATTGTTCTGGCTCGCATCATTCTGAGTCGTGTTCTGAGCCATCGCTTGCGATGGCGCGATCCCAAGCGTGCACCCGCACGCGAGCACAACCGCCGTCGCTCGACCCATGCACCGATACCCCGGCTTGGTCGAACCAAGCAGCCGGTAAACATTGAGGTATGGAAACACTTCAGGCATCATGAGATGGTGACGATACACCGCCGAACCGCGTGACACCATCGCCCACCACGATGAATCGCACAAGATTCCAGCGACAATCCTCCGCCGATTGTTCATCCAATGCGGATAGTTTTGATCGGTCTCTGGTCTGCGGGTGCTTTCCTCTATATCCTGACCCCCAAGCGTTCCAAAACGCGACCCTCACCCACCAAGAGCACCCAGCCGCGATGATGCGTCCATCTGTTTCTCATCCCAGCACACCCCCAAAACCCGCACGCAACTGCAGGCTCCAATGGTGCGTCCTCCTCGCGATCGGTGCGCTCACCGTCCTCACCGGAATCAGCGTCCTCGTCGCGCTCATGAGCCCAGAAAACCTCCGCAGCGTCCCAACCGTGGCCCTCGTCTGCGTGCTCGTCCTTCTCTGTGTCCCGGTCCCGGTCCTCATGCTCGAACGCAGTCACCGCAGATCCGCAGCAGCAAACCTCCAAAGCACCGAATCACAACAACCTACGGCTTCTGAGTCAACCGCACACGCCCCGCGTCAAGCAATCATCCACGCATCCCACCAGCCGCACGATTCAAGCGCGGACACCCACCGCCCAAGCCGTTCGCACAACGAACAGCACACCGCCACCGCGTCATAAAACACGGGTGGTGTGGTTAAGTTCCAGTGGCAAATCGACTTAGCTTAGGTTGACAGGCATCACAACATACACAAAGTCGGTCCCCGCTTTGAACAAGCCGGGTTTGTTGCCGCTCTTGAGTTCGATCATGACTTCTGAATCAGTAATGACCTTGAGCGCATCGGTGATGAACGCGGGATTGAACCCGATCTCGATGTCATCGCCGTCGTAGCTTGTAAGCTCGACATTGATGGTCGCTTCACCCATTTCTGGTGCCCGCGAGGAGAGTTCGAGCGATTTTTCGCCGCCGTTGAATGCCAGCCGCACGCCGCGGGATTCCTCGTTGGTGAGCAGCGCCGCCCGTTTGACCGCCGAGGCAAGCACCTCGCGTTTGAAGGTCACCTTGATGTCCTGATCCTTGGGGATCACATCCTCGTAAGGCGGGAAAGTCCCCTCAACCAGATTCGTCGAAAGCGTCGCGCGAGCATCGGTCGGGTCTTCACCAAACACGATCACCGCTTGGTTGTCCGTCACCGCGATGTGAACCAGTTCGTTCTCATCAGCGGTCATCTTCTGGATCATCGACAGCGCCTTCGATGGCAGAATGCACTGCGCCGGATCACCCTTGGAATCAATCGTCGCATGGCTCTTGGCAAGCCGGCGACCATCCGTCGCGATCAAGTCCAGCTTCTTGCCATCCCGAACCAACAGCACGCCATTGATCGCATACCGCGAGTTCTCGCGTGCCGCCGCAAACAGGGTGCGAGCGATGAGTGTATCGAGTGTTCCTGCAGGGAGCGAGAAGATTGATTTGGCCGCTGGTGAAGCTGCAGAACCCTCCGAAACCCCTTTGTAATCAGCAAGTTGCGGGAAATCAGCCGCATCAAAGCCGTGGAGCTGGAAGTGGGCATCGGCACCACGGATGTGCGTGGTCTCTCCCGACGCTTCAATCGTCAGCGTTGGTTCGTTATCCTCAGCGGAGATAATCTGACGGAGCTTATCCGCAGGGACCAGCAAGCTGCCCTCGCGCTCCACTTCAACGCGCCCGATCCGGACCGAGAGCGCGATTTCCGCGTCGGTGCCCGACAACACCAGCTCCGCGCCCTGCGCATCATTGGTTGCGGTGAGTTTGATACAGGTCAGCTGAGGGCGCGGCGACCGCGATGCAACTACCCCTGAAACCTGATTGACCGCTTCGAGCAATGCCGCCCGTTCGCAGATAACTTTCATAGATTCGCTCCAGCCCGCCCATCCGGACGGTAAATCGTGTCCCCCATCGTAGCAGATTCCAGCATTGCAGGCACCCCCAGACCCCAGTTTGACCGCCGATTCCCCTCCCGGATCTGATCAATATCAACCAATTTTCTATGTCGCAGGACTTACCAACACCGATGCCAGCATTCAGGGTGCTAGACTTCTCCTCAGTTATACAACTTACCCGCGACCGCCGCGCTCCGGACCCCTAATTTCCTCGTGTTGAGGCCGGTGACAGGGGTCCAGGAAGGGCGGCATCGTCGTTTTTGGAGGTCCCCCTATGTCTTTTGAAGCCGCTGTCCACGCACAAGCCATCGAAATTGATCGTCTCTCCCTCGAAATGACCGCCGCCTCAGGCACCGGTCACCCAACGAGCGCGATGAGCATCGGTCACCTCGTCACGACCCTCATGTTCTCGACCATGCGATGGTCACCGGACTATCCAAACTACCCAACCTCCGACCGCCTCGTGCTTTCCGAAGGACACGCCGTCCCCGCCGTCTACGCCGCGATGGCAACCCTCGGCGTCATGGTCGGCAAAGAAGACGAACGCCGCAAACTCACCACCGACGACCTCTCCACCCTCCGCGAATGGCACTCCGTCCTCGACGGACACCCAAACCCGATGGAAGGCGTTGACTTCTTCGACGCCGCGACCGGTTCACTCGGTCAAGGTCTCTCGGTCGCAGCTGGCGTCGCCAAAGCCGCTCGCCTCGACGGCACCGACCGACGCGTCTTCTGCATCTGCGGCGACGGCGAAGTCCGCGAAGGACAAGTCGCAGAAGCCATGGACTTCATCGTCGATCACCAACTCACCAATGTCTGCACCATCGTCAACTGCAACGCCTACGGCCAAGCCGACCGTGTCTCCAACCAGCAGTCACCAGAAGTCCTCGCCGCCAAGTTCGCCGCCTACGGCTTCGAAGTCATCAGCATCGACGGACACGCACCAGACCAAATCAAAACCGCGTTCGATCGCTTCATCGCAGTCTCCGCAGACACCAACGCCAAACCAATCGCGGTCATCGCGACCACCGTCAAAGGATGGGGCTGCCCCTCACTCCAAGGCGGCGGATGGCACGGCAAACCCGCGACCGGTGATGCACTCGAAAAAGCACTCGCTGAACTCAACGAAGCACGCATCGACCTCACCTCCGCACTCGCAGGCACCGACCAGTTCACCATCGAACCACCAGCCCAAGCACCAGACCGCCCGCTCCCAACCGACGACCTCCTCACGCTCTCCGAAGCGATGAAGGACCTCGACATGGAAAGCGTCCTCCACACCGGCAAGTTCGCAACCCGCCGTGCATATGGAGTCGCCCTCCGAGCACTCGGCGCGACCAACCCAGATGTCGTCGTCCTCGACGCGGATGTCTCCAACTCAACCTTCTCCGAAACCTTCGCCAAGAACAAAGCAAACGCCGACCGCTTCATCGAATGCAAAATCGCTGAACAGAACATGATCAGCGTCGGCGCAGGTTTATCAGCAGGCGGCAAGATCCCATTCTGCTCCACCTTCGCCAAGTTCCTCACCCGCGCCTACGACCAAATTGAGATGGGCATGAACTCAGGCGCGAACCTCAAGATCGTCGGCTCACACTCCGGCATCACCCTCGCCGCCGACGGTCCATCACAGATGTCACTCCCCGATGTCGCATGGTTCCGTGCCCTGTCACTCACCACCGACCACCGCGGAAACCCAGGATGCTACATCCTCCAACCATCCGACGCGTACGCCGCCTACTCACTCACCGCAACCATGGCCGAGTACGAAGGCATGTGCTACATGCGGACCCTGCGTGCAGAAACCGAACTCCTCTACTCCGACGACCATGTCTTCAACCTGGGCGGATTCGAAACCCTCGCACAAGGACGCGACATCGTGCTTGCCGCTTCAGGGATCATGGTCCACGAAGGCAACAAAGCCGTCGAGTTGCTTGATAAAGCAGGCGTCTCCGCGACCCTCCTCGACATGTACTCCATCCCCTTCGACACCGACAAACTCCTGGACATCGTCGCCGCCAACGGCGGATTCGTCGTCTCCCTCGAAGACAACTACGGCGGCGGACTCGGTTCAGCCATCGCAGACGCACTCATGGAATCCGGTGACGGCTTCGAACTCACCCAAATGTTCGTCAAACGAATCCCAAAGAGCGCCAAGACCCCAGAAGAAATGCTCCAAATGTGCGGACTCACCGCAGAGGACATCGTCAACAAGGTCATGGCCCTGCTCGGCGTCCCCGTCTAAACAACATCAACCATCCAAAATCACAAAGAACCCCGGACACACATCCGGGGTTCTTTCGTATGAACATCCATGATCACATTCAAGCCAAAGAAGCATCTCGACTGCGTGCATCAGTTGATTCAACGCGCATAAAAAAACCGGGCAACTTGCCCGGCTGTATTGAACAGAGTTTTTCTTGGTCAACCGCTTACGGGCAACCAGCCCCGAACGCCGACAGGAATGCCGACACATCGAGGAAGTTGTAGTTCCCATCGTTGGTAAAGTCCGCGACCGGGTCCTGACTCCCAAAAGCCGCGAGGAACGCCGAAACATCAAGGAAGTTCAGCGAGCCATCGATGTTGAGGTCAGGCACACATTCCAGCACCGTGATCGGACTCGCGCCCGCGGCCCAGTTGTTCGAGGTGTTCGTCTCGATCCCCAGAGCTTCCGATGAAATCAGTCCGACATAGTAAGTCCCGGGATTCAGATCCGAAGGCAGATCAACAAACGAGCTCACGAAGAATGATCCGCCTGCAAACAGCGATCCAAAGTCACGCGTGTCGAGCAAGTGGTCAGAGATCGAGATGAAGTTGTTGGTCGATGCGTAGAAGTCAACATGGACATCCGTTGCAGGACCTGTGCCATCATTCGTGATCCGGTAGGTTACATCGACAAACTGGCCGGGGTAATAGTTCCGACCAGCGTCATAACTGGCGTCCGATGCTCGCAGGTCCGGAATCGGTTCACTCTCAGTCGTGAACGACCAGACCGAACCGGTCGTTGTGCCGGAAGTGTTGTACGGATCAATACGCCAGTAGTAGGTCGTGCTGTACTCCAATGTTGAGAGGAAGTTGATAGTCCCATTGGTTGTACTCACAAGCTCGCCCTCATCAGGGGTCGGATCTGTACCGAAGTACACCCGGTACCAATCCGCACGAGGCGCAACACCCCAGTCGATGTCAGCGTCAACATCAACACCGGTCGCGCCGTTACTCGGACTCACAATCGTCGCCTGTCCCGGAAGACCCTCGGTCACCGTGATCTGCTGCGCGTCCCATGTATCGGTATCGTCGTTTGTATCCGTACCAGGAAGACCCGAATCCGCGATCACACCAATCCAGTAAGTTCCCGGAGGTGTATCAAGCGGAATGCTCGGAGCAGGAACGACAAAGTTCACATTGTTCATCGCGCCAAAGTCACGCGCGTTCCAGTTCCATGTCCCGACAAGGGTATCACTGACTGAAATGTTGTTGTTTGTCGAGAGGTAAACCTTCAACTGATAATCCTGAACTCCGGGATTCGCGTTGGTCGCATTGATCATTTTGACATCGAACGAGTCGTCCATCAATGTGCCCGCGCGGACCGTCGTCGATCCACGCGCCCGCATCATCAACGGCTCCCAGTCCTCGCTGCTCGTGCGCGTGTTGTTCTCAAAGTCCTGCATGTCCAACACAAACCCTTCCCAGAGCTTGCAGTACCGGCCCACATCATTCCGGTTCGAAGTCGAACACACCGCATGCGCCATCCGGTTATCACCATCAATGTAGTACATCGCCGATCCGGACATCCCGCCCCAAACGGTATCGAGACAGTTGCCGCCCGTGGTCAGTTCCATCTGGTTGTTGGGGCAATCATCAATCGTCCCGCTCCAGAAGTACATCGTCGCACCGGTATGCAACCCAGCAGTGGGGCAGTTCTCCGATGGGTACGAGAAGTTGTAGTACGAACGCGATTGGATCGAAGCGCAGCTCCCGCCCCACGCCCACGCGAACCAGCCCGTCAGCATCCCGACATTGCGAGATCCGCCACGAGTCAATCGAATCAGACCAGCATCGCGGTCCCAGTCACCACTGTTGATCCAGCCAGATCCGGCAAGGAACGAGGTGCCGTACCCGTACCCGAAGTTCTGGATGACCTCATCAGTATCAGGAGCGCCGCCGCTCGCAACACCATCCCACGCCGGGTAGACATACACGATGTCCGCAAAGCTGTTGATGGTCAAGCCATTGGGTGTGCGTGCATACACACAGTGCCCAGCGGTCAACACAACGCCTGGATCCTGCATCGAACCCGAGCACACAAACCAACGCTGCACGCCACCGGTATCCGTAAACCGCATCACAAGCTTCACATTGTACGAGCGAGGCGAGGTACTCAAACCAGACGCAACAGTCATCCCCCCAAACCCAGCAGGCTCAAGCAGATCACCCTCAAAAGGCATCACACCGATGTAATCGCCCTCCATACTCTGAGCGCCAATCAAACCGGTTGGCATCTTCATATCCGTGATCCGAGTCTCCCCGGTCAGCGAGTCATGAAACACCGCGCGGTCGTCCTTATTGATCGCCTCAATCCCAGCCGCCCGATTCACCTCAGGCATCGGCATCCAAGGAATCTCATCAATCGGCGGATGCTCCACCCGAGGCGCCGCGTTATCAAAGATCTGGCGAGCCATAAACAACTCATTCGCGGTCGCTCCAGAATCCGGCAAACCCGCATTCCGATCCACCACAACCGGACGGAACCCCTCGCGGCCGCTCACCGCCTGCTGGTCCGCCATCGTTCCCATTGAAGCAACGCCGATCAGCGACGCGCCCAACAACACGAACCGTTCAACGATTCGTTTTTTACACTTCTGCATTCCTATCTCCTGTGCTTGTTGATCATGCTCTCAAACATCACGAACACGCAATCAATGAACCGCGCACATCAGACGAACACCGGTGCATACGCACACCAACACCCGGCTCTCGCCGGATGCACCCTCGTTATTGGTTGGTTCTTTGTCTGACCCGCAAGCGGTTCACTCCCTCGAAAATCGAAACCCGAATGGGTCCGACTGGATGCTATCACCCAGTCAACGATTGTCTCACCACACACAAAAAAACATTCCATTGTTTCAGGGAATGTTTGTGAGCAGAAACAAAGTTATTGCGAATCAGTAGTGTAATAAATAACGCAACCGTTTCAGCGGGTCACGAACACCATCAAGGACACCCGGCCCCGAATGCCGCAAGGAACGCAGAAACATCGAGGAAGTTAAAGCTCCCATCCGCTTCAAAGTCCGCCACCGGGTCCTGATTTCCAAACGCACTCAAGAACGCGCTCACATCAAGGAAGTTCAGATTCCCTTCACCGGTCAAATCCGCAGGACACGACAAGTCTGGCGCTTCATCAATCACCAGCGTCACCGCGTCCCATGTCCCATCCGATTCGATCACACCGATGTGGTTCAGCGATCCCGCCGTCGTATCAATCGTGTACAGATGACTCGAAATTTCGACAAACACATCCGGCGCAACCTCATCAAACCCCTGGATCACCGCGTACAGCGTCCCATCGCTCGAAAAATCAAGCCCGGTCTCAAACTGCGCCGAGAATCCAACCCCAAACAAACTATGCACCGTCGTGACGGTATTGGCTTCCAGATCAATCTTCACAAGCTTCACGCTCCCACCCGAAGTCGTCGAGAGCCCGTACAGATCACCCGCCGTCAGAGTCGGATGCCCCTCAGGGACAATCGCGATCGATCCGATCGCTTCAAAGTTCAGAATGTTGTGCACGCTCTGCACCGCGCCCGTCGCCGCATCCGCAAGAACAAATCGCGAGAACGCGCCCACCGTCCCGGTGACATACGCCGTGGACCCATCGTTGCTCAGCGCCATCCCAGCGGTACCCGAGTCAAAGAACCCGACCGAGTCGATCAGCGCGTTGCCCCCGTTCATGACATCCACCACGCGCAGCGCGTTGGTCGTGTTCTCAAACGCAACCACCTCACCCGCCGCGTTCATGTCCGCGCCGCCAAACCGAAGAAACTCCCCAGCCATCGGCGTCCGAACCACATCACTCGGATCAGCAAGATTCACCCGACCAACCGATGCCAGCTCAATTCCGGGAGCGCCAAAGTACGCCGACCCTTCAATGATGTATGCATGCGTCGCGCCCCCCGCAAGAGCCGGGGTCGAAACCAATCCAATCAAACACATCTGTGCAATGTTCATCGCGTGCCTCCCTTCGAGAGCCCAAGCTCATCCCGCAGAATCTCATCCCGATCACGCGCATCACGCTCCGCAACCAAACGCTCCGAGTCCAAGCCCCCCGCCGTCCTCGGCTCAAGTTCAACATCCACCGCCGTGATGTACCGGAATCCATCACCCACCGCCTCGGTATCGACAACAAGCCCAGTCCGCGTCACCTCAAACACGCCGCTGGTCGTCGTCACAAGCAGGTTCCCGTTCCCAAGCTCCGCAACCCCGCGATAGAGCTCAAGCGTCCCCGGATCGTACTGCCCCACAAGCGATCCACCCGAATCAAACTCCAAGATGAACCCAGAGCTGAACGCACAAATCAACAGGTTCCCATTCCCCGCGATCGCCATCTGCTGAGGAAAGTCCAGCTGAGGAACTTCCAGCGCACTGGTAAACCGCTCATTGAACTTCCCCTCCATCGTGTACCGAACAATCTTGTCCTGCCCCTCATCCGCAACAAGCACCTCCCCGTTGTACTCAATCACATCAAACGGCCCACGAATCCCCCCGTACCGATTAAACGCAAAGTCCGAAAGCTCGCTCCCGTCCGCCGATGCAAGCCGCTTCACATTCTTCTGCGACACCACAAGATCATTGTTCGATCCCGAGTTGGTCACCAGCACCTGTCCCGCGCCGGGACCGCTCGTCAGCACATGCCCCCCACGGATGTTGTCCATAATGCTCGTATCACGAACCCCGCCGAGCGAGAAGATCCCAAGATAGTCCCCGCTCCCGCTGAACCGCGAGACCACATCAGAGAACTGATCAATCACCAGCAGCGTCCCATCCGCCGCCACCAAAACTTCTAAAGGCCGATCAAACACATTCACCCCGCCATCGGTCCCCGGATCGGTGATAAACGAACTCGAAATCATCGAACCATCGAAGGCATCAAACACCCACACCGAATCCGATGTCGAGTCCGGGATCAACAGCTCCCCCTGCGCGCACGCATGCCCGCACGCCGCCGCCAGAAAAAGTACACACACTCGCTTCATCGCTATTCACCTCACAAGATAGAGTTTCAGTTTGGATCGTCCTGCACATCCTAACGCAAGCCACCCCATCCACCAAGAAAAAACCCGTCAAAACGACGGGTTGTGTCTAAACAAGGTGTTCTCGATCTGATCAATCAGCCCGGAGGTACGAAGCCTCAAGCGCCCGCGCAACCCGTTCCTTCACATCCACAAGATGCGCCGCGCTGTACGCATCAAGATCATCAACCGCAGGATACGAATCAACAATCCCCTGAATCTTGACCAGCTCATGCCGAGCAAGCGACTGGATTGTTTTCCCAGCAGCGCCGGGCCAACGCATCCCCGTCGCCAGATCAATCATCCGAGACACATGCTCCATCTGCAGGTTCCGCTCAAACTGACCAACAAACGGCTCACGATTCGTATATGGCCCATCATTGTCCGAACCCATCCAAACACGATCACGCACCGCATCCAAAATCTCCGGAACCGTGAGCGCGTCTTCACCAGATGGAGTCCGGATCTCGTTGTCCATCACCCACGACAACCGCTGCGGATTCAAAAGCCCCGTCAACGCCGACGACTGAATCCCAAGCACACTCTGCGCCACAGGCCAAGCGTGCGCCGTCCCGAACCCCTCGTCATACCAGTTGTCACTCTGCAGATACGAAAGCGTCTCAGGATCAATCCCGAACGACGAGCTGTCAAACGCATGATCCACAACAAACTTCAATGCCCGCCGCTGCTGCGCCGCATCCACCGGACGCACCGGCGCCGGAGCACCCTCATCGCCCTTCATCGAGCGTTGAATGTGCGATCCACCCACCCAGTGCATCGCCATGTTCACCGCGCTGTATTGCATCCCAAAGAGCTGCGAGTACACCTGCCGCGCCTTCTGCCAGCTCTCGCCGTCCTTGACCGCGTTGGTCAGCACCTGCCCGCGTGCCTTGTTGACAAACCGGATGCGTTCTTCCGCAAAATCGATCGAGTCGCGTCCAAGGTCCCATGTTTTCGCTTGCGGGTCAGGAGAGAACTGCCCGTCCTCGGCCATGTACGCGTGCGCCGGTTCGGATGCACGAGCCGCGACCTTCTTCGGATCACCCCCCGTGTAGTTCCACTCAATCGCCCACATGTCATACGGCCCAATCTCCATCGGCACATACGCCCCCTGCACCAACCCACGATCCTCATCCTCCACAATGATGTTCGACAACGCATAATCCATCACCGTCGATTGGATCGGCTCATCAAACCCCTCGCTGTTCATCTCCGCGATCGAGTGCAACGCCGAACCCTTCCAGTTGTGCGTCAGCCCCATCGTGTGACCCACCTCGTGCATCACCACATCACGCAGCATCGGACCAACAAACTCTTCAGGCAATCCATCGAGCATCGAAACTTGTTCCTTGTCTTCGCCCGAATCTTCATTCGCAAACCGAGCAAAGTCCCCAATCCCAAGATCCATCGCCAAACGCGCCGAAGCCACATTGGCCGCAAGCCCGGGCTGCATCAAACACATCGCCTTGCCCGCATGCGAGTCCGTCCGGTGAGGCTCCCACACCATCGGAGACAGCGTCATCGGCGCATCAATCAACAACTCACCCGTCCGCTCAGGATGCGCAACCATCGCCTTGGTCAGCGCCGCGACGCGATCCCGATCCCCCGGCTCAGCAAGCACCACACGCGGGTCCCAAGAAGGATGCTCCGCAAGCCAAGAAGCAAGATCAGGAGACAGTACACTCATCGCATTGGATGCCAGCTCGATCTGCATGTACTGATTCGCATACGAACCAATAAACCCCTCATCCATCACGATGTCCGCTTCATAAATCTCACCCGTATCCGGATGCGCATGCACCGGACCAATCGCAAACCCCATCCCCGCGTTCGTCCAGCGAACAAACGAGTATCGGCTGTCCTCAGGATCAATATCCATGTACGCGCCCGTCGATGAATCCTGCTGACGCACCTCGATCGCATCAACAATCCCGATCTTCTCAAACGCCTTGTTCCAAGAAAGAATCCCGTCCCGCACCCAGCGTCGATACCGCAATGGCGTCGTGTGCTCGATGTGATACACAATCGGTTCCCGCGGCGGACTCATCCGAAGCGACGGGTCCGCCTTCTGAATATTCCAACGATTCGCGTACCGCACAATCTGCGACGATCCATCATTGACCGCGCGATCCTCAAACGATTCAAAGTAAATCCCCACCCGGCGGTCCGCAAGCCTCGGCTCAAACCCCGGACTCCGCTCAGGCATCGCAAGCGAATACCGAACCTCAGCAAAGCTCCCGCTCGCGCGAGGAAGCTGGAACCCGATCTCAATATTGTGCGGGAACACCTTCGCCTTGGTGATCTTCGCAAGCCCAACATTCGCCCCACGCAAGAACCGACCAATAAACTCATCCGAAGACCCAAGCAACGCCCGATCCAAATCAATCACAGGCCCGCCCCCAGGTCCCGTCGTAAGCACAGGCACAGACAACACCACCCGGTCCGTGTTCACCCGAGCAACACCCTCCTTCGACTGCGCATCCCCGCTCGACCGCACCGAAATGTTCGGCTCAATCAACATCAACTGATCCCCACGCCTCGACCAATACACCGTCTTCGCTGGAACCCCCACCGAGTCATGCCAGATCGAATACACCCCAACCTGCGGATGCCCCGCCGCAACCGTCGCGACCATGTAGAACCGCTTGCCCTCAAAGTCCTTGGGAAGTTCCGCAAGAATCTGCGCATCCTTCTCCCGCGTGTACAACGAGTAGAACGATTTTTCGCCCGCAAGCACCGAGACCTTCTCGTACCCCTCAACCACCTTCTCAAACGCCGGCTCCGCCGCCCCCGCAGCGCACACCAACGAAGAAACCGTCAGAGCCCCCAACAAACTACCCATCTTCACACGCGTATTCATGTCTTGCCTCTTTCGTAGCAGGTGGTCGATCGCCGTCCATAGCAGTAAAAAACCCAGAACCGGGTCTGGGTCTTACCAATCAATCATCGGCTCGGATGCAGCCCCACTCAACAAGAATTCCTACGGACACCCCGCTCCAAACGCCGCAAGGAAAGCCGAAACATCAAGGAAGTTAAAGCTCCCATCCGCCTCAAAGTCCGCGACAGGGTCCTGATTACCAAACGCACTCAAGAACGCCGAGACATCAAGGAAGTTCAGATCGCCCTCACCAGTCAGGTCAGCAGGACATGCTGGGAGGTCAACGATATCGTTGAACAAAAACGCAGAGCCGAAGAGGTCAGGATCTCCACCATCGTCGTCGCCTGGGTCGGCGGCCCCAACAATGACAGACCTATCCGAGATCGCCGCGGAGTATCCAAACCCGTGGGCCGGCAAGTTGAGTTTAAACAACTCCTCGCCGGTCATGGTATCGAAGAAGTATGTTCCAGCATCAGGAGTCGTGATAACCGCAGTCCTTCCAGAGATCGATACACCATGACCAAAGTTTTTGAATGACGAAGCATCGGACGCGGTGAGCTTAAAGATTTCCTGGCCAGTGATCGAATCGAACAGGTACGCCGATCCGGAAGAAGTACCCGAATCATCATCGCGTTCAGCCCCGACAATCGCGGTTGTGCCCGAGATTGAAACAGATCTGCCGAACCAATCTTCCACCGCAGCGTCAGACGCAACGAGCTTGAAGAGTTCCTCGCCCGTCGTTACATCAAACAGGTACGCCGCACCCGAATCAGTGCCTCTTTCATCGTTTCGGTAAGCTCCAACGATCGCGGTGGATCCCGAGAGAAACACTGTGTTCCCAAAGTAATCTCCCTCCGCGCCGTCAGATGCAGTGAGTTTCAATAACTGCTGCCCCGTCGTCACATCGAAGATATACGCGGAGCCAGAGTTGAGTCCGCGATCATCGTCAGCGATAGATCCCACGATCGCCAGATTACCTGAGATTGAAACGGAACTGCCGAACTGATCTCTCACATCGCCATCAAGTGCGGTAAGCTTGAACAGTTGTTCACCAGTTGTGGTATCAAAGAGGTACGCCGCACCAAAACGATGACCCAACTCGCTGTTGCCAGCAGCTCCAACAATCGCAGTTGTGCCGGAGACGCCCACCGACGCACCAAACTTGCCCCCCTCCGAAACAACCGAAGCGGTCAGCCGAAAGAGTTCAGTACCTGTACTTGAGTCAAACAAGTACGCACATCCCGTATCGTTGCCCGATCCATTATCCTCCCCGGCACCAACAATCAGGGTTGTTCCTGAGATCGCCACGGAAACACCGAACACGTCTCCCGGGATTCTCTCGGCCGCGACAAGTTCGATTCCCTCCTGAGCATGTCCCAAAGCGGGGCAACAAACAGCAGCAAGCAAGACAAGTGAAATCGTTGAAATCGGGCGCTCGCGAGATGTCATAATGTTCATCAGAATCCTCTCTGTAGGCGTATATACATGAAACCATGCAAACGAAAGATCGTGGAGAGTGAAGAGTCCTCCCATTCATGCCCAGCACGACACCGTTTGCAATCTCAAATCCTACATGAAAAAGACCCCGAGCCCAAGCTCGAAGTCTTCATAAGAACCCAGTATTTCAACAATCACAACCCTTACGAGTTAATCACGCGCCCCTCAGACGCCAACGCCGCCTCATGCACCGCTTCGTGCATCGTCGGATGCGCATGCACCGTCGCGATGATCTCTTCGGTCGTCGCTTCAAGACGACGCCCAAGCGTCAGCTCCGCAATCAACTCGGTCGCCTGATCACCAAGAATATGAGCCCCCAGAATCTCCCCGCGAGGCAGACCCCGGATGATCTTCACAAACCCATCGGTATGACGCGTCGCGATCGCTTTGCCCAGCGCCTGATTCTGGAAGACACCGATGTCGTAGTCCTCGCCCTTCTTCAAGCCCTGCGCCTTGAGCGCCTGCTCCGTGTACCCAACCGACCCAACCTGCGGATGACAGTAAGTACACCCAGGAATGATCGTGTAGTCCATCGGGATCGGATCGTGCTTCGCCTTGCCATCTTTAAACGCAAACCGCTCAACACACAGCACCGCCTCTTCACCAGCAACATGCGCCAGCCAAGGCGGACCAATCACATCACCAATCGCATACACCCCAGGCAGATTCGTCTTGTAATCCAGCGGCTTCGGATCACTCGGAGAGTCCGCACTCAAAGGCACATAATCCGTCTTGATATGACCATTGACCGTCTCCAGCCCAAGCGATTCATCAAACAACCCATCAAACCGACCCACCACACCAATCGCGAGCAGAACCTTGTCGCCCTCGATCACTTCCTTCTTCGAAGCATCAGGCTTGCCATCCTTGCCCATCGGAGCGCAGGTGACCTTGACACCTTTCCCCTTGGTATGAATGTCCATCACGCCGGTTTTGACCTTCACATCAAAGCCGTGCTTCTTATAAATCTTCGTCATCTCCTTGCCGACCTGCTCGTCCTCAACAGGAACCAAGCGATCCAGCATCTCGATGATCGTCACCTTCGATCCAAAGTTCTTGTACACATACCCGAACTCCATCCCGATCGCGCCCGCGCCGACCACGATCAGATGCTCAGGCCGTTCATTGTTGTACATCGCCTCGCGCGCACCCCAAATCTTGTCGCCATCAAACTTCGCAAATGGCAGATCCCGAGCAACCGCACCCGTCGCCACAATCACCTTGTCAGCAGTAATGGTTTCCGTCGCCTTCCCAACCTCAACAGGCGAAGGCGTGAACTCTTCATTGAGCGTGCAATCACGAACCTCGATCTCAACCTTCCCCCCAGTCTTGACAATCTTCGCATGCGCATTGAAGAACTCGATCTTGTTCTTCTTCATCAGGTATTCAACACCCTTATTGAGCTTGTCGGCCACATCCCGCGACCGACCAATCACCTTGTCCCAGTCAAATGTCACCTCGCCGGTGCTGATGCCCCATTCTTCCTTCTCAGCGAGCTTTTCCATCAGCTCAGCGTTCGCGATCAGCGCCTTAGAAGGAATGCACCCCCAGTTCAGACACACCCCACCCAGCCGTGCACGCTCAATAATCGCCGTTTTGTACCCAAGCTGTGCCGCCCGGATCGCCCCCACATACCCACCAGGACCGCCACCGATTACCACAACATCAAAGTGCTTGTTTGCCACGCTATATCCTTACTTTCGTCGCCCGGAAGCGAGTTTTTGAAAAACATTCCTACACCGTCATCGACACTATAGGAACGCTCTCCCATGCCAAAACGGCACAAAACCGACAATCCATGCCTCACTTCCAACCCAGAAACACCAACAACCATTCCCTCAAAACTCCCCAACCTCTTGAAAAACCACGACCTTACACGCAAAACAACGATCTATCCTCGATTTTCAGGTCTCGCCAATCTGGCACGCCCCATGCATCCGATATAGGCAATACGAACTGATTGTGCCTCTCGCGAGCGATCTTTCCGATCCAAACCCGCGCGCCGCACGAACAATTCAACAGGTTCCCCCGTTCATGCATTGAATAGGGATACACAAACCGGCGAACCCGTTCGCCAATAAGCACCCGGAAATCAAACCGGGGGCGGGAGAAAAAGGCATGTTTGAACGATTTACAGATCGTGCCCGCAAAGTCATGGCACTGGCCAACCAAGAAGCACAACGCTTCAACCACGAATACATCGGCACCGAGCATGTCCTGCTCGGTCTCGTCAAAGAAGGCAGCGGCGTCGGTGCCAATGTCCTCAAAAACCTCGAAGTCGACCTCCGAAAGGTCCGCCTCGAAGTCGAACGCCTCGTCCGCGCCGGACCAGAAATGGTCACCATGGGTAAACTTCCGCAGACTCCTCGTGCCAAAAAGGTCATCGAGTACGCGATCGAAGAAGCCCGAAACCTCAACCACAACTATGTCGGGACAGAGCACCTCCTCCTCGGCCTCCTCCGCGAGCACGACGGCGTCGCCGCACAGGTCCTCATGAACCTGTCACTCAAACTCGAAGAAGTCCGCGAAGAAGTCCTCAACCTCCTCGGCGCCGGCGCCGAATCCAACGCCGAATCCATCTCAGGTCCATCGGACCCGGATTCCCCAATGGGTTCATCCTCCAAAGCCAAGGGCAAATCCAAAACCCCAGCACTCGATTCCTTCGGACGCGACCTCACCGAACTCGCCCAAACAGGCCAGCTCGATCCAGTCATCGGCCGCGCACACGAAATCGAACGCCTCACACAAATCCTCTGCCGCCGCACCAAAAACAACCCGGTCCTCCTGGGTGAAGCCGGTGTAGGCAAGACCGCCATCGTCGAAGGTCTCGCACAACGCATCGTCTCCGAGGAAGTCCCAGACATCCTCCACGGCAAGCGCGTCGTCGTACTCGACCTCGCCATGATGGTCGCAGGCACCAAGTACCGCGGTCAGTTCGAAGAACGCATCAAAGCGGTCATGAACGAAGTCCGCCGCGCCGGAAACATCATCCTCTTCATCGACGAACTCCACACCCTCGTCGGTGCCGGTGGTGCCGAAGGCGCGATCGACGCATCCAATGTCCTCAAGCCAGCGATGGCGCGCGGAGAAATCCAGTGCGTCGGCGCGACCACCTTCGACGAGTACCGCAAGTACATCGAAAAAGACGCCGCCCTCGATCGCCGCTTCCAGTCCATCGCCGTTGAACCACCAAGCGATGAACAAGCCGTGGAAATCCTCAAGGGTGTCCGCGACAAGTACGAAGAGCACCACCGCGTGAAGTACACCGACGCCGCCATCCGCGCCGCCGTTGAACTCTCGGGACGCTACATCACCGGACGAGTCCAGCCAGACAAGTCGATCGATGTGATCGACGAAGCCGGCGCCCGCGTCCGAATCAAGTCCATGAGCAAGCCGCCAAACCTCGCCGATCTGGAAGCCGACATCGAGAAGCTCTCAGTCGCCAAGGACGACGCGGTCAAAAACGCGGACTACGAAAAAGCCGCCGAGCTCCGCGACCAAGCAGAGCAACTGCGGAAGAAGAAGGACGAGATCCAAGCCGAGTGGCGCGCCAAGCAGCAAGAATCTGCCGGGCTCGTCGACGAAGCGATCATCGCCGAAGTCGTCTCCAAGATGACCGGTGTCCCCCTGCAGAAACTCGAGAAGGAAGAAGCCAAGCGCCTCCTCCGCCTCGAAGACGAACTCCACAAGTCCGTCATCTCGCAGGACGACGCGATCAAAGCGATCTCCAAAGCAATCCGCCGCGCCCGCGCCGGCCTCAAAGATCCGAAGCGCCCAATGGGCTCCTTCATCTTCGTCGGCCCATCAGGTGTCGGTAAAACATTGCTCTCAAAGGCACTCGCAGAGTTCATGTTCGGGAACCCGGATGCACTCATCCACCTCGACATGTCCGAGTACATGGAGAAGCACACCGTCTCCCGTCTGGTCGGAGCCCCTCCCGGGTATGTCGGCTACGAAGAAGGCGGCCAGCTCACCGAAGCCATCCGCCGTCGCCCATACTCCGTCGTCCTCCTGGACGAAGTTGAAAAGGCGCACCCAGATGTCTTCAACATGCTCCTCCAGATCATGGAAGAAGGCCGTCTCACCGACTCCTTCGGCCGTCATGTGGACTTCCGCAACACCATCATCATCATGACCTCCAACATCGGCGCCGACCTCATCAAAGGCGGCGGCGGATTCGGGTTCGGCAAGCACGCACCCGAAAACAAGTTCGAGTCCATGAAGACCGTACTGATGAAAGAAATCGAACGGTTCTTCCGTCCCGAGTTCATCAACCGTCTCGATGATGTCGTCGTGTTCAAACCACTGACCAAAGAAGACCTCGTCCACATCGTCGAGTTCGAAGTCGCCAAGGTCGCCGAACGCATCAAAATGCAAGGCTTCACCCTCACGCTCGACCAAGACGCCAAGGACTTCCTCATCGAGAAGGGCTACAACCCCGACTTCGGTGCCCGCCCGCTCCGCAGAGCGATCGGCACCTACATCGAGGACCCACTGTCAGAGCTCCTGCTCTCCGGCGATCTCCACGAGAAGAATGTCATCAAGGCAACCCGGGTCGGCACCGACGAAGTACTCGTCTTCAACAACACATTCGTCGAAAACGACGATGTCGTCGTCACCGACACCCTCGAAGGCCGGGAAAGCGATGCGGTCAAAGAGACACCACCGCCCGCCGAATCCGCTGGAACACAGTCAACCTAACACCTGACTGAACCCAGTTCGATACAAACACCCAACGCCCGGACAGCAATGTCCGGGCGTTTTTCTTGATCTCAACATTCACCCATTCCATACCACACCAAAACACCATACAATCGCCACATGCCCATATTCATTCGTTGGCTCCTCCGCTTAGGACCCGCCAACCCCATCGCCGTACGCCTCGTCCAGAACGCATCCCGCCGTTCAAAGCACAACTACGCCCGCTCCGGATACCTCGGCATCCTCATCATCGTCCTCCTCTGGGCCATGCTCGGATCAACCCCCACCGGCGATGTCTCCTACCGCGAGCTCGCCGCCGCCGGCGCATCCTCCTTCGCAGGAATCGCCTACCTGCAGGTCGCCCTCATCTGCATCATCGCCCCAGTCTTCATGGCCGGAGCCATCTCCCACGAAGCCAACCCAAAGACATGGGACATCCTCCTCACCACCCCCATGTCCAAACTCGAAATCGTCCTCGGCAATCTCTTCGGCCGCCTCTTCTTCGTCCTCGCACTCCTCTTCGCATCCCTCCCCCTCTTCGCGCTCACCCAGTTCTTCGGAGGTGTCCCAGGACGCTCCATCTTCGCCGCCTACATCGTCAGCGCCGGAGCCGCAACCCTCGTCGGCGCGATCGCCATCTCGCTCTCCGTATCACGCCTCGTCGGACAGCGCGCCGTCTTCACCTTCTATGTCTCCGTCATCACCTACCTCGCCATCACCCTCGCCCTCGACGCATGGTTCCGCTCGCGCGGCATGGGCGCCGGACCAACCGGACAAGGCGTCACCGTCATCTCCGCCTTCAACCCCTTCCTCGCACTCAGAGCCCTCCTCTCCCCCGCGTCCTACCCCGCCGCAATCCCAGGAACCTACTCCGGACTCAAAGCACTGATGCTCGAGTCCCCCGCGCGAGCATGGGTCTACGCCTCCCTCCTCCTCTCCGGATTCCTCGTCCTCGCCTCCACCCTCACCGTCCGCACCGGCGGCCTCAAAAACATGACGCAAACCAACGCCGGCGTCCCCCTCTACCGCAAACTCCTCGGCAAAGGCGCCGCCGTCGACCACCGCCCGCCACGCACCGTCTGGTCCAACCCAATCGCATGGCGCGAAGCCGCCGCACGCAACGCCACCTTCTGGCGCATCCTCGCCCGCTGGTCCTTCGTCATCGGCGGAGCCATCCTCGGCCTCACCATCACCATCCTCTACCACACCCAAAACATCTCCACCAACGACTTCCAGTTCATCCTCCGCTCCATCGTCTTCACCGAAGTCTTCGTCATCGCACTCATCGCCATCAACATGGCCGCCACCGCAGTCGCCGGAGAACGAGAAGACGGCACCCTCGACCTCATCCTCACCACACCAATCACCCCAAGAATGTACATGACCGGCAAACTCCGAGGACTCGTCGCCTACCTCCTCCCACTCATCGCCGTCCCCGTCTTCACCATCGGCATCGCAGGCCTCTACGCACTCACCGGAGGACTCGGACAAGATGCCCTCGCCCACATCCCCGCATCAACAGTCTCAGGCACCGCAATCACCGTCCCCGTCGTTCTCCCAGAAGCCGGACTCCTCGCAGCACTCGTCCTCGTCCCATTTATCGCATTCTGCGTGATGATCGGTCTCCAGTGGTCACTCAAATCCAAAGGCACCCTCAGCGCCGTCATCGGAACCGTCGCCATCGTCGCCATCGTCTCCGGAATCCTCGGCCTCTGCGGCTGGGCCTCCGCCTCAGACATGCCCGTCGTCGGCCCAACCCTCGCATCCCTCTCCCCCGCCTCACTCCTCGACGCCCTCGTCGTCCCCGCCCAGCGCCTCGCCGAAACCGTAGACTCCAGCAACAACGGCCTCCAAACCGCAAGAATCGCCCTCGCAGTGGGGGCCATCCTCAGCGCCGGAATCTACATCGGAATCGTCTACGCCGTCATCAGCGCCCTGGTCAAAAACTTCGACACCACCGTCCGAAAACTCGCCGGCACAAGCTAAACCAACCAAAACAAAAAGCGAAATCAAGCGAAACAAAAACGCCCCGGATTCTCGGAGCGTATCAAAATCATCTTGCGATCACATCGCATGCGCGATCAATCTTCTAATCTCCTCCCCCCGGCCTCCGGGGGAGGTGTCGCGAAGCGACGGAGGGGGTCTTTCTTCTCTTCATCTTCCCCAATGCCAAGTGGCCAGTCCCCGGTCCCTTCTTCCATCAAACAAACCGCATCGTCATCGGATACCGGTAAAACTCACCACGATTCGCCGCAGTAGACGCCTGGATCATCCCCACAATCCCAATCACATAAGGCACAAGCGCAATCACAAACCCAACCCCACAAGTCAAGAACCCAATCGGGATCGACACCAACGCAAACACAATCGACCAAATGATCAACGAAATCTGAAAGTTCACCGACTCCCGACCATGGTCATCAAGGAACGGCGACTCATCCTTCTTCATCTGCCACATAATGATCGGGATAATGATCGCAATCACCGACAACACCAAGTGCGCCAACAGCGACAAATGCAGCCAAAGCGCATACGACCGCTCATCCGCCGAAGCATCCGGATCAAAAGCCCGCCCCCGATCATTCACCGGCGGCTCCCGAAACCCACTCTGTACATGTTCTTCGTTCATCAGACAAGTATCCCCGAGCGAGACCATCCCCGCCACCGCTCATTGGGAAATACTGCTAATCACTTTCACCGACGCCGGCGTGACGCAATCAGTCCTGAAACCCCCAGTAGTCCCAGCGTAGAGGGCGCAGGGACCACACGAAGACTACCAGAAAAAGACGAGTTACTCCCAAAATTAATTTGGTCTTGATCAAGAGAAGCGACCATCTCAAAGAGATATGAGCCTGCCCCGAGTACCAGTTCTTCATTAACAACCACTTGCTCGAATTGACCACTAGCCATCGCCTGAAAGTCAAACTGTGTATCACCAACCCCCCGAAGGCGCAATGAACTCACACAAGGCGGGCCACCGGAAGAAAGCAATGCATCAACAGCCATGCTGGTTTCTTCGCTCAAAGAGAAACCAAAAACCGCTCTGCTAAATCCAATCGCCTCGAATGACAAGTATTCAACATCGGGTTTGCCAATCGCTACACCGCCCATAAACCCTGACGCCGTAAACTCCGTTCCGGAAAAATACGAATCTTGTGTCGCGTTCAAACTTGCAGCCTTTGCAAGAAGCAGAATCCGCTGTGAGTTCCAATTTTCATACGCATCCCGCGGAGCAGATGATAAGAGATCGTCTTCATGACGAATTCGATCATTTGCAATCCAGCTAACACCCATTTTCAGCGTAATACCACGGTCGTCCGAATCAAGTTGCATCACCCCCGCAAAAGCGGACGGCCCGAAAGACCCAGCACAAACCACCACAACAACCAGCTTTAATGCATTCATTCGAAGAATATACATCACTAACAACAATCCACCATAAAAACAACGAATAAATAGCCGTCATGCCGTGAATACAGATACTCACCTTGAAGTCATTCACTGCCCAAACAAGTTCCGCTGCGAGAACATCTCTGCAAGCATTCACCGGAAAATGCAGTATACCACATTCAACGCCGCCGCCGAACCCCCACCAGCCCCCCGCACGCCAACACAAAGATCCCCGATGGCGACGGGATCACCCGTAAGCCGCCAGTATACGAGGCCTCACCGACATGCTCAAACCCGTCCGATTGCATGATCGCGCTCAGGTTAAAGAAGTACGAGCCAGCCTCAAGCGTGAGTACTTCGCTCACCATCACATGCGTTTGGTCTTCTCGAGCCGTCGCGCGGAAGTGAAAGTCAGTCCCATGAATCCCACGCACCTGCACAGTACTCTCCCCCGGAGACCCGCTCGACATCAGGTCGGCCTCGACCAAAAAACTCGTCTGCTCAGTCAGTGTAAATTCAACAAGAATCCCGCTAAAGCCACGAACATCAAGGATGTGATAATCCGCGCCATCCTCATGAAACACACTCCCCGACATCGATCCCGATCCGGAGACTTCCATGTCAGAGATCAACGATTGTTGCGTCCCGCTCAACCAAGCTGCCGGCGAGGTCATCTCGCCATCAGCATACCAAGACCCAAACGGAACCTCTGGCACGATGTACTCTCTCTCAGAGAACTCGTGGAACTTCTCCGCTTCATCGAACCAAACCAGTTCGATTTCCATATCCAAGACGCGTTCATCCGAGTCAAGCACCATCGGTCCACCCAACGCCGTAAACGATCCGAACCCCAAAACAACAGCAATCGCCACGCCAGAAAGAGAGTTGTTCATTCCAAATGTCCCTTCAATGTAAATATACTATTTCCCAGTGAAGGACCTATACGCACTACTGCCCAAACAAGTTTCGCTGCGAGAACATCCCCTGCTCCTCGAAGTACTTGAGCGCTTCCTCAGTGGACTTAAACACCTTCGTAGCCGTCTCCGTAATAAACGGCGAAGGCGCCTTGCTCGGTTTCCAAACCACATACACCTCTTTCGCATGCTCCCAAGCATGCTGAAGCTCACGCTCAACCCCACTCGACAACCCCGGGATGACCTTCCCACCATCACTAATTAGTTCAGGCACAAAGCTCACAATCATGTCCGACTGATCGATCAGCTTGAAATCCCGCATGTAAATCTGCCCATCAATATCCCCCGCGATATCCATGACCTCCCGCGTCCGCATCCGGATCGGTTCCATGTCCGTCTGAATCCCCCCAAGCTGATGAGGCATGTGGTCAAAGAAATCCTTCCCCTCCTTCACCGCTTCGATCGCACGATCCAAAAGCAACTTCTCATCCACATCACCCGGATCAAAGGTAATAAAGTGCTCCGCAAGCTCAGCACGGAACGCATCAATCTCCGCCATCACCTCAGGCATGTCCACCACATGACTCATCGGGAAACTCGGATACACCTTCTTCATCTCAGGACGACACAACAACCGGAACATCGTCCGCTCCGTCGAAGCATGACGACCCCGCGACACAATATAAAACTTACTCCCAGGCACCGCCTGGCTCATCAACTCCGTCGCAAGGATCTCCTCCTCACGCCACACCATGCAGTCCTTGAGCGTCGCATCAATATCATGCGCATTGTGCAGGTTCTGGTGCACCACCTCGATGTTGTCCACCAGACAGATAAACAGATCTGGAGCAATCTTCGTCACCTGATCAAAGTCAAACGCCGAGAACAATCCATGCCGCCAACGGAAAGTCGCGTGCGTGTTGACCACCATCGTGTCTTCATCGCGTGATTCAGCAAGGATGTCCTTGAACGCCGCCCGCCGCAGCGAGTGGAGCCGCGAGATCGGCAAATCCAGAATCCGCCCCTCGCGGATGTCCGGCGCCTCCCCATACATCATGTTCCCCACATGGTACATCGGGATCGATTCACCCTGTGCCCCCGCAAACCGGGCCACCCCATTGAGGTATGACTTCTTCTCCATCCCAACCTGTCCAGTCACAATCGCACGCATGTTTCGATCTCCCAATGTTTTAGAGAGTCATAATAGACCCACAATCACCACTGAAACACACAAAACTCCACAACACGACGACACCAAAACGCTATCATCAACCAAGCAATCCACAAACCTCACACGCGGAGCCCACCACAATGGCCATCCTCATCGACGCAAACACCAAAGTCATCACCCAAGGCATCACAGGATCCGCAGGCGCACTCCACACCGCAGGATGCCTCCACTACGGCACCAAAATGGTCGGCGGAGTCACCCCAGGAAAAGGCGGACAAAAAGACGCCAACAACCTCCCAATCTTCAACACCGTGAGAGACGCCGCAGAAGCAACACACGCAGACGCCACCATGATCTTCGTCCCGCCCGCCTTCTCCGCAGACGCAATCCTCGAAGCAATGGACGCAGGAATCAGAATCATCTGCTGCATCACCGAAGGCGTCCCCGTCAACGACATGATCAAAGTCCGCGCCATCATGGACGAACGCAACGCCGCAGCTCGCGGCGCAGACTCAGCACACGCCGAAGAACTCTTCACACTCATCGGACCAAACTGCCCCGGAATCATCACACCCGGACCAAAGACCGGCGACAACACCGCCGAATCCCACTACACAAACAACGGCTGCAAAATCGGCATCATGCCCGGATACATCAACACACACATCTCCGAATCCAAAATCGGAAAAGCCGTCGGCATCGTCTCCCGCTCAGGAACACTCACCTACGAAGCCGTCTGGCAAACCTCACAAATCGGACTCGCACAATCCACCTGCGTCGGAATCGGTGGAGACCCCGTCCGAGGAATCAACCACATCGACTGCATCCGCATGTTCGAAGAAGACCCTGAAACCCACGGCATCCTCATGATCGGTGAAATCGGAGGCGAAGACGAAGAAGCCGCCGCTGAATACATCGCAAAGCATGTCAAAAAACCAGTCGCCGCCTTCATCGCCGGACGCACCGCCCCAGAAGGCAAGCGAATGGGACACGCCGGCGCAATCATCTCAGCCGGCGCAGGAGGCAAACCAACCGGGACCGCCGACACCAAGATCGCCGCCCTCCAAGCCGCCGGAGTCGAGGTCGCCATGAGCCCCGCAGACATGGGAATCGCCATGGCCAAAGCCATGAAGCTCGAACCGGTCCCCGTCTAATCCAATAACGGACCCAATATATCCGCAATCAACGGGCGTAAAGCCCGTTTTTTCGATGCGCCGATAATCACAAGCACGAAATCTCAAATCAGCCGCTTCCTTGTGACTTTGGATGAATTTACCTACTCGACGCGCCGATGAAATTTATGTCATGATCAATCGATCACACAAGACCGTGGACATCACCCCCTCAACACCCAACCGGGTCTCCGAGTTTTTGCGCCGATACATCATCGTCTGTTTCGTTGTGGTGGTCTGCGCATGCATCACCGTCCTTGTGTACAACGCAAACATCGAGTCCGCCTACGCAAAGCACATCTCGGAGTCCAAAAAATACTCGAACGCAAAGCATCAACAAATCATCGAACACTTCAGGGGATATGAAGAAGCGCTCGTGTTCGCGCGTGGATTCATCCAAGCAAGCAACTATGTCGGACGGGACGAATGGCGCCGATTTATCGAAGCCGCCAAACTCGACGAAAGCTATCCCGGAGTCCAAGGGTTCGCCTATGTCCAGCGCGTCAATCCCGTGGACCTCCAAATCTTCATCGCCGAACTCGAAGCACAGGGCGTCGAGGACTTCAATCTCACCACGCACAAAGGATTCAAGCGAACCTCCGAAGACGACCCATACTACCTCATCAAATACGATGAACCCGAAGAAAGAAACAAGGGAGTCATCGGTCTCGATGTCTCCGCAAAGCCAGCCAACAAAGAAGTCTACGATCGCGCCACCGACACAAACTCCGCGCAAATATCCGCTCCACTGCTCCTCAAGCAGCAAGAAACCACCGACTCCCGAATCGGTCTCGTCATCGTTTTACCAGATTACAACCAAGGCTTGCCCCTCGACACCGTCTCGCAACGCCGATTCGCAGTCAAAGGATGGGTCGTCGTCTCGCTCGATATGAAGCACTTCGTCGAAAGCGTCGTCAGGCCCCAATGCACATTCGACCGAGTCCAGATGACCTCCAAAGACTGGCACGGAAACGATACCGAACTCTTCGACACACGAAATATCGATCCCATACTCAACTGCGAACCATGCCACACGACCCACCAAGGCGTGGTGTCCACCTTCTCCTCCACATTCGGAGGACAAGCATTCAATGTACGCATCGTCGCAAGCCCGCTTGACCCATCCACCCCGCACAGCGCCAAGCACCTCCACGCAGACCTCAATCAAGCGCACAGCACCCTCATCCTCTCCATCGAGCTCACACTCTTCCTCGCCGCAATCACCCTCTTCATCTCCTACGGCCGCAGCCGCGCCATCACACTCGCACGCAATGTCATGAACTCGCTCAGAGCAAGCGAAAACGAACTCAGACAGTTCGCATACAACGCCCAACGCGCGAACAAAGCCAAGTCAGAGTTCCTCGCCAATATGAGCCACGAGATTAGAACCCCCATGACCGCCATCCTCGGATACACCGATGTGCTCTCCGAAATGACCCCGCAGCACGAAGACCCCGCCCGGATGCAACGAGCCGTCAACCGAATCCTCAGCGCGGGCGAACACATGCTCGCCGTCATCAACGAGGTTCTTGACCTCTCCAAAATCGAATCAGGCAAACTCGAAATCAGACCCGCACCTTGCCGCATCGGAGAAATCCTCGCCGAAACCCGCAACACCATGAAGGACCGCGCCAACAAAGCGAACCTCGAACTCAATGTCAAGTTCGTCAATCCGATCCCCGCAACAATCATCATCGACTCTTACAGAATCCGCCAGGTCCTCCTCAACCTCGTCGGCAACGCCATCAAGTTCACCGAAGAAGGCACCGTCACCATCGCCGTCCGCACAACCAAAAAACACATCCACTTCGAAGTCCAAGACACCGGCATCGGAGTCGAGCAAGACCGACTCGAAATCCTCTTCTCCCCATACACCCAAGAAGATTCCACCACAAACGCAGCCCACCAAGGCACAGGACTCGGACTCTCCATCTCAAGACAACTCGCCGAAATGATGGGAGGCTCCCTCACCGCAACAAGCGCCGTTGGAATCGGTTCCGTTTTCACATGCTCGCTCCCACTCAATGTCCCAGAAGGCGCAGCAAATGAGTTCACCACAGAACTCCCATCCTACACAATCACGCACAATGTCGACCAAAACAGCCCAAAGAAGTCGCTCGTCGGACGGGTACTCGTTGCAGAAGACGGACCAGACAACCAAAGACTCCTCGAACACTTCCTCACCCAAGCAGGCCTCACCGTCACCCTCGTCGAAAACGGACAACTCGCCCTCGAAACAATCCGAAAAAACAACCACTACGACCTCATCGTAATGGACATGCAAATGCCAGTCATCGACGGCTACCAAGCCACCCAAGCACTCCGCGCCAGAGGATGCACCCTCCCAATCCTCGCGCTCACCGCAAACGCGATGTCAGACGACCGACAAAAATGCCTCGACGCAGGATGCGACGAATACGAAACCAAACCAATCCACAAAGCCCGCCTCCTCAGAACAGTCCAGCGCCTCCTCGACCGCGAGCAAACCAAAGACCACCGCGCCGCCTAAAGATCACCATCCGTGCGCCTTTCTCAAAAACACGCACAAAGACGGTTATGTTCCATGTGGAACAATTTCAGATCAACCCAAGCGATTCATTGTTATTCCCCTGCCGATTCGAAGTCGCGCTCGGATCAAGCTGTGCATCAAGATCCGCCGGGATAATAATCTTGAACACCGATCCCGATCCGGGAGTCGACTCCACCCGGATCCGCCCCTTGTGCTCATACGCAATCCGCTTGGTCACCGCCAGCCCAAGACCGGTCCCCTTGAGACCCTTGGTCGTATTGAACGGCTCAAAGATCCACGCCAACCGATCGTGCGAAATGCCGGGGCCGTTATCAATCACTGAGATCACGACCGTCGGGCGAAGCACCGCGCCGGCTTTGTTCTTGTCGGGACGAGATTCGTTGAACGAAACCCGGACCGTGACCGCGCCCGTCTCGGGTTCCACCGCTTCGATCGCGTTGGACACCAGGTTCATGATCGCTTGATGAATCAGCGACGGATCAACACTCACCGGCGGCATCTCGGGATCGGCATCCACAATCAACGCGACGCCTTTTTCGGCACAGATCTGTTCCATCAGCTGCGCGCAGTCGTGCGCGACTTTGTTGATGTGGGTGAGTTCGAGTTCGAGCTGCAGCTTGCGCCCGAAGGTCAGCATGTTCATGGTCAGCGACGCGATCCGGTCGAGGTTGCGTCGCAGGATGCCCCAGCCGTTGCGAGAGATATCGAGATCGCCCTTGTGGAGTCCGATCTCGACGACATCCGCGCCGCCTTTGAGTCCTTGGAGGATGTTTTTGATCGAGTGCGACAGCGACGCGACGGTTTCACCGATCGCGGCCATCCGCTCGGAGTTGACGCGCTTGAGGTGTTCGTCGGCGTTGGCGATCGCCAGACCGGTGTGCTGACCGATCGCGTTGAGCAGCGCGAGCTGCTGACGATCGAACGCGTGGTGGACGGTGGACGAGTCGATGTAGATCGCGCCGAACGGGTGGTCTCCGAAAGTGATGGGGGAGCAGATCGCGCTTCGGATCTGGTACTGCTGGACCGAATCGCCCGAGGCGAATCGTGGGTCTTGCATCGCGTTGGTGGAGAGGACCCCGTCGCCGTCCATCGCGGCTTTGAGGATGGTGGTCGAGACATGGATCTTCGCGGCGTCTTCGTCTTTGGGGAGCGCTGCGTAGCGGATGATTCCCGGGACCATCGGCGCTTCGGGGGTTGCGCCGGGGATCATGATGACGCCCCGCTCTGGTCGGAACTCGTTGAAGATGAGCGTCATGACCGCTTCGAGGAGTTCGCGTTTGTTGACGATGCGCGCGGTGATTGAGGTGAGCGCGTAGATGACGCGCAGGTGATCCTCGGCGGCGGCGGTCGGGTCGATCGCTTGTCCGATGTAGGAATCTCCCGACGATGGGAGGGTGAGCTCGACATCGATTTCTTGTTCGTCGTCGGTCAGGAGCACGGCGGAGTTTCTGCGATCGTTGGGGTTTGATCCGAAGACGAGGGTGGTGATCCCGACGGAGATTTCGTCTCCGGGTTCGAGTCGGATGCGGTCTTTGATGTGGACGCCGTTGACCTGGGTGCCGTTGTTTGATTTGAGATCGCGGATGTACCAGACGGAGCCGTCGGGGGTGAGCTCGGCGTGTCGGCGCGAGACGGTGTTGTCGGTGATGGGGAGCGCTTCGCTGGATCGTCCGATGAGCTGTGGCTCGCCGATGGGGAGTTGGTACTCTTTGCCCTCGTCTGGGCCTGCGATGACGGTGAGTTTGGGCATTGGACCACAATAGAGTGGTTCTGGGTTGTGTACAATGATGGCGTGGCCAAAGCAGCAACAAAATCTGGCGGTGCACGGACCCCCGGCGCGGAGCATCGGATCGTTGTCCTGACGGGCAAGGAGTTGTTCCTGCGGACGCAGTACACGAACATGCTCAAGGACCGGCTCGAGGCGGAGCACGGCGAGATCGAGGTGTTCAGGTTTGATGGTGAGCAGGTTGATCTTGCGGAGGTGCTCGATGAGTGCCGATCGTTTGGGTTGATGGCGTCGCACAAGATGGTGGTGGTGGACGAGGCGGATTCGTTTGTCAATGCTGGGACGCGCGGGATGCTTGAGCGGTACGCGAATGGGCCGAGCGATGGGGCGACGCTGGTGCTGCGGAGCGGAAAGTGGAACAAGGGGAAGCTCGACGACGCGATCGGGACGGTGGGGATCATTGTCAAGTGCGACACGGTGGATGAGGGGACGGCGTGCCGATGGGTGGTCGCTCGCGCGTCGAAAGAGTATTCGTCTTCGATTGATATGCGTACGGCGGCGGGATTGGTCGAGCGGCTTGGCGCGGACCTTGGTCGGATTGATACCGAGCTGAGCAAACTCGCGACGGCGGCGGGCAACGGAAATCCGATTACGCCTGAACTCGTGACCGAGTTGGTTGGATTGACACGCGAGGAAGAAGTGTGGGCGATCCAGTCGTACTTGCTGTGCGGCGATCCGGTCCGTGCGCTTCGTGAGCTGCGGGTGATTCTGGGGAACAGTCCCAAGAGCAACGCGGTGCCTGTGGTGTTTGCGTGCAGTGATCTGGCGCGGAAGCTGATGGGCGCCAGCGAGGCGATGGCGCAGGGCGTGAACGCGAATGTGATTGGCAAGGAACTCAAGCTCTGGCCCGCATCAAGCAAGGACGCGATCTTGGGGACGGCGCGGAAGCTTGGGCCGGTCCGGGCGCGGGCGTTGTTTGACGAATGCGTCGCGGCGGATGTGGCGAGTAAATCAACCGGGATCGACACGGGGATCATGCTCGAACGGCTGATGCTGTCGTTTGTGAACGCTTCGCGGTGATTCGGTGATTTTCGCTGGGATTTGATGGTATTTGTGCGAGCGGTTGTGGAAACCGGCGCGGGGGAATCTGGTATAGTTTGGTGGTGAGGGCGCATGGCCCACCAGAGCAGGAGGCTCGGCATGACGCGGAAGACTGGAAGTCAACGAATGAATGGTGTGCGATTGGTTCTGTGCGCGGGATGCGCGATGGGGCTGGTTGCTGCGGGTGGGTGTGGCAAGGGGGACCGGTGGTGGCAGAAGAACAACGAGCCGATGGCGGATTCGGAGAGCGGGGCGGCGGAGGTGGATACCTCGCTGTCGGCGTTGTCGCAGGATGATGATCCGATTGCGCGGGTGGGTGGTTCGGAGATTGGTGATCCTGCGGAGTTCGGATCGACGCGGGATCAGGTGGTGGAATCGGCGCGGATGATGGAAGAATATTTTTCGGGGATGGAAGCGGGGCAGGATCTGCCTGAGTCGGTGGTGATTGATGATTCGCGGGGGCAATCGATAGGGGTTGATGAGTCCGAGCCGGTTGAATCGGTTGATCGATCGAACTCGCTTGCGAGTGATGAGGGCTCGTTCTCGTTGTCGGCGGCTGCCGCGGAACGCAACGGGATGGACGAGGTTGCTGCGGTGGACGCGGAAACCAAAGGCGAATCCGAAGCCGAGGGCGGGGCGGATGCGGTGGTTGTTGATGCTGCGGAAGAGGTTGATCCGGGGAAGCGGAAAGAGATGCTGGTGACGGAGTTGGTGGAAGAGCTGACACGGATCGCGCGGACGAGCGACAATCCGGGGGATGCGGCGGCGGCGATCGCGGGGATCAACTCGGTCCCGATCGAGACGCTCGAAGGGTTGCGGGACGAGGGGGTGCTGTCGGATTCGGAGCTGACGACTTTGCGCGCGGCGCGCGAGGTGCTTGATTCGATCTCGAGTTCGGGGGAGATCGCGTCGTTTGATGATGTGTCCGAGGCGCTTGAGCGGGTGAAGGAGGATCTGGATCGCGCTTCGGGGATCCGTGTGACGCGGGCGTTGTTGTGCACGCGGGTGGATGGGTTCGGGAGTTATGAGCCGTTTGCGAGCAATGAGTTTGTGGCGGGGCAGGCGCAGGAAGTGATTGTGTATGTGGAGGTGGATCGGTTCGGTCATCGGGCGCTGACGGGGAACGATGGGCTTCCGCGGTATGAGGTGGAGATGAGTCAGCGGCTGGAGTTGTACCATGTCGCGGATGATTTGAATACTTGGAACCGCGCGGCGGAGGTGGATCGGAGCGTGAGTCGGAACAAGGTGCGGGACTATTACTTGATTAACAAGATCACGCTGCCGAAGAACTTGGGGGTTGGGAGGTACCACTTGAAGGTGGTGATGCGGGATCTGGTGGATGAGCGTGTGAGCGAGAAGATCATTCCGATTCGGATGGTGGTTCGTTGAGTGGGCGAATCGTTGATTGAGTGTGGGCGTAAAAAAACTGGCAACACAGGGACGAACCTCTCTCCACAAAAGTGTCCCAGTGATGCCAGTTTGAGGGGCCAGCGTATCGAATTTTGGGGTGGGATGCAATAGGAATAGGGGTTAGTACCCTAAAGATCGCGCAATTTTCATGGGATCTGGTTGTTGTTGTGGGTTGTGTTCAGATCGAGGGTGACGAGGGTGAACCGGAACTCGTGGACGGTGCCTGTGGCTATCGCGTTGTGTATCAGGACTTTATTGGACTCGTCGGCGTTCTGGTCGGTTCGGAGGAGGGCGAGGAGGGGCTGGTTGGTGGATTGGGCGAGATCGGCGAGTCTTTGGGGATCGAGGTTGGGGATCCAGTGGATGGTGAGCTGGTGGGGGGTGTTTTTGAGGGCTCGCTGGAGGTAGAGGAGGGTTTCGGGGCGGGCGTCGATCATCGCGTCGGCGACGAGGGTGTGGTGGTGTGGGGGGAGTGCGGCGGTGAGCTGCTTTGCGAGGAGTTGGGCGGGGGGTTTGCCTGAGGTGTTTGGGTGGTTGGGCTGATAGATGGTGGTGAGGTAGAGGGATGCGAGGAGGAGGGTGGTGGCGAGGATTGTTGGGGAGCCGAGGGTGAGGATGCGGAGGATCTTGGCGCGATGAGGGAGGAGGTTGATGGTGAGGAGCCAACCGACGAGGGGGGCGGCGGCGGTGAGGATGGGCTGGGCGTAGCGGTCGTTGGAGACGCCTGTGATGTTCATGATGAGGAGGGCGATGGGGATGGAGAGGGCGATGAGTTTGGCGGTGTGGAGCTGGGCTGCTTTGTTGTTTGAATCTGCTTCAGAGTGCGCGTCTTTGCCCCAGGGGAAGAGGAGGGCGAGGGTGAGGGGGAGGGCGGTGAGGAGGGAGACGGGGATGAAGGCGAGGAGCTTGGGGATTCGTCCCGGTTCGAACATGAAGGCGCTGGGGGCTTGGGTGATCGCGGCTGGTCCGGCGGCGGCGAGGGTGTTGGACCAGTGGATCAAGAAGAGGATGGTCGCGGTTGCGATGGGGAGGAGGATGGTGGGTTTGAAGAGAGGTTTGTAGGAACAGGTGAGGATGGACTGGGCGGTGATGAGGGCGAGGAAGATGGAGAACCCGGCTGGGCCTTTGGTCAGGAGCATGAGGAGGGCGGTGGCTCCGAGGGCGATGGACCATGCGGGTTTGTGCTTGGTGGATTGGAGGAGGAGGTGGAGGGTGATCCATGCGCCAAGTGCGGTCAGGAGGTTGTGGATGGATTCGATTTCCGCGGCTCGCGCGGGGGACCAATACAGAGGGGTGAGCGCGAGGGCGAGGGCGGTTGGGAATCCGGCGCGCTTTCCGAACCACGAGCGCGCGAAGAAGAAGGAGGCGAAGACCATGAGGGTGAAGGCGATCGCGGAGGCGATGCGGGTGGGGAGTTCGGGGGGGAGGTCAGGATTGATGGAGAGGGCGGCGGCGAAGATCCAGGGGACGAGCTGGGGCTTGCGGACATAGGGCTGGGAGAACATGTGTGGGACGAGGTGGTTGTTGGTGTCGAGCATTTCGAGTGCGGGGATGACTCGGTGTCCTTCGGAGCTTGTGAGGCCTTGGGTTGCGATGTTGGGGAGGGTGATGATGGCGCAGAGGATCAGGAGGAGGAAGAGTTGGATGGGGAGCTTGCGCATTGGTGTAGGGTAGGTGGAGTGCGCATAGGATGGGGGTATGGGCAAGAACGGAAGCAATGGCGGTGGAGGAAGCGGTGGGAATGGTGGTGGCGGTAAGGGGTTTGGGAATGTGGGGAGTGGGTATCCGCTTGCGGTGCGGGAGTTGATTGAGCGGCTTAGTGCGCTGCCTGGGATTGGGATCCGGTCGGCGGAGCGGTTGGCGTTTCATATTTTGAAGGCGGAGTCTGGCGATGCGCTGGCGCTGGCGTCGGCGATTCGTTCGGTGAAGGAATCGGTGCGGCATTGCAAGGTGTGTTTCAACTTGTCGGATGGGGATGTGTGCGGGGTGTGCGCGAATCCGAAGCGGGATCGTTCGATGGTGTGTGTGGTGGAGCAGCCGAAGGATTTGATTGCGCTGGAGCAGACGGGGATGTATCGGGGGTTGTTCCATGTGTTGATGGGGCGGTTGTCGCCGCTCGATGGGGTGGGTCCTGAGGATTTGACGATCGCGCATTTGGTTGGGCGGGTGCGTCGATCGCAGGAAGCGGATGATGGGGACGGGCGCGTTCGGATCGAGGAGATTGTGCTTGGGCTCAATCCGACGCTTGAGGGGGATGGGACGGCGTTGTTTTTGGCGCAGGAGTTGGGCGGGTTTGGGGTGAAGGTGACGCGGCTGGCGCGGGGGGTGCCTACGGGGAGTTCGCTTGAGTTTGCGAATAAGGCGGTGCTTGGGGATGCGATTGAGGGGCGGCAG